>Ga0207691_10001050_pt1 | contig 27449 bp, 26 predicted proteins | sample KBSM13metaG_FD_184327 | JGI IMG/M metagenome (GOLD analysis project Ga0207691, IMG submission 184327) | Miscanthus rhizosphere microbial communities from Kellogg Biological Station, Michigan, USA - KBS M1-3 metaG (SPAdes) (version 2) | ecosystem: Host-associated > Plants > Roots > Rhizosphere >...
CCACCTTCTTCGTCGCGTCCCACAGGTCGGCCATAAACGCTCCATCTCTCCAATAGGGATCGAACGGACGGCTCGGTCGAGAATGGGTTCGTACAAGCTCAGGCAGGCGCATGCGGAGGATCACGGGCGTGGCCGGGGCGCGGCGATATCCACGAACACCGTCGGGACCTCGAGCCGGCACAACCGCGGACCAACACTGGTCACCTCGAATCGCCTCGCGGTCGAAACCCGAGCTTCAGAGATATCACCCCGGGACGTGCGAGCGCCCAGGATTGCGACCGTCGGATGAGAAGCGGCGGCCCCGTGGAGGCGCACCCGTGCTGCGGCCTCGGCGGGCACGGAGTCGAAAGCCCCGCCTCCAGCCCGGAAAGGCGATCGGAACGCTTCGATGGACTGTTCCTCAGGTGGGCAGGGCCCCGCGCGGCAAGTTCTGGACGATCGCGGATTCCTGAGGCGTGCGTCGGGAAAGCGGGCCTAGCGCGACGTCTTCCCGGGTTTCTCCCGCATCCGTTCACCGACGTCGCCTTGCGACGGACCAGGCGTGACCATCACTCCGGCCGACGCCGACGATCTTCGAGGACCCGCCGCAGCGTCTCCGTCAGCCAGTCGCCGCGCGCTCGCGAGAACGGTACCGTCAGATGACTTCGATCCGCGTAGATCAGTGTGTCCTCGGTGATGGCCGGACACCGCTCGGCCGCGCACACCAGCGTCCGAAGATCGATGAATTGGGCGCCTTCCTCGGTCGTGATGCGCTCGAGCCGCCTGTTGATCTCCTCGGGCCAACGCTGATCACATCGGTCTGCGTGCTCCAGATTCCGGGCGAGGCATAGCGGGATGGACTCCCGACCTCGCGGCGTCTCCGCGAAGACCAGCACGGAAGTGGTCTTGGGCACACGGCGGATCGCCTCGCGAACACCACGCTCCCATTCCTCCGGACTCTTCTTGAACGCTTCGGCGGTCTTGTTACTGAACACGACGATCTCGGGCGGGTCGGCTTCGATGCTTGCGAACACCTCTCGCCGACGAGCCGTGCAGGCTTTCCCATCGACCTGTGGCAACAGCTCCACCGGGATCAGGAACGAGGTGCACCCGCCCGGCGCTTGGATCTCGACGCTCGCATCGAGTCGCCGGGAAGCGGCCTCGAACGCCGCTCCCCAGTGTTGTGCATGCGAGTTGCCGTACAGGAGGATCCTGTGTCGAGGTGGCGTCGGACCGACGATGCAGGGCGATCCGCATTTGACGTAGTTGCGGTCGAAAGTGTCGGCAAGAGCCGGCACGAGGTTTCGCGGAACGAAATCGGTCGGCACGACCGGCCCATGGAGCTTCCCACCCGTGACGGCGACCTGGCGCTCCGTGCTGAGCTCGGCCACACTGCCGCCGCGCTGGAAGGCCCAGATGCCGACGATCGAGGCCGTCGTCAGGAAGAGACCGACCACAATGGATCTTCTGGCGCTCACACGCAGAAAGCGCGCGCTGCGAAATGGATTCTCGACGAAGTGATAGGTGAGCGCGGCCGCCGGGAGCGTGACAGCCAGCATGAAGAGCGTGCGCGTGATCCACGAGGCATAGACCCGCTCGAAGTGCTCGATCTTCAACACGAGAGCTGGCCAATGCCAGAGGTACAGAGAGTAGGAGTACCTGCCGACCATCTGCATGGGGCGCAACCCCAGGAGCCTGTGAACGGGACCGGTGGCCGGCTGGGCGCAACCGCCGGCGATCACCAGGGCCGTGCCGAGCGTGGGCGCCAGCGCCGTCCAGCCCGGGAAGGGGGTCGAGTCGCTGAACAGCACCATCACCAGCACGATCGTCACGAGTCCTGCGCCCATGAGAGCGTTCCGAATCCCGGGCCGCAACGAGACCAGCCTGTCGGAAAACATCGCGACGATCGCGCCCAGACCCAGCTCCCAGGCCCGGGGAGGCAGCAGGTAGAACGCGCGGATCGGGGCGATCCGCATCAGAAAGACGCTCAGCGCAAACGATGCGATGACGATCGCCACCAACGCGCTCACCAGGACACGCGGTCGCCGAAGCCGTGTCGACACCACGAGCAGCGCGAAAAACACGACGGGCCAGACCAGGTAGAACTGCTCCTCCAGCGACAACGACCAGTACTGGAGAAACGGCGACGGTGCACTCTCGGCCGCGAAGTAGTCCAATGCCTGCCGCGCGAAGCGGATGTTCGAAAAGAACAGCGCCGTCGAGGCGGCGTCACCGGGGATTCCGGCGTTCTCGAGGGGGTTCTGAATCAAGGACGCCCCCAGCAAGGTGGTCAGCAGCACCAACGCAGACGCCGGCAGGATGCGGCGTATCCGGCGCGCATAAAAGGCCGAAAGAAAAGCACCAAGGGTCGGCGTCGTCTCGGCGCCGCAGTCGCGAAGCATCAGGCTCGTGATCAGGTAGCCCGAGATCACGTAGAAAACATCGACGCCGACGTATCCACCGGCAAGATGAGGTACGCCAGAATGGAAGGCCAGAACACCGAGAACGGCGACCGCGCGAAGCCCTTCGATATCGGCTCGAAACCGCGAGGCGTCAGGTTTCGGCCGCACCATCAGGCCGGTCCTATATCACGCCGGGTCGGGCAGTTTCGGCCTGCGCGGATTACACGACTCTCAACCTCGAGGTCGCCAGTCGGGACGCTCGTGCAAGGCCCGGTGAACTTGTGGGGCCCCAACGGGAATCGACCCGTGCCGCGGCCTCGGGGGTTCGGGGGCCGCCACGCGGCCCCCGCTCAGGAAAACCAGCCGTGTCCGACACGGCGAACGGACGAGCGTTGCGAGTGATGAAAGTGGCGGCCCCAACGGGAATCGAACCCGTGCCGCGGCCTTGAAAGAGCCGTGTCCTAACCTCTAGACGATGGGGCCGAGGGTGCAGAAAATAACACGGAGCGCAGCGCGCGCCGGAGGAGCGAATTGCTTTCCCGGACGACGCTGATGATAATCCGGACCCGCGCCCCGAGGGGCCACGCATTGCCCACCTCAATCAAGAACATCATCGTCGGGAAAGCCCGCGATCCAATGGATCCGCGGATCTTTCACCACGTCTCGCTCGCCGCGTTTCTCGCGTGGGTGGGCCTCGGAGCGGACGGCCTCTCGTCTTCGGCCTACGGCCCCGAAGAGGCGTTCAAGGCTCTGGGCGGCCATGCCTACCTGGCCGTCTGGCTGGCCATGCTGACCGCGTTCACGGTCTGCATCATCTCGCTCGCTTACAGCAAGGTCATCGAGCTGTTTCCCGCGGGAGGCGGCGGCTACCTCGTCGCCACGAAGCTCCTGGGCCCGAAGCTCGGGGTCGTATCGGGCTGCGCACTCGTCGTCGACTACGTCCTGACCATCTCGATCTCCATCGCCTCGGGAGTCGATCAGCTCTTCAGCCTTCTCCCGCCGAGCATGGTCGGCTGGAAATTCCGGACCGAGTTCATCGTCGGACTGATCCTCATCGTCCTCAACCTGCGGGGCATCAAGGAAAGCATCCGGGTCCTGGTTCCCATCTTTCTGTTGTTCATCGGGACGCACGCCCTGCTCATCTTCACGACGCTGATCATGCGGCTCAGCCAGCTCGACGACATCGTCATCACGGCCGCGCAGGACGCGAGCGCGACCTCGAGCGAGCTGGGGTGGTTCGCCCTCGCTCTGATCATGATGCGCGCCTACTCTCTGGGCGGCGGCACGTACACGGGAATCGAGGCCGTGTCCAACAGCGTCCAGGTCCTGCGGGAGCCGCGCGTCGCGAACGCCAAGCGCACGATGCTCTACATGGCCGTCTCGCTCGCGTTCACCGCCGGAGGAATCATCGTCGGCTATCTCCTCGTCGGAGCCCGGCCGGTCCCCGATCGAACGATGAACGCCGTCTTCGCGCAGCGGGTCTTCGGTGATTGGATGCTCGGCAGCTTCGCCATCGGCCCGGTCCTCGTCGCCCTGACCCTCGTTTCCGCGGGGGCCCTGCTCTTCGTCGCCGCCCAGACCGGATTCCTGGCGGGGCCGCGCGTTCTGGCCAACATGGCCGTCGACTCCTGGGTGCCGCGCCGCTTCGCGCAGCTCTCGGACCGTCTGGTAGCGAACAACGGCATCTACCTCATGGGCGGAGCGGCGCTGGCGACGCTCTGGTACACCCACGGCTCGGTCGCGAAGCTCGTGGTCATGTACTCCATCAACGTCTTCCTCACGTTCAGCCTCACACTCCTCGGCATGGTGCGCCACTGGACGCTCCACCGGGGCACGCCCGACTGGAAGCGGAACCTCGCTCTGCACCTGCTGGGCCTGACTCTCTGCACCATCATTCTCGTCGTCACGGTCTACGAGAAGTTCGAGGAGGGCGGCTGGCTGACGGTGATCGTGACGGCCACGTTCGTGACCCTCGCGTTCTCCATGAAGAGGCACTACACGCGCGTGCGCAACGCCATGCGCCGCATCGACGAGACGCTCCTGGACATTCCCGTGCGGCCGCATGCCGAAGCGAACACACAGATCCCGCCCGACGAGTCCGTGGCCGTCATGCTCGTCAACGGGTTCACCGGGATGGGCGTCCACACGGTGCTGTCCGTCCAGAACCTGTTCCCGCACCAGTTCAAGAACTATCTGTTTCTCTCGGTGGGAGTCATCGACTCCGAGAACTTCAAGGGCGTCGCCGAGATCGACGCGCTGCGCCAGCAGACGGAAACCGACCTCGTCAAGTACGTGGCGTTCGCCCGACAGCTCGGTTTTCGTGCGCAGTACCGCTATGACATCGGAACCGAGGCCGTCGAGGCGGTCGTGAAACTCTGCGACGAGGTCCACAAGGAGTATCCCCGCTCCATCTTCTTCCTCGGCCAGCTGGTCTTCGAAAGCGATCGCTTCTACTACCGGTTCCTGCACAACGAGACGGCGTTCGCGATCCAGCGCCGCCTGCAGTTCGCGGGCCTGCAGGCGATCGTGCTGCCGATCCGCGTCCTCGAGCGCAAGAAGAAGAAAGAGCTGAAGAAGGCGTCCTGAGGACGACGTGAAGGCGTCCTGAGGACGCCGCGGTCACTCCGAGCGGAGAGCCCGAGTCATGAGGCCGTCCACGGCCTCCCGCGCGGGCACGTTCTCGTAGAGCACCTGCACGACGGCCTCGGCGATCGGAGCGTGGACGCCTGCGGCCGCCGCCAGCCGCGGCACGGCGAGGCAGGTCCGGGCGCCTTCGGCGACCTCGGGCATCTCGATCAATACGTCCGAAAGCTTCCGTCCGCGGCCGACCTGTTCTCCGACGAATCGGTTGCGCGACTGCGTCCCGGTGCACGTGAGCATCAGATCGCCGATGCCGGCGAGGCCATGGACCGTGCGATCCTGGCCGCCGCCGGCGCGCACGATGCGGGCGATCTCGGCGAGCCCGCGGGTCACGAGGGCGGCGAGTGTGTTCGGACCGAAGCCCAGTCCCGCCACGATGCCGGCCGCGATGGCGACGACGTTCTTCAGCGCACCCGCGAGCTCCACCCCCACGACGTCGTCGGACCGGTAGAGCCGAAAGGCCGGGCTCGACAGCGCCGACTGAAGGCTCTCCGCGCAGGCCGCGTCCTCCGAGGCGATCACGGCCGCGGTCGGGTCGCCGCGCGCCACGCCCTCCGCAAACGTCGGGCCGGAGAGCGCCGCAAGAGCCGCCCCGGGGTAGCGCTCTCGCATGATCTCGGTCATGCGCTTGAGCGTGTCGGGCTCGATCCCTTTGGAGGTGGACACCATTTTCCGGTTCGGCCCGTCCGAGGGCGGCGCGAGAGAGAGGAGAGGGCGCAGCGAGGCACATGGAACGGACACGAAAAGCGTATTGGCAAACGCGAAGGCCTCTTCCAGATTCGAGGAGCCGCGGACCGTGGGCGGGATCGTGAACCCCTCGAGACGTCGCGGATGCCGCCCGTCCGCCTGGATGCTGGCGGCCACCTCGGGATCCCGGCCCCAGAGGAGGACCTCGTGGCCCGAGCGCGCGAATTCGATCGCGAGCGCCGTGCCCCACGATCCCGCGCCGAGGACTCCGACCCTCACTTTTCCCCCAGCCGTCGCTCCTTGCCCGAGGCCAGCCGCTTGAGGTTGTCGCGGTGCTTGAGGACGATCAGGATCGCCGCGCCGGCGGCCGCGACGACCACCGGCTTCGGCGCGTGAAACACGAGCCCGGCGACCGGAGGCAGCAGCACCATCGCGATCACGGAGCCGAGCGACACGTACTTCGTCGCAACAACGACCAGGACGAAGACGGCGATGCAGACGAGAGTCGCCCACGGAGCGAGGACCAGGAACGCGCCGACGGCCGTCGCCACGCCCTTGCCACCGCGAAAGCCGTAGAAGATCGGGAAGACGTGACCGAGGATCGCTGCGAAGCCTGCGGCCGCGGCGTAACGAGAGTCTCCGGTCACGAGCTTGACGAGGAACACGCTGAGCGCGCCTTTCGCGACGTCGAGCGCGGCGACCAGGCCCCCGAGCCCCTTGCCGTGTGCCCGCAGCACGTTCGTCGCGCCCGCGTTGCCGGAGCCTTCGGTCCGGATGTCCTTGCCCGTCGTCATCCGGACGAGCAGGACCGCGAAGGAGACGGAACCGAGAAGGTAGGCCAGGCCGACGAGCGCGGCCGCTGCGGGATTGACCGGATTCACCGAATTCAACGGGTCCACGGGATTCACGCCCCGACTTCCTGCCGCGGGAGGGCGAGCGCGAAGGTCCGCAACGGCGTGTGCGCCGCTCCCGACGGGCCCAGCCGGCTCTCGTAGAGAACGATCGCGCTCACGTGAAACGACGGCAGCTCCCAGCCGTCGACCTCGCTTCGGAACCGCTCGACGGCCGCGTGCGGCCAGGGAGATCGGATTCGGGCGAGCGTCACGTGCGGATGGTAGACCCGGTCCTCGGGCGCGGCGCCGACCCCTCGGGCGGCGGCCTCGGCCTCCGCTGCCAGGATTTCGAGCGCGGAGACTCCGGAGGAGGGCGCGAAACCGAGTCCCAGAACCCTCGGGCGGCCCCGAGGCGGGAAGACGACACTTCCGCCGGTCGGTAGCTCCGCCACCGACACTCCGGCCGCCCGGAAGGTCTCGTCGGCGCACCGCAGCGCGGCTTCGGCCGAGATCTCGGGAAAGAAACGCAGGGTCAGATGCCAGCTTTCGGGGCGCGTCCAGGATGCCGACGGCAGGGACGGGCGGAGCCCCCGGACGCGCTCCTCGACCGGCGCCGCCCACGCGGGATCCGGCGGCACGGCCAGGAAGGCCCTCACGCCGCGCCGCTTCCCGACAGATGTCGCCGCAGCAGCTCGAGGGCGTGGATCGCGGACGCGCGGCGGATCACCCCGCGGTCACCGGCGAAGAGACGCTTCTTCACCGTCTCGCCCCCGGATCGATCCGCGAGCGCGAGGAAGACCGTGCCGACCGGCTTCTCGAGCGAGCCTCCATCCGGCCCGGCGATGCCGGTGATGGCCATCGCCAGATCGGCGTCGAAGCGTTGTCGCGCCCCCCTCGCCATTTCGGCGGCGGACTCGGCCGAGACCGCGCCGTGCGCGCTCAGCGTTTCCTGGCGAACGCCGAGCAGGTTTTCCTTCGCCGCGTTGGCGTAGGTCACGACTGCGCCCAGGAAGTACTCGCTCGAGCCCGGGACGTCGGTGAGCATGGCGGAGACCAGGCCGCCGGTGCAGGACTCGGCGAAACCGATCGTCTTTCCGCCCCTGCGCAGCAGCCGGCCGACGACGGTCGCGAGGTCCTCCCCGTCCTGGCCGAAGATCCGGTCTCCGAGCGCCTCTCGGAAATCCTTCTCCATCGCCTCGAGGCGCGCCTCCGCGATCGCGGGTTCGCCGCGCACCGCGAGATGAAGCTGGACCTCGCCGGGCGCCGCCAGGATCGTGACCGGATCGTCCTTCCACTTCCGATACACCGGCGCCACGATCTCCTCGACGGCCGACTCCCCCATACCGGCGACACGGAGGACACGGCGCCGTCCGACGACGCCGCCGCCCTGCTCCTGGAGGACCGGGAAGACCCGGTTGTCGAAGATCTCCTTCATCTCCGAAGGCACCCCGGGGAGGACCACGATCTCGGTCTCTCCTCGCTGTGCCCAGAAGCCGGGGGCCGTTCCATTGGGATTCTCGAGAACGCGGGCCCCGACGATGAAGTCCGCCTGCTTGGCGTTGCACTCGGGCATTGCAATGCCGCGCTGCTCGAAGCGCTGACGCATCCTTTCGACAAAAGCCTCGTCCCGCCGCAAATCGGCGGGAAGCCATGCCGCGACCGCCGCGACCGTCACGTCGTCGGCCGTCGGCCCCAGGCCGCCCGTGGTCACGATCAGGCGCGCGGCTCGCGACGCGTTTTCCAGCTCCTCGCCGACGAGCACGGGATCGTCTCCGACGATCGACTTCCGGACCACCGGAATCCCGATCTCTTCCAGGCGGGCCGAAAGCCAGAGCGAGTTGGTGTCCTGGCGCAGCGGCCCCAGCATCTCGCTGCCGATCGCGACGATCGCCGCGGATTCCGGACGGCGGGGGCTCAAGGACGCCTCAACTCTGTCGGGCGGGCTTCTCGGACTCCTCCGAGAGCTTGGCCCACTCCTCGACGAGGCCGTCGAGCTCTTCGCGAAGGCCCGTCTTGCGCTGGGCGAGCTCGCGAGAGGCGACCGGCCCGAGTGTCAGCGCCTCTTCCCACAGACGCGTCTCGATCGTTTCGATTTCGGTCTCCAGGGCCTCGATCTTTTCTTCGAGGGCGCGGATCCGGCGGCGCCGGCGGGTGGCTTCTTTCTCCTCGGCGGACTCGGCCCGTTTGGAAGGCGCCGGCGGCCGTGGGGCCGCAGGCGGCGGTGGAGCCTCGACCGGCTGTGGCGCAGCCGCCGACGGTGCTGGCGCCGGAGGCTCGGGGCGTTTGCGCCGCTCGGCGCGAGCCTCGGCGGTCTCCGTGTAGTTGCCCGGATACAGGCGTGCCCGGCCGTCTCGCAGATCCACGACGCGGGTCGCGAGGCGATCGATGAACGCGCGGTCGTGTGACACGAATACGATCGAGCCCGGAAAGTCTTCGAGCGATTCCTCGAGCGCCTCCCTCGAGTCGAGGTCGAGATGGTTCGTCGGCTCATCGAGGAGCAGCAGGTTGTGCTGCTGGCGCATCACGACCGCGAGCGTCAGTCTCCCCTTCTCGCCGCCGGAGAGCGAAGCGATATCCGAGAAGACGTCATCTCCCCGGAATGCGAACCGGGCCAGGTAGCCCCGCATCGCTTCTTCGGTCTCTTCGGGATGCTGGTCCCAGACGGCGTCGATCGCGCGCCTCCGAGGGTCGAGATCCTGGAGCTCCTGATCGTAATAGCCGATGGAGACGTCGTGGCCGGTGGACGCGGAGCCCGCAAGCGGCGCCAGGCGGCCCGCGAGGGTCTTCAGGAGCGTCGTCTTCCCGGTGCCGTTCTCGCCGAGGATCCCCATCCGTTCGCCGCGCAGGAGCTCGAAGCCGACGCCTCGCACGATGGGATGCCCGGGCGCGTAGCCGACGTCCAGATCCCCGGCGCGAAGGAAGATCCGGCCGCCGATCCGGGCGGCGTCGAAGCGAAACGCCACGGATGTGACGTCGCCGGTCGGCTTCTCGAGCCGATCGACGCGCTCGAGCCGGGTCCGTCGGCCCTTGGCCTGACGGGAATTGACCCCGGCGATGTTGCGGCGGATGTACTCCTTCTCCTTATCGATGAACTCCTGCTGCTTCTCGAAGGCGCGCTGGGCCGTCAGGATGCGTTCGGCTTTCTGCCGACGGTACGACGTATAGCCGCCCGAGTAGTCCGTCAGGCGGCCGTTCTCGAGGTCCACGATCTCTTCCGCCACACGGTCCAGGAAGCGGCGGTCGTGCGTCACGACGAGGTAGGCGCCTTTCGACCGCGCGAGGTAGTCCTCGAGAAACTCCACGGCCTGGAAGTCGAGGTGGTTCGTCGGCTCGTCGAGCAGAAGAACGTCGGGCGAAGAGAGGATGGCGCGCGCGAGCATGGCCCGGTTCTTCTGACCGCCCGAGAGTTCCGCGAGCGGCCGCTCGAAGTCGGTCTTCTCGAAACCGAGACCGGACAACGCCTTGTCGACCTCGGCGACCATCTCGTACCCGCCCTCATTCTCGAAGCGGTGCGAGAGGGCGTCGTACTTGTCGTGCAGCGAGGGTGAGTCATCCCCCTCCGCCATGCGGTGCTCGAGCCTCCGGAGCTCGGCTTCGACCACGTGGAGCGCGGCGAACGCGCCGGCGGCGAAGTCGTGGAGCTTCTCGGAGAGATCCGATGCCAGGGCCTGGTCCACGGTCGCGATCCGCACCGCGTTGGCCTTGATGAACTCGCCTCCGTCAGGCTCCTCCCGACCCAGAGCGATCCGCAGCAGCGTCGTCTTCCCGGCGCCGTTGCGGCCGACGAGACCCACTTTCTCCCCGGGATTGTGCTGCCAGACGACGTCCCGAAGGACCTCCTTCGGGCCATAGCTCTTGCGGACGTGATCGAAGCGATACAGCACGGCGGGATTCTACAAGGGCGGCCGCGCGAGCCGCGCGACGCGGCCGTATCAGAACCGCGCGTGCCCCGCGTCGTAGGTCCGGCCCCGCCAGCGGACGCGGCGGTGCAGGAAGCGCCAGGCAAAAGAGCGCACCGTGATCGCCGCCCAGACCGCGGCCGTCAGGGGCTGAGTCAGCGACGTCCACAGCGGGTACTTCAGGTAGAAACCGAGAATGGCCCTTGCCAGCGCGGTCAGGCCGAAGGCCGCGGCGGCCAGCGCGACGTCGCGCCGCGGCACGGCCGTGCCCAGAGCGGCGGCGACGAGGACGACGGCCGGCAGCGACCACGCGAGGAGCGTGAAGAGCGTGAACGCCCCGAGGAACGCTCCAAAGCCGCCCTCGAACACGTACGCGATGTTCTTCGTGAATCCATCGAAGACCTCGCGAAATCCGCGGTACATCCTCAGGCGGACGCGGTCGTCGGCCATGGCCATGCGACAGCGGCCTCCCGCCCGCCGCACGCGGATCGCAAGACCGAGGTCGTCAATGATGGATGCCCGAAGTGCCTCGTGACCCCCGGCGGCCCGGTACACCGACGTTCGGACGAGCATCCCGGCTCCCCCGCCCGCGGCGAACCGGCGCTGCGTGTCGGAGTTGATCCAGAACGAGGGCCCGAAAAAGTACGACACGGCGAGATATGGCATGAGGGTGTTCTCCCAGAAGCCCTCCATCTCGAGCCTGGGAAAGAGCGCGAGAAGGTCGAGCTTCTCACGCTCCAGCATCGCGACCGCATCCGTGACGGCGGTCGGGGCATACACGACGTCCGCGTCGGCGAACAGGATCAGCTCCCCCGCGGCCCGGCGGGCGCCCTGGAAGAGTGCGTGCGGCTTGCCGAGCCAGCCCTCGGGTGGATCCACGCCCGAAACGACCACCAGGCCGGAATGCCGCGCGGCCAGACGGGTGAGGATCTCGCTCGTCCCGTCGGTGGAGCGGTCGTCCACGACGACCACTTCGATGCTCGAATAGTCCTGAGCGAGATGCGAGCGCGCGGCCTCCTCGATCGCGGCGGCCTCGTTGCGCGCCGGAATCACGACAGAGACGCGGGGCCGTGGCTCCGGGACGGCGCCCTCCGCGGGACCGATGCGCCGGATCGTGAGGAGATTGACGAAGAGGAGGACGAGACAGATGGCCGCCAGCGCGGCCGATGCGATCAGGGCGCCGTGGACGAGACCCGCAGCGACTACGACAGCGGAACTTTCTGCCGGGCATCCGCCCGGTACGGCGAGTTCGGGTAGTCGGTGAGCAGTCGCTGGTACGTGGCGCGGGCGTCCCCGGGCGAGCCGCTGGCATCGTAGATCTGGGCGAGCGTGAAGAGCAGGGCGTCCTTGGGCGCGGCCGACGACGGGGACTCGATCGCGCGCTTGAGCCGTTCGATGGCATCGGCGGACTTGCCCTCCGAGGCCAGGAGCTTGGCGGCATCGATCTCGGCGGCCGCAGCGGTTTCGGACTTGCCCTTGCGCGCAGCCTTCTCGAAGGTCTCGACCGCCTCGGCCGGCTTCGCGGTTCCGTTCGCCGCGAGGATGACCCGGGCGGCACGCCCGGGGCCCGTCGATCCGTGGGAGGCCGCCTTGCGGAGGAAGTTGTCCGCTTCGGTCTGGCGCTCGGCCGCGCTCGCGAATGTCTTCGCCGCGGTGGGCTGCTCGGACTTCAGAGGCGTCGAGAGCACGGCCAGCCCGCGCGAGAGACTCTGGCCGGCCGAACGCGCGGCCCAGGCCCGGTATCCGAAGATGCCGGCGATGATCACGGCCAGCCCGGCGACGATCGCGACGCCCTCGGAGACGCCCTTCTTGTGCTCGCTGACGTATCCGACGGTCTTCCCGACCGTTTCGGCCAGCTCGTTGCGCTTCATGTCCCGGCGGGTGATTCGCTGCGTCATTGCGTCTCTGTTCTCCGAAAAACGGAGCATTATGTCCGAGGCCGCCGGGGCCGTCAATCGCGGCGGAGGCTATACTCGAGCGGAATGGACGAGATCAAGATCACGGGCGAGCCCTCGAGCGGCGGCGACCGCTGCGCGTTCATCGTGGACCGCCCCCTCCTCCCGGCCGACTCCGCCCACTTCGGGTCGCCCGTGGTCGCAAAGCACTCCCCGCTCGCGGTGGAGCTGCTCGCCATCCCGGGGATCGAGTCGGTGCTCGTCGCCGACAACACCGTCACGGTCACGGCGGCGCACCAGGTCGACTGGCCGGCGCTGGGCATCGGGAACGTCATTCGCCGGCACATCCGGACCGGAGCCCCCATCGTCGCCCCGGAGTACTTCGACTCGCTCCCGTCCGAGGGGGACCTCAAGTGGGCGATCCGCGACCTCCTCGACCGGGAGATCAACCCGGCCGTCGGCCAGCACGGCGGGTTCGTCGAGCTCATCGACGTCAAGAAGAACAACGTGTTTCTCCGCCTCGGCGGGGGGTGCCAGGGTTGCGGCGCGGCTGACGTCACGCTGAAACAGGGCATTGAAAAAGCGATCCGCAGCCTCGCCCCGACGGTCGGAGAAATCCTCGATACCACCGACCACGCCGCCGGACGCAATCCGTACTACGCCCCGGCAAAGTGACTCGTCCGCGCGCGTAGCGCGCCGGACGAGTCATCCCGAGGCGCGCAGCGCCGAGGGATCCCGAGATCGCAGCGCCGCGATCGAGCCCGGGATCCTTCGTCGCTCACGCTCCTCAGGATGACCCCTCTGACGACGGCGTAATCCGAAACTCCAGCCTCGCGTGCGCCGCGCGCAGGGCGGCTTCGGCCCTGGCCGGATCGGCGGCCCGCGAAAAGAGGAAGCCCAGGTAGCGCGAGCCCTCGGGCAGCGGCACGAGTCGCTGGCCCGGGTGGGCGGTGATCGCCACATCGGCGATCTCCGGAACCTCGCGCGCCGCTTCGAGCCCGCGGACTTCCTCGAACACGCCGGCCCTCGGGATCGGGATCATCATGACGCCCGCCGCCGCGACGCCGGTGCCAGGACCCGGGATCTCGCGTCCGAGCGCATGACGGAGAACCAGCTCCTCGAGAGACATCCCCGCGCCGAAGCTGAGCGTGCGGGCGCAGAGCCCGCCGATCGAGCGCGCGGCAATCTCGACGATCCACGGCCCGTCCGCGTTCCAGCGCAGTTCGGCATGGATGGGACCGTCGCGCAAACCCAGCGCCCGGGCGCCGAGGGCTGTCGCCTCGCGGAGGGCCGCCTGCGCCGGTTCCGGGAGACGAGAGGGAGTCACGTAGATGGTCTCCTCGAAGAAAGGGCCCTCGAGAGGATCGGGCTTGTCGAAGAGCGCGAGGGTTCGGAGCTCGCCGCGCGTCAGGAGCCCCTCGAGGGCCACCTCCGCTCCGACCAGGTAGTCCTCGACGAGAAGCTCGTCGGGCGCGGTGCAGCGCTTGAGGACATCCACCGATCCGAGGATCGCCTCGATGCGGCGCCACGCAGCCCGGAACTCCTCGGGGCCGTCGGCACGGATCACTCCCCGACTCCCGGAGAGGAAGGTCGGCTTGAGCACGCACGGATATGCGACCTCGCGCGCGGGGCCCTCCGGTCCGCCGGCGAGCGGGAAAACACGGTGGGAGGGCGAGGGCGCGCCGCCCCGCGCCAGGAGCTCCCGCATCCTCTTCTTGTCTCTGGCGGCCGAAACGGCTTCCAGGGGGTTGTGCGGCAGCCCGAGGGCCTCCGAGATCGCCGCCGCCGCAACGACCGTGTCCTCGTCGACGCCGACGGCCGCCGCGATCGGGGTCGCCTTCGCGAACTCGACGACGCGCCGCGCGCACCCTGCCGGATCCCGGAAGTCCAGCGTCAGCAGACCCCGCGGATCGAGGGCTTCCATGGTGCTCGGCTCCTCCGAGGCGACCGTCACCGCGACGCCGAGCTTCTCGGCGGCCCGCAGGAAGTCGCCCGTCCGGTAGCTCGTGGTCGGAAGCAGGAGCAGGACGCGTGTCACGGCCCGATGCTAGCCTCCTCGGACGCACGCCGGGTTACGATTCGCGAATGAAGAAGAAGGCCACGAAGACCCGGAAGGCGAAGAAGAACGCGCGCCGCCCGGCCAAGCGCAAGGGGAAGACGAGCTCCCGCCGGAAACCGATCATGCGCCACTCCAAGGAAGGATAGGACCGGCTCGACCGAAGCGGCGTCTTTAGGAGTGCAGCTCCTCGAAGTAGCCGTGGAGATCCCGCAGCGCCTGCCGGTTGATCTCCTGCCGGCGCGCCGACTCCCTCAGCAGCTGCAGGGCCGCCATGCCCTCGGGCGCCATCTTCAGCTCCGAGATCACCGGGAGCGCTGACGCGATCTCGCGCTGGGCGTCGCGTTCCCGTCCCGTTTCGAGCAGCAAGTCGGCGATGACGAGATTGAGCGCCGCGACGTCGGCGCGCATGCCGATCGCTTCGAATTCCGCCTGCGCGGTGCGGTAGGCCTCGATCGACGCGGCGATCTGGCCGGTCTCGCGGAGGAGCGTGGCCAGACCCCACTGCGTCTTGGCCAGGGCGACGCGGTCGTTGAGCCGTCGCAGCACGGGGATCGCGCGCGCGGACGCCGCGACGGCCGCCTCCGCGTTGCCCATCATTCCGTAGATGTGCGTGAGGTTGGCGAACGCGGTGCCGAGGAGCCGGGAGTTGCCGAGCTTCTCGGCCTCGATCACGATCTCGTCGAAGACCTGGACGGCCGCCGTCAGCTCGTCCGACTCCATCAACGCGAGCCCTTCGAGGAACCGGCCCTTGAGCGCCTCATCGTGCATCTCGAGCGCACGGAAGCTCTCGAGGAGGGCCGGCAGCATCTCGAGCACGATGTCGAACTGGCGCTCTTCCAACCGTTCCGCGAGCCTCTGGTAAGCGAGGCGCGAGAGGTCCGCCGTCGCGTTGATCGTGTGGCGGAATCCGGCTTCGGCCCGGTCGAACCAGACGTGGGCTTCCTCGCGGCGCGAGAGCTGCCGGCAGGCGGTCCCCGCGAGCAGCGCGGTTTCCCCGAGGAAGTACTCGCGCTCGTCGAAGAGGCCGATCTCCCGCCGCGGCATCTCGATGAACCGGTAGAGGAACTCGGCCTCGTCGCGTACGAGCGCCGGCGAGGACTCGAGCTTCGGACGCAGCAGAAGGCAGAGCGACAGAAGCGTCTCCGGGTCCTCGAGCTCGAGAGTCGCGGCGGTCTCGTACCGGCGCTCGAACGGCGTGGCGAGCACTCTCTCGGCGGCCTCGCGCCCGGCGTCCGAAGTCAGAGGCAGCCGCGGAAAGCGGATGACGCGGCCGGTCACGTCGTCTCCTCCGCGAATCGGCGCTCGAGATCCGTCGCGACCTCTTCGGGCTCGCGGGCGAGAAGTTCGTTGAGGCCGGCGTCGGCAGACGCGCCGCCGCCGAGCTTCCAGAGCTGAAACGAACGGCCGTACTGACAGGCCGCCGAAAGCAGCGAAAGGCGCAGCATCTTCGCCGGCATGTGCCCCGAACCTCCCCTGCGGCCGAGCCTCTGGAACCACATCCGCAGGTCCTCTTCGGCTCCGCGCGCCTCGTCCTCGGACAATCGATAGTACGAAACAAGCGCGGAGTGAATGACGTTCAACGCCCGTTCGTAGACGTCCTGAGCCTCGTCGGCCGGACGGGACGGCTGTTTTTCCGATCCCACGCTAAGGAGAGGGTACACCACCCCCGCGCCGGGATCGAGTCACGCCCGTCGGCGAAAGAAAGGATTCAGAAAGAAGCGTTTAGCAGGGAACGGCGCCGCCGAGCTTGATGACGAAGCGAGTGAGCTTCTTGTCCTGACGCCAAACCGCCGGGCGCGGCGACGAAGTCTCGATCGTCGTCGCGGGGCGCTCGGGAACACGAACGGGAACGTTGGAACTCGCCATAGGTCCTCAACTCCTTTCGCGAAGCTCGGCCGGGACCGAGCAAAAAGAATCGAGCCCATTCCACCACAAACGGACGGCGAGGGTACCTGTCCCGAGGGTCGGGAGATCAAAAACCGCCGGTCACGGGAGATGATCTCCCGGTGGCTTCAGACGCTCGGCCGCACGTCGTGATCGTGGGCGCCGGATTCGGAGGGCTCGAAGCGGCGCGCGGCCTCGCCCGCGCTCCGGTCCGGGTCACGCTGGTCGACCGGCGGAACCATTACCTCTTCCAGCCCCTCCTCTATCAGGTGGCGACGGCGACCCTCTCCCCGGCAGACATCGCGTACCCCATTCGGTCGATCCTGCGCCGCCAGAAGAACGCGGACGTCGTGCTGGCCGAGGTCGTTTCCATCGACCCCGACCGCCGCCAGGTCTCCCTCCGAGACGGCGGAATCCTCTCCTACGACACCCTGGTGGTCGCCTCGGGCGCGCGGCACGCGTATTTCGGCCACGAGGACTGGGAGCCCCGCGCTCCGGGCCTCAAGAATCTCGAAGACGCGCTCGAGATCCGCCGGCGGATCCTCCTCGCCTTCGAGGAGGCCGACCGCGAGACGGACGCGGGGCGCCGGCAGAGGCTCCTGACGTTCGCCATCGTCGGGGGCGGGCCGACCGGTGTCGAGCTCGCCGGAGCCATCGCCGAGATCGCCGATCACGTCCTCGTGGACGACTTCCGCCACATCGACCCCCGCGAGGCTCGTGTCGTCCTGATCGAAGCCGGCCCGCGCATCCTCCCGAGTTATTCGGAAAAGTCCTCGGAGAACGCGGCGGCGGAGCTCCGGCGGCTCCGCGTCGAAGTCCGCGCCGGCGAGCCCGTGACGGCGGTGGACGAGACCGGGCTCGTCGCCGGCGGCCGCCACATCGAGGCCGGGACGGTCCTCTGGGCTGCGGGCGTCGCGGCCTCCCGCGTCGGCAGCTGCCTCGGCGCTCCGGTCGACAAGAACGGCCGCGTCGTGGTCGAGCCGGACCTCACCGTTCCCGGACATCCCGAGATCTTCGTGATCGGGGACCTCGCCCTCTTCACGCACCAGGGCGGCAAGCCTCTGCCGGGCGTCAGCCCGGTCGCCATGCAGCAGGGGCGTCACGTCGCGCGTTCGATCCGTCACCGCCTCGCGGGCCGGGCGGCGTCGCCATTTCGCTACCTCGACAAGGGCAGCATGGCGGTGGTCGGCCGGTCCGCGGCGATCGCCGAGCTCCTCGGGCTGAAGCTGCGCGGCTTCCCCGCCTGGATCGCCTGGTCCATGCTTCACATCTTCTATCTGATCGGCTTCCGCAATCGTTTCATCGTGATGTTCGAGTGGGCCTGGGCCTACGTCACCTACCAGCGCGGCGCGCGGCTGATCACGGGCAACCTCGAAGCGCCCCGAAAGCGATAGGATCCCCCCACCGGCTCTCACGAAACATGCGCATCGATCGGAGAATGCTCCTGCGGGGACTCGGCGCCGGAACGGCCGCCGCGGCGGCCGCCGCGTTCCGGGCGGATGCGATGGCCCGCGTCCTGGACGCCGGCCGCAGCAACGCCGGAAAGACGCCCGCGAGCCTCGCCGCCGACGAGGACTACTGGGCCGAGATCGGCCGGGCCTTCGACGTCGATCGGACGCTCGTCAACCTCAACAACGGCGGCTGCAGCCCGGCGCCGGCGCACGTCCTCGACGCCATGATCCGCGACCTGCGCTTTTCGAACGAGATCCCGGTGCAGCACATGTGGGTCGTCCTCGAGCCGCGGATCGAGTCGGTCCGCCGGGACCTCGCCGCCGAGTTCGGCTGCGACCCCGAAGAGCTGGCCATCACCCGCAACGCCTCCGAGTCGCTCGAGACGATGATCTTCGGCCTCGACCTGAAGCCCGGTGACGAAGTCGTCTACACGACCCAGAACTACCCCCGCATGATCACGTCGTGGGAGCAGCGGGCACGCCGCGACGGAGTCGTTCTGCGGCCGATCACGTTCCCCGTGCCTCCGCCCTCGGGCGCCGACGTCGTCGACCGCTTCCGGCGCGCGATCACGCCGAAGACCCGCGTCATCGAGGTCACGCACATCACGAACCTCACCGGCCAGATCCTCCCGGTGAAGGACATCGTGCGCCTCGGCCGCGAGCGCGGAATCGAAGTCTTCGTCGACGGCGCGCACGCCTTCGCCCAGTTTCCCTACAAGCGCGACGAGCTCGAGTGCGACTACTACGCCACGAGCCTGCACAAGTGGCTCTTCGCGCCGATCGGCACCGGGTTCCTCTACGTCCGCCGGAACAAGATCAAGTCCCTGTGGCCCCTGATGGCCGCGCCCGCCAAGATGGACGAGGACATCCGCAAGTACGAGGAGATCGGGACGCATCCGGCCGCAAACCACAACGCGATCGCCGTCGCGCTGGCCTTTCACCGGGCGATCGGGGCGGACCGCAAGGCGGCCCGGCTGCGCTGGCTCCGCGACCGCTGGGCAAAGCGCCTCGCCGCCGCCGATCCCCGGGTGCGCATCCTCACGCCCCTCAATGACACCGATTCCTGCGGGATCGGCTTCATCTCCATCGAAGGATTCGATACGAACAAGCTCCAGGCCTACCTCTGGGACAAGCACCGCATCATGACGACGCCCATCGTTCACGAGGAGTTCCAGGGCCTGCGGATCACGCCGAACGTGTACACGACCCCGGACGAGATCGACGTCTTCTGCGCCCGCATGGAAACGACGCTGAAAACGGGCCTGCCCGCCTCCTGAGGGCCGGGAACCGCGGCCCGGGGGCCGGTGTCCCTCTCTTCCGGAGGGGACAACCATGACTCGAATCGAACGGTCGATGCTCCTGTGCGCCGCTCTGGCTTCCGCGGCCGCCAGCCTGTCCGCCTCGGGGGGGCCCGCGTATTCACTTTCGGTGCTCGTCGACGGTTCGGCCGTGCCCGAATACGCGGCGCGCAACCGCGTCTACGTCGAGGCTCTCAAGGGCAAGGAATTCGTCCTGCGCATCACAAACCCGACCGGGCGTCGGGTCGCCGTGGCCCTCTCCGTCGACGGACGCAACGTCATCGACGCGAAGCGCACGGGCTCGCAGGAAGCTGCCAAGTGGGTGCTCTCCCCGTGGGAGACGATCGACGTGCCGGGCTGGCAGGTGTCCGGCGCCACGGCGCGCCGTTTCTTCTTCACCGAGACGTCCAAGTCCTACGCGAAGTGGCTGGGCGACACCGCGAACGTCGGCACGATCGAGGCGGTCTTCTACCGAGAGCGCGAACGCGAACGGCAGCCCGAAAGACCGCAGCCGCTCACGCGCTACAAGGAGTCCCCGTCGGCACCCAAGTCCGAGGGCGGAGCCTCGGGACGGGACAACGCCCTCGCCGACAAGGCCTCGCCTCCGTCCGCGCAATCGAGCCCGAGGCGCACCGAGACCGAGGCCGACGCTTTCGCCGCGACCGGCATCGGCGACGCGACCGAGTTTCCCGTCCAGTGGGTCGCGTTCGAGGCCGAGTCCTCGCCGGCCGCCCGAATCGCGCTCCGCTACGAGTTCCGCACCGAGCTCGTTCGTCTCGGCGTGCTGCCGAGACCGGACGAGCTCTTTGCCCGCGACCGCGCGCGTGGCTTCGAGCACGAGTACGCACCCGATCCGTACCGGCGCTGAGCCGGGCGGGCGGCTTCGCCCCGGAGCGCGACCGCGCCGTGGAGAGGGTAAGATCGAGGCGCCGCTTCGGCGGCGCCAGTCGCCTTTGACCGAGCCTGAACGGACCGATGAAGAGCTCCTCCACTCGGCCCGCGAGGGCGACGAGGATGCGTTCGGCGCTTTCGTGCGGAGGCATACGGCGACCGTGCACCGCTGGATGGCCCGGGCCGTCGGCGAGTCCGACGCGGACGACATGACACAGGACGTCTTCCTGAAGGCTTACCGCGGACTGCCCCGTTTCCGTGGGGAGGCCCCGCCGCGGGCCTGGCTCGCCTCCATCGCCGACAACGCGGTCAAGAACCGGTACCGCTCGCGCAGCCGTTTTCGCCGGATCTTCGCTGGAAGCTCCGACGCCCGGCCCGATCTCGATCCGCCCGAAACCTCGGCCGGGCCCGAGGACGTCGCCCGCGCCGGCGAATCGCGCCGCGTCGTGGCCGAGGCGCTGCGCCGCCTCGCCCCGGAGTTCCGCATGCCGGTGGTCCTCCGCGACCTGGAGGAATGGAGCTACGAAGAGATCGCTCTTTCCCTCGAGTTGCCGATCGGCACCGTGAAGTCGCGGATCGCGCGCGGCCGCGGACAGCTCAAGGAGATACTCACTCCGCTTCTGGCTGGAAGGTGCCCATGATCGAGACCCGATCCCATCCCGCGCAGTCCGCCGAATTCCTTTCGAAGCGGCACGACGGAGAGCTCGCGGCCGACGAAGCCGCCGCGTTCGAGGCCCACCGCCTCGAGTGCGCCGAATGTCAGGCGTCCGTCGCGGAGTTCGAGAACGCCCTCGCCGCGTATCGGTCGGCGCCCGTCCCGCCTCATGCGTCCGATCTGTCGGCGCGCATTCTCCGGAAGATCCGGGCCACGTCGCCCTCCCGGCGGCCCTTCGGCGTCATGTTCGGTATCGACGTCCGCTGGGCGGGAGCCCTGGCCGCGGCGCTGCTCGTGGTGATCATCGGCGCGCCGGTGTTCTCGCGCCGGGAGGTGCGCGTCGGGCCGGCGACCGAAGCGGACCGGCTTTCCTCCCCGATTCCCGCCTACGTCCTCGACGCCGAGGAAGAGCGGCCGGCGGAGAAGAGCGCCGAGCTGAGGTCGGCTCCCGCGAAGCCGGCGGCGCCCGCCCCGAAGAGCGAGGCGGGTCGGCCGCCGACATCCGCCGGTGTCGCGACGTCGACCACCCGCGATCTCTACGACTCCCGGCCACCCACCGAAGACGCTCGCGAATCGGACGATGCCCGCCGCGACCAGATCGCCTCCGCGAACGCGGACAAAGCCGACCAGCCCGCGGCCGAAGGACGTGCCGTGCCGGAGCCTCCGGCGCCCTCCCTCTACGCGGCCGCCCCGGCCGAGACAAAGGAGGAGCTCTCGCGGAGCAATGGCGCCCGCAAGCGGAGCGCTTCCGCCCCCGTCGGCGGCGAAGCGGGAGCGGGCGCTTCGGCGGACGAAGCGCAGACCGTCGTGAGGCTCACGATCCATCCGGTCGACGGCGAGGGAGAACCGCCCGACGTCGTGCAGACGCCCTCGGACGAGCGGCTGGCCGTCTTCCGCGGGCGCAAGTACCTCCTCGTCGTCGAGAGCGGCGGCCGCGTCGTGGCGGTCGCGGAGCGGCCGACCGGAGGCAAGCTCGCCAAGGACAAGGCGCGCGAAGCGGACCCTCAGACCGCGGCGCACATCCAGTCACTGGCGGACACGGTTCTGCGGGAGCTGGCCTTCCAGCCCGGCGACCGCCCGCGCCGGGTCGTCGTCGACATCCAATAGCGGGCGAGGCCGCCGTCGCCGTCAGCGGATGGTTTCAACGGGTGTCGAGGACGGCCGCGCCCCGGATCTTCCCCCGTTTCACGCCGAGCAACGCCCGATTCGCGTCGGCGAGCGGGATGCTTTCGATCTCGGCGCGCACGGGAATCCGCGCCGCGAGCTCCAGGAACTCCTCGGCGTCCTTCCGCGTGTAGTTCATGACGCTGCGGACGGAGCGCTCGCCGTAGAGCGTCTCATAGGGGAAGGTCGGGATCGGGCTCATGTGGATCGCGTTGATCGCCACAGTGCCGCCGCGCCCGATCCGCGCGAGCGCGACCGGCACCAGCTCGCCCGCAGGCGCGAAAGTCACCGCCGCGTCGAGGTCGACGCCCGGGCGCTCGTCCGCCGAGCCCGTCCAGACCGCTCCCATCGTTCGCGCCAGGTCTCGATGGCGCTCCTCACGCGTGAAGACGTACACCTCGCAGCCCCAGTATCGCGCCACCTGGATCGCGAGGTGGGCCGAAGCCCCGAAACCGAACAGCCCGAGTCGTCCCCCCGGAGCGATTCCCGACAGCTTCAGGGATCGGTAGCCGATGATGCCCGCGCAGAGCAGAGGGGCCGCTTCCCGGGCCGTGAATCCGGCCGGCAGCGGATACACCCAGCGCGCATCCGCCGTGAGCTGCTCCGCATAGCCGCCGTCCCGGTCCCGCCCGGTAAACGTTGCCGAGAGGCAGAGGTTCTCGCGGCCGGAGACGCAGAACGCGCACCGTCCGCAGGTCGAGGCGATCCAGCCGATGCCGACGCGATCGCCGGCGCGGAGACCCGGGACTCCCGTCCCGACCGCCATGACGGTCCCCGCGGCCTGGTGCCCGGGAACGATCGGAAGCCGCGCGGGTACTTCTCCTTCGAGAATGTGGAGGTCCGTCCGACAGACGCCGCACGCTTCGACTCCGACCCGGACCTCTCCGGGCCCCGGGGCCGTCGACGCAATGTCGACCGGAAGAAGGGGCGCCTCCTCGGCCGGGGCCGTCCGCTCGAGCCGCATGGCGCGCATCGATGCGATCCTCTCGTCGGAAACTATAATTGCGAGCGATGCGCCGCATCGATGCGCTGTTCGCGGATTACGGCGCGAGCCACTCCGTGCGCGGGAATCTCCTCTGTCACGCGGCCGGGATCACTCTGATCGTTTTCGGCCTGCTCTCGTTTCTCGCGCGCGTTCCCATCGCCGGCGTCTGCACCGCGAGCGAGCTGCTGATCGTGCTGGCGTTCGGCTTCTACTCCGCCCTCGATTTCCCGCTCGCCCTCGCCGTCCTGGGCTATGCGAGCATTCTCGACGTCGCGGCGCGCGCGGCGGGGAGCTGGCCGCTGGGCCTCGCGGCCTTCGCCGCCGGTTGGGTCCTCCAGGGAATCGGGCATGCGGTGTACGAGAAGAATCGGCCCGCCTTCCTCCGCAACCTCGTGCATCTTCTGGTCGGGCCGGCGTACCTGGTCGCCGAGGCTCTCGGTATGCGGCGGGCGGCCGCCGGCGTCAGCAGAAGGTCGTCATGACCGCGTCGGGATGGTCGAGGCGGTAACCGTCGCCCGCCGGATCCGGATCGACCTCGAGCACCGCCCCCCGGAGCTTTCGGAACGCGTGCTCGTCCATCACGACCGGAATGCCCGACGCTTCGAAACGATGGCCTTCATCCGGGGCGTTCTCCTCGACCGAGATGCGGAAACCCGTCCCGCCGCAGCCCAGGAGGTGCCTCACGGACAGGACCGCCGTCGTGAAGTCCGCGTCGCGACGCAGCCGGGCCGCGGCTTCCGGAGTGATGGTCAGCGGCGGCGAGTCGTCGGGAGTGGTCGGCGATGCGGGCTTGGCGGGCTTCGTCTGCGCGGACATAGGATCATTGTATGAGGATCCGCCCCCCCTCCGCCGTCTCGATCGCCACCTCGGACTCCGGCGGCGGCGCCGGTATCCAGGCGGACCTCCTGACGTTCGCCGCTCACGGCGTCTACGGAGCGACCGTGCTCGCGGCCGGCACCGCTCAGAACACCCGCGCCGTCACGGCCATCGAGACGTTCTCGGTCGGGTTTCTGACGAAGCAGATCGATGCCGTCTTCTCGGATTTGCGTCCCCGCGCGGTCAAGATCGGCATGCTGTTCGACGCGTCCCGCATCCAGGCAGTCGCTCGCGGCCTGCGCAGGCACCGGGCGCGGAACGTCATCCTGGATCCCGTCATGGTGGCGAAGTCGGGCGCCCGGCTCCTGCAGCGCGCCGCCGCCGCAAGCCTGGAGCGCGATCTTTTGCCGCTCTGCGACCTCGTGACTCCGAATCTTCCCGAGGCGGCGGCGCTCTCGCGCCTCCCGGTGGCCACCAACTCCGACCGGCGCGTCGCCGCGGGAGCGATCGCCGACCTGGGCGCCCGAGCCGTCCTCGTCAAGGGCGGGCACGGCCGGGGCGGCGAAGTGCGGGACCTCTTCTTCGACGGCCGTTTCTTCACCGAGTTCGTGGCGCCGCGCATCCGGACGCGCGCCACGCACGGGACGGGGTGCACGCTCTCCTCGGCGATCGCGGCGAACCTCGCGCTCGGCAAAGGCCTCGACGACGCGATCCTGGCGGCGATCCAGTATCTCCGGGCCGGACTGGCCCGGGGCCTCTTTCCCGGTCGAGGCTTCGGCGTGCCCGATCACTTTCCCCCGAAGCCCTGGGCTACTTGATGTAGTAGCCGGAGACCTTCCAGCTTCCGTCTTTTTCCTTCGCGGGGGTCACCGTCTCGATCATCTTCCCGCCCGGATGACCCGAGAAGTCGGTCTCGTACTGGATCACGACGTACTCGCCCTCCGGAGCGCCCGGGAGAGTCTTCGTGAACGTGGCGCTCGTGAGCTTGCGCGACAGCACGGCCGCGAGAGGAGCGCGCACCTTGGCGAGGGCGTCCTCCCACTGCGTCTTCGTCATCGACTTGCGGAACACCGAGGACGCGGCCTCCCAGCTCGCACCGTATTTTCCTGCATCCACCCCGGCCAGCCACGCGCGGGCGGCGGCCTCGGCGTCCTTCTCGGCCTGCGCGTCGGCCGCGAGCAACACCGCCGCCGGGACCAGGAAGAGGACCGCTGTCAGGATCCGGATGACTCGTCGCATGTCTACTCCCACAGGGGAAAAGCGTACCCGAGAGACGAATACGCGGTCTCGGAGATCGCCGTCTGCTCGGCGTCGCGGTTCTTGTCCATCTCCTTGAGCTGGCCGACCATCCGGTACTTGGCGCCACGCACGAACGCCTTCGCGAGCCGGACCTCCTCGCCTGCCTTTTCCGCGCCCAACCGCGCGATCGCCGACGTGGCGCGCGAGAGCACCGCGAGCGAGCCGTAGAGGTCGATGACCACGTTCGCGAGGCGATCCTGGTGGTACTCCTTCTGGATGACGTCCTTCCCGTACTTCTTCAGCAGCGTCTCGACGGCGCCGGCGGCCGTCCGGGCGTAGCGGGAGACGATCTCGCCTTCGGGGACGAGCTCCGGCGCGATCTTCGTCAGCCTCCCGGGAACGACGCCGCGGATCTTGCGCACCGCATAGCCCGAGATGATCCCGAGCGAGGACAACGGGGCCTTCAGGGCCCGGCCGACCTCCTTCAGGTCCTCCCCGACGTCCTTCATGCCCGAGAGCGCCACGAGCACGCGGAGGATCTCGTTGGTGCCTTCGAAGATCATGTTGATGCGGGAGTCCCGGAGCGCCTTCTCGTACGGGTACTCCTCCATGAATCCGTTCCCGCCCGCGATCTGCAGAGCGTCGTTGATGTTGGACCAGACGGTTTCGGTGCCGTAGATCTTGCAGCAGGCGCCTTCGAGAGCGTAGTCCTCCAGCCCGCGGTCGATGAGCCCCGCCGTCAGGTACACCATCGACTCGAGCGCGTAGGTGGAGACGACCATGCGCGCGAACTTGGCCCGGATCATCTCGAAGTCCGCGATCCGGGTGCCGAACTGCTTGCGCTGGGTGGCGTGCCGGGCCGCTTCGCGGAGCATCGCCTTGCAGCCACCGATGCAGCCCGCGCCGAGGGAGGTCCGCCCGGTGTTCAGGATCTCCACGGCGATCTTGAATCCCTGGCCGCGGGCGCCCAGAACGTGGGAGGCGGGGACACGCACATTCTGGAGCTCGATGGGAACCGTGGAGGAGCCCTTGAGACCGAGCTTCCGCTCCTCCTTGCCGGGCACGACGCCGCCGAGATCCCGGGTGACCGCGAACGCGGTGATGCGGCGGTGCTCGTCCTTCTCGGGCAGCCCGACGTCTTTCGCGAAGACCGTGAAGAACTCGGCGAAGCCGCCGTTCGAGATCCAGTGCTTGCTGCCGTTGAGGACGAAGACGTCGGCCTTCTCGTCGTAGACGGCCGTCGTGCGGATCGAGGCGGCGTCGGAGCCCGCTTCGGGCTCGGTCAGCGCGAACGCCGCGATCATCTCGCCGGAGGCCAGCTTCGGCAGCCAGCGGCGCTTCTGCTCGTCGGTGCCGTAGAGCAGCAGGGCCTTCATGCCGATCGACTGATGCCCGCCGACGAGGATGCCGATGGATGCGTCGATCGTGCCGATCTCCTCGGTGACGCGGCAGTACTGCGACGCGGAGAACCCGTAGCCGCCGTATTCCTCGGGAATCGTCATGCCGAACGCGCCGAGCTCCGCCAGCCCCTGCATCACCTCGGACGGAATGCGGTGCTCCCGTTCGATGGCCGCCGAATCCACGCGGTCCTTCGCGAAGGCCCGGAGCGACTCGAGAAACGCCGTCACGGTTTCCTTCTGCGCCGGGTCGATCTCCGGGTAGGGGAAGATCGTCTCTTCGGGGATCTGTCCCCAGAAGAGCGACTTCACGACGGGAGTGCGACGGGGATCGGTGGCGATCTGAACGGCTCCCGTGAGTCGTTCCGTCATGGCACCACCTCCGGCTCGGCGGGAGCGCCGGCATCGGGATAGAAACCCCGGCGCGCGTTGGCCAGCGCCCGCAGCGTCTCCGCCGGCGCGAAGCGGGGCCCGAGCCGCTCCGAGAGGTCGTCGAGCCGGGTGAAGACGCGATCGGCGCCCAGAGAGTCCGCGTAGCGGAGGAGGCCCCCCCGGAACGGCGGAAAGCCCGTTCCGAAAATCATCGCGAGATCCAGCTTCGGGGCATCCCGGACGATGCCGTCCTCGAGGCAGAACGCGGCTTCGTTGATCATCGGAAGCACGAGGCGCGACTCGATGATTTCGGACGGCCACGGAGACCGATCCGGCGGAGACACCCGCAGGGCGGCGTAAGCCTCGTCGGCAGGCTTCCCGCGCTTGCCGCCCTGATATTCGTAGAAGCCCTTGCCATTCTTGCGGCCGAGACGGCCGGCCGCGACGAGCGCGTCCTCCCCGCCCATCCGCAGCCGTTCCGGAAACGCCGCCTGGAGAACCTCTCCGGCCTTTGCCGCGACGTCGAGGCCGACGTCGTCGAGGAGGGCGAGCGGACCCACGGGCATTCCAAAGCGGGTCATCGCCGCATCCACGTCCTCGATGCGGCAGCCTTCCGCCACGAGGCGAACCGCCTCCGAGAGATACGGAGCGAGAATCCGGTTGACGAGAAAGCCCGGAGCGTCCTTGACGACCACGGGCGTCTTGCCGAGCGTCTTTGCGAGGGAGAAGACGGTGGCCACGGTCTCGTCGCTCGTGCGCTCGCCGCGGATGACTTCGACGAGCGGCATCCGATGCACCGGGTTGAAAAAGTGCATTCCGACGACGCGGCCGGGCTCGCGCGCGCCGGCGGAGATCTCGGTGATCGGCAGGGTCGAGGTGTTGGAGGCGAAGATCGCGGTGTGC
>Ga0207691_10001051_pt1 | contig 27433 bp, 21 predicted proteins | sample KBSM13metaG_FD_184327 | JGI IMG/M metagenome (GOLD analysis project Ga0207691, IMG submission 184327) | Miscanthus rhizosphere microbial communities from Kellogg Biological Station, Michigan, USA - KBS M1-3 metaG (SPAdes) (version 2) | ecosystem: Host-associated > Plants > Roots > Rhizosphere >...
ATGTCGACGTAGCAGTCCCATACAAATCCTTCGTTCTCGAGCATCTTCAAAGCCGCCCGGCCAGTGGGATGCGGCTGTCCGATCACCGCCCGCGCGCTTTCCGGGAGCATCGAAACGTAGATCGGGCTTTTGGGAAACAAATCAGCGATGAATTGGGTGCCGTGGATGGCGTTGAACTCGTCGGCCTGCGGGAAGGTCAGGTCGAAGAAGCGGCCGCCGATCGCATCCCAGAAAGGCGAATGGCCGCCTTCGTCCATCACCCCGCGGAGCTCAGCCAGGACAGTGTCTCCGAAACGCTCGCGATGCGATTTGATGAATAGATACCTGGAGCGCGCGAGCAGCATCCCGAGGCCGCCCGCCCGCTCGTGCGGATGCAGGAAAAGCCCGCCAACTTCGCTCGCCCCTTCGAGGTCGGTGGTCAGGTTTAGGAACTGGTTTCGGAATGTCTTGCCGAGCTCGGCACTTTTCTGGGTCAGGGTGGAGATCAGGTAGCTGTAGAACGGGTGGCGCGTTCCGACGGCGCCGAACACCTGGCAGGTTCCGCGGATCTGCTTGGTTTCGACGTTTTCCAGCATGAAGACATAAAGATCGTCGCCGGGCGAATTGTCCTGCCGCTCGAAGCCGGCACTGCTGAGCTCGAGCTTCGCTTCAAGCGTTGCCTTTTCCGCGGGCAGGTTCGTGAATCCGCCGCCGGTCAGTTTCGCCAGATTGTAGAATGCCCGAAGATCGTTCCTCCGCGCTGCCCGGATGCGAAAGCTCATGCGGCCTCCTCGGCCAGCCGGATGATGGTAAGCGCGGAAAGGGCAGAGCGCTCCTGCAGGCTGTCGGCGATCAGAAACTCCTCAGGGCTGTGGATCTTGCCGCCGCGCACCCCCATCGTGTCGACGACCGGGACGCCGCAGGCGGCGATATTGTTGCCGTCGCACACCCCCCCGGAAGGCTGCCAGGAGATCGACTGGCCCAGGTCTGCTCCGGCTTTCTTGACGAGGTGGAACAAGGCTTCCGCCTCTGGCGTCAGCGGCTTGGGTGGGCGCCCGAAGCCGCCGTTCAGCTCGATCTGCACGTCCCGTTCCGCCGCGACCGCTGCAACGGCTTGATCGATCAAATGCCGCGCATCGGCTTCGATTTCGGGGGTTCGGGGACGAAGGTTCGCTCGCAATATGGCAAGATCGGGCACCACGTTGGCGGGACTTCCGCCCTCAATCCTCGAAGGGTTCACGGTCAGTCCGTCGCGCTTCAGCCTGTCGAGGCGAAGCGCGAGGTCGGCTGCCGCGAGCAATGCGTTGCGGCCTTCTTCGGGATTGCGGCCGGCATGGGCAGATCGACCCCGGACGACGAACGAGAAATTTCCGCTTCCCGGCCGGGCGCCGGCCAGCGTTCCATCGGGCAGCGCCGCGGGCTCATAAGTCAGCGCCGCATGTTTGCCACTTGCAGCCTGCGCAAGGAGCGCCGCCGAAGCTGGCGAGCCGACTTCTTCGTCGCTGTTGATCACGATCTCATAGCCGATGCGATCCGCAATCGGGCTCTGTTCGACCGACCTCAGGGCCGCGAGCATCACGGCCAGGCCGCCTTTCATGTCCGCCACGCCGGGTCCGTTCAGAACGCCGTCCTCGAGCCATCGTGTTTGCTGGAACGCGTGATCAGCGCCGAAGACCGTGTCCATGTGGCCGGTGAACAGCAGTTGCACCGGCGCCGTGGGCCGGACTGTCAGGTGCAGGTGGCGGCCATGCTCGACGTCGATCGTTCGGCCGTTCAAATCGACGGCCTCAACCTGCGCCGGCCGCTCGAGCCGGATCAGGCCTGGAAGTGCCGCAAATGCATCGACCAGCAGGTCGGCCATTCGCTCGAGGCCTGCAAGATTGCGCGAACCGCTGTTCACCGCGGCCCAATCGAGCACCTGATCGAGCATCGGCTCGGCTGCCGCGCGTTCCACGACCGCGCGCTCGATCGACGATAATTCCGCCATGGAAACGGCTCTAGCGGGGCGAATTCAGGAAAGGAACACCATGGCGAAGAGGCGAATGCCGTTTGACCTCGGCTTTCCGCCGCTAGACGGTGGCGACCACCGGTTCGCGTCCCAGGGCCTCGGCAAGCCGAATCAGCCGGCGCTGGACCTGATCGCCGATGAGAGCTTCCTCGCCGCGGCGTACCGAAAGCTGGATCGCGCCGTTCACTTCGCTGAGGCTGGTACGCTTCAGAACCGACGCTACGCCACCTGACAGGCGTTGGCCCAGGCGCATTGCCAATCCCCAGCAATGAGCGCGTGCCAGCTGCTCGTCCTTGCACAGTGCGGCAAGCCGAACGTCGGACAACCGATCGCGACCGAAGCTCGCGCAGAGAGCTTGGGCCATGATGATTCGTCCTGCCGGCCTCACCGCCACCCAATTTCCGTGAAGCGCCATTTCGATGCCGCGGTCCGCGCGGAAGCCCGGATTGGACTGCCAGGCGACATCCGCGAGGAGGCATGAAGCGAGCCGCAGCCGGCGCATCGACGGAGGATCGTCAAACAAGGGCGCGATCCAGGTGTCGAGCAGGTCGCCATGCTGGCCGAAGCGATGCTCGCCGCCGCCTGCGTCACGCGCTTCCTCGATCAGTGGGTCCAGCCGCCGAACGGCCGGCTTCAGGCTCGAATAAAGCAGCCCTTCCCGAATGCCGTAGGTCGAAAGGACGAGCTGGGACGGTTCAAGCTCGTCCACCAACATTTCGACAATCATGGATGCCACCGGCGTGGTGGCCAGCCGCTGTGGCGCTGCAACTGTGGAAAGGCGCGGATCGATCGCGCGGACCAACTTCCTGAGCTCCTTCGCCCGGCCCGGCTTCATCGAATATTGGTGCGTAATCGGCAGCGGGAAGTTCGTCGCCAGCATGTCGATGCGTGCAAGAGCACGCCACGACCCGCCTACCAGGTAGAGAGGGCGGCCCCGCCCGCGTTCCTTGAGCGGCGATTTCTTGAGCGCGGACTTCAGCAATTTTCGCGCTTCACGTTCGGACCGCGGGCTCGAATCGAGCCGAAGAACGCCGAGCGGCATGGAAATGCCATTGGCCGCCTCGCCCTTCGAAACATCGACCAGCTCAAGGCTGCCCCCGCCCAGATCGCCGACAATGCCGTCAGCATCGGGAATTCCCGACAGCACGCCCTGGCCTGCAAGTAGCGCTTCCTGCTCGGCGGTCAGCACGTCGCAGGTGAGCCCGATGCGCTCGATCTCGCGAACGAACTTGAGGCCATCTTCCGCGTCGCGTACGGCCGCGGTCGCAACGACGCGTGTCTGCTTCACCCGCATATGATCGAGAAGCAGCCGGAACCGCCTCAGCGCCGCCAGCGTCTTCTCGCGCGCCGCTTCGGGCAGGCGGCCCGACCCGTCGAGACCGGAGCCGAGCCCGGCAAGGACCTTCTCGTTGAAGATCGGCGTAGGGATCCTCGGCGGTCCCGCATAGACGACAAGGCGAACGGAGTTCGACCCGATGTCGATGATCCCTGCAGGTTCGGCGTGTTTCAGGCCTAACGTCCCCGGTGGAAGCGCAGCTTCGGAACTCTGCGGCCTTTCTTTAGAGCCTGTCCGCGGCCCGACAAGCTCGGGTTCGACATGAAGTAATCGTGCAGGTTGAACTCCTGGCCTGATTTCGGCTCGAGCCGGGTGTAGGTCCCATCCGGGTTGAGCCGCCAGCTCTGTTGGTTGTCGATGAGGTTGGCCACCATCACCTGGTCCAGCAGCTGCGCATGGACCGTCGGATTCTCGATCGGCAGCATATATTCGATGCGCCGATCGAAGTTGCGCGGCATCCAGTCCGCCGAGCTTATGTAGACCCGCGCGGACCCGTGCGGCAGCTCATGCCCATTGGCGAAGCACCAAAGCCTCGCATGCTCCAGGAACCGGCCGACGATCGACTTGACGTAAATATTCTCGCTCATTCCCTGAACGCCGGGCCTGAGACAGCAAATGCCACGAACGACGAGGTCGATCTGCACCCCGGCTGCGCTCGCTTCGTACAGCTTCTCGATGATGTCGGGGTCGACCAGCGAATTCATCTTGGCCCAGATGCCCGACGGCTTGCCGGCCTTGGCGCTGGCGATCTCGGCATCGATCAGCTTGATGAGCTCAGGCCGCATCTGCGCCGGCGAGATCACCATTTGCTTCAGGCTTCGCGGCTCTAGATATCCGGTGATGTAGTTGAAGACCTTGGCGACATCGCGCCCGATTTGCGGGTTGGCGGTGAAATAGCTGAGGTCAGTATAGATGCGCGCCGTCACGGGGTGATAATTGCCGGTGCCGAAATGGCAGTAGGTGCGAAAGCCCTTTTCCTCGCGCCGGACGACCATGGAGACCTTGGCGTGGGTCTTCCAATCGATAAAGCCGTAGACAACCTGTACACCCGCACGCTCGAGCGCGTTGGCCCACATGAGATTCTGTTCTTCATCGAAGCGCGCCTTCAGCTCGATGACGGCGGTCACCGACTTTCCGGCTTCGGCGGCGTCGATCAGGGCGCGGATGATCGCCGACTGCTTGCCCGCCCGGTAGAGCGTCTGCTTGATCGCGACCACATCCGAATCGGCGGCCGCCTGCTGGATGAACTCGACCACCACCTCGAAGCTTTCGTAGGGGTGGTGGACCAGGATGTCCTTTTCCTTGATCGCCGCGAAGCAATCGCCACCATGTTCACGGATACGCTCGGGGAAGCGCGGGTTGAACGGCGGGAACTTGAGGTCGGGCCGGTCCTCCTCGACCAGCTGCGACAGGTCGGTCATGCCGAGGAAACCGCGCGTCTCGGACGTGATCGCATAAGCGGCGTCGAGGCCTTCCTTGACGACATTGACCAGGCTGTCGGGCATCCCGGGTTCGAGCTCCAGCCGTACGACGCGACCGCGGCGGCGGCGCTTAATCGCGGTCCGGAAATAGCGGACCAGGTCCTCGGCCTCCTCCTCGACCTCGATGTCGCTGTCGCGGATGATCCGGAACGCGCCTCCGCGGAGCACCTCGTATTTCGGAAAGAGATAGTCGGTCTTCCGGCGAATGAGCGTTTCGAGCGCGATGTAACGGCCGGTCGCGCCCGGGATTCGAATGAAGCGCGGGAGGCTCGCGGGCGTCATGATCAGCTCGCGAACGCTCGCACGGCCTTTCTTCAACTCGAAAATCAGCGACATTCCGCGGTTCGGGATGAATGGGAAGGGATGGGCCGGGTCGATGGCCTGCGGCGTGAGGACCGGGAAGATCTGCTCGCGGAAATGCTGGTCGAGCCAGGTTTCCGCTTCGGCGTCGATCGCCTCCTCGCCGACCACGTTCATGCCCGCCGTACCGAGATCGGCTTCCAGAGTGGCCCAGAAATCATGCTGGGTCGTCACCAGCCGGTCGGCCTCGGCCATGATCGCAGCAAGTTGCTGGCCGACGGTCAGGCCTTCGGGTGACAGTTCCTCGACGCCAAGCGCCTGATGAGCCTTCAACCCGGCCACTCGGACCATGAAGAATTCGTCCAGGTTGCTGGCGGAGATCGACAGGAACCGGAGCCGCTCAAGCAGGGGATGGTGGGGGTTGCAGGCTTCCTCGAGAACGCGCCGGTTGAAGGCGAGCCAGCTGAGTTCCCGGTTGAAGTATCTTGCTTCGCCAAGCGCCGCTTCGACGGCCGCGACCGGCGCCTCGATCGGCGCTTCTGGGAGGCTCTCCATCAGCTCGTCACGCCGGGAGAGGATTGGGGCTTTCTGGTCCAAAGCATGTCGCCAAACTGAAACAGAGGCTTATTACAAAGATGTGACGGAAAATGGTATGAGCGCCCGCTGGGCGTAACGCGCGAGGTAATTGCTGTGGCAAAAGACAAAAAGAAAAAGCCCAAGGACAAAAAGGCCGCAGCTTCGCCAAGCCTGTCCAAAGCGCCGAAAAAGGCGGTGAAGAGCTTGAAGGCGATCAGTCAGAATCCCTTGGTCGCGGACGTCGTTGCAGCGGCTCTGATCGGAATGGCGGCCGCGCTCAAGGACTCGGACAAGGCGCGCAAGATGGCCAGCGACGCCAGCGACCAGCTGAACGCTTTGTCGAAATCGGGCGCCAAGAAAGGCAACGCCATGTGGGACCTCGCGCTCGACATCGGCCAACGCACGCTAGAGACCCTGGCGAAGGATCAAGGCGGCTCGAAAAAGGGTTCCAAGTCGCGTTAGGACGCTTATCGGTGCCTGGGCCGGCTCAGGCTCGCATCGAACATCCTTGCATTCTTGACCTCGGCGCGGGCCCCGTCGCTCTCCTTCGTCATCCCGACTAGCTCGGCGTAATAATGGCTCGCCTTGTCGGCATCGCCCGCAAGATTTGCAGCCTCCGCGGCTCCATAAAGACCCGCGAGCCGGCGCGGCGCGCGCTGTAGTGACGTTTCATATTCGTTGAGAGCCTCTCGTGATCGGCCCAAACTGAGCAGCATCTCGCCGAGCTGCTCGCGAGCGGGAAGGATCGACCCCGGAGTCACCGGGTTCTTCTCGGTTGCATCGTCGAGGTCCGCCGCCGCGCGCATCAAGCGGACGGCATCGTCGTTCTTGCCGGCTGCACGCGCCAGCCAGGCTTCAGCGATCTGGCGCTCGATCGAGACTTGCTTGCGCCAGTCATATTCGCCGGGCGCGATAATCAACCCGCGTTCCAGGTCCCCAAGCTTGGCGATCTCGGCCCGTGCCAGCTCCGTCTGACCGCTTCGCGCCGCTCCGACGGCTCTCGCGAAGTGGATGTGCGCGGCGGCCCACGGATGATTTCCGAGCGCCGGAAGGGACGCCAGGTTCGGCGGCAGCTCAAGCGCGGCGGCCTCGCGCCATTGCCGCCGCTCCAGCACAAGTCGAGCGGGGATTGCAGTGACTGCATAAGCGACGGTTCGCGTGGGTGGATCGGCCTTTGTGATGGCCTTCAATTCGTTCCACACTTTCTCGGCCTCTGCGTCGCGGCCTGACTGCAGATAAGCATAAGCCAGATAATCCATTGCGTGGAGCTGCTGGTCCCAGGCGCCCGGCATGTTGCTCGACCGGGCGTAGGCGATCGCAGAAGCTTCCGCGGCTCGATTGGAGCTGATCGCTTCGTCCCATAGGCCCAGCCGGGTGAAGATATGCGACGGCATATGCTGGGCGTGTGCCGAGTCCGGAGCGATGCTCGCGTACCGGCGTGCAGCTGGAAGGGCCAGCTCGGCAAGTGCGGGATAATCGAAGCTATGGATCAGATAATGGGCGACGCCCGGATGGTCGGGGTTTCGCGCCAGAACTTGATTGAGGATCGCCCCCGCCTCCTTCTGCCTCGGGAAAGCGTGATCGCCGTCCATCGTACCCGCAGCAATCAGCGACAGCGCATCAAAGACTGCAGCCTCGTCGTCACCCGGATACCGGTCGTGCAGCCGGTCCATAGCCGCCGAATAGGCCAATGCCCTCGTCTTGAGGTCGAGCCGATCCGAGTTGCGATAAAAGGTGTCGAGCGCCGTAATATAGTCCCGTTCGCGTTCGGTCCCTGCGCCGATGGTCTTCGCTTTTTCGATGGCAGCCTTGCCCTTTGCCAGTTCGGCCGGAGTCGGAGGGTCCCAGAGCGGATGATAATAGCTCATCGCCACGCCCCAGCTGGCGATCCCGCATTTGGGATCGGCTCCGGCAGCCTCGCTGAAGCTCTGCTCTGCGCGACGGTATTCGAACGAGTGCAGCCAGCCGAGACCGCGCTCGAACGCCATTTGCGCGGCCGGGTTGCACGACGTCTGGAAACTGAGCTTGCCGAGCTGGGGCGAATGCTCGTGAAAATGCTCCGGATCCATCGCAGCAAGAGCAAGCGCGGACACGGCGAGAAGCATGATCATCTGCTGCACCCCCTGATCTAACGAGATCCGGACGTCCCCAATACGCCCATGGCGCTGCCTAAAGGAAGCGGTCGAATTCTCGCAGGAGCCGCCGGTACATCTCGCGCTTGAACGGGACGATCAGTTCCGGAAGCTGCTCAGGTGCGATCCATTTCCACTCGCGAAATTCGGGGTGCTTGGTGGCGATGTTGATGTCGCTGTCGCGTCCCAGGAAGCGCGCCAGATACCAATCCTGGTCCTGACCCTTCCATTTGCCGCCCCACAATTTGCCGCGAAGTTCTTCCGGAAGGTCGTATTTCAACCGCTCGGGGCAGTCAGCGATCCGCTCCACCAGGTGAGGCGAGACGCCAGTTTCCTCCTCCAGTTCGCGAAGCGCCGTCGCCCAAGGCTCCTCGCCCTTGTCGATCCCGCCTTGGGGCATCTGCCAGGCCTCATCGGTATTATCGATCCGGGCGCCGACGAAGACCTTGCCCTGGCTGTTGAGCAGCATGACGCCGACTCCGCGGCGGTAGGGACGATCGTCACTCTTCATCGTGCGCGCTCCACCCAGGGTTTCAAATAGTCGAGGCAACGGGCGAAATCCGCTTCCGCCGACGGGATCCCCTTCCGCAAGTTCAGGAAGCCGTGGATGGTTCCTTCTACCTCCAGATAAAGGGTCTCGACGCCGGCTTCGGCGCAGCGCGCCGCGTAGGTGCGGCCTTGGTCCCGGAGCGGATCGAGGCCTGCCGTCACGACGAACGTCGGGGGAAGGTCGTGGGTGCCGGCGAGCAGGGGGCTGTAACGCCAGTCGTTCCGCGGTCCAGAATAGCAGTCCTCGAACCAATCCATGCTTGCCTTCGTGAGAAGGAAACCTTCGCAGAACTGGTCGTAGCTCGGGTATCGAACCGTTGGGTCGGCTGCGGGATAGATCAGCCATTGAGCGGCAATCGGAACCGCCGCTGGTTCGTCGCGAAGCGTTGCGGTGACCACGGCCGCGATGTTTCCTCCGGCGCTGTCGCCTGAAATGAATACGCTGGTGACCCTGCGCCCAAGCTCGGGTGGCGAAGACGCAATCCATCGAGCAGCCGCAAGGGAATCTTCGAGCGCTGCAGGAAATGGATGTTCGGGCGCGAGGCGATAGTCGACGGCGACCACTGGCAGGTCCAGTTCATGCGCGAGATCGATGCAAAATGGTTCGTGCGTGTCGAGGTCGCCGATCACCCACCCGCCGCCATGAATGAACAGCAACAATGGGCCCGGAACTCGGTGCTCCTTCGCGTCGTAGAGGCGAAGGGGAACGGGGCCTTCAATATCCCGGACGACGGCGATCTCACGCGCCGGGTGCTCGAACGCATGGCGCGATGCGATCATCATCTTTCGCGCGCCGTCGGCGCCGATCTCATACCCTTTGGGCCGATTGAGGCTTTCGAGATAATCCAGGAACTGCCGGACGTCCGGTCTTACGAAAGGTTCTGCCAAGCGCTTCTCCGCTGCTGCTGTGACGGATTGAAGTGGCGAAACAGGCTTCGCAAGCCTAAAGAGGTCGCAACCTGAAACCCATCGCGTTTGTGAAGGACCCGCCCCGTGGCGACAGCCACCCACCTCCTCACCGAAAAAGAAGCCACGGCGAATCCGCCGGGCGAGGCCGTTGTCGTCCGCTTCGCAGGCGATTCCGGCGACGGCATGCAGCTGACGGGTGGTCAGTTCACCCTGTCGACGGCGCTTGCCGGCAACGATCTCGCGACCTTTCCGGACTTTCCGGCCGAGATCCGCGCGCCGCAGGGAACGACGTTCGGGGTCTCCGCCTTCCAGATCAATTTCGGCTCGACCGCGATCGATACGGCCGGCGACCAGCCGGATGTCCTGATCGCGATGAATCCGGCGGCGCTGAAGACGAACGTGGACGCGCTGCGCGAAGGCGGCCTGGTCATCGCGGATGAAGGCGAGTTCACCGCGCGAAACCTCGCAAAGGCAGGCTATGAGCAGAGCCCGCTTGAGGACGGCAGCCTTTCCAAATGGCAGGTCGTCCACTTCAACATCTCGCAGCTGACGCTCGATGCCGTGAAGCCGTACGGCCTCGGCAACAAGGAAGCCCTGCGCTGCAAGAACATGTGGACGCTGGGGCTGGCGCTCTGGATGTTCGATCGCGATCGCCAGCCGATCGTCGACTGGCTCAAGCAGAAGTTCGCCAAGGCTCCGGAACTTGCCGAGGCGAATATCGCGGCACTGAATGCCGGCCACGCTTATGGCGAGACGGTCGAGATGGGCGCGCCGTTCAAGCAGCACCATATCTCGGCAGCCCCGGCTGAGCCGGGCCTTTACCGCACCGTGACCGGCGCCGAGGCGCTTGCACTCGGGCTTGTGGCCGGCTGCCAGCTCGCAGGATTGCCGATGTTCTTCGGCTCCTATCCAATCACCCCGGCGAGTCCGCTGCTTCACCATCTCGCGCGCCTTAAGGAGTTCGGGATCACGACCTTCCAGGCGGAGGACGAGATTGCGGCGATCTGCGCTGCCATCGGTGCGAGCTATGCGGGGCAGCTGGGAATCACGTCATCTTCGGGTCCGGGAATCGCGCTCAAGACCGAAGCTATTGGCCTTGCGGTCATGACAGAGCTTCCGCTGGTGGTGGTCAATTCGCAGCGCGGCGGACCCTCGACCGGGCTTCCGACCAAGACCGAGCAGTCGGACCTTTATCAGGCGGTGTACGGCCGCAACGCCGACTCGCCACTGCCGGTCATTTCGGCGCGCTCTCCAGCGGACGCTTTCGACTGCGCGATCGAGGCATGCCGGATCGCAACCAAATATATGACGCCCGTCATCCTGCTCACCGACGGCTACATCGCCAATGCCGCGGAGCCGTGGCGAGTGCCGGACATGAGCGGATACGAGCCGTTTCCTGTCGCCTTCTTCGACACGCCGCCAGCCGAGGGGCAGGGCGTCATGCCCTACGCTCGCGGCGACGGCCTTGCTCGGCCGTGGATCAAGCCGGGGACACCCGCTCTCGAACATCGGATCGGCGGGATCGAGAAGCAGCCTGGCACCGGCAACATCGACTATAGCCCGGCGGCGCACCAGGAAATGACCGACACGCGCTTTGCGAAGGTGCAGGGAGTTGCAAACACCATCCCCGACCAGGACGTGTGCATCGGCCGCGAAGGCGCGGAACTGGCCGTAGTTGGCTGGGGCTCGACGTTTGGCCCGATCCATCAGGCGGTGAGGCGCGCGATCGCGAAGGGGCAGGACGTCGCTCACGTCCATGTCCGGCACATCTGGCCGATGCCCAAAAATATGTCTGTCCTATTGAAGGGCTTCAAACATATTCTGGTTCCCGAAATGAACATGGGCCAGTTCAAGACCGTTTTGCGCGACCAGTTTCTCGTCGATGCCCGCCCGCTGACGAAGGTTTCGGGACACCCGTTCCGGATCGCCGAGATAGAGGCCGCGATCGATGCTGCGCTGGCCGGAAAATCGGGCGCGTGAGTGCGAACTTTGGGAAGATCCGAGTGAAACCGATCAATGTCTGGCCGATGCTGATCATGTTGGTCGCGATCGTCCTGATCGTAATCTGGCTGAGGCCCAGCTGATGAACCGAATGAAGAAGCCGATCTTGGCATTCGCGGCATTCCTGCTTGCCGCGGGTTCGACCGTTTCAGCGGCGGCAGATCATGAGATCTGGGTCCTCGATCAGATTATCTATCCGACCCAGAAAGATCCGGGCATTCTCGCGGAGATCGAGAAGACGCATAGCATCGACGCCGTCATCGCCGTCCTGAAGAGTCACAAGATACGATTTGGGCGGCAGAGCAAGCGGCTGGACCCCAAGATCTTGCCGCCCGACATCTACGCGCAGATTGAGGCGCTCCCTGCGGGCGAGCCCTTCATTGCTCCGGCCAGCGATCTGTCGGTCGCCAGCGTAATTGTAAGTCGCGAATCCAATCCGGCCGCCGGCAAGCAATAGGACTTGTTATGAACGAGATGACCACCGTCACCACCGCCAAGGACTGGGCGAGCGACCAGGAGGTCCGCTGGTGTCCCGGCTGCGGCGACTATGCAGTGCTAAAAGCCGTCCAGCGAACGATGCCGGACCTAGGCGTAGCGCGCGAGAAGACCGTCTTTATCAGCGGCATCGGCTGCTCGAGCCGCTTTCCCTATTACATGGCAACTTACGGCTTCCATACGATCCATGGTCGCGCACCGGCGGTGGCGACCGGGGTCAAGCTCGCCAATCCTGAGCTCGACGTGTGGATCATCACCGGCGACGGCGATGCGCTGTCGATTGGCGGCAATCACACGATGCACGTGCTGCGCCGCAATCTCGACTGCCAGATCCTGCTGTTCAACAATGAAATCTACGGGCTGACCAAGGGCCAATATTCGCCGACCAGCCGCGTTGGCACGCGTTCGCCTTCGACCCCGTTCGGATCGGTCGACCGGCCGGTCACGCCCTGCATGTTCGCATTGGGCTCGGGCGCGCGATTCATTGCCCGCGGAATCGACGTCCACAAGAATCTGCCGGACGTCCTGAAGGCCGCTCACGCGCACCGCGGAGCGAGCTTCGTCGAAATCTACCAGAATTGCGTCGTCTACAATGACGATGTGTTCGCCGGATTCACCGAGCGTGACGTCGCGGCCGAGAAACAGCTGTGGCTCAAGCCCGGCGAGAAGATGCTTTTCGCGAACGGCACCAAGGGTCTCGCGCTCGACGTCGACCGGTTGTGTCTGAAGATCGTTGATGGCGAGGATCCGGCGGTCATCGTCCACGAACCCAAGAACAAGGGCATTGCGGCGATGTTGATCGAAATGCCGCAGGGATTCCCGGTTGCGCTCGGCGTCATCTACGAGGATCCGGCCCCGACATTCGAATCCGCCGTGGTCGAGCAGAACAAGGCTGCCGCATCCGGCAAGACGCCAGACCTCCAGAAGCTGGTTTCCAAGGGCCAGACCTGGATGGTCGAAAAGGAGCCGCACAAGCTCTGACCGACGCGGCCTGATTGGATAATCTGACGCACAGTCTGGTCGGCGCCCTTCTTGGGCGCATGGGCCTGAAGCGTCTCACGCCGCGCGCAATGCCGGCGCTCATCATCTCGGCAAACCTGCCCGACATCGACAGCTTCGTTGCGCCATGGTTCGGCATCTCGGCGCGCACCGCGCACCGTGGATTCACCCACGGCATTGGCGGACTTGTCACCATGCCTTTTTTGGCCGCTGCAATCATTCTACTTTGGGAAAGATTGCGTCCCGGCAAAGGAGCAAAATTGAAACCCGGCGGGCTTTTGCTCGCCTGCTTTCTGGGCACGCTCAGCCATCCGTTGCTGGATTATCTGACCGGATACGGGACCCGCCTTCTCGAGCCCTTTTCGCATCGCTGGTTCTATGGCGACACATTGTTCATCATCGATCCGTGGATCTGGATCACCTTGATCCTCGGACTCGAATTCTCGTGGCGTGCGGAGCGGTTGGGCAAGAATTGGACGAAACCTGCAACCTATGCCTTCGCAGCGGTAGTCGCCTATATCGGATTGAACGCGGGAATCAGCGCACGCGCGGTTGCCGCCGCCCGTCCGTTAGTTGAACGCATCGCGGAGCCGCGCATGATCGTCGCGAGCGAGGTTCCCCTGACATTCTGGAAGCGGCACTTGTTGTGGCGGGGCGACAAGCTTGCTGGAAGCGGCGAATTCGATCCTCCGAGCGGCATCACCCTGAATCCCCAGGTGGTGCCCATCGGCCTCGACGATCCCCGCTTCCTGCGTGCGGAAAAAGATGACCCGCAGGTTCGCGATTTCCTGTTCTGGTCGCGCATGCCCCTGGTGATCGAGCGCGACGGACAGGCGTATCTGAGCGATCAGCGATTTCCGGCGCTTCGTCGAACGGGTTTTCTCGTCCCGCTCGACAAGCCGGGTCCGAGTTCATAACTCGAGCCGCATGAGCACGCGCGGCGAACATCTTGTGCGCGCGGACCGAGGGTTCGCGACCGGCGGCGGCGTGCTTGCCTGGCTGGGAGCTCCGGCCTTTTCGCGGGTCCTCGACGCAATCGATCGTCGGCTCGCGCATGGCGGCATCGAAGCCACCTTGCCCAATGGCGAAGGCCGGCGCCTCGGCTTTCGGGCCGATGGACCGACGGCGGTCGTTAGGCTGTCAAGCTGGCTCTCGCTTATCCGGCTCGCCACCTCCGGCTCCGTCGGCTGGTATAAGTCGTGGACCGTGGGCGAATGGTCGAGCCCGAACCCGGTTGCGGTGTTTGAGATCTTCTCGGCCAATGCCGCAGCCCTCGGCGATGTCGGCCGGGCCAAGGGGCCGTTCCGGTGGATCAATGCGCTGGCGCATCGCCTGCGCGACAACGCGCCGCACCAGGCGCGCGAGAATGTCGCTGCGCATTACGACCTTGGCAATGATTTCTATTCGGCGTGGCTCGACGCGACGATGACCTATTCGGCCGCGCGCTTCGAGGCGCCGGACGACACGCTCGAAGAGGCACAGCTTCGCAAGATCCATGCGCTTCTCGATAGGTTGAACCTGCAGCGCGGACAGCGAATGCTGGAGATCGGCTGCGGTTGGGGCACGTTGGCCATCGAAGCAGCCCGGCGCGGCGTAACCGTGGTCGGACTAACACTCTCCAGCGAACAAAAGGAATGGGCCGAGCGAAAAGTGGCAGAGGCCGGCTTCGACGACCTCATCGAGATTCGACTCGCCGATTACCGGGATACCGCGGAGGAATTCGACGCGGTTGCTTCAGTCGAGATGGTTGAAGCGGTCGGCCAGCGGTGGTGGGGTGCCTACCTAGATTGCATTGCCCGCAACCTGAAGCCCGGCGGCCGCGCTGCGCTTCAATTCATTTCGATCGATCATCGCCTTTTCGATCGCTACGCGCAGAGCGCCGATTTCATCCAGACCTACATATTTCCCGGCGGCCTGCTTCTCGACGAATCTCAATTTGCAGCCCTTGCAAACGACCGTGGACTTTCCTGGGATGACCGCGATGGATTTGGGGGCGATTATGCGGAGACGCTGAATCGCTGGCGAAAGCGATACGAAAAGGCGGTTTCCAGCGGTGCGCTCCAGGACTTCGGCGAAGCCTTTCACAGCCTCTGGCGCTACTATCTGATGTATTGCGAAGGCGGGTTTCGCGGGGGCGCTATCGACGTCGCGCAGATAACCATGACGAAGCAGAAATAGGGAGGTCGGGTGAGCTCTACCGGGCGCGAAGCTTGGAAGGGCTCACCCGTGCTCGGCACAGGGGCAACGTTGCACCGAGCAATATGAATTACTCGAAAGAGACCCCTGGCCCTGTTGCTCCTCGCGACATTCAGGAAACGTGCGAACGCTTGCCACCCATCCGCGACGCGGACGCCGTTCCTGTGCAATACGCATTAACCCGCAGTCGAGCAATATTCGTTTAACGAAAATTCAAGAAGAGTCGAAACGGCTCAATAACGATGAAGGCCCGCTCCTTCGTGAAGAGCGAGCCTTCCGGGCGGGAGCTTGCCCCTGCTCCCGATCGCAAATTTACCGCCGTCATAGAGTCGACGCAACTCAGGCTTCCACGCGCACCTTTTCGCCGGTCTCAGCGTCAACTGCGAGTCGTTCCAGGATTGCGGCAGCAACCACTTCCGGAGGCTTGACGCTTTCCGGCTCCTCGCCCGGAAACGCCAGCGCTCGCATGCGCGTGCGCGTCGCACCCGGATCGACGATGTGGACTCGAAGCCGCTTCGTGTAGGCAGTCTCGTCGGCATAGGCTCCAAGCAATGTCTCGAGTGCAGCTTTGGACGAACCGTAAGCCCCCCAGAATGCACGCGGTTCGCTGCCCACCGAGGAAGTAAGTGCAAAGACGTCGGCCGTGTCGGGCTTCCGGAGCAGTGGATCGAATGCGGAAATCAGCGCCTGATTGGCGAGGAGGTTGAGGCTCAGCAGCCGCGTATATTCCTTGGGGTCGATGTCCTGGACGGGCGTCAGCGATCCGAGCATCGCCGCATTGAGCACGAGGATGTCGAGTTTTTCCCACCGCTGGGCAACCGCGCCTGCAAGCTTGCCGATGCTTTCTCCGTCGGTGAGGTCGAGCGGCGCGATGGTTGCCGTTCCGCCCGCCGAGTGGATTCGTTCCTCGACCTCCTCGAGGGCCGACGCGGTCCGCGCAACGAGGATCACATGAGCACCAGCGGCAGCGAGCGCCTCGGCAGTTGCGGCGCCGATCCCGCGGCTGGCACCGGTCACAAGCGCAAGCTTGGCGGAAAGATTCAATGCATTGGTCATCGGCGGCGCCCTAGCCGCTGAACTCGGCACGGGGAAGCTTCTGAAGCGAACCGCGCCTTCACCCGCAGAAAAGATGTCGTTGCTCGAAAGATTCTTCCGAGTGGCCGGCCTTGAGACCAGTCTTGCCGACAGTCTCGTCGGCCAAAGGGGACAAGCGATGGACTGGAAGAAAGCGACACACCTTTTCTTTGCGGTGACGATGATCGCCATTGGCGTCATTGGCCCGCTTTCAGGCAGCTTCGCGCCGATCTGGAACTCGGTTCCGCAAACTCTGCCAGGCCGGCAGTTGCTAGCCTATCTGAGCTCGCTTGTTTCGCTGGTCGCGGGAGCGGGCCTGCTGGCGCGCCGCTCGGCGGCTCCTTCGGCACTGGTCCTGTTCCTCGCACTGCTGCTTTGGACCGTTGCCTTCAAAGGCCTGTTCATCGTCAGCACGCCGCTGGAGGAAGTCGTCTATCAAAGCATCGGCGAAAATGCGGTTCTGATCGCCGCGGCGTGGCTCCTCTACGTCGAGTTCGCTCAAAGCCGAACATTTCCCGCGGGCGATGTGGGCTTAAGGATCGCCTACCTGATCTATGGATTGGCACTCATCGCTTTCGGCCTGTCGCATTTCTTTTACCTCCAGATGACCGCGCCGCTCGTGCCGAGCTGGCTGCCGGGGCATGCCTTCTGGGCTTATCTCACGGGGTGCATTTATCTTGCGACCGGGCTTGCGATCGCGGTCGGGCTTGCACCGCACTATGCCGCAATAATCGCCGCCCTTCAGATCGCGTTGATCACGATCCTGGTGTGGGGACCGATCGTCTTTGCTGGTAATCTGAGTGCCGGCCACTGGCAGGAAACCATTGTTTCCTGGGCTCTGACAGCCGGCGCCTGGGTAATGGCTACCGGCTCGCCACCAGCGACAGGTTCGATCCGGATTCCTTCTCGCCAAGGTCGGTTAGCGTTGTCGGATAGGAACCGGTGAAGCATGCGTCGCAACGCTGGGGCTGAGCCTGGTCACGCTCCTGGCCGAGCGCGCGGTACAGGCCTTCGATCGAAATGAAAGCAAGGCTGTCGGCGTTGATGTAATCACGCATCTGGTCGACGTTCATCTGGGCGGCGAGCAACTTGGCGCGCTCCGGTGTGTCGACGCCATAGAAGCAGCTGTGCCTCGTCGGCGGGGAAGCGATCCGCATGTGCACTTCGCGTGCACCGGCGTCACGCATCATCTGCACCAGCTTCACGCTGGTAGTCCCGCGGACGATGGAATCGTCAACGAGGACGATGCTCTTGCCGTCGACCAGCGCGCTGTTCGCATTGTGCTTCAGCTTGACGCCAAGGTGGCGCACTTCCTGGCTCGGCTGGATGAAGGTTCGGCCGACATAGTGCGAACGGATGATGCCCAGTTCGAACGGGATCCCGCTGGCTTGCGAAAAGCCGAGCGCCGCCGGTACGCCGCTGTCAGGAACCGGTACGACATAATCGGCCTCGACCGGCGCTTCGCGCGACAGTTCCGCACCGATATTCTTCCGGACCTCGTAGACGGAGACGCCTTCGGCGATGCTGTCGGGTCGCGAGAAATAGACATGTTCGAAGATGCATGGCCGCGGCGCCACTTTCTCAAACGGCCTGAAGGAGCGGATACCGCTGTCGTTGACGAGGATCACCTCGCCAGGATCGACGTCGCGCAGAAAGCTGGCGCCGATCACGTCCAGTGCAACTGTCTCGGAGGCGAAGATGGTTGCCTCGCCCAGCTTGCCCATCACGAGGGGACGAATACCCAGCGGATCGCGGCAGGCTATCAACCCGTCGTCGGTCAGGACCAGCAGGGAATAGGCGCCTTCGACCTGTTTCAGGGCGTCCGTAAGCCGATCGAGCGTATTGGTTCGCTCCGAGGTCGCGACGAGGTGGATGATGACTTCCGTGTCGCTGGTGGACTGGAAGATGGAGCCGCGCCGGTTGAGCGTGCGGCGCAATTTCATTGCATTGGAGAGATTGCCGTTGTGGGCGACGGCAAATCCACCTTCGGCGAGCTCCGCGAACAACGGCTGGACATTGCGCAGTGCGGTTTCGCCCGTAGTCGAATAACGCACGTGACCGATGCCGGCATTGCCGGCGAGTTTCCGGATGATGTCGTCGCGGTCGAAATTGCCGGCGACATGCCCCATTGCGCGATGAGAGTGGAAATGCTTGCCGTCGGAAGTCGTGATGCCGGCAGCTTCCTGGCCACGGTGCTGCAGCGCGTGAAGGCCGAGTGCAACGAAACTCGCTGCATTGTCGGCGCCCCAGATGCCGAAAATGCCGCATTCCTCGCGCAATTTGTCATCGTCGAACGGGTTGGTTGTCAGCATCGTCTTTCCGGAACCCCCGAGTTTGCGCGGCATATAGGGCGACGGGTGCGCTTTGTCGCCCCCACGGTGAATAAGACGTGAAATCTTAACGGCTTAGCCGGCCTTACCCTTTGTAGAATCCGGGAAATTTATTGTGCAGCGCCGCCACCTTCGGCCGGTCGTTAATGACGATGTAGGGCATATCGGGGTGCTTGCGAGCATAGTCCTGATGGTAGGCCTCTGCAGGATAGAAGCCGCCGCTTTCGATCTTCGTTGCGATGGGCGCCTCGTAGATGTGCGCAGCTCCCAGGCGAGCGATGAATGCCTTGGCGAAGCGTGCCTGGTCGGCATTCTGCGGGAAGATTGCCGAGCGATAGCTGGTTCCCACGTCGGGACCCTGGCGATTCACCTGCGTCGGATCGTGCGCGACGGTGAAATAGATTTGAAGCAGCTGCGCATAGCTGATCTTGCTGGGATCGAAGGTGATCCTGACTGCTTCTGCGTGAACAGTGCTCTCCGAACTCACGCTATCGTAGTTCGCGTCCTTCGACCCGCCACCGGCATAACCCGAGACGACGTCCGTCACACCTTTCACATGCTCGAAAACGCTTTCCATTCCCCAAAAGCAGCCGCCGGCAAGAACGGCGGTTTCGGTCTTGGGAGCTGCGCCGAGGGGTGAGCTTGCCGCAATGGCAGCAAGGGCCATGATGATTCGCTTCATGACTAACTCTTTCGTCTCAGATGCCCTGTTCGTCACATCTAATGTCGTCGAACGGGCATTTACAGACGCTGGACGGATGAACGGGAGCAAGGCAAAGGCACTGCTGACACGGAGGTAAGTTTAATGCCCACCTACACAGCGCCGGTGCGCGAAACGCGATTCATCCTCGATTCCGTCCTCGATATCGCGCGCTATTCGAACATGCCGGGCTTCGCGAATGCGACCCCTGACCTGATCGAGGCGATTCTCGAGGAGGCTGGACGTTTCGCCTCGGAAGTGCTCGCCCCGCTCAACCGGATTGGCGACGAGGTCGGTTGCAAGCGCAACGACGATGGATCGGTCGTGACTCCTCCAGGCTTCAAGGAAGCCTACAAGCAATTCTGCGAGGCAGGGTGGCCAACTCTCACCGGGCCCGAGGAATATGGCGGACAGGGGCTTCCGCAGGTCGTGGGCACAGCGGTGACCGAATACATACTGTCCGCGAACCACAGCTTCGAGATGTACCAGGGCCTCACCGCCGGTGCGATCGCATCACTCCTCGTGAAGGGCAGTGAGGAGCTGAAGCAGAAATATGTTCCGACGATGATCACCGGCCGCTGGACGGGAACGATGAACCTGACCGAGCCGCATTGCGGCACAGATCTCGGCCTTCTCAAGACCCGTGCCGATCCCAATCCGGACGGAAGCTATTCGATTACCGGGACCAAGATCTTCATTTCCTCGGGGGAACATGACCTTGCCGAGAACATCATCCACCTGGTCCTGGCAAAGATCGCCGGTGCTCCGGACAACGTCAAAGGCATTTCGCTGTTCGTCGTGCCGAAATTCCTCGTGAATGAGGACGGATCGATTGGGGAGCGCAACTCGCTGTCGTGCGGCGCAATCGAAAAGAAGATGGGCATCCACGGAAACGCGACCTGCGTGATGAACTATGACGGCGCGAAGGGCTGGTTGGTCGGGGAGCCGGAAAAGGGCCTGGCTGCCATGTTCATCATGATGAATGCGGCCCGGCTCGGCGTCGGGCTTCAGGGCCTCGCTCAGGGCGAGGTCGCCTATCAGAACGCCGTGGCCTACGCGAAGGACCGGCGCCAAGGAAGGGCGCTTCGGCCGGACGAGCGGGATCCGGAAGCCAAGGCGGACCACATCCTGGTTCACCCGGATGTCCGCCGGATGCTGATGGAGGCGCGTGCTTACACCGAGGCGGGCCGGGCGCTCGTGCTTTGGGGCGCGCTACAGGTCGATCTTATCCGTCGGTCGCCCGACGAGACGGAGCGGCAGAATGCGGACGATTTGCTTGGCCTCATTACTCCGGTCATCAAGGGAGTCCTGACCGACAAGGGCTTCAAGGCTGCGATCGAGGCGCAGCAGGTGTTCGGCGGGCACGGATATATCCGCGAGCATGGCATGGAGCAGTTCGTCCGCGATGCGCGCATCACGCAGATTTACGAGGGGACTAACGGCGTCCAGGCAATGGATCTCGTCGGCCGCAAGCTCCCCAAGGATGGCGGACGGGCCGTGCGCACCTTCTTCGAGATGGTTGGCCGCGACATTGCCGAAGCGAAGGCCGCTGGCGATCCCGCGGGCGTAGCGGCGTCGCTGGAGGCGGCCGTTGGCGACCTTCAGGCGGCGACAATGTGGCTGGCTCAGCATGGAATGGCCGATCCCGATAACGCCGGCGCGGGCGCTTATGCCTACATGGATTTGATGGGGCTGGTCTCGCTTGGCTGGATGTGGCTCAAGATGGCAGCCGCCGCGCAACGCGCGCTCGATCAGGGGACCGAGGACACGGCGTTCCACGAAGCCAAGCTGGTTACGGCCAAATTCTATGCTCAGCGGGAACTTCCCATGTCGACCGGGCTGCGAAAGAAGGTCGAGGCGGGTGCCGAAACCGTGATGAAGATACCGGCCGAGGCATTCTGACGAGGGTGCTCCAACCGTCGCTTAAAAACTTGTTCGTGCGTAAATCATTGTTCCGGATTAAATAAAGGCTGCGTTCCGATCGACAGGGAGCGGCCATGCCGGCTTTCGACGCTTGTCCGATCTGCAGTTCCAAGCAGATCAAACTACGGTTCAACGGCTTCACCAATCGCAATCCTGCGGATGGTCGAGTCTGGCCGGTCTTCGAGTGCGGGAGCTGCGGGCATGGCTTCGTCAATCCACAACCCGATAGCGAGACGCTTCGCGCCTATTACGGTGAGAATTACGAGGCCTATGACGAACGCCACGCAGCCGACGGCGACAATTCCTCCGTGTTGGAGCGAGCCAGAGCCAGCGGCGAGTTCCGCCACATTCCGGTCCCGAAAGGCAAGAAGGTCCTCGACTTCGGGTGCGGCGGAGGGTTCTTCCTGGGAATCTGCCGCCAGCTGGGAGCGGACGTGCAAGGCATAGAGCCGAGCGCTCATGGCGCGCGCACGACTGAAGATCAGGGAATACCGGTCTTTCGGGGGACCCTGGATGACTTCCTGGAGCAGCACGGCGATCAGCGCTTTGATGTGATCACCGCCAATCACGTCATCGAGCATGTGCCCGATCCGGTGGCTACTCTCGCCGGCCTGGGCACACTTCTCGCCGAAAGCGGGCAAATGACGATCGCGGTCCCGAATGCGCGATCGGTCTTTGCAGATCAGCTCGGTGCCGAGTGGCACAGCACCGATTTGCCGATCCACCTGCACCAATTCTCCGCAAAAAGCCTCAGGGAGGCTGCGCAACGGGCCGGTCTATCGACGGTGAAGATGGAAACGACGTCGATGACTTCCTCGACGCGCGCTTCGCTGCAGCTGCTGCTGAGGCGCCGGTACCTCATTCCGCAACGGCTTACTCAGCAACTGCCGATGGACGGTTATGCGGAACGCCTCGCGCACCGCCATGACTTGGAAGACAATGGCGAAGCGCTGCTCGCGATCTTTGAGGCGAAGTCCAGAGCCGCGCCGACGAAGGCGCAAAATCGCGTCATTGTCGAGATCGCCCAGTAGCTGATCCCAGGTTTGCGGCGCTTCCGTTGAACGACTTGCCCTAAGTCAGTTCGTAAACGCCCAGTGAATGCTGTTCCGGACTGTTCTCGCGCGGCTGCATCAGATGAGATGTTAGGCTGACAAACAGGGTAAATTTTTTGCGAACCAAGACTTTTCAATCGCCGTGAACGCGCTGTGCGTCATTGGGGTCTCCTCAATTGATCTAATACGTGGGGAACCAAGATGCGCTTCAATTTCACTCTGGCGGCCGTTGCCGCCACGCTTGCCGCGACGCCTGCCGTCGCCCAGCAGGCCACGACTACTGAGCCGGCTGAGGCTCGTGGCGTCGTCCTTCAGTCGCTGACCTTGACCAAGATTTCCGACCTCGATTTCGGTACGGTCGCGGGCAGCAACACCGTTGCGGGAACCGTCAATATCGATGCCGACAACGGTGCACGTACCGCCACTGGCGGCGTGAGCTTGATGCCGAGCGGATCGTCGCACGCACAGTTCGATGGACTGGGCGTGCCGGGGCAGCAGGTCATCCTGACCCTGACTCCTCCGCCGAGCATGGTGCTGGTCAACGGCGGCGGCCAGACTCTGAGCATCAACAGCATGACGCTCGATAGCGGCAACGCAACGACGCGCACCATCGGTGGTACGGGCCAGTTCAGCGTTTTTGTCGGAGGGAACTTCCAGATCGCCGCCGGACAGGCCGCCGGTCTGTACACGGCAAACTTCAACCTGACCGCCGACTATCAATAACCCACTGGTTGTCGGCATTTGGGGCGGCCCCTCGGCTTGATGCCGGGGGGTCGCCTTTTTTCTCAGGGTTTACCTCCGGTTCATGTTCCAACGACGAAGCGAGATGTCGTTGCGGCAAATGCCGCGCCGCCGAAGGGGCTACGGACGTTTTAACGGCAGGACTCCATCCATTTGACGGAGGTAAATGAGTCATGTCGAAGATCAGGAAAATCCTTGCCCTCGGTGCCGGCGCTGCAGCCATTGCGGTCGCCAGCCCTGCAGCGGCGCAATATTATTCGTACCCTTACGGCAACTATAGCTATAGCCAGTACGGCTATGCGCGGCCTTACGGTTACGCTCAGCCTTATGCCTATGGCATGAATACCAGCGTCGCGACGCAGCAGTGTACCGCCGCAGTTCAGAGCCGGCTTTATAATCGTTCGAGCGTTGGCGGAATCCTGGGCGTGCTCCTGGGCGCCAACACGACCGGTTCGGTCGTTGGAGTGACGCAGGTCAGCCCGCGTAGTGACGGCACGATGCGCGTGCGCGGACTCGCGAGTAGCGGCCGTTACGCTACCAACGGCTACGGTCCTTACGGCGCCGGCGCCTATGGCGCTCTCGGCTACGGCTACGCCAATGCGGCGGACCTCAGCTTCCGCTGCGACGTCGCCCCGAACGGTGCAGTCTACAACGTGAGCATCAACCGCCGCTAAAACGGCATCAGGTTGAACGAGAGAGGAGCGTCGGTTTTCCCGGCGCTCCTTGTCCTTTTTCCGGTTCAGCGAAAAGTCAGCCCTTTTTCTATCTAAACTGATCAGCCATTCATGCGTTCAGGCGCCAGCGCGCGTTTGGAACGCGAATCAGGGATGAAAGACAACAATGGGTAAGGTGGTTCGCGGTTTCGTGCCGCTGAGGGGAATTCTCGCGGCGGGTAGCGCCGTTGCCGCGCTTGCAGTGGTAGCGACAGCGGCATTTACGCCGACTTCGGTCAACGCGCGTTCAGCGGCAATTTCGTCCTTCGACGGAGAGATAGCGGACTTCTATCGAGCGCGCGGCGGCGCCCCACTCTGGCTTGCTCCAAATTCCGGGGATGCGGCTCAGCATCTTCTCGATCTCTTGGCCACCGCCCAGGCCGACAACCTCAATCCAAGGCGGTACAACAGCCGAACTCTTGCCCGCGTCATCGCCGATGCGCGGACCGGGAATCCCGCGGCGATCCAACGCGCCGAAGTGACGTTGAGCAATGCCTTCGTCACGTATGTGCGCGATCTGAAACGTGACCCCCAGATCGGGATCATCTACGTCGACAAGGAATTGAAGCCCGAGCCTCCTTCCGCGATCGAGATCCTGACCGCGGCTGCCCGAGCGCCCTCGTTCGGCAGCTACGTCCAGCAGATCGGTTGGATGAACCCGATTTACGCCAAGCTCAGGCAGGCAATTGCCAGTCGCATTTACCGCAACGCAGCCGAATATCGGCTCCTGCAGCTCAACCTGGAGCGGGCGAGGGCGCTCCCCTCGAACAACGGTCGCTATGTGATCGTCAATCCACCGGCCGCGCGCTTGTACATGTATGAGAATGGGCAGGTCGTCGATTCGATGCGCGTGGTTGCTGGTCGGCCGGACCCGATCGCCCAGACGCCGATGATGAACGCTTTCATCCGCTTCGAAGCGCTTAATCCTTATTGGAATGCGCCGCCGGACATCGCCGCAAGGAAGCTCGCCCCGAAGGCGCTCGCCCAAGGCCGCGCTTACCTCAACGAGAAGGGCTATGAAATTGTCGACCAGTTCGGCGAGAATGCTCGGGTGCTCAGCCCGACGTCGGTCGACTGGAAGGGCGTTGTCGAGGGCCGCGTCCAGGTCCACATGCGCCAGAAGCCAGGCCCGGCCAACTCGATGGGCCGGATGAAATTCATGTTCCCCAATCCGCAGGGGATCTGGCTGCACGACACTCCCGAAAAGGAGAAGATCGAGGATGCTGGCCGCCTCGAGAGCAACGGCTGCGTCCGCCTGGAAGATGCGCCGCGATTCGCGCGGTGGCTGTTCAACGGCAGGCCGCCAAGTCCGAAGGGTGCGCGACCGGAGCAAAAGGTCGACCTTCCCGCGCCGGTACCGCTGTACATCACTTATCTGACAGCCGTTCCGAGCGGGACGTCGATCGTCTATTTCGATGACTTCTACGGGAAGGACCGGGCGCAGGCGCGGCAGTTCGCCGGCTTGCTCTAAGCTTGCTTCTTCTCTCGATCGGCCACGTACCAGGGACGGAGCATCGAGGCTTCGCTGCGCTTCTCCTTTTTCGGGGCGAGGCGCGCGAGATCGAATTGGCCTTCAAACTGAAGCCCGAATTTGCCGGCCTGCGCCCAGCGCACCAGGCCGCGCACCGGACCGACTCCGACGATGTCGATGGCCATCTCCGCCCCGGGTGCGACGGCGAAGTCGCATTCTACCAGCGCCCCCATCGAGGAAATGTTGCGCAGCCTGACTTCGACGGTCTCGCCGTCCACTGAAGTCAGGGCCCGGCGCATCAGCCGATGTCGCGGTTCGCGGATGCAGGCGAAGCCATCGGCCTCGACGGTGACGCTGTTGGCGAGTTCGCGAGCGGTTTCGGCAGGGCTGGGACGACCGAAAATGTACCCCTGGACCATGCTGACGCCCAGATCTCGGATCAGCTGGAGGTCATCATGCGTCTCGACACCTTCGGCGCACGTATCCATTCCGAGCGTCTCGGCGAGCGTAACGATGGCACGAATGATCGCCGCGTTGCGGTTGGTCGCGGAGGCCGCTCCACGAACGAAGCTTTGGTCGATCTTGATTTTGTCGAACGGCGCTTTCTTCAGATAGCCGAGCGAGCTGTAGCCTGTCCCGAAATCGTCTAGCGAAAGCCGGACTCCCAACGCCTTCAACCGGGCGAACGTCTCGTCCGTGGAATCGCCTTCCGCGAGGAAGACGCCCTCGGTGATCTCAAGCTCCAGACGGTCTGCCCGTACGCCGGTTTCCGAAAGGTGCTTGCCGACCATCGCTGCGACAGTCGGATCGTTGAATTGCAGGGGCGAGAGGTTGACCGCAACTCGGACATGGTCCGGCCAACGAGCGGCCTCCTCGAGCGAAGTCCGGAGGACCCATTCCCCGATCTTGCCGATCAGTCCGGCTTCTTCCGCCAGCGGAACGAAATTGGCCGGCGGAACATTGCCCCGCGTCGGATGGTGCCATCGTATTAGCGCTTCAAAGCCGGAGATTTCTTCGCCGGCCGCGCGCACGATCGGCTGATAATGGACTGACAGTTCGCCGCGGTCGATCGCCTGGCGAAGATCGTTCTCGAGCAACTGGCGTTCGGCCGCCTCGCTGTGCATCGAGGGCTGATAGAAACAATGCTTGCCGCGCCCGGCACCCTTCGCAGCATAAAGAGCAAGGTCGGCGTTGCGAACGAGCGCGTCCGCGCTCGCGCGTCCTGGGTCCCCAATGACGACCCCGACTGATGCGCCGATCGTGACCTTATAGCCTTCGATCATGTAAGGCCGCGACACCTGCTCGATCAGCGTTCGAGCGAGCGATTCCAGCAAACCGATGTCGACCGCTCCCGGCAGGACGGCCTGGAATTCGTCGCCTCCCAGGCGGCCCACCTGGCCATGGTTGCCCATCACAGACGTCAGGCGCTCCGCGACCTGACGCAGGAGCGCGTCGCCGATCGGATGCCCCAACGTATCGTTCACATTCTTGAAGCGATCGAGATCGATCATGAATAGCGCGCAGCCCTTGTGGCGATGAGCCGCGTTGCGCAGTGCCTCGTCCAGCGTTTGGCGCATCATCGCGCGGTTGGGGAGGCCGGTCAGAGAGTCGAATTTCGCCAGTCGCGAAATCTCACGCTCGGATTTGCGTTGCTCCGTGAGGTCCGTGCCGATCCCACGGAATCCGAGGAAACGGCCGCGCTCGTCAAAAATCGGATTACCCGACAGCGACCAATGAACATCCTGTTCGCTTGCCGGCCGGACGACGACGTCGGAGAATGGAAAGCGAGCCGAGAGATGAAATCCCAGCGTCTTTCGCTCTTCCAGGGCCTCGGAAGCCTGGTCGACCGACAGGAGGTCCGTGAACTGGCGTCCGAGCAGGGCCTCAGGCTCGCTTTCGAAATCCTCTGCCAGCTGCCGCGACACGTAGGACAACGTGCCAAGAGGATCGGTTTCCCAGAACCAGCCGCGCCCACTGTTTTCGAACTCGTCGACGAAGTTGAGCGCCTTCCGGGCCTGCCATTCGAGAGCAAGCCGCCGACGCCCGCTGTGCAAGGTCTTTTGCGTGATCGCCGTACTATAGACGACCATCATCAATGCCATTGCGTCGATGGCGAAGCTGACCTGCAGGCTGGTTGAGAACAGCAGCGTCGTTGCGACGGCGACCACTGCATTCGTCACCGCAAGCGGCGGCGACTGGGCAGCGACGATCGATCGCACGAAGAAACCGGAGGCCATCGCGAGAGTTACAAATGATGCATCGGCAATCTGGAGCGATCCCGCGGTGACGCTTGCCACCGCCCAGCAAGCACCTGTAGCCCCGAGGTAGCCGCACATCAGCCTGACTATGGTGTGGGGCGCCATTTGGAGACGGCGCCAGAACAGCATGAAGGTGCCAGCGGACGCATCCAGGGCGAGGGAAATGGCAAGTGGAATACATACGCTGCCGATCGATGCCCAGCTGGTCTG
>Ga0207691_10001052_pt1 | contig 27398 bp, 32 predicted proteins | sample KBSM13metaG_FD_184327 | JGI IMG/M metagenome (GOLD analysis project Ga0207691, IMG submission 184327) | Miscanthus rhizosphere microbial communities from Kellogg Biological Station, Michigan, USA - KBS M1-3 metaG (SPAdes) (version 2) | ecosystem: Host-associated > Plants > Roots > Rhizosphere >...
GTACAGTCTCACCTACCCCTTTTTGGGAATAGCGCCAGCGGACTGTCTTCGATAAAACTCCTATAACTGCATTGTCCTCCGAACCATTCGGTTCTACACGATTTTGGGAGGACCATAATATTGGGGGAACAAAAATGTTGACATGGACAAAAGAGAAACCACACATACCTGGCTGGTACTGGATGCTGACCCCCGGCATATGGAGCAATCTACCGATGATTGTACAAGTCGTGTTTGATCGGGAGACGCATCGCTGGCTAGCGCTAATTCCTGCCTCCCATTATCCAAAAACTTCGAGCATGGAGATGGACCTACAAACAGCAGACGCTGTGTGGACTGGCCCGCTTGATGTTCCTTCGGTCCTCGCGATGGCCTCATAAGACCACCCCACCATAATCCTAATTTTCACGTGATATCATTCTGTCCTGAAGGTCATCACATGCTATCGCATTTGTTTATACTCGACTGGGGAATTATCTAGGTCACCAATCACGGCCATTCCCCTACAGTGCAATTCGCTATGCTTGAAACTCCAACAGTGGGGGACTTGGCACTACCCATCTCGCCGGTGCTAGGCAGTGTAGATTCTTCGCCGATCAACGAAATCACTTTGATTGTAGTATGTGCGTGGTGTGAACAGGAGGGAAAACGATCTATCCTTCATCCGCCAAGCTCGCCCGATCATCCTTCTCCGGCCTGGGAAGTCCAGTCCCATGGCATTTGCCAGCCACATCGCGATCAAATACTCGCAAGATTCATTGTCGAATCCTAGTATGAAGTAGCCTTCATCCGGCAAGGGTTGGCGGCTTATCGCTTCCTGTACAAGCACCGCCCCTTGACATGATCCCCTAATCCGCCCAGACCCTGCTCTCCACTTCGGACACACCGGCCGATGGCCTCCTGGAAGGCCCGACCGCTGACACATGTGAGAAAGGCGGTCGCCTATAGCGAACTCTGCTTACCTAGCCAAGTGTGTAAAGCACACCTGCATCTTCGAGCTGGAACGGAAAGGCAACGTCTTCACAGGAGAGATGGTTTGCACTGCCTGCGGGGCCTACCTCCCCTCTCAGCCTGATCGGCCATTAGGCACAAGACAAGGCCGCACAGGGACTTAAGAGTCAATCAGCAGACAGCGAGAGCCGGGGGGAGAGATCTAACGAAAGGACCTCTCCTAGTTTCATAGGGGATTGATTGCTGCAGGCTGTAAACGACTGGCTGTCCGCTATTCTCGCACCTAAGCGGTTGCCAGCAGGCATTTGCGGCTTGTTCACTCTTTATCCTGAGAAGCAGACACTATCGGTCCCGCCATGAGAGAAGATGATCATATATCAGTTCTCTTCATTGACTCCCACGACATAGACCGCAACTACTACGGTGATCGACTCAAGATCTACTCGTACGATTACGTAATCTTCCAAGCGGCGAGTGGACAGGCGGGAATCTCTCTTTTCGAGACTGTATCAATCGGTTGTGTCGTACTCGAAATCGACCTGGCAGACATGTCAGGTATTGAAGTCCTGGTACAACTTGTTCCAACTCGACCTCCGAAGATTCCCATTATCGTTCTAACTCGCCTGACGAATCCATTTCTCCTCGAACTGGCCGTCAAGAATGGTGCGGTGGCTGCACTCTGCAAGACACGACGTCTGGCGATGTTCTCGACCAGACGATTCTTCGGGCGGTCTCGAGAGTCCACTGGATCGCAAGAAAGAAACACCCCGCACTTCGGTCACTCAGTTTCTGCTTCCTTAACCGGAGTAGCCACAAATTCGTGCCGCTAGCACCAGCCGCGTAGTACCTTGAGTGAGAACACCACTCCTCCCTCATAAGGAAACAGCCGCCCGACGCTTTCTTCCAGCAGGATGACGTCTCCCTGAGACTTCGTTGGATGAAACAGTGCGGAATCGATTTGATCTATCGGCTTTCTCAGGAGATAGAGTGTCTTCTTCATGAAAAGACCAGCGTACGGTCACATGATTCAACGAGACTACGGATCTCTTCGGCGGACTTTGTCGTCACAGAGAACTCCTCGAGAAACGCATCTGTGGCTGCATCGGATTCGAGGACAAACGGTACGTCGAGTTGAGACAAGGAAGGACGGTATTTTTCGAGGATATCCACGTCGACGATATCTTCCGTGTCATCGGTCAAGAGAAGAGGGGCTCGTCCCAACAGTACGATCGTCGTGTGATGGTCGCCGGCACAGAGACCAAGAGCAATTCGTAAGGCTTCAGCGAGAACAAAGACTCGAGAGCATCTATTTTTTTGAAACATTCTTCCGTGAAACCTGGGATGCCTTCAGGTACAAAAGGGGCTATCGGCCGGCTTTACAAGTGTCAACGTCTTTGACATGCATGCAGAGAATCCGTTTTTCAGCTGTTTGTACCTGGAATTCATACTTATGAAACTTATACGTAACCCACCACTGTCAAAGCGCTTAACAGTTCTCCCTCGTGGCGATTCTTAACCCCTCGTTTTTGAAGAGGCATAAATTAGGCACAGAGGATGCTTCAAACAGAGAATGCTTCAATATGGACTCAAACCTTTTTTTTGGAGGTCTTCTATGAAATTCCTTGAAAGACTCTTGTTAGCGGCGAGTGGATTACTGATCCCCATCGAAGCATTTGCCAGTGTAGATGTTTCAGTACCGGAACCAGTCAGCCTGGCGTTGCTGGGGGCAGGTCTAGCAGGACTTGGGGCCGCTGGGTTGATTCGTCGGCGCAATAAAAAGAACCAATAAGACCCACCGATTCTCCGTAGCCTCCCGACGACTGGGAGGCTACGGCAGCGCTTTTCGCCAGGTTCTTGTGCCGATTTTGATAGGCCTAACCCCAAAGCTCTATATCTCCCCATTGAACAGTGGTGCAGACTGAACTCCTCACACGGAGAACCATGTTATGACACCCTGGGTACGTCGCGTCAGCTACTCTTCAACCACACTTCAGTATGTTAGTGATATCATCCTAAACTTGTCGATCGCGGCCAGCGGAATCGTACTGGTGATGCTCGGCTTATCCTCCCTCCGCAACTAAGCATTCAAGAAGATGCAGCATTGTCCCTCTTGGGCTAGACCCTTTAGGTGTACCTCGTTGGGGGGCCGCAGGAGAGGCGTCTATAGGGTATGGTTTAGCAAGAGAGGGACAGCCAGCAGGAAGATCGGAGGATTACATGAAGACTCCTACCTTGCTCACCAAGAGGGGGCATAAGGAACAGCATATGCAGCCTCGGGCGAATGATCGGCGGTCGACCCATCGTTTTCGGGCTGAGTTTGGTACGTTGGTCTCTGACAAGAGCGGCATCAACAATGAGGTAGGGGTGATTCTGGACTTGTCTCTGGTAGGGTGTCAGGTCCGAGTGCCGGTCCTGGTATACCCAGCGCTGGTGATGGAATTATATATCAATGCCCCGAATTTGGATCGACCGATCTTCGTTGAGAAGGCGGTGGTGCAGTGGGTCAAGGGGGATACGTTTGGTTTGCATTTTTTAGTTCTAGAGAAGGCGGAATTGATTAGCCTTGGACGGGTACTCGCCGAGCTAGAACAGGAGAGGGTCTCTATAGCTACTGATCGTTGAAGGACTAGGCTTTGAAGCCTCGCCCTTTGGGAGCTAGGACAAGCGGTTTCCTTTTCTGCCGTTTCCTTTCTTGACAAGCTTTCAAAAACGGAAGGCCCGGCAGGCATCTCTCCTGAGGATTGCGCCGTCTGTGTATGGCTAGGCCACGGGAACCCCATCTCAGGGCACCTGCCTGCCTGCGTCGGCGGCAAGGTATAAACTAATGTCGTATGAAGCAGATCACCACAGAGCGATGAAATGAGAGCGGCGAAGGTTTTCGGAACAGGTATCATCATTCTTCTCATCTTCCTAACGTTAATAGGTCTAATAGAGGGGTCGGTACGGTGGTTATATCCTGAAATACCGCCTCAACATTCGGACCGCAGGTTATTCGATCCTCACAAGTATGGTCGAACATATGGATATAAAGCTTTGGCGACTGGAGAAGAAATGGGTGTTCTCGTCATTACAGATGAACATGGATTTCGGACAAGCCCTCACTCACGTCAACTACATACCTCAGAGCACGTTTTAGTACTAGGCGACTCTGTCAGCGTCGGAAACGGCGTCGAAGCTGAGCAGACATACCCATCTTTGTTAGAAGAAAAGCTTGGCAAGAAGGTTCTGAATGCATCAGTCACTGGCTATAGGATTGTGGATTATGTCGAAGTCTTAGGGAACATCGTAGACAACTTCAAACCACAACTGGTCATCATAGGGATCTGTCTAAATGATGTCAGTCCTACGAGCCAGGCCAATATAGTTGGTATCGCTCGAAAGAAAAAAGCAGATGGGGAGGTTACGCCGGATGAGAGACGGTATCCCAATATGTTTGTGCGGACGTTGCGGTACATCAACGACAATTATTTAGACTTCCACACTTTCCTAGGATCATATTCTAGGACATATGTGCTTGTTAAAAGCCTTGCCACTGATAGTGCCAGGGACCATTTCTTGGCCGACGAACTCTATTACGACGACCCGCAAACGATTGAAGTTCTCAGCTCGCAGTTCACCAAGCTCAAACGATTATTGACAGACGAGAAACCTCTCGTGCTTTTCATATTCCCATATGAGTATCAGCTACGAGCGGGTTCTTTGGAAGTCCTCGAGCCGCAAAAAATTATAAAAGAAGCCGGTCATAGGGCAGGAGTAACGATCTATGACCTTTACGATGAGCTTGCGGAGTATTTGAAAGCAAACCGGCTTCCTTCGAAAGCCATCTATCTATTCAATGACCCCTTGCACTTTAATTCTGTTGGCCATCACGCAATAGCTGAGTTAGTATATCGTCATATCAACCGAGGATGAGTGATACAGCATTTGGTTTAACGCGACTGCAAGGGCGGGGGTCTATCTCTCCTCTCGGCAGAATCGGCCACCAGGCACAAGACAGGGCCGCAACGGGGCTTGCCGTACCAAGGCCACCAGCTTTCCTGGACTTATTTCGTATAATTCGTTTAATTCGTACGCCAAGGGGGACTGGGTGTGTCGCGATTGACACGGACACTCGCACGGACACCGGAAGCCTTTTTGAAACATTCCGGCAGTTCATGCGTATGGAAGTGATTGATTTAACTGGTGCGCCCGGCAGGAATTGAACCTGCGACCTGCGGGTTCGAAGCCCGACGCTCTATCCAACTGAGCTACGGGCGCACGAGGACATTTCAAGCACTTTGTTCAAGAGATTGTCAAGAACGCCTGAAGGGGTCGGCGGAGGAGAGAGACTGAAGGATGGTGGTTGTCAGTTCGTCGATTGAACGACCGTCCGTGGCGATCGTCAGGTCGGCCGCTGCCTGATATTTTGGCGTTCGTTCGGTAAGGACGTCTCGAATCTCTTCCACATGGGATCTCGTCCCGGTGAGCGACGGCCGCTGAGTATCGCCGCCGATTCGGGCTGCAATGGTTTCCACCGAGGCCGTCAGCCAGATCAGCCGTCCATTGCGCTTGAAAACATCCACGTTCTGCTGACGCAAAATCGCGCCCCCTCCGGTATCGATGACGAGGTTATCCTGTCCGGCCAGTTCCAGGCAGACCGCGCTTTCTAAATCGCGAAAGTAGTCCCAGCCATGAGCGGCGACAATATCGGGGATTGACGAGCCTGCACGGCGGACGATTTCTCGATCGGTCGAGACGATGCGACAGCCGAGCCGAGCCGCCACAGCTTTTCCCACGGTACTCTTGCCGGTCCCTCGGTACCCGATCAGGACAACGTTCATCGCCTACCATGAGCTGATGGCCGACCGTATGTCGTCATCTCAGGCGGGATTCCAACACGGCGCGCATGACGTGCGTGGGAGCGGATTGGCCTGTCCAGTGTTCGAACTGTGCCGCGGCCTGATAGAGGAACATTTCCAGGCCGGAAATCGTCCGGCAGCCGGCCGCCTTCGCATCGAGAAGCAACTGCGTGTCGCGGGGATTATAGACAATATCCATGATCGTCAGACCGCGATGGAGGAGATGAGACGGCACACAGCTCATGCCGGTCTTGGGCGACATGCCGATCGGCGTACAGTGAATCAACACTCGGGCCTCCGCTAAGGCGGACTTAAGACACTGCTCTTCGAGAAAGGCGTCCGCGACGTGTACGGCCGTCTTCTGCATCAAGTCCGAAGCCAGCCCTCGTCGTTCCCGATCGTCGATCCCCAAGAGATGGATGCGCCGAATCCCTGCCTCTGTCGCAAGCGCAAATGCGAGCGCGCGCGCCGCTCCCCCTGAACCGAGGATGATCACGGGTTCGCCGCTCAGTGGAGCATTTCCCTCTTTCAACGCCCGGAGTGCACCGGTGGCATCGGTGTTGGTGCCGAGTAATTTCCCGTTCTGCGAGACGATCGTATTGATGGCGCCGATGTGGCGTGCCATCGCTTCTACTTCGTCTAGATACGGCAGAACGGCCACCTTATGTGGAATGGTCACGCTTGCGCCGCGAAAATTGCCCAGTGCACGCAGTCCCTTGACGGCATCACCGATGGCTTCGACCTTCCAGGCCAGATAGACAAAGTTGAGGCCGAGTTTTTGAAAAGCCGCGTTGTGAATGGCGGGAGAGAGAGAATGCTCGACAGGATTTCCAATCACCCCGCAAAATTGTGTCGCGGCATCGATCTCCATCCCGCTCATCCCTTGGATACGGTCATACCGCCGTCGATTGTGAATGTCCCCCCCGTCACCCATCCCGCTTCATCGGACGCCAGGTACAGCACCATATTCGCAACTTCTTCCGAGGTTCCAGGCCGTCGGAGAGCATAGTGATTCAGAATCGGTTGAAGCATGTCCGGATTGGCCATCAGAGGAGCGGCCATCGGCGTGTCGATCAAGCCGGGATTCACAATGTTGCAGCGAATCCCATCCTTGGCGTAATCGATTGCAAGTGCGCGCGTAAGGGCATCGACGCCCCCCTTCGAGGCCGCATAGGCGGGGGCGCCGGGAATGCCGACCAGGCTCGCGACGGAGGAAATGTTCACAATGGCACCGCGACCTTGCTTGAGCATCTGAGGCACAACGGCTCTGGTCATGCGGAACACCCCCGTCAGGTTCACATCGAGAAGCGTCGCCCACGTGGCATCCTCCGTTTCATGAATGCGCTTTCCGAAGTCCCCGATTCCGGCATTGTTAATGAGGATGTCGATGCGTCCGAAGCTGTCGAGTGTTCGCTGCGTCACGTCGCGTACATGCAGCTCGTCGGTCACCGACCCCGTGACGGCCAACCCTTTACCGTTGTTATGCCTGATTCCGCTCATGACGCGGTCGAGTTCCGCTTGCCTTCGGCCGGTGATGACCACCGCAGCCCCTTCCTCGGCGAAGCGCTTAGCGACCGCTTCACCAATGCCCGCGTTGCCGCCGGTTACGATGGCAACCTTCCCCTCTAGTCGGTTCATCACGTCTCGTCCTTTCCATTTTCCTCAGCTGGCTCAGCTGACCCGTCTTCTTCAGGACCCGACGGCGTAGTTCCACGCGACCAGAACCCCGACTCCACTTTTCTTGCCACCGTGAGGAATCCGGAATGCGCGACCATCCGATGATCCGGTCGAACGCTGCGCCCCTGAACCGACCAGGTACGAAGCAGGGTTTCAAAAGTTTCGACCATGGCAAACACGGCGGCGTGTTGCAACGCCACTACGGTCTGTTGAACCTGAGGTACGGTGGGGACAAAGCTCAGATAGATCCCGCCCGATCTCAGCACTCGTGCGGCGTGTGGCACCACCTGCCAGGGCTCAGGAAGATCCAGCACAACACGATCAAAAGGGACTCCATCCTCCAGAAGTTGGATCCCTTCGTACGCATTGTTCCGGAGCGCAACAAGATTGGGGACCGCGCCCATATACCGTTCGATGTTGAGTCTGGCCGTTCTTGCAAAATCTTCCCGAGCTTCATAGGTGACCACAAGACCTCGCGGTCCGACAGCCCGAAGCAGCGCCATGGTCAAGGCGCCCGACCCGGTACCTGCTTCAAACACCCGCGCGCCTGGATAGATATCGGCCCACATCGGGATGAGAGCCAGATCTTTGGGATACAGCACTTGTGCGCCTCGAGGCATTTTCAAGACGTAATCCCCGAAGGTCGGCCGCACGGCCAGCATCGACTTCCCCCCAGAAAGCGTCACGATTGACCCATCCACCTTATCAATGAGCGCGTCGTGCGCAATTTTGTGACCACTCAATTGATAGAGATCGCCGGCTTTAAGCGTCACGGCGTAGTGGCGTCCCTTCGCATCGACGAGATGAATGCGTTCGCCGTTTTGCAATCGTGCATGTGACATGACGCGCCATTCTAGAAGCGGAACGGCGGCTTTTCAACAACGGCGCGGAAGGCTGTCCCGGTCCTTTCCCCACCAGGCATATCGCGCATCGCACATGAGTTCAGACCGGCTGACAACTTATCTCGCATGTGACAAATCGGCCCGGCCCTATCTCAAACCCTACACATCCGCAGCAGGATTGCCTCAGGACCAGTCGCCTCTTCTTCATTAAGCCTTTCTAATAGTTCCAATATTTCATGACGATCGCGAAACACAATTCTCATGATCAATCCAGCATAGGAATTGCTGCGTAGATACCAGCAGCGGACAGGAGTGAATCTTTTGCAGCGGGATTGCCTCTCAGTAAAGGAGCCTTATTGAGATAAAGTCACCGTGGAATGACGCCGGTGACGGCTCAGAGACGCCGTCTTAGGAGGACTCATAATATGAAGAATGATCTGTTTCCTGCCGATGGTCCAGAGTTGAAGTCACCGGAGATGAAGGATGTCGACACCGACCACTCCGAGGATAGCGATTTGCTGGACATGATCGGACGAGATTCCGTGGATCCAGAGGTAGCTCCGCAATTCCCTAAGCCGACGAAGCGTCAAGTCGAATCGAGCAGTCCGTTTTTGTTGGAATCGCTCTACTTTCAATCGTTCGGCGAACGGGCACTCTTGACGAGAGAGGAAGAGACGGCACTGGCGAAACGGATCGATCAAGGATCAAGCACCGTCCGATCGACATTGCGTCATGCCCATCGTCTGTTGTCTCGCGTCAAGCGATCGGATGCCGTGCTTGAGGCACAACACACGCTGCAAACTGTCCGGCGGCTGAGCGGACTGTCCGCGACTGCCCTTGACAAGGTGGAACGCGCGTTGTTGGGCTTGCTTAAGGGAACCGCCGGACCAAAATTGCCGGTGACCGTCGTGAAGAGCCTGAAGAATTACTTGGCCAGTGTCCGGCAGGCCCGTCAAGTCCTCGAAAAAGCCAAAGACGAGTTGGTGCGATGTAATCTTCGTCTGGTCGTGGATGTCGCGAAACATTACACACGCCGCGGCCTCACCTTGTTGGACCTGGTGCAGGAAGGCAATATCGGCCTCATGAAAGCGGCTGAGCGTTATCAGTATCGTAAAGGATTCAAGTTCAGCACCTATGCCACCTGGTGGATTCGCCAGGGCATTACCCGAGCATTGGCGGACCAATCCCGTACGATTCGCATCCCCGTTCACCAGACGGAAGCGTCGCATCGGATTTTGCGCGTCACGCGCCGACTTGGGCAGCAGCTCGGTCGTCCGGCGAAGCTTGAAGAGATCGCGAGCGTGCTACGCATGCGGCCGGAAAGACTCCATGAGACGGTCCAGGCGTTCCAGGAACCAGTGGCCTTGGAGCATCCGGTCGGGGATGGCGGAACGGAGTTCGGGGAGTTGCTGCCGGATCTGCAGGCGGTGCCCCCGGATGCGCATGTGCATCGCACGGAAATGACACATCAACTCGACCGTATTCTGGAAAATCTCACGCCCAGAGAACAGACTGTTATTCGGCTCCGTTTCGGAATTGGCTACGATCAGCCGAGCACTTTGGAACAGGTTGGCCAGAATCTCTCGGTCACGAGGGAACGAATCCGCCAGATCGAGGCCAAAGCGCTCAAGAAACTCAAAACGCCTGCCATCAAGGAAATGTTCGCCGCTATCCAATAACACATCGAACGAGGTCGATGACGGGTGAGGAGAAGGCTCCTCACCCCGTTTGTTTTGGTATGGCTTTTCCTGGGAGTGGAGTTATGCGAGAATGCTGCTGAGTTTATGCCACCGCCCAGCGCCACCTGCCGCGTTTTGTGGATTACGATCCTGCTAGCATCCCTTGCCTATGGCTCCGCTTGGGGGGCAGCGAATGGAAGTGCCACGTCCAGCGAGAAGAACCTCTCTGTCCCTGCCGTCGTCGCAAAAATCCGCTCATCCGTTGTCACTATTTTGACGCGGGGAGTGCCGGCAAGTCCGTCGCAGACCCAGTCGGGCTCCGGTTCCGGAGTTATTATCGACGACGGCGGATACATTTTGACTAACAACCACCTGGTGACCGGCGTCAAGAGCATGGTGGTCGGACTGTCCACCGGCCGTCTGACGCCTGGCCGTGTCGTCGCGCGAGATTTCCTCCTCGACCTGGCCCTGGTCAAAATCAACGCACAAGATCTGGTGGCTGCGACGCTGCATGCCAAGCCGGACCTGGAAATCGGAGAATCGGTTGTGGCGATCGGCAATCCCCTCGCGCTAAAGGGAGGGTCGACCGTTACCGTCGGCGTGGTCAGCGCGCTGGACCGATCGGTCTTGACTCCCGATGGCGAAACCCTCTACGACTTGATTCAAACTGATGCGGCCATCAACCCGGGCAACAGCGGCGGCCCACTGGTCGATCTATCAGGCCGAGTCGTGGGCATCAATGTGATCATCGCACCGTCAGCACAGGCGATTAGTTATGCCCTCTCAATGGAAGCCATATATCCCCATATCCAATCCATGATGGTTCGCGGATCCATCTACCGGCCGGACCTCGGATTCACGCCGGTCACGATCACCCCCAGCATCATCGCGAGCTTTGGCCTCGAAGGCGACCGCGGCGTGCTGGCCTTGGAGGTCGACTCCGCAAAGCCGGCGGGGCTCGGCGGACTCCAAAACGGCGATATTATCACGGCAGTCGACCAGCATCAGGTGTTCAACATGGGTGATTTCTGGCATGCGCTGCTTCGCTCGGGAGATCAACCCACAGTGCAACTGACCTTGCACGGGAAAAGCGGTCCGGCAACCCTTCAACTTCCGAAGCCGGCCGCACTCAAGGCGGCACAGTGACGCCCATTGAAGCGGCCATAGCGCAAACGCCTGGTCTTGGGTCGCCGGTGGTAACGAATCCTCTTCAGCCAGGTGTGCTGATGACGTTTAGAAATCCGCTGGACTACTCAGCCGTCTGGTCGCTTCAGCAGGAATTCCATGCCGAACGGCTTTTGGGAAACCGGGAGGACACACTGATGCTGTTGCAACATCTTCCTGTCTATACCGCGGGCCGCCGAACACGACCGGTCCATCTTCATCCAGAGGTTGGTTCTTCGGGCGATCTCGGTATTCCCGTCGTGACAGTCACCCGTGGCGGATCAGTGACCTATCATGGACCTGGCCAGCTGGTCGCCTATCCGATCCTTGCGCTGTCACGCTATGCACGGGGAGCGAAAGCCTATGTGCACATGCTCGAAGAGGTACTCATTCGGACACTCCGAGGTTGGGATATCCATGGGTACCGGGTAGCACGGGCACCGGGCATTTGGAGTCGCGACCGACAGGGCGAGGCCAAAATTGCCTCCATCGGCGCACGGATCGACCGAGGAATCACCTTGCATGGCTTTGCGCTGAACGTCACCAATGACCTTGTTCCTTTCTCACGCATTGTGCCCTGCGGGCTTGAAGGGTGTCGAATGACGTCCATGGCGCAAATTAGACACACGTCGGTCTCCGTGCATGTGGTGGCCGAAGAACTTGCCAAAACCTTTTCGACCGTGTTTCACGTTGAATGGACTCATGCATCCCTGGAAGCGTCATGAGGATAGAGATCGAGGCCCAACAGGTCGTTCATACGAAGAAGGAACACTGACGCACGCATGTCTTCACTGCACGAACTCGATACACCGACGTTCCGACTCGCAGTGGCGCAATTCGATCAAGCTGCGGAATTGATGGGGCTGGATTCCAACCTCCGTGAACGATTGAAACTTCCTCAGCGATCCCTGGTCGTCAGCGTTCCCATCCGAATGGATGACGGACGCGTCGAAGTCTTTACCGGATATCGAGTTCAACATGATTCTTCTCGCGGCCCATCAAAGGGTGGGATCCGCTATCATCCGGAAGTCAACCTCGGCGAAGTCGCCGCGCTGGCCATGTGGATGACATGGAAATGCGCCCTGGCCGACCTCCCTTACGGTGGAGCCAAGGGAGGGGTGGCCGTCGCTCCAAAAGCACTGTCTCGATCCGAACTTCAGCGGCTCACACGGCGATACGCTTCGGAAATTTTTCCGTTGGTCGGCCCGGATAAGGATGTGCCGGCTCCGGACGTCGGCACGGACTCCCAGGTCATGGCCTGGATCATGGACACCTATAGCCAACAAGTCGGGTACGCCGTCCCCGGCGTCGTGACCGGAAAGCCGCTTTCGATTGGAGGAAGCCTCGGCCGAGAGGAGGCCACAGGGCGCGGGGTGGTATGTGTGACGGTTGAGGCCTTACGGCATCTCAAAATCGAGCTCGGTGAAACCACCGTGGCGATTCAGGGATTCGGCAATGTCGGATCTCATACCGCCAGGATCATGCATGAATCGGGAGCCAAGGTGGTTGCGGTCAGCGATGTGAGCGGGGGGATTTACAATACTCGGGGCCTCGACATTCCCAAACTGCTGTCGACCTATAAGTCCGGAGGTCGAACACTCGCTGAGACGAAGCTGGGCGATCCATTGACCAATGCGGAGCTCCTGCAACTCAAATGCACGGTTCTGGTTCCTGCCGCATTGTCCGAACAGATTACGAAACACAATGCGTCGCAGCTCAATTGCCGTGTGCTGGCAGAGGGAGCGAACGGCCCAACGACCTTGGAGGCCGACCGCATCGTGCAGGACAAGGGAATCTTCGTGATCCCTGACATTCTGGCGAATTCCGGGGGCGTCATCGTCTCCTATTTTGAATGGGTGCAGGACGCACAAAGGTTTTTTTGGAAAGCGACCGATATACAGGACCGCCTCCGCGATCTCATGACATCTGCCTTTCAACGGACGCTGCAATTCGCTACGGTGAAGGGCACATCCATGCGCATGGCAGCGTTGATGACCGGAATAGACAAGGTGGCACAGGCCCATCTGAGCCGCGGCCTCTATCCATAGCGCATGCTGATCAGTCACCACGTCTCATGCATCGCACCGCGTGAACAGGGGGGTCGTCAGAGGAGCCCGGTTCGGTGAACCGAGAAACGGTCGGCAGATTATGGGAAGCGCATAAGCAGGACGGCTGGCCCCGCATCTCGACCCAGCTTGAGGGACCGTTGATGACGCTCGACACGGTGATCAGCGGCTGCGTCGTCTATTTCCTGGACAGCGAGGAGGGGCTCGACGAGCAGCGCCGCACGATCGTCGGCGACTGCCTAGCCGACCTCGAAACAATAGAACATGAGTTGGAGGAGGATTGTCGTCCTTACTTTCAGCGGCTCCGTGAGCTGGGTGCCTTGCTCCTCATTACCCCTCCCAAGTCCTAGGCATTCACCGATCGGCGGCCTCCCATACGCACATCCAAGGATTGCGAAACGGGCAAACACCATGACGCTTGGAACCGTTCCTTGCAAGTTGGTTGGCCCTCCGATAAAATGATCAAAGCTATGATTTACCACCGTTTATCCACATCGGATATCCACACAGCCGTTCAGACAGGATACTGAGTAAGGAGGGGTTGATGAAGGCGACGGTACGAGCGTACCTCCAGACTTGCCTGGTGGTCGGCATAATGGTCCTGGTCGTCGCGTCGGCGAACGCCGAACCCTATGAGCTAAGCAAGAACGACGTGATGGATCCTAAGGCGATTAAGAGTCCTGACATTTCTCTCTTTGGTGTCAAGATCGGTGACAGTGAGGCCAAGGCCATGGATGTCTTGGTGAACGAGAAAATCCCCGGCATCAAGGTCGAACAAGAAGCGTTATTCATCTTCTTGGTCGATCAGCGGAAACCAACCGGTCCGATGGCGGGCGTACGCGTCCAGGACGGCAAAGTCGATCTGATCTTCATCAACAACCGTTTTGCCTATAAGACTCGTGGGCTATTTCGCAACGTGCTCAACAGCGAAAGTCCGGAGGATATCCGCAAACTCCTAGGCCACGAAGACTATGGCGACGAAAACGTCATGGGGGCGGTGTTGGCCTACGACAAGCAGGGATTCGTCATCAATTATCTGGGTAAAGACGTCAACATCGAGTTCTCACCCGTTCACTGATCCTCCCCATTCAGTCCAACAGGACGGCCGGCTCTCGAAAAGCCGGTGCTTTTCCCATTCATCGCTAGCAGGGCAGATGATGAGGTGGAGCGCTATCGCACTAGAAGGAGGGGCCGGAGGCGCGCAACCCGTAACTGATTAAACTTGTGGCCGTATTCCATCGGCGGTTGGAATTCAGAATGACCACAAGGAGATCGCTGCCGTTCTGGGAGACTTTGGCGATGAGACACCGTCCCGCTTTTGAGGTAAAGCCGGTTTTGATGCCTTCAACGCCGGGGATTCGACCGAGCAAACGATTTGTCGTGTGCAGCATGTACGCATGAGTGCCGTTCACCGGCATAATCATGGCTCGTTCTTCTTTCACCAGATTCCGAAAAATCGGCTGCTGGAGGGCGATCACGCTTAAGGTGGCAAGATCTTCTGCTGTCGAAAAATGATCGGGACCGTCAAATCCGCACCCGTTCGTGAAGTGCGTATTGTGCAAGCCCAACGCTGCCGCCTTGTCGTTCATCAAGCCCACGAACTGCGTCTCGTCACCGCCGACGTGTTCGATCGCCGCCAGACATGCATCATTGGCGGACACAATGAGCATAGCCTTGAGCAGGTCATCGAGCCTGAAGACCTGGCCCGCTTTGAGCCGCAAGTGGGTCTTATGCGCACGGGCGGCCGCTGGACTGACCGTGACCAAATCGTCGAGTCTTCCGTGCTCGAGGATCACGAGCGCTGACATGATTTTTGTCAAACTGGCGGGCGACAACCGCTTCCCGGACTCATGCTCATAGAGGACGCGTCCGGTGTTGAGTTCTTTGAGGAGAATACTGTGGGCGGGCACGCGGCGCCACGGCAACAACTGATCCTCGCTGACCGTATGCAGCTGCCTCGTTTTTCCACTGGCGCGTTTCGCGTGGACGGTTGCAGGGATGAGCAGCACAAGGCACAGCGCCGTCCAGAGGCAAGTGCGCATTCGACGACCGTGAGCAGACAACATGCGTGCGCCTCTCGTTCAGAGCGTAAAGGATTCCCGAACCTTCGTGCCCCGAAAACCGCTATCGATCACCTTGTGAAAAAATCGAAGAAGATCGGCGAGATCGATCCAAAATCCGCAATTGAGACAGCGAGCATAGAGACGACGGTTCATGAGCGTATAGTGCCGCTCGACCATCATGAAGCCTTTGCACTTGAGACAATCCATCGTTCAAGGAGCCAATAACGTTGTTATCTGATGCGCTTCATCACCAACGCGAGGCATCCGGCCAGGAGACCGCCGCCGAAAATCGTCGTGGTGAACGACAAGTATGGGCTCGCGCCGGCGCTAGGATGTGCCCCATCGAACAGGTCGCGCACCCCTCCCTGAACCATGAGCACCGACAGGGTGAGAAGCACGCCCATGCCGAACCACCATGAGAAGGATCTCACCGCTGTCCTCGTGAAGGGCAGCCAAAAGGGCGCCTGCCGGTCACTTTAGCCGAGGGGTCACGGACTGTCAAGCTGACAGCGTCGTTTCGACGCGGGCTATGGAACGGCCTTGGATGAAGAGGCGGCGGTGGCCGGAACGCGTCCTCCTTTAAGCCCGCGATGAAGAAAAATCGACACTGTCCCGTCGCCATTGTCGGCCGTGACCAGCCCTGGCTCCTCGACCTCGCTGCTCGTCACGCGGTAGAGCGCGATCGCGAAGGGCCCCGCCTTGGTGCGGTAATTCCTTGGCGGATACTCGAACGTGCCGTCGCCTCGGCCGAAGAGGATCGAGAGATCGCTGGATTGCAGATTGACGATGGCAGCATCAACACGATGGTCCCCGTTAAAGTCCCGAGCCAATCCGAAGTTCGGGCCTGCGTTCGCACCGGAGTCGTGGCCTGCCTGGAACGTCGCATTGCCATTTCCCAAAAATGTTGAAAAGCTGTCTCGCTCCCCGTTGATGACGAGCAGGTCCCGGATGTGGTCGTTGTTGAAGTCTGCAAAACTGACTCCCAACGGACGTCTGCCAGAGCGGTAATCCGTCGGCGACTGAAACGTCCCGTCTCCATTGCCGATCCAAATGGAGACGGCATTGGACATGGGGCCTCCATTCGTGACCACCAGATCGATTTTCTCGTCGCCGTTGAGATCCGACAACGCCACTGAGGTAGGGGTGTCGCCGTATTCATACTGTGCTCCGTGCTTGAATTCACCGTTGCCCTGGCCAAGAAACACCTTGATTTTGTCATTGCGCAAGGCGACGACAAGATCCGGCATCCGATCGCCGTTCAGATCGTCGCTGGCAATCGATACGGGTGTCCGGTGGACGGGGTATTGCGGCCCTTCCGTGAATTTGCCGTCGCCCCTGCCGAACAATACGGCAATTTGATCTCCGCCCGCGCAGGCCAGCACGATATCCGGAAACCTATCAGCATTGAAGAAGCCTGTCGCAAGCGACCGTGGTTCCTGACAGACGTGCAGTTGCACCTGATCGTGAAAGCTCCCATCGCCGTTTCCGATCAAGATCGACAACGTGTTGCTGCTCACATTGGTCGTCATGAGATCAGTCACGCCATCCTGGTTGATATCGATGGCGGTGATGGTGGTAGGGTTCTTGCCGACCTTGTAACTCGCGAAGTAGTAAAAGAGATCGGGCGGGACGTAGGGGTCCTGCTTGGAACACGCGGTGGCCACTCCCATCGCGATGATGCCGGACACGAAAAGCGTCCAGCCGTATCTGCCGGTCATTGGCTGCCGTGCCCACACGCCGAGGCCTCGTCCGTCCCGCAATCGTCGTTGAATCGCCAATTCTTGAAGGGGGAGGTAGTATACCGGCGGTGGGTTTCTCCTGGCAATCAAATGGGCCGCACCCAGGCCTCGATGCCTGACCGCCGACGCAGCGGAAACAGCCCTTTGAAAGTCGGCTCCGGTCTAGGGTAGACTACACTCCTTTTGCAAGGAGGAGTCCATGGGCAATACGTTAAGGGTTGATATCACGATGTACGGGATTGCAGAAGTCCTGCACTGGTGCCATGACCGCAATAAGGGGCGAATCCCTGGCGTGGACACGGCTGGATTTGAAAAGATGAAAGCGCTGCTGGCGGAAAAGCCACAGTCAGGCGATTACTTTACGCTGGATCAGTTTTGGAAGAAAAAAGTGACGATGGATCTCACCGAAGAGGAAGTGGCGCTCATCGACCGTTGCCTCTACGACATTCCGAACCTTGATAACGAACCTTTGCCTCAGATCCGCCACAAATTTTGGCCGCAACAGGCCGCCGCACATTAGCGCTCACTCAGGCCTCGACCTTACTAAGGGACGGTGCGGGGCCTGTGGAGACGCCTTTCGCAGGACTACAGCGTTCCTTCTCCCTTGAGATAGCGCCTGAATCGGTCCATCAGTTCGGCTCCCAACGTCCCCCCCTCCGGCTTCTTGGTCTCTGGATCGGCGAAGTGGCTGCGGATTTCCTGAAGACGTTTTTCAGCCTGTTCGTTGCCTTGTAACCGCTTGGTCTTTTCCAAGGCAGTGTCGAAGGCGTCAAAAGTCAATTCATTGTATCCGAAGGAGCGAATGCGTTTGACGGCCTTCATCATGGCCTGGTTGCGAAAGCCTGTGAGATGCTCGGAGTCGATTTCCTTCAACCCCAGTTTGCGCGCGCGGCGCTCGGCGGCCTTTCGAATGCCGCTCCTGACGAAGTCCGGTGAGGTTTGCAGCCGTTTCCAGGCTTCATCAGTCCAGGCGATTCGTTCTTGCGGGGCGTCCCACAGTTGTACGAGGGTATGCTCGTCAATTTGCGCCAAGCCCTTTTCGCGTGCCAAGTCTTCCGTGTCACGTTTCAGCATGTCGGTCACGAATTCAATCGCGATCGGCGGCGACTGCTGAAGCTTCTCTCGAAGACGCGCCTGCGCGCCTTCCGTCCAGGGCAATGGAGGCAACGCGGCCTCGCGGACATCTCCCAGGGCTTCCACCCGCTCGAAGAGATCCACATTGACTTCCATGTGGCCTCCTTCCTTGGCCACCTCCTCGGCGATCTGCTTAGTCATCCCGCGCATGAATTCTGGCACCGTATTCAGCCGCTCCTTCGCCGCGGCGGTCCAGGGCAGCCGGCCCTGCGCCATCGCTTCCGCTGCCTCGGTCATCCCCGAGGCCCCTCCCATTCCGCCCATCATCTGGCTCTTGAACTGTTCGAGGGTCGCCTCGGTGATTTCCGCATAGCCCAGTTCCCGCGCCTTTTTTTCGGCGAGCCGACGGACCATGCCTCGCAGGAAGATGGGGGCACGTTCCATGCGTTTCAGGGCCCCTTCTGTCCATCGGACGTCGGTGGCAACCGTGTGGTCGGAATCTGATGCAGCCATTTGGGTGGTCCTCTATGTATGCCAATTACTGGTTGAGCAATTCCTTGAGTTCCTTGCCGGCCTTGAAGAAAGGCACTTTCTTAGCAGGCACGGCCACGGTAGCTCCGGTCTTCGGGTTGCGGCCCTCTTTCATCCGCCTTGATCTGAGGCGGAAACTCCCGAATCCCCGGATTTCGGTCTTATCGCCGTTCTTCAACGAGTCCCTGACGCAATCGAAAATCGTGTTCACCACGATTTCCGCCTGCCGTTTGGTCAATGTCGTAACCTGCTCAGAGACACGCTCAATAATCTGCGCCTTGGTCATGTCTGACTCCCCTTTCGCTGCGGCGAGCGCCGGCCCGCCCTTCGACCGAGTTAAAACGCCATGAGATACTTGAAGCTGACGCCCGAATAGAAATCCAGCTTTGGGAAGAGCACCGACAAACGGGACTCGATGAGTTCCCTGATCGAGAACCGTCGCCGCGGCTCCACAACTTTCGGCTCCCCCTCAATTCCCGCCAGTTCGGCGGCAAGCTGTATGGCATCATCCAAGTTACCAAGCTCATCCACGAGCTTCGCGTCCTTGGCTTGTCGACCGGTAAAGATGCGGCCGTCGGCCAAGGCCTGGACCGTTGAAGGTTCCAGCGCTCGTCCTTCGGCCACGGCCTCAATGAACTGCTTATGCACGTCGTCCATGACAGATTGGAGCAGTGCCTGTTCCTCTTCGGTCATTTTTCTGAGCGGCGAGCCGACGTCCTTGAACTTCCCGCTCTTCACCACGATGCCTTCCACTCCAATCTTTTTCAGCAGACCTTCGACGTTGGCCGTCTCCATAATGACGCCGATGCTGCCCGTGAGCGTGCCCGGATTTGCAATGATGCGGTCGGTGGCCGCGGCGATATAATAGCCCCCGGAAGCGGCGACCGTGCCCATTGAGGCGATGACCGCTTTGTTGTGCTTATTCCGCACACGCTGCACGGCATCGTAGATTTCCTGAGACGGAACCACCCCTCCGCCGGGACTGTCGATTCGCAGAACAATAGCTTTGACGGACGGGTTCTCCCCGAACCGTTTCAACTCGGTGACGGTGGATTGAGCGTCCAGGATCACGCCCTCAACCCGAATGAGAGCCACCCGATCCTCAGTCGAGAGATCGAGGTCGGGGAACAACAGATTCAGGAGCAGCAGGAATGCGATGCCAATTCCCGCCAAAAGCAAAATCTTTCGAACGAGGGATCGCTTGACCGGCTTGCTCGACGTTTCATCACTCATAGAGGCTCTGCCCATGGCCGGCGCGGGAATCTGACGGCCCCGCGCCGGTGATCGTTACCTACTTCTCATCGTCATCGGAGCCACGCTTCCGACTTTGCTTCGCGGCTCGGCCAAGACTCTGATCCGGGGCCCCCTGCGAAGCATGGTACTCGTCCACATGCCGCCGCTCGGAGTCTAGTTGGTGGTCCCGAAGGCTCAGTGCAATCTTGCGTTCCTCCCGATCCACCTTGATGATCTTCGCGGCAACCTCATCCTGCAATTTGAACTTCTCTTCTAGCTTGGCGCTCTGATCCAACCCGGCTTCGCTGATGTGGATCAGACCTTCGACGCCACCTTCAAGCTCCACGAAAATGCCGAAATCCGCCACCTTACTGACCTTCCCGGTGGCCGAATCCCCCAAGCGGTACCGCGCAGGAATTTCGTCATCCCATGGATCGCGTGTCAACTGCTTGTAGCCCAGGGATAGCCGCTCCTTTTCCTTGTCGATGCGAAGGACCACAGCCTCAACCTTCTGACTTTTCTTGAAGATTTCCGATGGATGCTTGATGTGCTTCGTCCAAGACATATCCGAGATATGGATCAATCCGTCGATCCCTTCGTCCAAGCCGATGAAGGCGCCGAAATCCGTCAGGCTTTTCACCTTCCCCTCAATGCGGGTTCCGATCGGATACTTGCCTTCCACCATGTCCCAAGGATTGGGCGCTGTCTGCTTCATGCCCAGCGAAATCTTGCGGCTGGCCGGATCGACATTCAGCACGGCGGCTTCGACTTGATCACCGATGGCCACGACGCGGGACGGATGGCGGACTTCGTGCGTCCAGGACATCTCCGAGACATGGACCAGGCCTTCGACGCCCGGCTCGAGTTCCACAAACGCGCCATAATCGGTCAGGCTCACGACCCGACCCTTCACGCGTGTGCCGCTCGGATATTTGCCGGCCACGTTGGTCCAAGGATCAGCCGACTTTTGCTTCAGACCCAGCGAAATCCTGCCGGTTTCACGGTCATACTTGAGCACGCTCACTTCGACACGGTCGCCGACATTGAACATTTCCGACGGATGCCCTACACGGCCCCAGGACATATCCGTGATGTGGAGCAGGCCATCGATGCCGCCGAGGTCGATGAAGGCTCCGTAGTCGGTAATGTTCTTGACCATGCCCTGAATCAACTGCCCTTCCTTCAACGTGGCCAGGGTGGTCTGGCGCTTCTTGTCCCTGGTTTCCTCAAGCAGAACGCGGCGAGAGACGACCACGTTGCCGCGGCGGTGGTTAATCTTGATGATTTTCATCGGAAACGTGCGCCCGACCAATCCGTCGAGATCGCGCACAGGATGCAGATCAATTTGTGATCCGGGCAGGAACGCCTTGACGCCGATGTCCACCATCATGCCGCCCTTGATCCGGGAGACGACCTTGCCGTCGATGCTTTTCTCTTCCTTGTACAGCTTTTCCAGTTCTTCCCAAATTTTCATCTTGTCGGCTTTTTCTTTGGAAAGAATCAGATTGCCGTCGGCGTCCTCGCATTCTTCGATATAGACTTGAATGCGGTCGCCGATCTTCAGCTGCTGCAGATCGTCAGGGGAGAATTGATCGCTCGGGATCATCCCTTCGGACTTGTAACCGATGTCGACGACGACTTTATCTTTGGTTAACGCGACGACCCGACCTTCTGTGATGGTCCCCTCTTCGAGGTTTTTGAAGGTTTCCTCGTACAGGGCTGCCAAGGCCTCGCGATCCAACTGCGGCTCACTCGATTTCGAAACCATACTCATGGGGGACTGTCCTACTCTTCCGACGTCCGTCGGGTGCTGATGATGAACGAACACCGGGGCTCACTCAGCGTTGCGAGCACCGGCACTGGCGTGATGCGTCGGCGGGGCAACGCCGCCTAATGCGGCAATCCGCTCCATCACGAGTCGACTCACTTCCTGATAAAACGCTTTCGTCTGCGTCTGTTCACCGGGAAAAGACAGCGGTGCTCCGAACGACACGGACACAGGATGAAACCGCGGTCGCGTGGCACCGGCCGGCAAGACGTCGAACGTGCCTTTGAGATAGGCCGGCACCACAGGACAACCCGTCTGCGCCACAATCATGCCAAGACCCGCCTTGCCGTTCCGCAACCGCCCGTCCAGGCTGCGGCCTCCCTCAGGAAAAATCACGACGACCTTTCCGGCCTTGATCAGTGCAATCGCTCGATCGAAGGCCTTGCGATCCAGCCGGCCGAGCTTGAGCGGGATCCACCCCAACCACTGCAAGATGCCTTTGATACCTGGCACAAACAAGTCACTCCGGCCCAGGTACCATGCCCGCCTGAACATGCCACATCCCAGCAGCGGAATGTCGAAGTAACTTGCATGGTTGGCCGCCACCAGCAAGCCGCCCTGCTTCGGCACAGAACCGACGACGCGAAACCCGAAGCACAGCCGCGCCACCGTGCGTGCGAGCACCCAGAGAATCGCGTACAAGACCGAACTCACAACTTGGCCGTCACCACAGCCAACATCCTATTGACGACCTCATCGGCCGACAAACTCGACGTATCGATATGCTGTGCGTCCTCGGCCGGGATCAGCGGCGCCATCGCTCGGGAGCGGTCGCGATCATCCCGCCCCGCCAGCTCTGCGCTCGTCTGCTCGATGGCGCCCCGATGACCGGCCGCCACCAGTTCATGATGGCGCCGTTGTGCCCGGATGGTCGGATCGGCCTCGAGAAAGAATTTGACCGGTGCCGACGGAAAGACTTTCGTGCCGACATCACGACCCTCGGCCACTACGGAACCTTTGTTGCCGATCTGTCGCTGGACCGGCAGAAGCCAGGCTCTGACAGCCGGAATGGCCGAGACCACGGATGCCGCCGCTGACACCGCCGGCGTCCGAAGGTCTTTGGTCACGTCCGTTCCATTCATGGAGACCGTCACATCGTTGCTCGTCACTTCCATCTGAAGGGACAGCTTCGGCAGGAGCCCAGCCACCGCTTCGGCGTCCGTCGGTTCAATCCCGTGCCTCAAGACCCCCCATGCCACCGCCCGATACAGCGCCCCCGTGTCGAGATACAAGAAGCCCAGCCGCGAAGCCAAGAGCTTCGCCACCGTGCTTTTGCCCACACCGGCCGGGCCATCAATCGCCACGATCATACCTTCACATCCCCTTCTGCGGCTCCGGTCTCAGCGACTGCCCCGTTATTTGCAACAAGGAAGCGCGAAAATCCGGGAACGATGTCTCGATGCAATCCGTATCCTGCACGACCGATTCCCCGAGCGACGTCAGCGCCGCAATGGCAAGAGACATCGCCACACGATGATCGCCATGACTGCGCCCGCTTGCTGATTGCAGTCGTCCGTTTTCGCGAGAGCGCCCGAGTCCTTGAATGACCATTCCATCCGGTCTCTCGCTGATCCGGGCTCCTACGGCTCGCAGTTCGGCGGCCATCGTCGCAATCCGGTCACTTTCCTTCACGCGCAACTCGTCCGCTCCTGTGATGACGGTCTGCCCCTCGGCCACTGCGGCGGCCACGCAGAGGATGGGAAACTCATCGATGGTCTGAGGAATCAGATCCGCCCCGATGGTGACTCCGTGGAGCGGAGCGGACTTCACGCGAATGTCCGCCACCGGTTCACCGGCTTCCTCTCGCCGGTTGAGCAACTCAATATCACCGCCCATGCGATCCAGGACGTCGAGTAGACCTGTCCTCGTCGGGTTCACGCCGACGCCCGTAATCGTGACGTCAGAACCCGGAATGATGGTCGCCCCCACAATGAAAAAGGCGGCGGCGGAGAAATCGCCCGGCACGGTCAGCTGAGGTGCAGCGGCCCACCCGACGGACGGTCGACCTTCGATGGTGACCGTGAGCGTGTCGCGCCTCAGCGGCAGTCCGAAAAATTCGAACAACCGCTCGGTATGATCACGTGAGCGCCGGGGCTCGGAGAGACGAGTCGTGCCCTTGGCAAACAGCGCCGCGAGCAGAAGCGAAGATTTCACCTGGGCGCTGGCAACGGGAGAAGCATAGGTGATGCCGCGAAGCGTCGTCCCGGTCACCGCCAATGGAGCAAGCTCGCCGCCCTTTCGACCAGCGATGGTCGCGCCCATTTCGCGGAGCGGTTTGACGATCCGTCCCATCGGACGACGCCGGATCGAGGCGTCACCGGTGAGGATGGTGAAAAAATCCTGTCCGGCCAGCAGACCGGTCAACAGGCGGATGCCCGTGCCCGAGTTACCGCAATCAACGATGCCTCCGGGCTCCGTGAGTCCCCACAAGCCTTTCCCATGGACGTGGAGCTCATCGTGTGTTTCGTCGATTCTCACTCCGAGGGCCTGCAATGCGCGCATGGTATTGAGACAATCTTCGCCACGGCAATAGCGTTTGAGCGTCCCCTCGCCTTCAGCCAGCGCCGTAAGAATGAGCGCACGGTGGGTGATGGATTTGTCGCCGGGAACGCCAATTGTCCCACGGAGAGACTGCCCCGGTGTGATCGTTAATGCCGCCAACTGCGCCTCATTCTCTTTCCCAGCGTATTCGTTAAGCTGGACCCCCGCGCACATCATGTCCGGATGGGGAATTTCTCCCGTTCTTCCTTCGCCCGCTCCAGCATCTTCTCGATACCGGCGGCATCCCCGGTCTGTATCAACTGTCTCAATTCACCGAGTGATCGTTCATACGCGCGAATCCAGGCCACGACATTCTCCCGATTCCACAGAAAAATATCGCGCCACATTTCCGGTGAGCTCGCAGCGATCCGCGTCGTGTCACGCAATCCTCCTCCCGAGTGGCCGGCCAGGTCCAGCCCATGCACTTCCCTCCGGATCTCGATAAGCGCGGTCATCAGGGCGAATGCCGCCGCGTGCGGCAAGTGACTGACGGCTCCCAAAATCTTGTCGTGGAGCTGAGGATCCATCGTGAGCACGACCGCCCCCGCCTCTTGCCACAGGGCCTGGATCTGTTCGAGCGCCTGCGGGTTCGTCTGCTGGGTCGGCGTCAAAATGCAGCGTCTCCCGGTGAAGAGGTCTTCGGATCCCGCTGCCGCACCCGTCTTTTCCTTTCCGGCGATAGGATGACCACCGACGAAATGCACGCCGGCCGGCATCTGGCGTTCCGACCGTTCGACCAACTCTCCTTTGACGCTGCCGACGTCGGTGACAATGGCGCCGGGCCGCAAACAGGATGCCCATTCCTTCAAATGCCGTTCATACGTATCAACCGGCGTCGCGAGAATAACGAGGTCGGCGTCTTTCACCGCCTCTTTCGAATCCACAACGTACCGATCGATTGCCCCGACGTTGACCGCTGTCTTCAGATTTTCAATGCGCCGTCCCACTCCCACCACGCTGGATGCCAATTGTTTTCGGCGCAGGATCATGCCAAGCGAACCACCGATCAACCCGACCCCGATAATCACCGCCTGTTCGAAATGCAATTTCATCACACTTCTCTTCCAACCGCGTGGGCGATCTTGCGCATATCCTGCATCAGTTCCTTGAATTTGGTCGGCTTGATCGACTCCTCGCCGTCGCACAGCGCGCACTCAGGGTTCGAATGGACTTCGATGAGGATGCCGTCGGCGCCTGCCGCCACGGCCGCCTTGGACATCGGCGCAACCAGATTCCACTTTCCGGTGGCATGGCTGGGATCCACGATCACGGGCAGGTGCGACAACTCCTTCAACGTCGGGATTGCGGCAAGATCGAGGGTATTACGGTATTGTGTTTCGAAGGTCCGGATGCCACGTTCACAGAGCATCACGTTGCGGTTTCCACGGGACATGACGTATTCGGCCGACAAGAGAAATTCCTTGATCGTGGCCGAAAGCCCGCGTTTCAACAACACCGGCTTGTCGTAGGCACCGACCTCCTTCAACAGTTCGAAATTCTGCATGTTGCGGGCACCGATTTGGATGATGTCGGCCTTCTCGAGAAAGAGCTCGATATCGCGAGTGTCGAGGATTTCGCTGACGACCGGCAGGCCCGTCTGTTTTCTGGCCTCGGCCAGATAATCCAACCCCTCGCGGCCCAAGCCTTGGAACGAATAGGGCGACGTGCGCGGCTTATAGGCGCCGCCGCGCAGGATGCTGGCTCCGGCGGCCTTCACCTCATGCGCAATGCCGACGGTCAGCTCCAGCCGTTCCACCGCGCAGGGGCCGGCCATGATGGCCAGACGGTTAGCGCCGATCTTCACCCCCCCCACGTCGATGATGGTCCCTTCCTTCTTGAATTCCCGGCTGACCAACTTCCAGGGCGCCAAAATGGGCAGGACGCTCTCCACTCCGGGCAATGCCGTGAGCGGCTGGTTTTGAAGGATGCGGTCGTCTCCAATGACGCCGATGATCGTCCGTTCCTGTCCTGTCGAGAGCTGCGATTTCAATCCCAGTTCCCGAAGCCGATCCACGATGTGATCGACTTCCCGCTCGGATGCATCCGGCCTCAACACGATGATCATGATGTCCTCGCCTTGGTTCAGCCCGCCTGTAACACTTGCCCGAGTGCCGCCAGGAACGTCGTATTTTCTTCTGCCTGTCCGATCGTCACGCGGATCATACGCCCTTCGATATGACGAACGATGACGCCCAGCCGCAAGAGTGCCTCAAAGACGCCACGGCCGTCGCGCCCCACGTCAAAAAACACAAAATTGGTTTCGCTCGTGATCGGCGCCAACCCGAGAGTTCGTAATCCGGTGACGAACTGGTCCATGCCCGTCTGATTCACTGCACGGCTGTTCGCCACGTGCTCATCGTCGTCCAACGCCGCCAGTGCTGCGCGCTGGGCCAAGCTGTTGGCGTTGAATGGCGGCCTGACGCGGTTCAACAAGTTCGCGATTTCAGGAGTGGTCACCCCATAACCGATGCGCAAACCAGCCAACCCATAAATTTTTGAAAACGTTCTCAAGACAATGGCATTTCGTCCTCGCTTCACATAGGCCATGGAATCCGGGAACTCCGAACTGCGGACATATTCGAAGTAGGCCTCGTCGAAGACAATCACGACATGCTCCGGAATCCTCGCGAGCAGCCTGGCCACCTCATCACCCGACACCATGGTGCCCGTCGGGTTGTTGGGATTACAGAGGAACAGGAGCCTCGTCCGCTCCGTAATCGCAGCGGCCATCGCCATGACATCATGGCGCCACTGTACTAGAGGGACGAGCACGGCCTTCCCATGCGCGGCCATGACTTCCATCTTGTAAATGACGAATGTCTGATCGGCCATGACCGCTTCGTCCCCAGGCGACAGAAATGTGCGGGCCAGGAGGCCGAGGATTTCGTCGGAGCCATTGCCAAGAATGACCTGCTCCGCAGACACCTTCCAACGGTCGGCAATCGCCTGCCGCAGCCTGAAGGCCCCGCCGTCCGGATACCGGTGCAGCGTTGCGACCCCTTCATTGATCACAGCCATGGCTTTTGGCGACGGACCCAATGGGTTTTCATTTGACGCCAGCTTGATCACGCGTGTGAGGCCCAACTCACGCTGCAGCTCCTCCACCGGTTTCCCCGGGACATACGGGCTCAAGGCGGCAATATCTGGATGAACGTGAAGCGTCATGGGATTA
>Ga0207691_10001054_pt1 | contig 27388 bp, 19 predicted proteins | sample KBSM13metaG_FD_184327 | JGI IMG/M metagenome (GOLD analysis project Ga0207691, IMG submission 184327) | Miscanthus rhizosphere microbial communities from Kellogg Biological Station, Michigan, USA - KBS M1-3 metaG (SPAdes) (version 2) | ecosystem: Host-associated > Plants > Roots > Rhizosphere >...
GACCGACCCCGACGCGCCATGCAGCATCGCGGCCGTCGGTCTCGCCCTGGCGACGATCCCGGCTGTTGTCGAGCGCGGCGTGCTCATTCGCAAGTTCGCGGCGAAGGTCGCCCGCCGCAAACTCCGCAGCTTCATGAACCTCCCGCAGGGACCTGAGCCGGACACGGCCGGGTACAAGGGGTTCTTCTATCACTTCCTCGACATCGAGACCGGCCGTCGCGTCTGGAACTGCGAGCTCTCCACGCTCGACTCAGCGTTCCTGTTCGCGGGTGCCCTTACCTGTGCCACCTACTTCGACGCCGACACGGAGGAAGAGGCCGAAGTCCGACGCCTGGCCGACACGCTCTACACCCGGGCCGACTGGGACTGGGCGTGCAATGGTGGCCCGACGCTGACCCACGGCTGGAAGCCCGAGACCGGCTTTCTGCCGTACCGCTACGAGGGATATGACGAAGGGCTCTTGCTCTACCTTCTCGCACTCGGCTCGCCGACTCACCCACTTCCGCCGGAGAGTTACAACGCGTACTGCGCCACCTATCAGTGGAAGGAAATCTACGGCCGCGAGCTGCTCTACTCCGGGCCGTTGTTCACACACCAACTTTCGCACCTCTGGATCGATTTCCGGGGCATTCGCGACGCGTTCATGCGCGAGCGCGCCAGCGACTATTTCGAGAACAGCCGGCAGGCGACCTTTGTCCAGCAGGAGTACGCGGTCAGGAACCCGCTGGGCTTCGAGGGCTACGGGGAGCACTCGTGGGGCTTCACCGCTTGTGATGGCCCGGGCTGGGTCAAGCGCACAGTGCAGGGGGTGGACCGGGAGTTTCAGGGGTACATCGCCCGCGGTGCGCCGTTTGGCCCCGACGACGGCACTGTCGCACCGTGGGTCGTGGTCGCGTCGTTGCCGTTCGCGCCGGAAATCGTCATCCCGACCGTCCGACAGTTCGCCCGACTGGACCTTGGAATGAGCGCCCCCTACGGGTTCAAGCCGTCGTTCAACCAGACCTTCGCCGTGGACGAGAGCCCGACCGGTTGGTGGGTCACGCCGTATCACTTCGGCATCGACCAGGGCCCGGTCGTGTTGATGATCGAGAACTACCGATCGGGTCTCATCTGGAACATCATGCGCGGCTGCCCAGCCGTGGTCGCGGGGCTACGGCGAGCCGGGTTCACCGGCGGCTGGCTGTGAAGCGGACGGCCGCTGAGAATCCGGGTCCTGGGGGCAGAGGAGAGGTCGGCTAACCCATTGGAGAAAGTTGGTGCGCCCGGCGCGATTCGAACGCGCGACCTTTAGCTCCGGAGGGAAAAACGGGGAGGAGCCGACGACACCGGACGACAGCTCAGGGTAGACGAATCAACGAGTTGGCTCCGGGTGCCTGCGGAACAGTCCTGGACGTTCGTCACCACACGGAGAAAACACGGAGAATCGGCAGACGCCCTAGGACGCTCATCGACGGGTCACTCGCCTTCATGTGGTCGGAGATCCGGGACGGTCGTAGGCGGTTGGCGGTTGATGGGCCCAGCGGACTTCAAGATGGATCGGGGCTTCAGCTGCGTGGCAGAATCCGGGCCAAGCAATTCGGTCTGGACCGGTTTGGATCGGCCGAAGGGCGGAGTGCCTTGATGGCAGGCACGTTTACGCGACATCGAGAAGCTCGATTCCGACCTCTGGGCGGCCGCAGACAAGCCGACTTCAAGCGATGTGAGCCCGAGCATGGCGAACAATACCGTCGCCTCCATCTTCTATAAAGAAGTCGTCGACGCGATTGCGCGCACGTCGCCGCCCGATAGCGACCTGATCGTCCTCAAAGACCTGTGCACCGCCGTCGATGCCAGTGACAGGCGCGCCACGTCGCCGCTGACGCGGTCGCTCGTGCAGCTCTCGGGCACCGAAACCCGATTGCACGACATCTCCTACGAGCTGTACTACGCCCTGATGGCGCGAATGCTGGTCGAGGGCTGGTTCGACGAGTTCGATCTCGTGCTCGACTGGGATCAGACCATTTTCAGCAACAAGAACGAACGCACGGCGGACAAATGGGAAGGGATCGTTGGAATTGTCGCAAAGGACCCTCGGTCACTGAAACTGTCCGGACAGGTCGATCACGAGAAGGAGTTTCAGCGCGCGTTGAATGGATTCGAGGGGGTGATCCGACATTTCGCGAAGGTCCCCCTTCCACGGCCCTCGACAATGGGTGCGCCGCCCGAGCCTCCCCCGCGCTACGAAACAGCTCTGCCCGAGGCGCTCGGCGACGCCATCGAGGCCTTCTTTCGCGCATTGCAGATGGTTTTTCAGCAGCAGCTCGAGCTCGCGCTGGCGCGACTGGAGCGAGACAGCAACGACGCGATCGCCTTGCGGAAGCTGCAGCGCCTGCAAATAACGCTGACCGAATTCCTGGATGAAGTCAGCACAAAGCTGTCCCCGGATCGGGCGAGCCGGGGTTTGCGCAGGACGATCCGCATCGCGGAAGTTCGCTACGGCCGAGGACGAGGCAAGCAACACCGGTTTCTGGACGCGTTTCCGCCGAATGACTCTCGGAGCGTCATCTTTAACTCGCTGGACAGAGATGACAACGACCAGCCGTTTGTTCGTGGCGACAAGCTGAGGAACATTCATAAGTCGCGAAACCTGCAGCTGGCGTTCTATTTGAGCGCGTACGGTCACCCGTTGGATCCGAACGGAGCTCCCAGCGCCTGGCACACACGGCGCCGCGCCTTGATCAAGACGAAACACGGCGGACGGCTCAAGCTCTCGGACAACGATGATTTTGTCGCGTTCCTCAGCAACTTCTTCGACGATGGTCTCGACGAGATCATGCGCCGCGCGAGCTCGCTGTCCATGGGCGAAGCCGGCGTGCTTGCATGGCGGGCCACGATCGACCTTTACAGCATGTCTCTGGGGCAGCTCACGTCCCATTCGCGCCTCAATCTGACGGAGGGTCCGCCGAACTACTTGACGCACGCATTCCCCCGCAATCTCGGCGGTCGTCTCTTTCACGATTGCGGTGTCTATGGGGTCCGGACCGCGTTCACCTTGTTGTCAGTCTTCGATCAGATTCAGCGTGTGCGCGGCGATATTGCCGGCACCGTCCTTGCGCGGTGGGTGCGTTTCCCGCTCCACGTCGGCGTCGTTATTCAAAGCAGCACATTCGGATTGGTCGTGGAACACAACGACCACCTGTTCGCCATCGACAACGACAACCTGAGCAAAGTCAGGTCAGAGTGGCTCACGAAGCCACCGGATCCCGATCCGGTTGATCCCGATGCGGCGACGCTCAAGTTTCACGAGGACATCGCCGCCAGCGCTTTCAGCAGCGACCTGGACATGCCAGTCACGTCTGTCCCTCTGCTCGAGCCCGGAGAAGCGGTGACGAAGCAAACGATCTGGAACTCTTACCAGAAGAAAGTCGTTCCGTCGCAGCTGTTCACCCGCGTGGTCGGTGCGACCAACGCACCGCAATACCAATTCGACCTTCGATATCTGAAGCTCTCGGAGGAGGAACGTGAGTGGTACAACCGAGCCGTCGTGCCGTTCTGGAACGGGACGTGCAACGCCATCTGGAACCGCTTCAAGAAGGATCTCACTGATCCGGCGAGAAGCAACAACACACCGGCGCCGACCATCACACAGGGTTACGTCCACGAGCTGCGGATCGCGATGGATGCGCTGCTCGAAACCTACAAAGCGGAAATCAAGCCGAAAAAGCAGCAGCTGAGCGAAGATCTGCGCGCCGACAAGACGCTTTTGATGCCAGGTGTACGCATCGTCCGGGCCGTGCGTATCAGCACTGTTCTGCCGGCGGTGACCAAACTGAAAGACCACATTGACGAGATATCCAGGCCGGCCTTCAAGTTCACAGCCGACTTTGTCCCGCCGTTCGCCAGGCCGGAAGAAGAGCTCCTGGAGGTTCCGTAGACTGAGCGGCCAGCGCCTTGCTTACGCCTTCGGCTTCCAGCGCCACTCGTTCGGTGCCACCCGCTCCCATTCGGGCAACGCGTTGTCGCGCCGCACGAGCACGGCGGTGGTGGGCAATCGCGTCTCCCACGGGTCACCGACGGGAACTTCGCCGAGGTCGCCGCCGGTGCGCTCCTTGATCTCGTCGACGATCGGCTTGTAGAGGGGATGATTGATCGGCGGCTCGCCTTCTCCGTTCCACACCTCGCCCTTCTCCATGAAGTAGGACACCGCCGCGTCGAATCCGACCCGCACCGGCACGACGACGCGCGCGTAACCGGCCTTGAGGAATTCCTCGAACTCCGGATCCATGTTGCGCGCGTGAAAGCGGTCGGCCCATCCACCGGGACGCGCCCAGAAGTAGGGATAGAAGACGTACTGGATCTGATCCCACTCGAAGGCATGCTCGAAGAAGCGGACCAGCGCGCCGTCCGCCTTGGCATCCTCGATGTCGAAGAGCGGCGGAAACACGCTACCTCCGGTGGTGTGGGAGGTGCTGAGCAGGCCCGTATGCTCGTTGCGGATGAACGCCAGGCAATGTTTTTTCAACTCCGTCCGGACGATACGCTCATTGACGGACGGCGGGTTGCCGAACTCGAAGTTCAGTCCCTTTTCGGCCTCCTTCTTCTGCTTGATCGTCTCGACTTCCTGCTGGTAACGCAGCAGCACGTTCGAGTAGGCCTCGGCGATCGTGTCGTAGGTCGCCACGCTCCACTCGCGCATCGCTTCGCTCTGGGCCTGGAACGTCACCTTGGCGTGAACGCTGTAGTTCGCGGTCTCGTGCGCGAAGACATCGATGTACAGCTTGTCGTCGTCGGAATACAGGCCGCTGTCAACAGGAAAGACCGTCAAGACATTGAAGTCGGGGCGATAGAAGTTGAAGTCACCCTCGCCCATCGAGATCATCTCGCTGCTGTCAGGCTTCCACGTGGCGTATTCGTTGCTGACGCTGAAGGCGAAGACAGGATGTTCATCCGTCACGCCCATCACCGTGATCAGCGACCAGACGGGACGATAGCCACGCGGGATCGCCACCTCGATCTGGTTGCGGCTGCGCGGCTGGTCTTCTTCCGATTCGTTGCCCATGCCCTGCCTGACGCTCGCGCTCTTGACGAGGTACAGGGGCGGCGGCGCTTTGAGATTCTTCGCCCCGTAGCGGGCACCCAGGCGGAGATAGTTGCCTTCGTTGATATGGCTGGCGTCTGGCGCCTCGACATCCAGACGAATCGGGGGAACCGGCAGCTCGGGATCCGGTTGCGGCATCCTCTCCAGATGCCAGAGATAGGAGGCCGGCTCCGGGATCATGAAGTCGAACATCTGCCGGAGACCGTAGTTGAAGACCTGCGATTCGTAGATCTTGTCGACGAACTGATAGATGCCGGTAATGTGGTCGCCCGTCTCGTTCGTGAGGCGATGTTCGTTGATCTCTTCGACCTCTCGAAGGATCGTGAGACGCCGCTCCTCGCGCACTCGCTCGACGATGCGCTCTTTCGAGCGTTCGACGACGTCTTTCGCGTACTTCACGGAGCTTTTGAGCGAGTTCTCTTCCGTGGTCTGGCTGCTGACATCCAGCTTGCTGTTGAACTCGACCGTCGGTCCATACTTTCCGGACAACGACAGCCCAAACCCGATCTTTTGATCGGACTTCTGTGTGGCCGAGGTCTCTTTATTGAGCTCGAAGCGCTCGGTGGTCTGGAGCTCGGCTTCCTTCTCGTGCTCCTGCTCCTTGAGAGAGCTGATCACTTCCTCGGTTCGATTGAGCTGGCGGTGCGTGCGCACCTTGCCTTCGCCGGCGAGCACGTTCTCGATGTGAGCGATCTCGCCGGCTTCATAGCGCTTGATCTGTTGTTTCACCACGAGGAGATCGGCGACACCGACGGCGCGCAGCTGGGCCGGCCCCGGACTGGGAGTGGGCGCTTCTCCCGGGCTGTCCGCGGGCGGATTTGGCGTCAGCGCGCCATCGATCGCGGCGACGAGCTCGCCGATTGTGGCGTGGGTGAGCGAGACGCCGAGTTTTGCGAGCGTTGACCGGGCTCGCGTCGAGAGGCGCGCGAGCGCGTCGGCCCTCAATGTCATGAACCCGCCGGACTGGTTGCCTCGCGGTGTCGACAGGTTGAGATCACGGAGCGGTTCGAACCTCTCGAGCTCGCGCTTGGCGCTGACGAGATCGCGGGATTCGCGCTCGGCTTCATGCGTCGCTAGGCCGATGGTCGATGACCCGGTTGCGCGCGCCATGGTCGGCACGGGCGCGTGCACGGCCGCAGCCGGGACGCCAGGCGACGCAGCGCGCCCTCGGCCTCGAAATTGAGATTTGGCGGCGCGCAGATGCGTAAAGCGAAAGAGATTGTTGTCAGCGGTATCGGCCATTGCACGAACACTCCTCCCTTGTGGCTCGTCTCTGGACGCCCGTTCTCCTGCATGCAGGTTGACCGGGAACGGATTCATGCCTTTGAGAATCAGGAACGGCTGAGCAGAGAGGAAAAGCGAAGCGCCTTTTCCCAGTCACGACCTTCCGTCGCCGACCCTCACCGGGTGCGACTTGGCGGACAGGAAAAACGAAGCACCTTTTCCTAGTCACGACCCTCCGTCGCCGACCCTCACCGGGTGCGACTTGGCGGACAGGAAAAGCGAAGCACCTTTTCCCAGTCACGAGCTTCCGTCGCCGACCCTCACCGGATGCGACTTGCGGCCAGCTTAGATCCGGCGCTGGCGGGAAGCAAGGCCGTCGGATGCCGGGTTGAGCTCGATCAGCGGGTCCGGACGCTGGGCGAACGGCGGCTCAGGCAGACCGTTTGTCCCAATCCGCAGACACGGAGAATCGGGGGTCTGGGGCAGAGGAGGGGTCGGCTAGCCCATTGGAAAAAGTGGTGCGCCCGGCGCGATTCGAACGCGCGACCTTTAGCTCCGGAGGCTAACGCTCTATCCGGACTGAGCTACGGGCGCAAAGAACGACGCGAGAAAATTTGGGGTGAGTGGAGGGATTTGAACCCTCGACATCCAGATCCACAGTCTGGCGCTCTAACCAGCTGAGCTACACCCACCGTGGGCCGCGCAGTTTAGCACCCCGGGGAGGGGGGTCAAACCGGCCGCGGCCGCGAGCCTTTCGGGGGCTCGCTACTTCTTCTTGTTGTTGGCGAGCGCTTTGAGCTCGATCGTGGCGAGCCCGTAGGCCGACCGGATCACGTCCCCGAGCACGATCAGCCGCACGGGGCCCTGGTTCTCGGGAAGGGGGTCCATCGCGGTCTCCGAGACGAGGAAGACTTTCGGATTGGCGCGGGCCGCGCGGAGCTCACCGATCGAGAAGACGACGGTGTAGCCGTCGCGCCCGCTCGCGAGGACGACCATGGCGGCGGACTCGCGCTCGCCGCCCATCGTCTTCAGGTCGAGCCCGTTCTTCTCGAGGACTTCGAGCAGCGGAAGGCCGTGGTAGATCGTCACGTCGCCGTCGGTGCTCTCGACGCGGACGTCGCGCTGATCGTTGCCGAGGAGCGACTCGGGCGTGACGGGCTTGTCCGGCTTGCCGGCCAGGCGGAAGACCGGCGGCGCCGCCGCCGGAGAGGCCGCGAGCGAAGCGGCGAGGCACACGACGGCGCCGATGCCCGCGAGGAGACGTTTCATACGGACATTCTACGCGCGCTCGAGGCGGACGAGATCGTCGTAGGTCTCCCGGCGGCGCACGAGCCGCGACGCGCTGCTTTCGACGAGGACCTCGGCGGCCCGCGGCCGGAAGTTGTAGTTGGACGACATCGCGGATCCGTATGCTCCGGCGTCGAGAATCGCGACGAGATCGCCCTCTTCGGGCCGCGGAATCTCCGCGTCATGCAGAAAGCAGTCGGCGGTCTCGCAGACGGGCCCGACGATGTCGGCCGTGATGCGCTCGCCGCCATCCGCCAGGACGCGTTCGATCGGGTGATGAGCTTCGTACAGGGCGGGGCGCAGGAGATCGTTCATCGCCGCGTCCACGACGACGAAGGTCTTCGCGCGTTCGCACTTGACGCCGAGGACACGGGTCACGAGCGCGCCGGCCGGGCCGACGATCGCGCGCCCCGGCTCGACGAGAAGCCGCCCCGGGAGGCCTTCGAGCGCTGGCCGCACGTTCTTCGCGTAAGCCTCGGGCGTGAGCGCGCCCGGCCCGATGCCGATGCCTCCGCCGATGTCGACGGTCTCGATCGGGAAACCCGCGGCGGCGAGCTCGCGGGCGAGGCTCGAGAGAGCGCGCGCCGTTTCGACGAGCGGCCCCGCTTCCAGGATCTGGCTGCCGATGTGGGCCTGGACGCCGGTCATCGCAACGCCCGGAAGTGCCCGGGACCTCTCGAAGATCTCGCGGGCGCGGGCGATGTCGACTCCGAACTTGTTCTGCTTCAGGCCCGTCGAGATGTAAGGATGAGAGCGCGCGTCGATGTCGGGGTTGACGCGCAGGGCGACCCTCGCCCGCCGTCCCGAAGCGCGCGCGGCCGCGTCGGAGATGCGCGCGATCTCGCGCTCCGACTCCGCGTTGAAAGCCAGGAGGCCGGCTTCGACGCCGGCACGGATCTCCTCGTCCGTCTTCCCGACGCCCGAGAAGACGATCCGCTCGGCGGGGAATCCGCTTTCGAGGCAGGCGCGCAGCTCGCCGCCCGAGACGACATCCGCGCCCGCGCCGAGCGCGGCGAGACGCGCGAGGATCGCGAGGCTCGAATTGGCCTTGGCCGCGTAGCAGACCAGATGCGGGAGACCGGCGAACGCGGAATCGAAGCGCTGGAAGGACTCTGCGATTTTCGCCCAGCTGTAGACGTAGAGCGGCGTGCCGTGCTCGCGCGCGAGATCCGCGAGCGACACGCCGTCGCAACGCAGCTCGCCTTCGCGCCGCTCGAATCCCGTCGGGCCTGCCGGGGTCACTTGCGGGGACGATACACGATTCCGAAACGGCTGGAAGTTTCAGCCCTAAGGCGTCCGCGCGGCGGACGGATCACCGCCGAGCAGCGGCGTCCGAGCTCCAGTGTCCGGGTCGAGCCGCAGCAGCCGGCCGTCCGATGCGACGAAGAGCTTCGTGGCGTCGCTGCCGAGGGCCGGCGGAGCGTCGTAGGAGAGATTGCCGTTCAATCGGGCGGCCGGGGAGAGACCGTCCGCGAGCTTGCGCACGGTTCCTCGATCGACATCGACGAGATGACTCGTGTAGACCGAGCCGTCGCTCACCGCAACCACGACTCGGCCCGGCGTCACCTCGCCGCCGAGGACGGACCAGCGGCCCGGCGGAAGCGGGATCGTGCGTTGCGAAGTGCCATCCGGTCCGAAGACGAGCAACCGATGACCCTCCGACGACGATTCGGTCAGGACGATCCTTCCGTCGGCGAGAAAGGCTGTCCCGCGTGCCACATCGCTGGTCGACGCAACGAGTCTCGTGAGAACGGCTCCGGTCCGGCCGTCGATCAGCCAGCCCTCGGGAAGGGTGATGAGGCGTTCGCCGGCTCCGTCCCACGACAGGAACAGGCTGCCGCTGTCCCGCTCGAGCTCGCCGGTCCGGGACAGCCGCTTCGTCGGGACGTCGAGCTCCAGGATCTCGAGATGCGCCTTTCCCACTCCCGCGTCCGGCTGCCGATAGACGCGGAACCGGTCGTTGCCGTCGAAAAAGCCGCGGATGCTCGAGCGTTCCGTGTCGATGCGGGCCGAGGCGAGAGTCCGGCTTCCAACGAGGTCGTGTATCGACAGGAGTCCGTCTCCGAGCGTGGCCAGGCGCGACCCGTCGGCCGAGAGCGCGAACAGCGACGGATAGCTCGGGAGAAAAATCCGCGTCGGCACCGGCTTGCCGACCGGGTCCCGGTCCGGACTGCTGAGCGACATCGAAAGGACCTCGAGCGGCCCGCCCTGGGATTGGGGGCCGACCCACGCGGCGTGCTTGCCGTCGCGGGAGATGGCCGGGCGCATCCACTCGAACACCTTCGCGCGCTCGAAGCGGCCGGTCGCCGTGTCGTAGAGAAACGTGGCCGACGTTCCACGCGCCCGTCCCTGAAGCAGTGCCCAGCTTCCGGCCCGAGCCGGCGATACCCAGAAACCGCTTTCGAGGTCGCGAGGTCCCGCTCCGAGAACCCAGCTCGTCCACGCGATCACTCCGGCGAGTCCGATCGCGATCGACGTCCAGAGCGTCCCCGAAAGCGCCCGGTGAGCGGCCCGGATGTCGGTCCGGCCCCGTGCGACAGAGGCGAAGCCGGCGGCGAGAAGCCCGAGTCCGGCCGCGAACGCGAATCCCCAGATCGCGCGCCCCCGGGCCTCGTACGCGAAGAAGGTCGGCAAGCGCGAGAGGCTCCCGGCCAGGACGAGACCCGCCGCCAGAGCCAGAGCCGCGTCGAGCGCGATGAGCGCCGAGCGGGAACGCAGCATCACGCTCGCCGCATGGGCGGCGGCGACGAGGATCAGGAAGACGAGGGTCGCGAGGGCCCATGTCAACCGAGGAGGTCGGCCCTCGACGAGGATGTCGCTCCAGGGGATCCGCAAGCCTGCCAGCCAGGCGGGGACCGCGATGATCGCCCCGGCCAGGGCGGCAATGAGAAAAGTGGCGGCGAGGTGTCCGTACCAGAGGGCCAGGCTCGACACCGGCCGCGCGAGATCAAACCCGATGCGCCGATTGGCCATCGACGGGGCGAGCATCGACATGCCCAGGCCGACGGCGAGCGCCAGCACGAACCCGACGCCGAGCACCGTGGCCATCAAGGAGCGCACTTCCGGCGCGTCGCCTCGTTTCCAGCCGAGGAACAGGGGCATGACGAAGGGGAACACGCTCGCGAACGCCGCCGCGGCGAAGACGAAGCGCCGTTCATGAACCTCGCGACGCGCCACGGCCAGGAATCCCTTCATGGGCGGCCTCCTTTTTCCTCGCCGGCCTTCGTCTCTCCCGCCACGGCCAGGAAGATCTCCTCGAGCGGCAGGGCTTCCGCCGTGGCGTCATCGACGCCGTCGGTCGCGCGGAAGCGCTCGAAGGCCTTCTCGTCGAAGTTGGAGACGATCGCGTCGATGCCCCAGCCGCGGACCTTGACGCGCAGAGCGTCGAACTCGTCGAGCTCGGTGCCGAACGCGGTCCGGGTCTCGGTGAGCCGGTTCGAGTAACGGATCCGGCGGAAGCGGGACTTGAGGGCTTCGGCGTCCTCGTCGACGGCGAGCTTCCCGTCCTTGAGGATGCCGACCTGGGTGGCGATGCCCTCGAAGCCGGCCAGGTCGTGCGTGGTCAGGAAGACGGTCGTCCCGCGGTCCGCGAGCTCCCCGACGATCTCCTCGAAGAGCGAGCGGCGCGCCACGGCATCGAGGCCGAGCGTCGGATCGTCCAGAACGAGGAGCTCGGGGGAGTGGCCGAGCGCGAGCGCCAGCATCACCTGGCCTCTCTGGCCTTTCGAGAGCTTTCCGAACGGAGTCGCGGCCGGGACCTCGAAACGGCGGAGACGCTCGGACACGGCGCCGGAATCCCAGCGGGGATAGATCCGGCGGCAGAAGTCCGAAAGCGTGCGCGCCGACAACGCCGGCGGCGCGTCGGGCTCCTCCGGAACGACGCCGATGCGCGCCATGGCGGCGCAGCGCGTCGTCCAGGAGTTCTCACCAAAGAGCCGAGCCTGGCCCGTGGACGGCTTCTGCTGTCCGAGCAGGCAGCGCACGAGCGAGGACTTGCCCGCCCCGTTGCGGCCGAGAAGCGCATAGACGGCGCCGGGCGGCACGACGAGCGACACGTCCGCGCAGGCGGTCGCTCGTCGATAGCGGACCGAGAGACCCTCGATGCGAATCGGGTCTTTCACGCCTGGGCTCCTTTCGGCCACGCGGCTTCGACAGCTGCGACGGCGTCCTCCGCGGTGACTCCGACCGTCGCGGCCAGGCTCGCGTATCGGACCGCCGCCTCGCGAAGCAGGCGCGCGCGTTCCGCCTTGCTCATGGCCGGCGGCTTCTCCGCCACGTAGGTCCCGTCGCCGCGGCGAACGGTCAGGACGCCGGCGTCCGTGAGCCGCTGGTACGCCTTCGCGACCGTCGCCGGGTTGATACGGAGCTCGCGGGCGAGGTCGCGCACCGAAGGGACGACCGCGCCGGGCGCGAGGGCCCCGGAGGCCACGAGACGCCTCAGCCCTTCCTCGATCTGGCTCCAGATCGGGGTGGCGTCGGTCGGGTCGATGCGAAGTTCGGAGGTTCTGGTCAACTGTATTAGTGTACTACTACACTAATACTCTACTCCGGAACACGGACATTGTCCAGCGGCTATCCGCCGGAGGGGGACACCGCCCCGCCGCCGGGGTTCGTCCGATAGTCGTACCGGCGCAGCATGGGCGCCGCCGCGGCGATCCCGGCGGTGATCAGAATCGTGGCGATGCCGCCCGAGACGACGGAGACCGTGACGCCGATGACGGTGGAGGCGAAGAGCGAGGCGACGAGACCGGCTTCGAGCTCTCCGAGCTGCGGCCCGCCCATGAAGAAGATCATGTTGATCGAGGTCATGCGGCCGCGGAGGCGGTCGGGCGTGACGAACTGCCGGATCGTCTGGCGGATGACGGTCGAGATCGCATCGGCGAGCCCGGTGCCCGCGAGCGCGATGAGCGTCAGCCAGAAGCTGCGCGAGAAGCCGAAGACGACGGTCGAGGCGCCGTACGCGATGACCGACCAGAGGAAGATCCGTCCCTGGTTGTCGGGAAGCGGACGCACCGAGAGGTAGAGAGCTCCGGCGAGGGCCCCGACCGCCGGGGCGGCCGCGAGGATGCCGTACCCCTTCGCCCCGACGTGCAGGACCTGGTCGGCGAAGATCGGCAGCAGCGACGTCGCGCCCGAGAAGAACGTGGCCAGAAAGTCGAGGCCCATCGTCCAGACCATGATGGGCGTCGTGAAGACGAACCGCAGGCCCTCGGCGAGCGCCGCCGACATCTCGACCTTGCCTTCCGTCGGCTCGGGCGCTCCCGAGGTCCGCATGGTCACGAGGGCGAAGATGACGGCCAGAAACGAGACGGCATTGATCATGTAGATGACTGACAGGCCGCGCGTGCCGGGGCCGGCCTGCGCGATGAGAAGGCCCGAGAGCGCGGGACCGCCGATGAGCGCGGCCTGGAACACCGAGAGGTTGAGAGACAGCGCTCCCGGCAGGTCCTCCGGCGGCACGAGCCGGGGAATGAGCGCCTGCCGCGACGGCCCGTCGAAGGCGACCGCGGCGGCGCCGCAGGCGTTCAAGACGTAGAGCAGCCAGAGCGACTCCCGTCCGAGCCACGTCGCGCCGGCGAGGCCGAGAGCCACGGCCGTCATGGCCGTCTGCGTGATGATCATGACGCGCCGCCGGTCGCTCCGATCCGCGACCAGTCCTCCCCAGAGGGAGAACACGATGATCGGCACCACGCGCGTCAGGCCGACGAACCCGAGCGCCAGCGGCGACTTCGTCAGCAGGTAGACGTGCCAGTTGATCGCCACGACCTGCATCTGGGAACCGGTCAGGGACAGAAGCTGCGACGCGATCAGGCGCCGGTAGTCGCGGTGGGCGAGAGCCATGTAAGGGGCTCTGCGCATGGCGCGGTCGGCGGACGACACGAGCAGCTTAGCGGCCGGGCGTGACGGCGAACTGCGGAAAGGGAGTCCGCGCGAACTGGATGCCTTCGAACGGGATCCGGACGCGCGTGTAGGCACGGACGCGATAGCCGTCCTTGCGGGCGGGCTCGAATTTCCACTGCTTCACGGCGGCGATGGCCGCATCGGTCATGTCCTTGCGGGCTTCGCGCTCGACCTTGATCTCGAGCGGGTCTCCGTTCTGGGAGACGAGGACGCGCAGCACGACGACGCCGCGCACGCGGTCGTGGAGGGCTTTCTCGGGATAGATCGGCATCGTCATCTCGATCGCTCGCGGCTCGGAGTCGACCTGCGCGGGCAGCAGGACCTTTCCCTCCTCGGGGGTGGACGGCGGAGGCGCTGCCGCCGTTGGCGCTGCCGCGAAGGGCAAACGGGTCGGGGACTTGCGAGCGCCGCCCTTGGGCGTCCGCGTGGGTTTCCCCGGCCGCGGCGTGCGGCTGGGCGTCAGTGTGCGCGTCGGCGGAAGGGTGCGCGTGGGCGGCGCCGCGGTGGGCGTCCGCGTGTTCAGCGCCGTCCAGGTCGGCACCCGCGTCGACGTCTCGCTCCGGCTGGGACTCGGCGGAATGGGAGTCGGCGTGAACGACGGGGTCGCGCTCGGCGGAATGGGCGTCGAGGTTGCCGTCGCGGTCAGGGTTGGCGGGATCGGCGTCGCGGTCCGCGAAGGGGTGGACGTCGCCGTTCCCGTTGCGGTGCGCGTCGGCGAGGAGGTCGATGTCGCTGTCAGGGTCCGGGTCGGCGAATGCGTCGAAGTCGGCGGCGGGGTCGACGTGCGAGTGGCCGTCCGCGACGCGGTGAACGTCGCGGTGGGCGTGGCCGTGCCGCTGGGCGTGAGGGTCGCCGTCCGAGTCGCCGTGGCGGTCGGGGGCGGCGTCTCGGTGCGGGAGGCCGTGGCCGTGGGCGGCGGCGTGTCGGTGGCCGTCTGGGTGGCCGTCCTCGTGAGACTCGGCGTGCTGGTCGGCGTCCACGTCCGCGTGCCAGTGGGCGGAGCGGTCGCTGTGCGCGAGGATGTCACCGTGGGCGGCGGCGTGTCGGTGCGGGTCGCCGTCGGCGGGGCCGTGGGCGGAGGCGTGCGCGTTCCCGTCGGCAGTGGCGTTCCCGTCGATGTCCTGCTGGGCGTTCGTGACGGCGGGAGCGTGTGCGTCGGCCGCGGAGTCAGCGTGATCGTCGGGGAGAGCGTCGGCGGCGCGGGCGTGGCGCTGGGTCCGGCGGGGGTGGGCGGAGGTGGAGGGATCGTCGGAGGGATCGTCGGAGGAAGCGCCGTCGGAGGAGGCGGAGCGGGCGGCGGGACGGCCGTCGGTTGCGGGCGCGGCGCGGTGGGCGCCGCCATCGCGGGAGAAGCTGGCGGAGGGGGCGGGGCGATCGCCGTGGGCGCGGATGGGGGCGGCGCAGGGGCAGTCGGAGGAGCCGTCGCGGGTCTCGGCCGTGCCGCGGTCGGCGTCCGCGGGCCCGGGACCTGACCCGCCGGGCCGGACAACGCGGCAGCCAGAGCCGGAATGGCGAGCGCCTGTTCCCGCCCGAAACGCTTGACGAAGAGCGTCGCGAACTTATCCCGGAGGTCCGGATCCAGGCTTTCGAGCTGAAACGCCTTCTGCATCCGCTCGGTCTCGCGGAACCGGTCGAGGGTGGTGTCGCGGGCCTCGGGCTGGCCGGCGGCGTCCTCGGCGAGCGCGAGGCGGGCGAGGACCTGAAGGTAAAGGGGCGGGTTCTCGAGCGAGGAGAAGCGCGCGATGCGGAGGTAGCCGGCCGCTTCCGCGAAGCGTCCGGCCCTGTAGGCCGCCTGGCCCTGCCGAAGCGCCGTCGCCCCGGTGTCCTCCTGTCCCCTCGAGGAGGCTACCAGGATGAAGATCGTCGCCACCGCGGCCGCCGCTCGAGAGAGGCCGGTCACGCCGCGATGCTATCTCGCGGCGATGGAGGTTTTGGGGCGTCCTCCCGAGAAAAGTCCGTGCGCCCGAACCCGGGCTCGAGCGGTGCGCTGAAGGCGAATCAGGCCGTGCGGGCCGACTTCTGACGGCTCGCGCGCTCCTGCCAGTAGCGCCGCGCGTCGAGCTCGTCCCACGCCGGAACGTCGTCGCAGTCGTGGAGCGCCTTGGCGAGCGCCCGCGCGCTCTCCGGCCGATCGTCCGCATTCTTCGCGAGGCACGCCATGATCACGGCCTCGAGCTTCGGCGGAATCGCCTTGCCGAGCCTCTTCGACAGCGGCTCGGGCGGCGTCTGCAGGTGGTGGTGGATCACTTCGAGCGATCCGCGGCCCGAGAAGACCGGCGTGCCGGTCAGCAGGAAGTATCCGACCGCGCCCAGCGCGTACAGGTCGCTGCGGGCGTCGATCGAGTCGGCGTTGCGGATCGCTTCGGGGGCGAGGTACTGCGGCGTGCCGTGCACGACGTTTTCGGCGGTCAACCTCGGATCCGCAGAGCCCGTGATCTCGCGGACGAGGCCGAAGTCGAGGACCTTCGCGATGTCGGGGATGCCGCCGCGCTCGCAGAGGAAAATGTTGGCCGGCTTGATGTCGCGGTGGATGAGGCCGATGCCGTGGGCTTCGGCGAGCGCCGCGCAAACCTGCCGGAGGATGCGCACCGCGCGGCCGGGCGCCATGGGGCCGCTCTCGCGCACGAGGTCCTCGAGATCGACGCCGTCGAGGTACTCCATGACGTAATAGAAGAGCCCGTCCGGCGTCCGGCCGTAGTCGTATATGGAGACCGTGTGCGGATTCGTCAGGCGCGCGGTCTGCTGGACCTCGCGCTCGAACCGCTTGAGGCTGTCCTCGCCGGCGCGGCCCGGAGGCAGGAGCTTGATCGCCGTCGGGCGGCGGAGCATCTCGTGCTCGGCCCGGTAGACGATGCCCATCCCGCCCTCCCCGAGCTTCTCGCCCAGCGTGTACTGCCCGAGGCGGCGCGCCCGCGTCACGCTCTTGCGGAGACGGAACGTCACGAACGAGGCCAGAGTCGAAAGCAGGATCGCGAGGATCGTCCAGAGGAGCGCGTACGCCACGGCCTGGCCCCGCGAGACTTCCGCCGGCGCGTGCTCGGCGTAAATCAGAGATGCCAGAACGGGCGCCGGTGCGGCGGCGAGCGTCGAGATCCAGGCGGTCCGGTACGCGGGGCTCGGGACGAGCGCGGCGCGCGTCAGCAGGATCGTGATGACGATCAGGAGGAAGAGCATCTCGGGACGCCACGCCTGCGGCATGTTCGCGGCCATGCACGCGTAGAGCCAGAGGTTCCCGAGTGTCCCGCCCGCGTCCAGGAAGCGCAGCGCGGATTCGGAGAGGTTCCGCTGGCTGGCGGCGATCCAGACGAACAGGAGAATCGCGCAGGTCGCGAGCTCGAAGAGAATGTCGGGCCGCGCCAGGGTCCGGCCCGAGCCTGAGAGCGGAGGCCAGACCGCTTCGATCAGGAAGCCGGCGACGAAGAAGGTGATCGACGCAAAGAACGTGATGCGCGCCCAGAGGGCGATCCGCTCACGGAGGAAGTCGCGTTCGCCGGACGAGTCGAGGGGGGCCGGCGCCATGCCGGATTCGGCTCCGCGGCATTGGAAAACCTTGCGATTCGGTTCGCTGCTCATGGGTACCTTCTACCTCTCCGTGCCTCTCGGCGCATCACGGATTCTCGATGCGGACCTCCACGCGCTGGCCGAGCTTCAGCGGCGTTGTTTCTTGAAACGCGATCTTGACGAGAAGGACACGGGTGTCCTCGGGCTTGCCGGGGTCCTGGGGCTTGAGGCGCCGGCCCACGACGGTGTCGGGGATCTCCTCCACCTCGCCCTTCCAGGACTGCCCGTCCCAGCCCTCCGCCATGATGCGCACCGGCTCGTGAAGCGAAACCCGCCCCGCGTCGAACTCGTCGAGCTCGGCCTCCACGCGCACTTTCGAGAGGTCGGCCACGGTCAGGATCTTCTGGCCGGCTTCCAGCGTCTCGCCGGGGTCGGCGTGCCGGGCGATGACCACGCCGTCGATCGGCGAGAGGATGCGCGTCTTGGCCAGAACCGCGGCCAGCCGGTCCGCCGTGGCCTTCGCGGTGGCGCGCCGGGCGCCGGCGGCGTCGAGGTCCCGCTCGGCCTTGTCGACCGCCTGGCGAGAGCCGACCGACTTTTCCCACAGCGATCGCGCGCGCTCGACCTCCGAAGCGGCGAGGCGGATGTCGGCATCCGCTTCGAGCACACGCGCCCGGGCCTCCTCGAGGGCGGCCCGATGGTCGTCGGAACGCATCTCGGCCAGGACCTGGCCGCGGCGGACCTTCTCCTTCTCCCGCACGTTCAGTACTACGATCGTGCCGGCCAGATCGGTTCCGACGATGACCTCGCTTCCCGGGTAGGCCACCACCCGCCCCTCCGCGGCCACCCCGGACGCCACGGCCGGGCGTGCGGGCGCGGGGCCGGCAGCCGTGGCCCGGGAGGCACTCCGGCCGGCGCCGGATACGACCGCCGCCCGCGCCTGCAGCCCGACGACGGCGAGCAAGCCCAGGCCAAGAATCGGCCAGAGAGCCCGGTTCCAGAAGTTCTTTTTCATGGTTTTTCCTCTGTCAGGCCGCGAGGCCTTCGGCCGCGAGCCGGCCATCCTGGATGCGGAGCACCCGGTCCGCGACCGTGCGGACCTTCGGGTCGTGCGTGACGATCAGCAGCGCCCGGTCCTCTTTCTTGGCGAGCGCCCGGAACATTTCGAGCACCTGGCCGCCGATCTGCGAATCGAGGTTCGCCGTCGGCTCGTCGGCCAGGAGAATCGGCGACTTCCCCGCGAGCGCGCGGGCGATGGCGATGCGCTGCTTCTGCCCGCCCGAGAGATCGCGCGGAAGGAAGTCGCGTCGGTCCGAGAGGCCCACCGCGTCGATCACCCGCTCGGCTTCCCGCAGCGCCGCCGCGCCTTTCTCTCCCTTGATGTTCAGGGCGTACTCCACGTTCTCGAGCGCCGTGAGCGAGGGAAAGAGGTTGAACTGCTGAAAGACGAACCCGATCGACTTCTTCCGGATCGCGGGCAGGCGCGCCGGCCGATCGGCCGAGATCTCTTCGCCGTCGACGACGACGCGGCCGGAGGACGCCGTGAGGATGCAGCCCAGAATCGAGAGCAGCGTCGTCTTGCCGGAGCCCGAGGGACCTTCGAGCGAAACGATCTCGCCTCGCGAGAGGGACAGGGACACGCCCCTGAGGACCGAGACGACGTCGCCTCGTCCCTCGCGGAAGTCCTTGGACACGGAATCGGCTTCGAGAACGGTTTTCATGACGCGTCTTCCTGGATTCAGCCCCGGAACACCAGGGCCGGATCGATGGATGCGACCTTCCGGAACGAGATCATCGCGGCCGCGAGGCACATGACGACGGCGCCGACGAACACGATGGCGACGAAGACGGGCGGGATGATGAGCTTGAGGTCGATCTTCGTGATTGCGGGGCGCATGGCGTAGGCCATGAGCGCTCCCATGACGAAGCCGCCGACGGCGGCGATCGACGCTTGCTTGCCGAGGATGCGATAGATGTCGAGGTTGCCGCCGCCGATCGCCTTGACGGTGCCGAACTCCTTCAGGTGCTCCATCGTCGAGGTGTAGAGCGTCTGCGCGACCACGACGATCCCGACGAGACAGCCCAGGAAGACCGTGATGTACATGTTCAGGCCGATGCCGGTGGACTGGACCCAGTAGTTCCGGGACCGGGTCGCCCACTCCTTTTTCGTGTAGACGTCGTTGTACGGGAGACGGCGCGCGATCTCGGCTTTGACCGCCGCGATCTCCGCGGCGTCGGCGCCGGGAGCGAGCTTGACGAGGACGTATGTCGTCTTGCCCTGGAGCGACTGCGGGTTGAGGGTCTGCGCGCGCTCGAAATCGATGAACGAGATCGGCGTCGTCGTGAAGGAGCGGGCGTCCTTCGTGCGGCCGATGATCTTCATCCGCTGGCCCAGGATCTCCCGGTACTCGCCGACCTGAAACGACCCGTACCGTTTGACCGCGGAGTCGTCGAGGAAGAAATACTGGCCGCGTTTGAGGTCGGCCAGGTCGCCCTGCGCCACGTTCCAGGGGATGTTCCAGCGCGAGAAATCCTCCAGTGCGTAGACGAGCGAGCCCTCCTGCGCTCCGGAGGGAAGGTTGACCGTCACGAACCAGACGATGAGGTTGTCCGCGCGCTCCACTCCCGGCACCGAGCGCACGCGCTTGACGGCGGTGTCCGGAAACGTGTGCGCGAAGTCGACGTTGGGGGTGTTGCGCGAGGTGACCCAGAGATCCGCGTCGATGTGCTCGATGGTGACGGAAGCGTTGTCGAGGAGACCGAGAAAGAGTCCGACCTGCACGAACACCAGCGTGACCGCGAAAGCCACTCCCGAAACGGTGATCAGGAACCGCAGCTTGTCGTGCAGGAGACTCTTCGTCGCGAGGTCGACGGCCATCTCAGGACTCCTTCTGGAGCCCGCGGATCAGGACCTCGATCTGGGCGTGCGCGAGCTCCGTCGGGTTCCGCCAGTCCACCCAGGCGTCCTTGCACTTGGCGATGTGGAGCGAGATGACGCCGTGCGTGCCGGCCCAGACCATCTGGGAGACGAGGTCGGGGTCCTCGAGCTCGGGGCGCAGGCGGCCGGCGGCGATGGCCTCGGCGACCGTGGCCCGGAGGAACGCGTAGGAGTCTTCCTCGGGGTTGCCATGCTTGAGGCGGCTGTCTTCCGGCTTCAGCGCTTCCGGGTGCGGAGTCATGAACATGAGCCGGTAGTGGTTCCTGTGCGTGAGGCCGAAACCGACGTAGGCGCGGCCGATCTGCCGGAGCCGGTCGATGGGGTCCTCGATTTGCGCGATCTTCTGGAATCCACTCGCGAGGGCCCCGAAGTCCTCGTCGCAAAGCTCCCGCAGCAGGGCGAGCTTGTCCCGGAAGTGGAAGTAGATGGCCGTGGGCGAGTACTCGATGCGGTCGGCGATCCGGCGCATCGTGACCGCGTCGTACCCCTCTTCGGCGAAGAGCTCTCGGGCGGCGTCCAGGATCCGCGTCCTCAGCTCCTGCCGTTCCCGTTCTCGTCTTTCTGAAGTGCCCAAAACGTCCCTCCGTGACTTAACAATGTTAAGTATTAGATCCATGATCTGATGTCAAGAGCGATTTGCGCTTCTCGATAACTTCAAGCCTGCCTCCGTCGTATGTGATACAGAACTGACTGGTCAGTTCCGGAATAGGGCGGAAGTCATGCCTAGAGTGAAGACCGAAGCAAAAGAGCGCGCCATCCTGGATGCCGCGGCGAAGGTCTTCGCCACGAAGCCTTTCCACGGCGTGCTCATCGACGAGATCGCCTCCGACGCCGGGATCGGCAAGGGAACCATCTACCGTTATTTCGAGACGAAGGACGACCTCTACTTCGCGACGACCCTCCACATCCTGGATCGGCTCGCCGAGGTCCTGTCCGAGGCGCTCGCCCAGGAACGCTCGGCCGCGCGGCGGCTCGAGCTCATTGCCCGCGAGAATCTGCGCTTCTACTGGGGCCGCCGCTTTCTCTTTCCGTTCCTCGAAACCGACGGCTCGCCCGGCCGGCGCGAGGAGTTGCTGCGGCGGCGGGAAAAGATCCTGCGATTCGCGCAGGAAGCGATCCTCACCGGCATCGAGCAGCGCGAGCTTCGGGGCATCGACGCCCGCATTGGCGCCGAGCTGTTCATGGGCCTCGTCCGTTCGGCGAACCTTTTCCGGCTGCCCGAGGACACGCAGGAGGATCTCGTCGCACAGATCATGTCGGTCTTTCTCCAGGGCGTGACGCGGAGAGAGCCGTGAGGCGGGCCGCCGCGTCGGCCGCTCTGATCGCGCTGGCCGCGGGCGGATGCGCGATCCTGCCCAAACAGAACGTCCAGAACGCCGTCTCTCCCGCGCCCCACGAAACGTGGACGCCCCCGCCGGCCGCGCGCATGCCGCCGTCGCCGGATCCGGCGCCGCCTCAGCTCCCCGAGGAGTACACGAAGCCGGGCACGACTCTCAAGCTCGGCCAGCTCGTCGACGTCGCGCTCCGCAACAACCCGGCGACCCGCGAATCCTGGTTCATCGCGCGCGCGGCGGCCGCGGAGGTCGGCACGCGCCGCGCGCAGTACTTCCCCTACGCGGAAGCCGTCGGATCGATCCAGCGCCAGAAGACCTCCGAGGTCAACAACCAGTTCAACTTCATTCAGACGACCTACGGGCCCTCGATGGCGGTCTCGTGGCTGCTCTTCAACTTCGGCGCGCGCGAGGCGGAGGTCCAGGAGGCCACGCGGTTCCTCTATGCGGCCGACTGGCTGCACAACGCCTCGATCCAGGACGTCGTCCTGGAAACGAGTCAGGGCTACTACCGGTACCTCAACGCCAAGGCCCAGGTCGTCGCGCGGAAGGCGAACCTCGAAGAAGCCCGGCGCAACCTGGCCGCGGCCGACGAACGCCACAAGGCGGGTGTGGCGACGATCGCGGACGTCCTGCAGGCCAGGACGGCCGCGTCGCAGGCGGAGCTGGCGCTTCAGGTGGTCGAAGGACAGGTCCAGATCGTGCGCGGCGCGTTGGCCACGACGATCGGCGTGCCGGCCACCATACCCGTGGACGTCGGCGAGCTGCCCGAGGAGCTTCCGCTCGACGCCGTACAGCAGAACGTGGATCAACTCATCGCGCGGGCCGTCGAGGAGCGGCCGGACCTCGCGGCCCAGCGCTTCCGGGTCCTCGCGGCGGAGAGCCGCATCCACGCGGCGGCGGTGGACGGCCTGCCCCGGCTGACGCTCGACGCTCTGGGCAACCGGACCTTCTATTACACGCCGAACGCGCACGACCCCTTCTCCACCAACTGGGCCGGCGCGATCACGCTGCGCATCCCCGTCTTCCGCGGGTTCGAGACGGCCTACGAAGTCCAGAGGGCGCGCGAAGAGGCGGAAGCGTTGAAGGCCAGCGCGGATCGGACCGAGAACGACGTCATCCTCGACGTCTGGTCGAGCTATTACGGCCTGCAGACCGCCGCGCAGGCCGTTCGCACCACGCGCGACCTGCTCGCGAGCGCGCTGCAGTCGGCGGAAGTCGCGGACGGCCGGTACCGCGCGGGAGTGGGCTCGATCCTGGACCTGCTGACGGCACAATCGGCGCTCGCGGACGCGCGCTCTCAGGAGGCGCAGGCACGCTCGCTCTGGTTCCTGGCGATGGCCCAGCTGGCCCACGCGACCGGCGCGCTCACCCCCGGCGGAAACGTGATCCCGCGCATGTCCGAAGCCAGCACCGGAGGAGCACCATGAAGCGGCATCACGCACCGGCCCTCCTGGCGGCGGTGTTTGCCCTGCTGCTTCCGCTGTCCGCGTGCGCGCGCAAGGCCGAGGTCCCCGCCGCCGAAGTCGTGCCGGTCCTCGCCGCGAAGGTCGAGAGGCGCGCGGTGCCGATCGAGCTCTCGGCGATCGGGAATGTCGAGGCGCTGCAGTCGGTTGCCGTGCAAGCCCGCGTGTCCGGAGAGATCGACCAGGTCGCGTTTAGTGAAGGTCAGGACGTCCAGCCCGGCGACCTTCTGTTCACGATCGATCCGCGGCCGTACCAGGCGGCGCTGGACGAGGCTCAGGCGCGTGTCGAGCGCGACCGGGCGCTCGCCAAGAACGCCGAGGAGACCGCTGCGCGTTACGCCGACCTGGTCAAGAAGGACTACGTGACGCCGGAGCAGTACGAGCAGATGCGCGCGGGCGGCGAAGCCGCGCGGGCGACCGCGAAGGCGGACGAGGCGGCCGTCGAAAACGCGCGGCTCCAGCTCTCATACACCCGCATCGTGGCTCCCATTGCGGGCCGCACGGGCAGCATCCAGGTGCACCGGGGGAACATGCTGCGGCCCAACGACGAGCGCACGCTCGTCACGATCAACCAGATCCGGCCGATCGCGGTGGCTTTCACGGTGCCCGAGTCGGCGTTGGACCAGATCCGACGGGCCCGGGCGGATTCCAAGCTGTCGGTCGTGGCTCAGCCCTCCCGCGGCCCGGCCGAGCCGGCACCGCCGGGTACGGAGCCCGGAAGCGGCGGTGGCGACAAGCCGGAGACGGGAGAGCTTTCGTTCGTCGACAACACGGTCGACCGGACAACCGGCACGGTCCGTCTCAAGGCGACCTTCGCGAACTCCTCGGGCGCCCTCTGGCCCGGCCGCTTCGTCGATGTCGTTCTCACGCTGGCCCACGATCCGGGCGCCCTCGTGATTCCGGCCGAAGCGATCCAGACCGGGCAGCAGGGCTCTTACGTCTTCGTCGTCAAGGCCGACTCCACCGTCGAGTCGAGGCCCGTCACCGTCGGGCGCAAGCAGGGAGGCCATGTCGTGATCGCGAAGGGCCTCTCGGCTGACGAGCGTGTCGTGACGGACGGCCAGATGCGGCTCGCCCCGGGCGTCAAGGTCGAGGTCAAGCCATCCGCGGAGGTCCGCTCGTGAACTTCTCCGACGTCTTCATTCGCCGCCCGGTCGCGACGACGCTCATCATGCTCGCGATCCTTCTCTTCGGCGTCGTCGCCTACCGCAGCCTTCCGATCTCGGATTTGCCGAACGTGGATTTTCCGACCATCCGCGTCGACGCGGGCCTGCCGGGCGCCTCCCCCGAGACGATGGCTGCCTCCGTCGCGACGCCGCTCGAGCGCCAGTTCACGACGATCGCGGGCCTCGACTCGATGACGTCGAGCTCGGCGCTTGGTTCGACCTCCATCACGCTGCAGTTCAACCTCACGCGCGACCTCGACGCCGCGGCCCAGGACGTCCAGGCCGCCATCGCGGCGGCCGGGCGGCAGCTGCCGCCCAACATGCCGACGCCGCCGACGTACCGGAAGGTGAACCCCGCGGACTCGCCGATTCTGTATCTCTCTCTGATGTCGACGACGCTGCCCCTTTCGACCCTCGACGAGTTCGGGCAGACGATGATGGCGCAGCGCATCTCGACGGTTCCGGGAGTCGCCCAGGTGCAGGTGTACGGGTCGCAGAAGTACGCGGTACGGATCCAGCTGGATCCGAGGGAGCTCGCCGCCCGCGGCATCGGGATCGACGAGGTGGCCCAGGCCGTGCGCAACGGCAACGTCAACCTGCCGACCGGGACGCTCTATGGCAAGCACCAGTCCTTCACCGTGGAAGCCGACGGCCAGCTCACCCGCGCCGAGGCCTACGGACCGCTGATCGTGACCTACCGCAACGGCGCGCCCGTGCGCATCCGGGACATCGGCCGCTCCATCGACAGTGTCGAGAGCGACAAGACCGCCGCCTGGAACGTCACGGCGAAGGGCTCCGCGCGCACGATCACGCTCGCCATTCAGAAACAACCCGGCACGAACACGGTCGAGATCGTCGACAGGATCCGCACGCTTCTCCCGACCTTCCAGAAGCAGCTGCCCGCGGCCGCGAGCCTGCGCGTGCGCTTCGACCGCTCGATCGCGATCCGCGAGTCCGTCGACGACGTCCGGTTCACGCTGCTTCTGACGCTCGCGCTCGTCGTCATGGTCATCTTCCTCTTCCTGAGGAACATCTCCGCGACGGTCATCCCGAGCCTCGCTCTGCCGCTCTCGATCGTCGGCACCTTCGCCGTGATGTACCTGCTCGGGTTCAGCCTGGACAATCTCTCGCTGATGGCCCTGACGCTGTCGGTCGGCTTCGTCGTGGACGACGCCATCGTCATGCTCGAGAACATCGTCCGCCACATGGAAAAGGGCGAGAAACCGCTCGAAGCGGCGTTCAAGGGATCGAAGGAGATCGGCTTCACGATCATCTCGATGACCATCTCCCTGGCCGCCGTGTTCATCCCCATCCTCTTCATGGGCGGGATCGTCGGCCGGCTCTTCCGCGAGTTTGCCGTCACGATCGGCGTCGCAATCCTGATCTCCGGCTTCGTGTCCCTGTCCCTGACTCCGATGCTCTGCAGCCGCTTCCTCCGGCCGGGAGGCCACGGTCATGCCGAGCGTCACGGCAAGGTCTACAACGCCCTCGAGAACGTCTTCGACAAATCCCTCGGCTTGTACCAGCGCACGCTGCGATGGACGCTCGCCAGGAAGCGGGCGACGATGGTCTTTTCGGCGATCGTGCTCGCGCTGACGGCCTGGCTCTTCGTGAGGATGCCGAAGGGCTTCCTGCCGAGCGAGGACATCGGGCAGGTCTTCGGCTTCACCGAGGGCGCGCAGGGCATCTCGTTCCCGGCGATGTCCGAGAAGCAGGCCCAGATCGCCGAGATCATGGCGAGGAATCCGAACGTCGAAGCCGTCATGTCCAACGTCGGCGGCCGCGACAACTCGAACCAGGGAATCGTCTTCGCCACGCTCAAGCCGCGCGACCAGCGTCACCAGGGGCCCGATGAAATCATCCAGGAGCTGCGCCCGCAGTTCGCGAAGATCCTGGGCATCCGTGTGTTCCTCCAGAATCCGCCGCCGATCCGGATCGGCGGAAGCCTCTCGAAGAGCCAGTACCAGTTCACGCTCCAGGGCCCGGACACGAAGGAGCTCTACGAGTGGGCGCCGAAGCTCGAGGAGAAACTGCGCGGCCTGCAGGGAGTGCAGGACGTGACGTCGGATCTGCAGCTCAAGAATCCCCAGGTTCGCGTCGGGATCGACCGCGACCGCGCCGCGATGCTCGGCGTGACCCCGGCTCGGATCGAGGACGCGCTCTACACGGCCTATGGCTCGCGCCAGGTCTCGACGATCTACGCGCCCAACAACCAGTACCAGGTCATCATGGAGGTCGCGCCGGAGCACCAGCTCGATCCCTCATCGCTCTCCTCGCTTTACGTGCGATCCGAAAGCGGCTCCATGGTCCCGCTCTCCGGTCTCGCGACGTTCACGCAGGACGTCGGGCCGCTCAGCGTCGCGCACCTCGGCCAGCTGCCCGCTGTCACAATCTCGTTCAACCTGCGCCCGGGCCTTTCGCTCGGTGAGGCCGTGACTCAGGTCGAGAAGATCGCGCGGGAGATGCTGCCGGCGACGATCGCGACGAGCTTCCAGGGCACTGCCCAGGCCTTCCAGGACTCGACCCGCGGTCTCGGCATCCTGCTCCTCGTCGCGATCCTCGTCATCTACATGGTGCTCGGCATCCTCTACGAGAGCTTCATCCACCCGCTGACGATTCTCTCGGCGCTTCCCTTCGCGGGATTCGGCGCTCTGGTGACGCTTCTGATCTTCGGGGTCGAGATTTCGATCTACGCGTTTGTCGGCATCATCCTGCTCGTCGGTCTGGTCAAGAAGAACGGAATCATGATGGTCGACTTCGCGATCGAAGCGCAGCGCAACGAGGGGAAGAACGCCGAGGAGGCGATCTTCGAGGCCTGCGTCGTCCGCTTCCGGCCGATCATGATGACGACGATGGCGGCGCTCATGGGGACCCTTCCGATCGCCCTCGGCGTCGGGGCGGGAGCCGAGTCCCGCCGGCCGCTCGGTCTGGCAGTCGTCGGCGGCCTGCTGTTCTCGCAGATGCTGACTCTCTACGTCACGCCGGTCTTCTACATCTACATGGACCGGCTCCAGCAGCGGGTGAGTCGCCGCAAGGGCCCCAAGCGCGGCGCACCTGTCGAGCCGGTTCCCCAGGCTTCCCCGGCGACGGAAGAAGCCGAGCGCGTCCCGGCCACAGCCGCTCTCCGCCTGCGCGACGTCTGACGCCGCCGCGGAGCGTTGGCCGCGCGCCGATAGGACCTAGGTCCTATCCCGTTTCGGAATGACGGGCGGTACCATCCCGTTCCCCCAGGCGCCACTATGCACATCACCGTCGACAACCTTCGCCGCGTCAGCGCTGCCCTTTTCGATCGGCTCGAGGCCCGCGGCTACGAAACCATCGATGTCCCGCACGACTACTACTGGGACATCGACCGCGTTCAGCGCCACAACCTCGACGCCGAGCCCGAGAACCTGACCGTCGGCCAGCTCACCGAGGACTGGTGGAACCTCGAGGAGATGCTCCGGGACGAGAGCCTCTGCGCGGCCTACGGGCTGACCTGGCTCGCCGCCGTTCTG
>Ga0207691_10001056_pt1 | contig 27359 bp, 20 predicted proteins | sample KBSM13metaG_FD_184327 | JGI IMG/M metagenome (GOLD analysis project Ga0207691, IMG submission 184327) | Miscanthus rhizosphere microbial communities from Kellogg Biological Station, Michigan, USA - KBS M1-3 metaG (SPAdes) (version 2) | ecosystem: Host-associated > Plants > Roots > Rhizosphere >...
CGGCGCGTTGCTTGTGCTTATGGGAATCCAACTATCCGTACTGGGATTGTATCTCGCACCAGTATTCACAACCCCGTCGTCTCCAACGCCACCCCAGACGATCATTTCAGTGCCAGTCCACACCGCCGTGTGATTGGATCGTGGGGACGGGGCGTTTGCGGTGCTTGTGGCGGTCCAACTATCAGTGATAGCGCTATATCTCCCGCCAGTGTTCGTATAGCCCGAGCCACCTCCACCCCAGACGATCATCTCAGTGCTTGTCCACACTGCCGTGTGATAGAATCGGCCAGCGGGTGCGTTCTTCGTGCTGGTGGCCGTCCATGTATCGTTGCATTCGTTCGGCTGATCCGATTTTGCCGGTGGAGTGCAATTGGCAGTAGAGAGGAAAAGAAGGAGCGGCAGGGAAGCGACTAATGCGAGACGAAATTTTTTCATGGTGAGAGTTAAATGGGAGTGAAACAGGCGATCGATTTTCGGTCGCTTTATTTTCTAGAATGCAGGTTTGCGCGGATTTTTTCTACTGGAAGTTCGTGATTTTTCGGGGGCGCGCGATGGAACGGAGCAACACCTCGCCGCGTCAGCCCCTCGACCAAATGCTCGGGACCCTGAGCCTGTCTAACGGGGACACGCGGCCTACAACGATGGGCGCGACGCGCCACACGGACGAGATCCACAACGGCGGCAGGCTGTGCCCGTCCCTCCAATCCGTGAACGGAGTTTTAGCGACATAGCCTGGATGTTTGATTCCCTCGCAGCCCGCTCGGTCACCGCTACCCTCGCGGCTCCCCGTCCATGTCGCTCGCCCCGCTCGCTCCATTCAGCGGAACTGCGAGGCAGGCCAGGCAAATCCGCGTATCCGTGGTTCAAATCTTAGGAATGTTTTTCCGGCGCGAGGAAAAATTTTCTGTTCTTTTCCAAAATTATTTTGCCAAGCTTTTGCCCGTTCATAGTATTGCCCACTCGCGCACCTAACGCGTTCCGATTTTTTAAAAACCTCTTTTTCCATTTTCTGAAGCCGCCACTCCCTTTTTTTTCAGATCTCACTTTTCCCACTTGGCGGCCTTTCGTGCGTCGGTTTAGTCTGCACTGATCCGTTATGGCGAATTTTTTTCCGCGCTGGACCAATTGGCTGCCGCTCAAGATCATGATCTGCGGAATCGTGATCGTGACCGCGCTGGTCGGCGCGACCTGGTATTACGACACGCCGAAATATACGCGCGTCGGTTACATGCCGACCCAGCCGGTGCCGTTCCCGCACGATCTGCATGTCACCCAGCTCGGGATGGATTGCCGTTATTGCCACAACGCGGTCGAGGTGGCGGCGCATTCAAATATCCCCGACACGCAGGTTTGCATGAATTGCCACACGCAGGTGCAAAAGGAAAACCCGAAGCTCGAACCGGTGCGCTCGAGCTGGACAACCGGTCAGCCGGTGTCGTGGGTCCAAATTCATCGCACTCCGGATTACGCCTATTACAATCACTCTGCGCACGTGAATCGTGGCATCAGCTGCTATAGCTGCCACGGCGAAGTGAATCACATGCCGGTGGTTTATCACGCCAAGCCCCACGGCATGGCCTGGTGTTTGGAATGCCATCGCGCCCCCGAGAATTTCCTGCGCCCGGAAGATCAGATTACAAATTTGAACTGGAAGCCGGAGGACGTGAGGCCGGCCGATTTCGTGGCGAAATACGGCCAGCCGCAAGGCGTGACCGAAGATTGGTCGAAAAAACAAAACCTCACCCAACGCGAAATCGGTTTGACCTTAAAAGAACGCTGGAAGATTCAGCCGCCACTTAACTGCCAGGGGTGCCATCGATGAAACGCGTTTTTCAACATCCAGCGCCCAGCCAAACCGGGAAACAATACTGGCGCAGTCTCGGGGAACTCAGCGACACGCCGGAGTTTCGCGGATGGCTGGAACGCGAATTCCCAGCGGGCGCGGCGGAACTGGAAGGTGACGAAGTTTCGCGTCGAAGCTTTTTGAAACTGATGGGCGCTTCGATGGCGTTGGCCGGGTTCGGATTGAACAGCTGTCGCAAACCGGAAATGCATCTGGTGCCTTTCACGAAGAGCGCGGAATGGGTCATCCCAGGCAAAGCGCTCTACTACTCGACCGCGATGCCGCGGCGTCACGGCGCGATACCGTTGTGTGTTTCCACCGTGGACGGCCGACCGATCAAGATCGAGGGCAACCCGCTGCACCCCGATAGCCTTGGCGCGACCGACACTTTCGCCCAGGCTTCTATCCTCGACCTTTACGATCCGTCGCGCTCGAGACGTTTCGTGCAAAAGAACAAGCTTTCAGATCGAGAGACTTTCGAGAAATACCTCGCTGATCTTCGGACAAAGATGAGCGCGGACGGCGGCGCGGGCCTCGCGTTCCTTGTCGAGGAAACACATTCGCCGACGCGGGAGCGTTTGCGGGACGAACTTCTGAAGCAGTTCCCGAAAATGCGCTGGTGCGTTTACGATCCGCTGCTCAGCGAAGCGCAACGTTTCTCCACCCAGATCAGTTTTGGCGAGAACACCAAGGTGATTCCGCAGTTCGACAGGGCAGACGTAGTTTTTGCGCTCGACAGCGATTTCCTCAACTGCGGCGAAGGCGATCTCGCTTCCATCCGTGCTTTCACCTCACGGCGGCGAGTGCGCGAAGCGAAAGACTCTATGAATCGGCTCTATGTCGTCGAGAACCGGTTCACCTTGACTGGCGCAATGGCGGACCATCGCCTGCGCTATCCAGCCAGCCAGATTCCGGCGATCACCCATGCGCTCGCGACCAAAATCGCGGTGGCGACAAAAGATCCGGGTCTGTCTTCAACGCTGGTCACTCTCAAAGCGCCCACCAATCCGGCCAAATTCGAACCGCGCTGGCTTGACGAAGCTGCGGCGGATTTGCTGGCGAAACCGGGCGCAAGTCTGGTCGTGGCGGGCCCGCATCAGCCGGTGGTGGTGCAGTTGATGGTTTACGGGATCAACGCCGCCTTAAAAAATCTCGGCACAACGGTGCTTGTCCGCACGCTTCCCAAGGCGACCCGATCCAACAGCATCATCCAGTTGGCCACGGAGATTGATTCCGGCCGAATCCAGCAGCTCTTCATTTTCGGCGGCGATCCGGTTTACAACGCGCCGCGCTCGATCGCGCTGGATCGCAAGACGAAACAGCCGTTGGATTGGGCGGAGCTGCAAAAGAAAGTTCCTGACGTCGTTAGGCTCGGACACTTTGAAGATGCGACCTCGGCCTTGAGCCAATGGCACATCCCGGCGGCGCACTACCTTGAAACGTGGGGCGACGCCCTAACGGGAAGCGGCGCATACGTCTCGATCCAACCGATGATTGAACCGCTTTTCGGTGGTTTATCGGAAATCGAGCTGATGTGGAGCCTGCTTGGCCAGCCGAAAGCGCAAGGCCCGCAACTCGTGCAGGAGACTTTTCGCGCGACGGCGCCGCCCGGAGATTTCGATACCGCTTGGAACAAGTTCCTGCACGACGGTTATGCCACCCATCTGCCGGCGCAGGATCATCCGGCAAACTTCAACGGCAATTCCGCCGGCGGCGTGGCCCATACTCTTTGGAGCAACGAGATTGCCGCGCCGACACCCGATGCGCCTGAGATTGTGCTCGTCGGGAGTTACTCGGTGGACGACGGCCGCTACATCAACAACGGCTGGCTGCAGGAAATGCCCGACCCGATTGCGAAATTGTCTTGGGACAATGCCGCCATGATGAGCCCGGATTTTGGCCGTCACCTCGGAGTCAAAGACGGCGATCTGATTGAAATCGCAGTGACCGACACCGCCAAGGATCCGAAAGGCCAGGCGATCCGTCGAGAATTGGTAATTCCAGCGCTGATCCTGCCCGGACACGCCGACAATTCCGTCACGATTCCGTTAGGCTATGGCCGCAAACACACTGGCCCGGTCGGAGAAGATGCGGGTTTCAACGCTTATCTGCTGCGCACCTCGTCCAATCCGCATTTTATCGTGGCGGATAAAAAGGCGATCGCCAGTGTGACGGTCAAAAAAGTCCCCGGCACTTATAAGCTCGCCACTACGCAGGAACACTTTTCGATTGAAGGACGCGGACTTGTTCGTGAGGCGACTCTCGAGAATTATCGCGCTGACGAGGAGTTCGTGAAGAAAATCGCCGGGGATGAGGAATTGCCTCATATCCTGCCCTCGCTTTATACCCACCCGAAACTCGATTCACCACAGCAGTGGGGGATGGCGGTCGATCTCAATACGTGCACCGGTTGCAGCGCCTGTGTCATTGCTTGCCAGGCGGAAAACAACATCCCGATCGTTGGCAAATTGCAGGTCACCCATGGTCGCGCCATGCACTGGATTCGAATCGATCGCTATTACGCGAGCTCGAAGCCATACAACCAGGACAAAGGCGAGTGGCCGGAGAATCCGGAGATGGTGCACGAGCCGATGATGTGCCAGCACTGCGAAAATGCGCCGTGCGAAACAGTTTGTCCGGTCAACGCCACTGTCCACAGCGAGAGTGGGCTCAACGTCATGGTCTACAACCGCTGCATCGGCACGCGGTATTGCGCAAACAACTGCCCCTTCAAGGTGCGCCGCTTTAATTACTTCGATTTTACCCAGCGACCCATCGGCAAGAAAAAGATCGCGGGATTCTCGGTCTACCAGGAATATCTCGGGCCGCTCACGGAAAAAAGTGCGCCCGATACGATGAAGCTGCAGAAGAATCCAAACGTCACCGTGCGGATGCGTGGCGTCATGGAGAAGTGCACTTACTGCGTGCAGCGCATCGAGGAAGCCAAGATCGGCGCGCAAGTTCGCGCCGGTGCGTCCGACAAAACCTTGATCCCGCGCGATTCATTCACGTCAGCATGCGCGCAGGCCTGCCCGGCTGGAGCGATTGTTTTTGGTGACATTGCCGATCCGAAAACGCGCGTCTCGAAAATCAAAGCGGAGAATCGAAATTATCGGCTCCTCGAGTATCTGAACGTGAAAACCCGCACGAGTTATCTCGCGCGCATTCGTAATCCGAATCCAAAGATGCCGGATGCCGGCGAGATTGGGGTTGCGAGCATCGGAGGAGACGCGTGATGATGGCGACGGGTGTGCGAAACGCATCGTTAGGGAGGAAATCGTAGATGGACGGCGCAACCACAGCACCAGACGTGATTGCGGGCGAAGCTTCGTCTTCGGTCGAGCGTCCGCTGGCGCGCGTCCCGCTGGTTCTGAACAAGCGCAGTTTCGATTGGGTGACCAATCGGATCTCCGGCGCGGTGGAGAATCCGACGCCGCGGTGGTGGTGGGTCGCTTTCGCTACCACTTCAGGGCTGGCCCTCTTCGGTTTGCTTTGCATCGGCTACCAGATCTCGACTGGCGTCGGCGTCTGGGGTCTGAATTCCCCGGTCGGTTGGGCGTGGGACATTACCAATTTCGTCTTCTGGATCGGTATCGGTCACGCCGGTACTCTGATTTCAGCGATCCTTTTCCTCCTTCGACAAAAGTGGCGCACTTCCATCAACCGATCGGCGGAGGCGATGACGCTTTTCGCGGTTATTTGCGCCGCGATTTTCCCGGGTATTCACGTCGGCCGTGTCTGGATGGCGTGGTTCCTTGCGCCTGTCCCGACGCAATACGGGATTTGGCCTAACTTCCGCAGTCCGCTGCTCTGGGACGTCTTTGCGGTCTCAACCTATTTCACCGTCTCGGTCCTCTTTTGGTATACCGGTCTGGTTCCGGACCTAGGCACACTGCGCGATCGCGCGACGTCGAAAATCAAAAAATTCTTCTATGGGATTTTCGCGCTCGGCTGGCGCGGATCAAACCGGCACTGGCGCCATTATGAGATGGCATACATGCTTCTGGCCGGTCTTTCCACGCCGCTCGTGCTTTCCGTGCACAGCGTCGTTTCCTTCGATTTCGCGACTTCGGTAATCCCGACCTGGCACACCACAATTTTCCCGCCCTACTTCGTCGCTGGCGCCATCTTTGGCGGATTCGCGATGGTGCTGACTTTGATGATTCCCGCGCGCGCCATTTACGGGCTGCAGGACATCATCACTCCGCAGCACATCGACAAGATGGCGAAGGTCATTTTGCTGACCGGCTCAATTGTTAGCTACGCCTACGCGATGGAGTTTTTCATCGCTTGGTATAGCGGCAATGAGTACGAAAAATTTGCCTTCTATAACCGAATTTTCGGTCCCTACTGGTGGTACTGGTGGGTCGGCATGCTCTTCTGCAATTTCATTTCGCCACAGCTCTTTTGGTCCAAATGGTGCCGGCACAACATCTACGTCGTCTACTTCGTCTGCATGTGTGTGAACGCCGGCATGTGGTTCGAGCGCTTCATCATCATCGTTGGCGGGTTGCATCGCGATTTCCTTCCCTCTTCTTGGGGGCTTTTCTTCCCGACCTGGGTCGATATCTGGACTTTTGCCGGGACCTTCGGAATTTTCACTTCGCTCTTCCTGCTTTTCATCCGCTTCGCGCCGATGATTGCGATGTCGGAAGTGAAAATCGTGCTGCCGGAAGCTGACCCGCACCACGCCACTCCGGAAGAACATCATGTTATCGCGGCCGGCGGAAAGGAGCGGACATGATTACACCGAGCGGGAATCGTGTTTACGGGATGGCCGCCGAGTATTCGAGTGCGTCCGCCCTTTACGAAGCGGCCAAGCAAGTGCGCGATGCTGGCTTTAAACGCTGGGACGTCCATTCACCTTTTCCGATTCACGGAATGGACGCCGCGATGGGCCTCGGCAAATCCTGGCTCAGCGCGGTTGTGCTTTGCGGTGGTATTACCGGACTTACAACGGCCTGCATTCTCACCTTCGGCCCGTCTTCATTTCTCTATCCGCTGATCGTGCACGGCAAGCCCTTCAACTTTTGGACGGTGCCGGCATTTTTTCCGATCATGTTTGAGCTGACCGTTTTGTTCTCGGCCTTTGCGGCGTTTTTCGCGTGGCAGGCGATGAACTTTCTGCCGCGCTGGAATCACCCGATGTTCAACTGGGAGCGGTTCAAGCGGGTTACGAACGACGGATTTTTCCTCGTTTTGGAAGCGCGTGATCCGCGCTTTAGCGAAAATGAAGCGCGCGAACTGCTCGAACGGACCGGTGGCCAGCACATCACGGTGGTGCACGAAGAATAACCATGCTGCGCGCCTTCTTTCTCATTTTCATCCTGGTCACGATCGCGTGGATTGCGGTCTTCGGGTTTCGGGGACAGAAAAGCAGTCGGCCGGAGATCGAGATTTTTCCCGACATGGTGCGGCAACCAAAAGTGCGCGCCCAGGCGCCGCTCGATTTTTTTGCTGACCAGCGTGGCGGCCGGCAACCGGTTGCAGGGACGGTTCCGATCGGCTACGAGGCTCCGTTGCCTAACGATGAAGGCCAGGCGGTCGATGAAGAGGGCGAGATGGGTATGCACCCGCGTTTTGGATTCACCGAGGGAACGGATTACTACAACACCGGCAAAATGGGCGTGAACTGGGGGACTGGTATTCCGCTCGATGTGACCCCGGCGCTTCTTCAACGAGGTGAGCAACGCTTCAATATCAATTGCGCGGTTTGCCATGGACCGCTCGCGAATGGGGACGGGATCGTAAAGCAGTTTGGCCTTACCACGGTTGTGACTTTGCAGGACGACCGAATCCGCAACATGGCGGACGGCGAAATTTTCAACACCATCACGCACGGTAAGAACACGATGATGGCCTACGGTCCGCGCGTCACTGTGCAGGACCGCTGGGCAATCATCTGCTACCTGCGCGCCTTGCAGCGCAGCCAGCATGCGAGCGCGGGCGATGTCCCGCCCGAACATGTGGCGGATTTGGAAAAGAAGGCGGAGCCGGAAAAGAAAGCGGAGCCGGAGAAGAAATGAGCGATCGATCCCACGTTTTGCCCGCACCGGAAGGCGAATATTTTGAGAAGCGGCGTTTTGCCGGGTTGTCGCTGATCTGTGGCGTGATCGGCATCGTCGCGTTGGTCCTGTGCATTTTCGCGGGTTATCGCGACCCGGTTCAGTTCAGCTATTCCTGGCTCTTCGCCTTCTTCTTTTTCTTCACCCTTTGCATCGGCTGTCTGTTCTGGACGATCGTGCATCACGTGGTCGATGCGGAGTGGTCCGTGGTCGTTAGGCGACAGCTCGAGAATATCGCCCTGCTGCTTCCGGTTCTGGGTGTTCTCTTCGCGCCGATTTGGTTTTTGCGGAAATCTCTTTACCGATGGATGAACGTTCCCGTCGGGGCGGATCCACTTCTGGATTCGAAGCGCGCTTACCTCAACTTGGAGTTCTTTTTTTCGCGCGCGATCATCTTCTTCATCGTCCTGACACTTCTGGCTTATGTGTTGCGCCGATTGTCAGTCCGGCAGGATCATGACGGCAATCCGCAGTTCACCATCCGGATGCGCAAAGCTGCGTTTATCGGGCTGCCGCTCTTCGCCCTCTGCCTGACCTTCGGTGCTTTTGATTGGGTCATGAGCTTGAACTGGCACTGGTTCTCGACCATGTGGGGCCCTTACATTTTCGCTGGGACGGCGGGCAGCTCGATGGCGTTGATTGTTCTCGTGACCGCCGCTTTGCAACGAGCCGGTTATCTGAAGGGTGTGGTGACGGTTGAGCATTACCACATCATGGGGAAATGGCTCCTCGCCTTCACCGTTTTCTGGGCCTACATCGGCTTTAGCCAATACATGCTCTATTGGTACGCGAACATCCCCGAGGAGACGCAGTATTTCATCGTTCGGAACACCGAATCCTGGAATGTGCTCTCGTGGTTTTTGGTCGTGTTTCGGTTCTTTGTTCCGTTCGCCCTTCTCTTGCCACGGGTGACTAAGACGAACCGAACCTATCTCTGCTTAATCGCCGCATGGATCATCTGCATGCAACTGCTCGACGTCTACGTGATTGTCCTGCCGGCGCTGCACGGGACTGGGGTGCATCTGAGCATTTTGGATTTCTTGCCGCTGATCGGGATCGGCGGAACGCTCGCCTTTTTTTACCTGTGGTTCATCGGATGGACTTCGCTGTTTCCCGTCCGTGATCCGCGCCTGATCGAATCTCTCCGCCTCACCAACTAGCCGTGCCTAACGACGAAGATACACTCGCGCATCCCGAACAGCCGCGCTTCCTCCTGCCCGCATGGGTTTGGGCGGTAGTGCTGTTTGGTTTCTTCGGTGTGATCGTGGCGATCGCTTTCGGGGCAATGTCCCGCGGGTCAACCTATGAGGAAGATCGAGGGAAGGCGCGTGCCGACAAACTGAAGACGGCGCAGGAAGAATGGAATAAGACGGCGCAAAGCTACGGCTGGGTCGATAAAACCAAGGGCGTCGCGCATATTCCGATCCAACGAGCAATGATGCTCGAGGTGTCAGATCTACAAGCGAAGCAACCGCAGGCAGCCGGCCCGATTGCGACTCCGACGCCGGCGGAGGCCGCGGCCACCGGTGCAGCGCCGCCGACTAATCCGTCAGCGGCCGCTTCGCCTGGGATGTCCGCCACGCCGCCTCCAATATCTATCGAAGGCTTGAAGTCCGAAAACCGAGGCCAGCCTGCCGCGGGAGCGAACCCGCCGAACGCTGCGCCTGCCACGCAGCCCGGCGCCTCCGCCACGCCCGCGGCCGCGCCGCAATCTCATTCGCAAGTTCCGGCCGTCTCGCCCACGAACACGCCGGTCCAACATTCGATCGGCACCCCCCTCCCAGTGTCTGGTTTAACCCCTGCCCGAACTTCACCCGCCGCCACGGCCACTCCGCCTCACCGATGAACTGGACCGAATTTTTGGCCTATCTTAGGCGACAAGATCAAAACGCAGCGGTCATCTTCGACCGCGCTGAGCCCATCGGCCAGCCGACTGATCTGGTCATGCCGTATCGCCGTTGGTTCGGCCGCAAGCGTAGCAAGATTTCGCTATCTCAGAGTCGCGTTGGAGTTACCCATTCATGAACACGCCTGCTGGAGTAACTGAAGAGCCGTTAGGCGATGTGGAAGTGACGACGAGCGACGTCGAGCGCGTCGAACGCGCTCTGATCGATGCGTCGACCCGGTTGCCGGTATTGGTCTTCTACACTTCCGCAGTTGCGTGGCTCTTGCTCGCCACGCTTTTGGGCGTTGTCACTTCGCTGCAGATGCACGCGCCCGATCTCCTTTCGGGTCCGGGGTTCCTCACCTGGGGAAGATTGCGACCAGCGCATTTTGACGCCCTCATCTACGGCTGGGCTTCCATGGCCGGGATGGGAACCGCGACCTGGTTAATGGCGCGACTATGCCGAACCACGCTCCGGCATCCGCTTCTTCTCATCGGCGGCGCCGCCTTTTGGAATCTCGGTGTCCTCATGGGAATCGTCGGAATTCTGATCGGACAGGCGACCGGCTATGAATGGCTCGAGTTTCCCGGCTACTCCGCGGTCACGCTTTTCGTTGCCTACTTCCTGATGATGACATGGGCGCTGATCATGTTCCGCTATCGCCGGCGCGGCCATGTTTACATCACCCAATGGTATTTGTTAGGCGCGTTCCTCTGGTTCCCCTGGCTCTACGCCGCCACGCAGATCATGCTTTTCGTTTTGCCCGTCCAGGGAGTGATGCTGGCCGCGGTCAATGCCTGGTTTATCAATAATCTCCTGTTCCTTTGGTTCGGGTCGATCGGGCTCGGTACCGTTTATTATCTGATTCCGAAGGTGATCGGCCGCCCGGTGCACAGTTATTATCTGGCTGCGATTGGATTCTGGACCTTTGCCTTCTTCTCGAGTTGGACGGGAATGCAACGACTGGTGGACGGCCCATTTCCGGCCTGGATGATTACCGCCGGTATCGCCGCCATGATCCTGTCGATCATTCCGGTCGCGACCGTCGGCCTGAATCATCACATGACGATGCGCGATCATTTCCCGCTCATGCGTTACAGCCCGACGCTCCGTTTCACAGTGTTTGGGGCGATCGCTTACACGGGTTTCATGATCGTCGGTGTGATTATCTCGCTTCGATCGATGGCGCGGATTGTTCAGTTCACCGAAGCGACAACCGGCTTCAATTACATGGGACTCTACGCCTTCTATTCAATGGTGATTTTTGGTTCGATGTACTACATCGTGCCGCGTCTCGTCGGCCGTGAATGGCGTTACGCGTCTCTGATTAAGCTGCACTTTTGGAGTGCGGCTTACGGCATTGGCTTAATGGTTCTCCTCTTGCTCGTGGGCGGATTCGTCCAGGGCCTGAGCCTGAACGATCCGACGCTTCCTTTCGATGAGACGACCCAAAGCATTCTGCCTTATCTGCGCGGTCGCACGTTGGCTTGGATTCTGTTGACGGTTTCGCATCTGATTTTTGCCTTTCACTTCGGCTTGATGCTGCTCGGCTTCGGACGCACCGCCAGTGTGCCGACGTTTTTGAATCCGCTCGAACCTGAGCCGGGAGGAGGCCACTGATGAAAGGATTGCAACCTCTCTTCTTTGGTATCTTCGGCATCTTCGCCTTCTCATGGCTGGGGATGACCGTGGTTCCGAATCTCCAGATCGGCAGTCTCAACCCGCAAACTGATGAGGACGGTGGCGACGTTTATCCCGCACCGCCGTCTGGCATGGCGATTCGCGGTGCGGAAGTCTACGCCGCGAACGGTTGTGTCTATTGTCATTCGCAACAAGTGCGGCCCGATTACGGTGGCTCGGATCTCGAGCGGAAGTGGGGTGAACGTCGGAGCGCGCCGCGCGATTATATTTTTGAGCCAATTGCTCTTCTTGGCAGAATGCGGACCGGTCCGGACTTGGCCAACGTTGGGCATCGCCCGCCGTTGGAAGGAAGCAGTAGCCCGACACCTGCGCCGGCACCCGCGACCGGCGCTCCAGCAGCAGCAGCGCCAGCAACGGGAGCACCGGCAAACGGAGCCGCGGCGACTACAGCCGCGGCGAGTCCGGCGGCATCTGCCAACCCGGCTGCGCCTGCGAATGCCTCTGCAGCGGCGACTCCAGCAGGTCCAGCCGCATCGACGACGGCGCCGGCAGCAAGTCCAGCGGCGGCCACGGCCGCGGCGACAATGGTCGCGAATCCGCAGGAGTTGACTGCGGATGGTAAGCCACTGCCTTACACGGCTGGTTGGTACCATCGCCACCTCTATAATCCACGGAGCATTTCACAGGATTCGAACATGCCGGCCTACCGCTTCCTTTACAAAAAGAAGCGTATCAGTGGGGTCGCGTCGCCCGAGGCAGTCAATTTCGCCGGTGACACTCGCGAGGAGCCAGAGGCCGGGTGGGAAATCGTCCCGACTTACGACGCGCAATGCCTCGTCACGTATCTGATGACTCGGGATCAATCCCACGCTTTGAAGGAAGCCAAATCACCACAGACAATTGCACCCGCTCCGGCCAAGGAGGCGAAGAAATGAACGGACCGGGTTCAGAAAATCGTCCGCGCCAGGGGATGGATTACGGTGAAACCCAGGAGGTGCACGATACCCATGCCGCAATCATCAGGGAGAAAGCGGAACCTCGCATTGGGCGCGAACCGCTCTCACTCTGGCTGATTGCGATCTATGGAACGGCCGTCTTTTTTGGCGGAGCCTATCTCGGTCGTTATTCCGGTAATTTCAGCGGCGACGGACTAGACTATCTCGGCGGCGCTCCACGCGTTGCGACCAAAGCGGGGGGAGCAGCGACTGAACAAGCAGCGGAGCTGACGCCGGCCGAGAAGGGCAAGAAAATTTTCTCGGCCAATTGCGCCACTTGTCATCAGGCGAACGGTCTTGGCGTGGCCGGGCAGTATCCACCACTGGCGGGTTCGGAAATCGTGAATGGTGGCTCGCATCGGCCGGTGATGATTGTGCTCAAGGGTCTGCAAGGTCCGCTGACGGTGAAGGGGCAGCACTACGGTTCGGCGGTAATGCAGCCGTGGGACAAGACTTTGAACGATCAAAAGATCGCCGACGTTCTCACCTACGTCCGGCAGGAGTGGGGAAATAAAGCCGGACCGGTAAGCGCGGAAGGCGTTGCGGCGTTGCGCAAAGAGTATGCCGGTCGCGCCGAATCCTGGACAGAACCTGACATTCTCAAGGTGCCTGCCGAGGCGGAGGCTCCCGGAGGTGCAGCTCCGGCGCCCGCGCCTGGCGGCAGCCCGCCGCCGAAGTAAGGTTCGGGTTCAGTATCGAGCTTAGTTCCGCGACGGGGCGTTCGAGATCGTTGGTCACACCCATATAGGAACGTGAGCAATGTTCATTCATTACGATGTAGACGTAATGTTTGTGCTCGCGCTTTGAAGCCGAAATAGTCAGAGATCCTTCGTTCCACTCAGGATGACAATATGCTAGTTGCCTAACGAGCGACTGCGTCGGCCAACAGTTCCGCCATGTGCCTCCCGCGAACGGGCGTCAGTTCGTCAATCTGATGACGGCAACTCGTTCCGGAGGCAATCACGATAGCATTCGACGGTTGCTCGAGAACTTTTTCAACGAGCGGTGCCGCGACTTTCACGGAAAGCTCGTGTTTCGCCTCCAACATTCCAAATGCGCCGGCCATTCCGCAGCAACCTGTCTCGAGCAACGTCGCTTTTCGTCCGGGAAGGCGCTCCGTGAGCCGGACCATGAATCTTGGATTGAGCAACGACTTGGCGTGGCAATGGGCGTGAATCGCCACGTGCTCCTCCCGTCGCTCAAACTGGATCGCGTCCGGTTCGCGCTCGAGCAGTTCGTCGACAAATTTTTCAAACAGGTAAGAGCGCGCTGCCACTGGCTCGGCCTCAGGTAAACGCAATTCGCGATAATCTTCGACAAACATCGAGTAACACGATGGTTCGAGAAAAATGATGGGGACCTCGTCGCCGCCGCGGTTGAGTAACGGGAGATTGTGCGCTCCGAGCCGCTTCGCCTCTTTCAAATTCCCCTGGCTAAACGCAGGGCGTCCGCAGCATTTCCGACCTTTCGCAAGTTCCACATCAAAACCCAACGCCTCCAGAACCTTCACGGCGGCGATACCAATGTGCGGTTCGTGATATCGCACAAAGGTGTCGTCCCAGAGAATGACTCGTCCGCGTTTGTTGTGGCCGGGATCGGTGATCCCGGTTGCCCCCACTTTCTTTCGCATAACGAACCAGTGATCGAAGCGCTCTTCCGCGTAATGCGGCAACGTTCGTTTCGTTGATAGTCCCAGCCCTGCGCGCAATGGCGGAAAATCGAGCGCGGCGTTCGCGCAGGCTGGTAGCGCGCAGCCAAGCCGGCCTAACAAATCAATCGCGCTGAGCAGGCGCACCCTCCACGGCAAGCCATCACGTTCATGGCGCGCATGGACAAGTTCTGCCTTGAGCAACGCCAGATTCACATTGGACGGGCATTCGTTGGTGCAGGCTTTGCAGGAGAGACAATTGCTCAGCGCATCTTCCAGCTCCCGGGCGTCTAACGGATCCCTACCCTCGACTCGTCCCTCCAGTGCTGCGCGGATCAAGTTGGCCCGTCCGCGCGTCGACATGTATTCCTCACCGGTGACCGGAAAGGTCGGGCACATGGTCGGTTCGTTTTTGAGACAGCCACCGCAGCCGTTGCATTGTTCGAGGTTGCCAATGAAGGAATGATCCTTGGCTGCGAACGCCAGCGCTGGAGTGAAGGGCAGCTCAATCGAGCGCTTGAAATTTGTTCGCAAATCGCGATCGACCCGAAAGCGACCGTTGCCGATCAACTTTTCCGGATTGAAAAGATTTTTCGGATCGAAGACGCGCTTGATTTCGCGCATCAATTCGAAAAGCTCAGGTCCGACCTGATCTTGTAAAAATTCGGTGCGCGCGATTCCCACCCCGTGCTCAGCTGAAAGCGAGCCTTTGCATTGCCTAACGAGCGCGGCGACTTCGTTTGCCACCTGTCGATATTTTTTCAGGTCGGCCGCGGAATGCAGGTCGAGCACCGGACGGACATGCAGTAGCCCGGCCGCGGCATGGCCGTAGTAGCAGACCTCCAGTCCAAGCGGCCGCATGATCGACTCAAGCCCCGCGACGTATTTCGGCAGCTGCGAGGGACGCACCGCCGCGTCTTCGATGAACGCGACGGGTTTAGCCGGTCCGGGTCGTCCCGTGAGAAGCGAGAGGCCGGCTTTGCGCATCGCCCAAACAAGATTCATTTCGATTTGGTTGGCGCAGATCAGGGTCCGCAATCCAAGCTTGCGAGCGGAGAGCGCCGCGAGCCGGCCGGGCACGTCGTCATCGAAAAATTCGACGAGCAGGATGGCCTGGCACGGTTTCTCGTCGAGCTCGAGCAGTTTTCTTGTTGCCTCAAACTGCAACTGGCCTCGGGTTTGTTCGAAGAGTGGGTAATCGATGTGCTCGATCGCGGCGGGATGCAGATCGGACAGTTCGACTGTCGCCTGCATCGCCTCAGCCACTGAAGCAAAGAAAATCAGGCCGAGTCCTTTGGCTCGAGGCAACGGAACGACCCGCAGCTCCGCGGAAAAAATTCCGGCTAGTGTTCCTTCACTGCCCGCCAGGATCTCGGTCAGGTTATCGGACGTGCGTGAAAAACGCTCCACGCCGTAGCCGATCCATCGTTTCACAATTCCCGGCGGCATGCGTTCCGCGATCTCCGCGGATTGCGCGCGCACCAGTTGCGCGATCGTTTCCTGCTCGACGTTGAGCGATTGGTAACCGCGGCCAATCGTTTCGATGCGGCCATTCGCCAGCACGATTTCCAGCGCGCTGATATGATCCGCAGTCGTGCCGTAGACCGGGACGTGCGCGCCCGAAGAATTGTTGGCGATCATTCCGCCTAACGTCGCGCGCGAGCTGGTCGCAACATCGGGACCAAAACAAAGTCCGTGTGGATAAAGGAAGGAATTGAGCTGGTCGAGGACAACGCCTGCTCCGACGCGAATGGTTCGCCGCTCGCGATCGAAACCGCTGATCTGCCGATTGTGCCGCGCAAAATCGATGATTAGGCCATCGCCGAGTGCACCGCCGGCCAGACCGGTTCCGGCACCGCGCGGCGAGATCGGAATGTTTGCATCGGCCGCGGCCAGAATTAGGTCGCGAGCGTCCTCCGCGCTCGATGGAAAGGCTACCGCAGCTGGCTCGATTTGGTAAGGCGAGGCGTCGGTCGCGTACGCCTGGCGAGTCCGATTATCGAAAGAGATTTCGCAATTCGCCGAGACAAGAATCCGCTGCTGGGCCGATGTCATCGCACCACAACATTCGTCGCGGTGCTGCGATTACAACACTCGCGCGTTAGCCCGAACGCGAATCAGGGGGTCGGTTGAGCGGAGGCCGCCGGAGACGCTGCTCCTGGAGAAGTTGCTGGTGCGGTGGACGGTTCAGCCGCCTCGGCTGGAGGAACACTTTCCTTCGCCGCGGGATTCAACTTCGCCTTGGCATCGGCCGCCGCGCCCTTGGCGGCATCTTTTGCCGGAAGCGGAGCCGCCGCTTTCTGTGCCGCCGATGTTTTCATCAGTTCCCGCCGCACCGCCGAGTCACCCGTGCTGCGATGGGCGTAGAGGACGGAGAGGGCGAGCACCAAAACAAAAAAGATACTTGCCAGCCAAGTTGTGATGGTGGTGAGCACGTTCGTGGTTTGGGCTCCGAAAATATTCTCGGTCACGCCACCGCCGAACGCCGCCCCAAGTCCCTCGCTCTTCGGCCGCTGCATCAAAATGACAAGCATCATGAGGATCGCGACGATCGCCTCAATTACGAGCAGGAAATTGATCAAAATGGTCATGGGGACGGGCAATATGGCCAAAGCCGCGGATTTGTCCACGACGAAGGGGCGCAGGAAAGAAATTTAACCACGGATTTGCCTGGCCCGCCTCGCAGTTCCGCGAGGCATCTAGGCTATGTCGCTAAAACTCCATTCACGGATTTCAGGGATGGGAAGGAGGACAAGACCCGCATTCACCGCACCGGCACTTTGCGGTGGACCCAGACGCTGTTCACGATTCCGAGGCCGAACATGATCATGAGCGCAAACGAACCGCTGTAACTAATCAGCGGCAACGGAACGCCAGTGATGGGCAAAATCGAAATCGTCATCCCGACATTTTGAAAGATGTGGGTGAAAATCAGCGTCGTGACGCCGATCACCAGTAAGAGTCCGAACAGGTCGCTCGCTTTGTAGGCAACGAAGAGGCATGTCATCAAGAGGAGCGCGAACGCGCCGAGCAAGCCGATGCCGCCGAGGAAGCCCCACTGTTCACCGATGGCAGAAAAGATATAATCGTTGTGCACCGCGGTGGCGGGCAAAAATCCGAGCTCGATCTGTGTGTTGGGTGCCTTGAATCCCTTGCCCGCCCAGCCGCCCGAACCGATTGCGATGAGAGACTGATTGATCGCCCACGCGGAGCCCTGACGATCGATATCAGGATTGATGAACGCAGTGATTCGCTCTTGTTGGTACGGCTTCAGCCCGACGTAGGCGATCGGGATGAACGCAACCGCGATCAGCACTACACAAATCAAATAGCGCAACGGAATTCCGCCGACAAAAAGCAGCGCGAGCACAACCGGGCCCCAGATCATGCATTCGCCGAGATCGGGTTGCAGCAAGATCAACAGACAAGGTGCGCCCACGATCGCGCCGCAGAGCAGCAGGCGAAGCATCGGATGCATCTGCCGGAACTGGCTCAGAAAAAGGGCGAGCACCATGATGCCCGCGACGACCGCGAGCTGGGCCGGCTGAAAATTAATCGGCCCCAGATGAAGCCAGCTGCGGGCGCCGTAGACCTTTGAACCGATGAATCGCGTCAGGATCAAAAAGAAAAGTCCGGCCAGATACATCGGCAATGCCCCCCACCTGATCCAGCGATAGTCGATCAGGCTGACGACCATGAAGGCGAAAAAGCCGACGGCGACCCAGTTGGCCTGTTTCCGCCAGAATTCAGCCGCCACCGGATCTTGGCGCATGTAGGTCGCACTGTAGATCGCGATCACGCCGAAGATGGCCAATGCGAGCATGTTAACCACGATCAGCCAGTTTTGGCCGAGCAATTTTCGAAGGAACGGGGTCATGGAAAAGCCGGGTTTTGGGCCTTAAAGAAGCTTAAAGATGGCCTCGGAAGAAGCAAAGTCCAGTGCTGGGCAATTTGGCGCAGTCACAATTTTAAGTTATTTGAAATAAGATACTTATGTATATGGAGGGTCCAAATTGGTCGTTAATCTTGTCGCTCCGACGAAAAATCTATATACTCAGATACACTCCAACGGATTCAGGGCACTCTAAATGGCTAGGAAAAAGGCAAAACGAAAACTTTCGCGGCCGATGTTGCCGATGCAGCGCCATCTCAATCTGCAACATGAAGGCCGCTGTTTTGATCTGCGCCGAATTTTCGAGCGCGTAAAGGAACGACATTTTCGCGGGAAGCTGCGTGGTTACCGCGTTGTTTGGGGCCGGCGTCGGAAAGAGCGGCCGCGCGAATATTTCGTCTTCGGTTCGATTCAGGAAGAAGATCGCGTCATTCGGATTCATCCGTTGCTTGATCAACCTTTCGTGCCGCGCTGGTTTCTCGAATACGTCCTCTATCATGAAATGTTGCACTCCGTTGTGCCCGACGAAACGGATGCTGCCGGTCGGCGGCGAATTCACACCGACGAATTTTATCGCCGCGAAAAAGCGTTTCCATCTTATCGGCGCGCCCGAAAATGGGAGGACGAAAATCTCGCGCGCTTTCTGCGCTGATCTGTCGTCCCTCCGGGACTTTGTAGCCGTCGCCCTGTGGGCGACGTGAGGATTGGTTGCCGTTGTGGCTGGGATCGTTGATCCCGGTCGATTGTTGGGATTCCCCTCGATCTAGCCTTTGCTCGACGTAGCTGCCTTTGACTCACCGGGATCGCCGATCCCAGCCACGACCCTGATCCCACGCTTTGCACAGCCAAACGGCTACATCAGCGAACTTCCGACGACGACGGCCGGTCGATGTTTTCAGACGGCGAGGGTGTCGTTGTTATGTTCTTCTTGATGAGGTACCAAAGCGCGGTCGCGAGCAGGAGGGAGGTCAGCTTCGCCCGCCAGTTGTTCAGTATCAGTTTCTTCATGGATGCGGTGGAGTAGAATTTCGCCGAGACGTTGCCGGAAAGTTTCCGGGGTAAAATTTCTTTCGAGCCGGCGACGATGACAGATGGAGATTGATCCGGTTTCCTCGGAAACCACAACCGCAACCGCGTCAGATTCTTCGGTTATCCCAAGGGCGGCGCGATGGCGCAGGCCCAGGGTGCGATCGAGCGTTTCGCGCTGGCTCACCGGAAAAATGCAGGCCGCCGCGGCGATGCGACCGTTGCGCAAAATCACTCCGCCATCATGCAGCGCCGATTTCGGATGGAACAAAGTCAGGAGCAGCTCGGTCGAGAAAGCTCCATCAACGATGACGCCGGTTTCCTCGTAGACCTTGATCGACGTATCCCGCTCGATCGCGATCAACGCGCCGAACTGCTTGTTCGAAAGCTGGGTCACGATTTCCGACAGGTCGTGCACCGTCTCGCGTTTCTCACTTGTTAGGGAAAAAATCGGGTGTCCGCCCAGTTCGGCCAGAGCGCGCCGCAGTTCCGGCTGAAAAATCACGACCAACGCCACCGCCAGGAAAACGGAAAAGCTGCGGATGATGAAACTGATCACAGCGAGGTTCAACAGTTGCGAGATCAGCGTCAGGGTCAGGAAGACGATCGCGAGACCGGTCAACACTTTCGCGCCGCGGGTGCCGCGAAAGTAGAGGTAGCCGTAGTAGATGACCACGCTGAGGAGGAGAATTTCGACGGCGCTGCGCCATTTCTCGAACCAGAGCTGGATTATTTCGTGGATCATCTGGTGGCGGCAATTAAGGCTTCGGTCGCGCGCAAGGCCTGGGCGTTGGCGGCCACGTCGTGCACTCGCAGGATGTGTGCCCCGCGTTCGCGCAAGAGCGAGGTCATCGCGACCGTCGCGCTTTCGCGTCCGTCTGGCTGCCCGGAAATTTTCCCAAGAAACGATTTGCGGGAAACGCCAACCACGAGCGGTCGGTGTTCCACTTGGAGGCGGGAAAGATTGGCCAGCAAATCCAGGTTATGCGCGACGGTTTTGCCGAACCCGATGCCGGGATCAAATGCAATACAGAGCGGATCGATGCCCGATCGTATCGCCGCGTCATAACGCTGTCGAAAAAAATCGGTCACCTCGCCGACAACATCAGCGTAGGTCGGAGCGCGTTGCATCGTTTCGGGCGTGCCTTGCATGTGCATGATAATCAACGCCGCCTGCTCTTCCGCGGCGAGCGCGAACATCTCCGGGTCGCGTCCGCCGGTAATGTCGTTAATAATGGTCGCACCGCGCTCGATCGCGGCGCGCGCCACCTGCGTCTTGGAGGTATCGATCGAGATCGGAAGAGTGATGGTTCGCGCGAGTTGTTCGATGACCGGGAGAACGCGCTCCATTTCTTCTTCGGACGCCACTCGCATCGATCCCGGACGCGTGGATTCGCCCCCAATATCGATGATGTCGGCACCGCTTTGCGCCATCGCAAGTCCGTGGGTCACGGCGGCTTCGGCGGTGAGGAATTCTCCGCCATCAGAAAACGAATCCGGCGTCACATTCAGAACGCCCATGATCAGGGCGCGATTCGTTAGGTCGATGACGTTTCCGCCTATTTTCCAGCGTGTTGCGTCCATCAATAGTCAGACTATCACAGGCGTCTGTTTATTCGAGGCACCGAGGAAATGGAGGGACGATCCGCCTCAGGCGGATGTCATCAGCGCTTCTTTCTGGGGAGCGCGCGCGCCTCGCGCGCTGTTGTCGGCGCCTCGCCGACAACCGTAAAAGACGGTGCGCCACAATCCGCTGCGTAACGAGAACCCAACTCAGAGGGGAAGACAAAAGTTCGCGACGGCGATGGCGCCGTCGCCAGCGCGCGAGGGCGCGCGCGCTCCCCAATCCGAAACGTGCAGAAGTACGTTGTCCCGAAAGGATTCCGGGCTCCGCCGATTAAATGGCGCTTCCAATCATCGGCTTTTCCCCGATGATCGCCATGAATGAAGAGGCGCGAACCTGACACGAAACAGAAAATCCTGGCCCTGATGCGCGGACCGAAATATCGGCCGTTAAGCGAGAAGGAGATGGTTCAGGCGGTCGGGCGAAAAGGCGAACGTCGGGGCGCAGTGGCGGAGGCGTTGTCGGCGCTCGAGCGCTCCGGAGAAATCTGTCGGCTTCGCAAAAATCGTTACATCCTCCCAGACGCGGCCGACCTGGTCACAGGAACGATCCAGATTCATCAGGCCGGCTTCGGGTTCGTCGCGCGCGAGGGTTCCGACGAAGGCGACGTTTACGTTTCCGCCGAAAATACGGGGACGGCCATGAACGGCGATCGCGTGGTGGTGCGGATCACGCGCGATGCTGGTGCCGGCCGACGGCGCACCGCCAATCGCGGTCCGGAAGGCCGCGTCATTCGCATTCTGGAACGAGCCCACGAAACGATCGTCGGCACCTTGCAGCAATCGCGAAACTTTTTCTACGTGGTGCCCGACGATCCGCGGCTCGTCCACAACGTTTATGTGCAGCCGCGCGCGCTCCCGGGCGCGCCGCGTCCGCCGCAAATAAAGGACAAAGTTGTCGTTAGGCTGGAGCCCTGGGAATCGCGCCATGTCAATCCCGAGGGCGAGATCGTCGAGTTGCTCGGTCGCGCCTCAGACCCGGGAGTCGATGTGCTCTCGATCATCCGGAAAAATAATCTCCCGCTCCAGTTCCCGCCCGAAGTGCTGAAGGAAGCAGACGAAATTCCCGACTCGGTCGATCCAGCGCGTTATTCGGAACGTGAGGATTTGCGCAAGCAGTTCATCGTCACAATCGACCCGGATGACGCGCGCGACTTCGACGACGCGATTAACGTCGAAAAGCTGCCGGGCGGCGAATGGGAATTGGGCGTCCACATCGCCGACGTCTCCGCCTACGTCACGCCGGGGAGCGCGCTCGATCGCGAAGCGCTCAGTCGCGGGAACAGCGTTTACCTGGTCGATCGTGTTATCCCGATGTTGCCGGAACGCTTGAGCAACGGCGTTTGCAGCTTGAATCCGAATGTCGTTAGGCTGACGCATTCTGCTTTCATCCGCTTCGCGAAAAACGGCGCGGTCCGGAGTTCGCGTTTTGCGCGCACCATGATCCAAAGTGCGCGGCGGCTCACCTACAAGGAAGCGTTCGCGATCCTGCAAGCTTCGCCTAACGACGAACTCTCGCGCCGTTTGCACACCGCCTGGGAGCTGGCCGCGATTTTGCGTCGGCGCCGCTTTGCCGACGGCTCGCTCGACCTCGATTTCCCGGAGGTGAAAGTGGTCGTCGATCGAAAGACCGGCCGCCCCCTTCGCCTTGAGCGAATCGAGAACGACGAGTCCCATCAACTCATCGAGGAGTTCATGCTCGCCGCTAACGAAGCCGTCGCGCTGGCATTGAAAAATCGCCTCGTCCCGACGGTCTACCGCGTTCACGAGACTCCCGATCCCGACAAGCTGGCGGAATATAGAGAGCTGGTCATCAGCTACGGATTCAAGGCCGGCGACCTAACGAATCGACGCGAGTTGCAGCGACTAATCGAATCCTTCCGCGGCAAGCCGGAGGAGCAGGCCTTGAAAATCGGACTCCTGAAAAGTCTGAAGCGCGCGCGCTACGCCACCCAGCCGCTCGGTCACTTCGGTTTGGCGAAAAATAATTACACCCATTTCACGAGTCCGATCCGTCGTTATGCCGATCTCGTCGTCCATCGTGTTCTTGCCTCGCGGCAGGGCAAGAAGGTCGCGCAACGCAGCGCGGGTGAATTGACCGGAATTGCCGAACACATTTCCACCACGGAACGCGTCGCGGCCGAGGCCGAGAACGAATCGGTCAAGATGAAGAAATTGGAATTCCTCCAGCTCCAGTTGACCGAGAAAAATCCGCAAGTCTTCCGTGCGGTTGTGCTCGAGGTCCGCAACTACGGCTTGCTTATCGAATTGCCCGACGTTCTCCTCACGGGGCTCGTCCACGTCTCATCGTTGAACGACGATTTTTATTCGTTCGATCAGGCGCGTCGTCGACTCGTTGGGCGGCAATCAAAACGTCGTTTGGCGGTGGGCGATATTTTGCAAGTGATCGTGGCGCGAATCGACAATTTCAAGCGGCAGGCTGATTTCGCGATTGTGAATGAGCGGCCGGCAAGGCCTTCGCGGCGAGGCCGTTAAATCCCGAAAGATTTTTCTTCCCATTTCGTTGGGCGCCAGCCTAACATTCGCGCCGTCGACCATGGATAGCATCATCGAAACAAGAGAACTGCAGATCGAAAGAAAACTTTTTTCGATCGATTTGCGCGAAAACGGGCGCGGCAAATTCCTCCGGATCACCGAGGATAGTCAGGGTCATCGCAACGTCATCATTGTCCCCATATCGGGCGTCGACGATTTCGCCGACGCGATCGATGACGTGCTTGCCTCTGAACCCGCCGTTTAAGCGCGTTGCGATCAGCGAATCCGGGGAGCGCGCGCACCCTCGCACGCTGGCGACCGCGCTCCCCAGAATGCCGAAGCGTTGTTGTGGCTGAACCGTCGATTCCGCCGTTTTGTTGTGGCCGCGATCGCTGATCGCGGTGGGGTTTAGACGTCGCAACGGTTTCCCTTCGCCGGGATCACCGATCCCAGCCACAACAGACTGCCGGGAACAACGGGAGTTCTTCGCCGGGCATCCCGACTTAAAGCTTAACACTGGCGGAGAGGGATCACCGTTTCGACAACAGACCAAGGTCCCGAGCTTTGGTCGAGAAACCGGCTACAACAAAGCGATGCGTTGACACTCCCGTCTCCCTCTAATTAGCTTGCGCTTCCGTTCTCGCTGAGCGCAGATTTTTACTTCTCTTATGGCAAAGAAAACGAAAACCTCTCGCTCCCGTTCGTCTCATAAGTCGAAGACCAAACTCACGAAGTCCAAACCTGCCCGGACCACCCGGCGCGTGTACTACTTTGGTGATGGCAAAGCGGACGGCGCTGGCCATATGAAGCCTCTCCTCGGGGGGAAAGGCGCGAATCTCGCCGAGATGACCCGGATCGGTCTGCCAGTTCCGCCCGGATTCACGATCACGACCGAAGTCTGCACCTATTTTTCCGAGAACAAGCGCTCGTATCCGCGCGGACTCGAGGCCGAAGTCGAAGCTGCGCTCGCCAAAGTCGAGAAGTCCGTCGGCAAAAAACTCGGCGATAAGGAGCGGCCGTTGCTCGTCTCCGTTCGCTCCGGCGCGCGCGATTCCATGCCGGGCATGATGGACACCATTCTCAATCTCGGAATGAACGACACCGTCGTCCTGATCGTGGCCAGGCAGACGAGCAATCCGCGTTTTGCCTGGGATTCCTACCGGCGTTTCCTGCAAATGTACGGCGACGTTGTCATGGGCGTGCAGAAGCGCGCCGGCGAAGATCACGAGCCGTTCGAGAGCGCGATCGAGCACCTCAAGGACGAGCGTTACGGCAATCACCATTTGCCCGATGTCGAACTGACGGTGGACGACCTGATCGAACTCGTTAGGCGTTTCAAGGCTCTGATCAAGGAGCGCACCGGAAAATCATTTCCACAGGATGCGCGCGCCCAGCTTTGGGGCTCGATCGGCGCCGTGTTCGGTTCGTGGAACAACGACCGCGCCATCGTTTATCGGCGCAAATACGGGATTCCCCACGACTGGGGCACGGCGGTCAACGTGCAGACGATGGTCTTCGGCAACATGGGCAACACGAGCGCGACCGGCGTCGCGTTCACGCGTGATCCGGCCAGCGGCGAGAAAGTTTTCTACGGCGAATATCTCATCAACGCCCAGGGCGAGGACGTGGTCGCGGGCGTGCGCACGCCGCACCCGATCGCCAAGCTCGCCGAAGAAATGCCGGCCGCGCATACAGCCCTCATGAAAGTGCGCGCTCTGCTCGAAAAACATTTCAAGGACATGCAGGACCTCGAGTTCACGGTGGAAGACAACCGCCTTTACATTCTGCAAACGCGCAATGGCAAACGCACCGGGCTCGCCGCGGTCCGCATCGCGGTCGAGATGGTGGAGGAACGATTGATCACCAAGGAAGCCGCGATCAAACGCATCCCCGCCGATTCGTTAGCCCATTTGCTCGCGCCGATTTTCGATCGCGCTTCGATCGCTGCTGCGAAAAAGATCGGCAGCGGATTGCCAGCTGGTCCGGGCGCGGCTTGCGGCCACGTTGTGTTCAGCGCGGAAGAAGCGGTCCGGCGCGCCGAGCGCGGCGACAAAGTGTTGCTCGCGCGCATTGAAACTTCGCCGGAAGACCTGCGCGGCATGATCGCGGCGGAAGGCATTCTCACTTCGCGCGGCGGCGTTTCCTCGCACGCGGCGTTGGTCGCTCGCCAAATGGGCAAGGTGTGCGTCTGCGGCGCGGCCGAGATTGCGATTGATTATCAGAACCGGACGATGTCGGCCGGCGGCGTGACGTTGCGGGAAGGGGATCATCTGTCGATCGATGGAACCGCCGGTGAAGTGTTTGCCGGCGAAGTCACGACCGCGCCTTCTGAGATTGTGCAGGTGCTGGTCAATCGTTCGCTCAACGGAAAGAAGAGCGCGATTTATCAGCAATACGCGCAGCTCATGAGCTGGGTCGATCGCGCGCGCAAACTCAACGTCCGCACCAACGCCGATTCGCCCGACCAGGTGAAAAACGCAATCGCGTTTGGCGCAGAAGGGATCGGGCTTTGCCGGACCGAGCACATGTTTTTCGAGGGCGATCGAATCGACGCGATGCGCGAGATGATCCTCGCCGAAGACAAAGCGGCGCGGGTCAAAGCGCTCGCCAAATTGCTACCGTATCAACGTCAGGATTTTGCCGGAATTTTCCAGGCGCTCGATGGATTACCCGCGACGATTCGTTTTCTCGATCCGCCGTTGCACGAATTTCTTCCGCACGACAGGGATCAGCAGGTCGATCTCGCCGGGAAACTCGGCGTGCCGGTGGAGGGGATTAGGCGGCGCGTGCACGAGCTGCACGAATTTAATCCAATGTTAGGCCATCGCGGCTGCCGACTCGGGATTAGCTTTCCCGAAATTTCCGAGATGCAGGCGCGCGCTGTTTTTGAAGCCGCCGCCGAGGTGCAGAAGAAGGGCAAAAAAGTGCGCCCGGAAATCATGATCCCGCTGGTTGGCTTCCCGCGAGAATTGCAGCTTCAGATCGAGATCGTGCATCGCGTCGCGGCCGAGGTGGCGAAGGAGAAGAAGACGAAATTCAATTATCTCGTCGGCACCATGATCGAGATTCCGCGCGCCGCGCTCGTCGCCGACGAAATCGCGAAAGACGCGGAATTTTTCAGCTTCGGCACGAACGATCTGACCCAAACCACGCTCGGCATGAGCCGGGACGATTCCGGCAGTTTCCTGCCTCACTATGCGGAGCTGGATATCGTGCCTAACAATCCCTTTGCGTCGATCGACCAGAAAGGGGTCGGGCGCTTGATGGAAATCACTCGCGACCTCGGCCGCAAGGCTCGACCGAAGATCAAGCTCGGCATTTGCGGCGAGCACGGCGGCGAACCCTCGAGCGTGAAATTCTGTCATCGTCTCGGGTTGGATTACGTCAGTTGCAGTCCGTTTCGAGTGCCGATTGCGAAGCTCGCGGCCGCGCAGGCGGCGCTGGGTGGGTAGCGACGCTCGCGTCCGCTTCCAACTCTTGCTCCTCCTCGTCCTCGTCTTCAAGGGATCGATCATGAGCATGAGAAGGAGTATGAGGTGGTAGCCCGTTTGTTGTGACCGGGATCGGTGATCCCGGTTTGTAAAATAAAACGCTGATGTTGTGGCTGGGATCGGTGATCCCGGCTCCCCGAGGTGGCCACATTTCCCTCGCCGGGATCAGCGATCCCAGCCACAAACAGTGCATGCATCGTCACTTGCGCCGACTCGATAGAGTTTGGATCGATCAACCCATCTACTTCATCACCACCTGCACAGCGGAACATCGGCCAGTTCTTGCGTCGGCACAGACGGCTGCAATTTTGGTTCAGGAATGGCAAAACGCACGCGAGCGACATGGCTGGGCGATCGGCCGTTATGTCATCATGCCGGATCACGTGCACTTCTTCTGTGCGAGCGAACTGGAGGCAAAACCATTGCCCAAGTTCATGCAGCTTTGGAAGCAATGGACGAGCAAACGTATTGTTCGCGAGCAAAGATTTGCGCTGCCCGTCTGGCAGACTGAATTCTTCGATCATATTCTGCGATCGAGCGAGAGCTACGGTCAGAAATGGGAGTACGTGCGGGAAAATCCTCTTCGCGCTGGACTGGTGGCCAAAATCGACGATTGGCCATTTCAAGGGCAGGTCGAGGATCTTCGGCTTTAGCGGGAATTCCCCCTCGCCGGGATCACCGATCCCAGCCACAACAAAAAAACAGCGCGAGCGTCGCTACCCACCCAGCGCCGCTTGCGCGGCCGCGAGCTTC
>Ga0207691_10001057_pt1 | contig 27344 bp, 28 predicted proteins | sample KBSM13metaG_FD_184327 | JGI IMG/M metagenome (GOLD analysis project Ga0207691, IMG submission 184327) | Miscanthus rhizosphere microbial communities from Kellogg Biological Station, Michigan, USA - KBS M1-3 metaG (SPAdes) (version 2) | ecosystem: Host-associated > Plants > Roots > Rhizosphere >...
ACAGCGCACTTCCCAATCTCTTCTGACTTTCCAATGGAACTTGACGCTTCCAGCGGCGTACATCCGACGGGAAGGGTGAGAAAGGATTGGGAGGTCAAGAGGCATTGGGAAGTGGGCGGAAAACCTAGATACCTTGGGAATTCTGCAGCGGGTGAACGCTCACACGAGAGCGCCCAGCACCGAGGTGAAGAAGCCGAGCCCGTCGGTGCCGGGGCCGCAGAGGTCCTCGACGGCGTGCTCGGGGTGAGGCATCAGGCCGACCACGTTGCCGCGCTCGTTGGTGACCCCGGCGATGCCACGGAGCGAGCCGTTGGGGTTGTCGCCGAGGTAGCGGGCGACCACCCGGCCCTCGCCCTCGAGCCGGTCGAGGGTCGGCTCGTCGGCGACGAAGCAGCCCTCGCCGTTCTTCAGCACGATCGTCACCTCCGCGCCCTCCTCGTACGCCGAGGTCCACACGGTGGCGGTGTTCTCGATCCGGAGCCGCTGGTCGAGGCAGCCGAACTTGCGGTGGTCGTTGCGGATCAGCGCGCCGGGCAGCAGGTGCGACTCGCAGAGGATCTGGAAGCCGTTGCAGATGCCGAGCAGGGGCATCCCGCCGCGGGCCCGCTCGACCAGGTCGGTCATCACCGGTGAGAAGCGGCTGATCGCGCCGCAGCGCAGGTAGTCGCCGTACGAGAACCCGCCCGGCAGCACCACGGCGTCGACGTCCTTGAGGTCGTGGTCGCCGTGCCAGAGCGCGACCGGCTCCCCGCCCGCCAGGCGTACGGCGCGCGCCGCGTCGACGTCGTCGAGCGAGCCGGGGAACGTCACGACGCCGATCCTCATGCGTCGACCACGCGCACGGTGAAGTTCTCGATCACCGGGTTGGACAGCAGCGTCTGCGCCATCTGGTGCACCTCGGCCAGCCGGTCGTCGGTGACCTCGCCCACGAGCTCGAGCTCGAAGCGCTTGCCCTGGCGGACGTCGCTCACACCCTCGAAGCCGAGCCGCGGGAGCGCCCCGTGGACCGCCTTGCCCTGCGGGTCGAGGATCTCGGGCTTGGGCATCACGTCGACGACGACTCGGGCCATGCCGGAAGCCTAAGGGGTGGTCGTGACCGACCCGGCCGCCGCCACCGGCCGGTACGTGCAGTCGCTGTCGGCGTCGGTGGCGGCCGCGGCCGACTCGGGACGCCGGGGCCGGGTGTCGCTCGGCCCGGTGCCCGCTCTGACGACACCGGTCAGCCCGCCGTTGCGCTCGGGCCGCGGCCTCGTCGGCGCGGGCTTGAGCGCCTTCTGCACCGACCTGTGCACGTAGCCGTAGTCCGGCTCGTTGGGGTTGAACTTCGAGGAGAGCTTGAAGACCACGGACTTGATCGGGTGCTGCTTCATCTTGAACGCGGTGTCGACGAACGCCGGCAGCAGCTTCTGGGGCACGTCGGTGCGCAGGATCTTCTTGCTGGCGTTGGCGAGCCGGGTGTACCGCGTGAGCAGGTTGACCGGGTCGGCCTCGTCGACGATCGCGTTGATCGCGCAGCGCTGCCGCTCCATCCGCTTGTAGTCGGTGGACCCGTAGCGTCCGCGCGTGAACCAGAGGGCCTTGAACCCGTTGAGGTGCTGGTGGGGCCCCGGCTTGAGGTAGCCGGTCGGCGGGATGTTCCGGTCGGTGTCGCCGTTGATCGGCACCGGCTCGTTGACGTTCACGGTGATCCCGCCGATCGCGTCCACGATCTGCCGGAAGCCGTTGAGGTTGACCAACAGGTAGTAGTCGACCGGGATGCCGAGTGCACCCGAGACCGCCAGCTTCACCGCGTCGGCACCCTCGTTGTCGGTGCGCCCGATCACACCGGGGTGGGCTGCCGGGACGTTGCGGTAGACCGCGTTGAGCATCTCCTCGCCGACATCGCAGCACTGCTCGAACCCGTGGGGGTAGAGCGCGTGCAGCGGGGTGCGGGCGGGGAAAGGCACGTTGCGCAGGTTGCGCGGGAGGCTGAACATCACCGACCGGCCGGTGTGGGTGTCGATGCTGATCAGGATCACGGAGTCGGTGCGGATGCCGGTCCGCCCGACGCCGCCGTCGCCCCCCAGGAGCAGCAGGTTCACCCGGTCCTTGGAGCCCCAGGGGTCCGTCCTCGTGATGTTCGTGATCTTCGGAGCGGTGACCGTGTGCTCGTTGGGCGCGACCGTGTTGATCAGGTCACGGGTCACCATCGCGTAGTGGGCCCCGGTCGCCAGCGAGCCGGCGACGGCAAGCGAGAGGGCCACCGCGAGCAGGGAGCCCAGTAGGTTCTGCCGGCGCGTCGGCCTCGCGGGCCGGGCGCGCTGGTAGGTCGTGAGGATCAGGGCCACCCACAACACGATCGCCGCGATGCAGCCGACCGCGACCCACCGGAGCGACTGCGGCTCGAGCGCGATCTTCAGCAGTTCGGTGCGGTTGGTGCGGAAAAGGATGAGTCCGGCGCCCGCGAGCAGGATCGTGGGGACCACGACGACGCCGCCGGTCCACAGCACCGTGTGACCAAACCCGGGCTGCTTGGACTCACGACGGGCTCCGGGGCGCGGAGGTCCCGCCCTCGGCGTACTCACGCGCAGATTGTAGGTCAATCCGCGTGGTTCCCATGGTCTGCGCCGAGGAGGTCGACCGGACCAGTGGGTCAGCCGGTACGACGCTGCGACAGCACCTCGTTCGCCTTCTCGAGATCGTGCGCGAGCGCGGCGGGCGCGAGGCGTCGTACGACGGCCGAGACCGCACGCCACAGGCCCTCGGCGATGATCTCGACCTCGGCGTCGACCCTCGTGCCGGCACCCACTGCGGTGAACCGGAGGGTCAGGTGGGCCGTGACACCGCGCCATGAGCCGGTCTCCGCCCAGATCCGGTACGGCACGAGCTGGGTGATCTCCATCTCCGGCCGCAAGCCGGGACCGGTCACGTCCTGCCAGCGCATGCCGACCCGCGGCTCGCCCAGGTCCCTCATCTCGATCGACCTGAGGCTGGACTGCCACTCCGGCCGCCTGCGTGGGTCGGCGAGATAGGGAAAGACGACGTCGGGAGGCTGCGTGAACTGCACGCTCGCGGCGTCGGTGCTCACCACGAGCGACCCGTGAGCAGCTCGTAGGCCTCGAGGTAGCGGGCCCGGGTGCGCTCGACGACCTGGTCCGGCAGGGCCGGCGGCCGCTCGCCCGCGGCGCGCTCCCAGCCGCTCGCCGGCGACAGCAGCCAGTCGCGCACGATCTGCTTGTCGTACGACGGCTGGGCATGGCCGGGCTCCCACTCGGCGGCCGGCCAGTAGCGGCTGGAGTCAGGGGTCAGGACCTCGTCGGCGAGCACCGTCGGACCGCCGTCTCGACGCCCGAACTCGAACTTGGTGTCCGCGAGGATCAGTCCGCGATCCCGGGTGACCGCCTCGGCCGTGGCGTAGACCGCCATCGTCAGCCGCCGGAGCTCGGCCGCGGCACGTTCACCGACCTCCCGCACGACCGCTGCGTAGGAGACGTTCTCGTCGTGCTCGCCCACAGCGGCCTTCGTGGCCGGGGTGAAGATCGGCTCCGGCAGCCGGCTGCCGTCGACCAGGCCCGCGGGCAGCGGCACGCCGCACACCTCACCGGTCGCCCGGTAGTCGACCAGTCCCGAGCCGGCGAGGTAGCCGCGGGCCACGCACTCCACCGGGAACATCGCGAGCTCCTCGCAGATCACCGCCCGTCCGGCGACCACGGCCGGGACCTCGGTTGACACCACGTGGTGAGGGACGACGTCGGCGAGCCGCTCGAACCACCACAGCGACATCCGGGTGAGGATCTCGCCCTTGTCCGGGATCGTGGAGTCCAGCACGAAGTCGAACGCCGAGATCCGGTCGCTGGCCACCATCAGCAGCCGCCCGTCGTACGGGCCACTGGTGAGCCGGTAGAGGTCACGCACCTTGCCGGAGTGGATGTGCTCGGCACCCTCGATCGCGGGAGCGGGCGGGATGTTCGTCTCGGCGGCATGCTCCACGCGCCACACCTTAACCAGCGCCGGCGAGGTCGCGGGACAGCTCCCCGGGCGACGTGCCCACGCGCGCGAAGACGACGTAGCGGTGGGTGTCCCGACGCAGCGACACGACCGCGACGCGCGGGTCGACGCCGTTCAGGCGCCACACGTCCGAGCCGAACCCTCCCTGCCCGGTGCCACAGAGCGTGCCGTCGCGGCAGCCGGGGTAGATGCCGTCGCCGAGCTCCTCGCCACGCTGGAACGAGTCGACGGCGCGCTCGGTGAAGAAGTGGCCGCGGAAGCTGAGGGCGGACGGGCACCCCTCGCCGTCGTCGGAGCATGCCTCCGGCGCGCCGCAGGACAGCACGAGGAGTACGGCGCCCAGCGCCGCAGCGGTCTGACCGCGAACCACCCGTTCAACGGTAGTGGTCACCCTCCGGGTCGGGTATCGTTTATCTGTAGTCATTAACTCCAGTTTCGAGGTCGATGCCCACCATGCTTCGCCCCCCACGGCCCGACTTCCTGATCGTTGGCGCCCCCAAGGCCGGGACCACCGCGGTCCACTCAGCCCTGGCCCAGCACCCCCGGGTATTCGTCTCGCGGCCGAAGGAGCCGAAGTACTGGCTCTGCGACGACGCCCCGCCTCCGGCGTGGAACGGACCCGGCGACGCCCACTCGCAGCAGGAGTGGATGTGGCGGAGCGAGGACTACTTCCGGCTGTTCGAAGGGGCCGCGCCCGACCAGGTGCGCGGCGAGAGCACCCCGTTCTACCTGTGGAGCCGCGGTGCGCACCGCCGGATCGGCGAGGCGCTGCCCGAGGTGAAGGTGATCGCGGTGGTGCGCGACCCGATCGACCGCGCCTACAGCAACTGGATGCATTTGTGGTCCGACGGGTTGGAGCCGGAGTCGGACTTCGAGACCGCGTTCGCGCTGGAGGACGCGCGGGTGGCCGCGGGCTGGGCACCGTTCTGGCGCTACCGCGACCTCGGGCTGTACGGCGACCAGATCACGCACCTGCGCAGGTTCGTCGACCCCGAGCGGATCCTGGTGATCCGCTACCGCGAGATCATCGACCAGCCGCAGGCGACCGTAGACGCCGCCTGCCGCTTCCTCGGCATCGACGAGGGGCACGTGCCGGGCATCCCCCACCACAACTCGCGCAACTTCGTCGAGCCCGGCTGGCGGCCCACGCTGCTGGGCCCGGTCGTCCGCGGCGGCGCACGGCTCGGCGCCTACGCGCCCCCACGGGTCTGGCGCAAAGTCAGCGAGCCGCTGGTCAACCAGCTGAGCGGCCGCGGTGACGGCCATCGACCGCTGCTCACGAACGGGCAGCGCGAGCGGCTGCTCCCCCAGTTCGCCGACGACATCGCCACGCTCGCCTCGCTCACTGGCAGGGACTTCGGCGACTGGCTCTCGAGCGAGAGCCGCGGGTCGTTCGCGCAGCGCAGCGGGGCCAGCCCGCGGCGCACCGCCTCGAACAGCTCGGCGTAGGTCGCGCTTGCCTCAGCGGACGCAGGTGACCAGGTCGTGGGCACCGTCGGGCCGGGCCGCCTCGAGGTAGAACCGGGTGCGGCCGTCGGGGAGCGGCACTGCCGCCGCGTAGCGCAGCGCGCCGTCGGAGTACGGCGAGCTCAGCGGCTCGATCGCGTCGTCGGCGACCAGCCGGTCGCCGTTCCAGCGGGCGACCCCGGTCGTCTCGAACCAGTTCGACGCCGCGTCCGCGCGCCCGTCGTACAGGAGGGTGAGCGGGTGGTCGGTGACCACGGCCGTGACCCGGGCGCCGCGCTCGTCCCACTCCCCCTGCCGGCCGGCGAGGACCTCGCCGCGGTCGGTCCAGTCCAGCCCGTCGGGGCTGGTCAGGTAGCGGGTGGTCATCCGGTCCTCGTGGCCGGGACGATCGAGCGGGTGGCAGCACAGCCACATCTCCCAGCCGCCCTCGGGCGACTCGCGCACGACCGGGTCCTTGACCGCGGTGGTGTCGTCGCCGGGCAGCACCACCTGCCGGCGGCCTCTCGCCAGCTCTTCCGGGGTCGCGGCCGTGAGGGTGTCCACCCACCAGTGCTTGGTGTCGGGGGTCGCGCAGGAGAGGTAGAGCCGCCAGCCCACGCCCGGGAGCCGCACCAGCACCGGCCGCTCGAAGGACTCGGCGCCGAACTCCTCCCGCCGGATCTCGGTGACCGGGGTGAACCGGACGCCGTCGTCGGACCTCGCCACGATCACCGCGACACCCCGGCCGTCGCTCAGCGGGCGGCGCTCGCGCCAGGTCAGCCAGAACACGCCGTCGACCAGCACGGCGGAGGCGGCTCCGGCCCAGTTGCCCGGCCCGGAGCCGGGCGCGGGGACGACCACGGTCGCCCCGTCGTACGACGGGAGCGGGAGCTGCGTGGTCGTCACCATGACGCCATCATAGTGGACAATTCGACTAGACAATGGCAGCGGCACGCGGATCGGCGTGTCCGGACCTGTCAGGTGGCGAGCAGGCGCTCCTCGATGCGCTCGAACGCCTGTCGGGCGTAGCCCTTCCAGAGCCACCCGAAGAGGGGCATCGCGACCTCGGCCAGCTGCGAGGCTGGGTGCACGGTCCATGCCCAGGTGATCCGGACCCCGGTGCCCGCGGGCTCGAACGACCACCGGCCCTCGACCTGCGAGACCAGCAGCTTCATCGGCCCGGTCACGTTGGAGAGCGTGTAGCCGAAGGAGTGCGGCGGATCGACGCTGGTGATCTCTTCGCGCAGGCTGCCACCGTCGGCGGTGCGGATCGTGCGGGACTGGCCGACGGTGCCCCAGTCTTCCGGCTGGTCGGTCACCTCGCGGACCGCCGGGAACGGGCCGAACCAGCGGTCGAAGATCGAGGTCAGCGGCACCGGCACCAGCCACTCGTACGCCTGCTCGACGGGCACGGGCACGGCCCGGGAATCCTGGACCACGAGGGGTTTGTTCATGTCCGGATCGTACGAGGTGCGGCCGGTGAGGCCATGGCCGAGTCCCCCAACGGCCAGCTCAGTAGCTGATCCGGAAGCTGGTGTCGCCCTCGGGTGCGGACTCCGCGGTCTCAACACCCTCGACGTGGGCGCCCGGAGGACCGTTGCGGCACCACTCGACCATGGCCTCGACCGGACCGCGGTCGCCCTCGAACCGGGCCGCGACCGAGCCGTCCGGCTCGTTGCGCACCCAGCCGCGGACGCCATGACGCCCCGCCTCCTGCTGGCAGGCCCACCGGAAGCTCACCCCCTGCACCCAGCCCGTCACCCGGACCTCGACCGCGATCTCGCTCATCTGCTCTCGCCCGGTCAGAGGATCCCGGCAGGCCGGTACGACGCCGCGTCGGGATCGCCGGCCAGGACCGCCTGCACCCGGCGTACGACGGAGGCGACCTGGTCGCGCGCCGCACCGGTGAAGTCGATCGGGTCCGCGACCAGGCCCTCGATCTGCTCCCGGGTCAGGCCCAGCCGGTCATCCGCGGCGAACCGCTCCAAAAGGTCGTTGTCGGTGCGCCCCTGCCGCATCTCCAGCGCCACCGCGACCGCGTGCTCCTTGATCGCCTCGTGCGCGGCCTCGCGGCCGACCCCGTTGCGGACCGCGGCCATCAGCACCTTGGTGGTGGCGAGGAACGGCAGGTAGCGGTCGAGCTCGCGCTGGATCACCGCGGGGAACGCGCCGAACTCGTCGAGCACGGTCAGGAACGTCTGGAACAGGCCGTCGCAGGCGAAGAACGCATCGGGCAGGGCCACCCGGCGGACCACGGAGCAGGACACGTCGCCCTCGTTCCACTGGTCGCCGGCCAGTTCGCTCACCATCGACAGGTGACCGCGGAGCACGACCGCCAGCCCGTTGACCCGCTCGCAGGAGCGCGTGTTCATCTTGTGCGGCATCGCCGACGAGCCGACCTGGCCCTCGGCGAAGCCCTCGGTCACGAGCTCGATCCCGGCCATCAGCCGGATCGTCTTCGCCAGGCTGGACGGGCCGGCCACGGCCTGCACGAGCGCGGACACCACGTCGAAGTCGAGCGAGCGCGGGTAGACCTGTCCGACGCTGGTCAGCACCTCCTCGAAGTCGAGGTGCGTCGCGACCCGGGTCTCCAGTGCGGCCAGCTTGCGGGGGTCGCCGCCCAGCAGGTCGAGCATGTCCTGCGACGTGCCGACCGGCCCCTTCACGCCGCGCAGCGGGTAGCGCTCGAGCAGGTCGTCGAGCCGTTGGAGCGCGACCAGCATCTCGTCGGCCGCTGTGGCGAAGCGCTTGCCGAGCGTGGTGGCCTGTGCCGCCACGTTGTGCGAACGGCCGGTCATCGCCGTGTCGCTGTGCTCGGCGGCCAGCCGGGCCAGGCGGGCCAGCGTGGCCAGCATCCGTCGGCGGACGACGAGGAGCGACTGGCGCACCTGGAGCTGTTCGACGTTCTCGGTGAGGTCGCGTGAGGTCATTCCCTTGTGGATGTGCTCGTGGCCGGCCAGGGCCGCGAACTCCTCGATCCGCGCCTTGACGTCGTGCCGGGTGACCCGCTCCCGGGCCGCGATGCTGGCCAGGTCGACGTCGTCGATCACCTTCTCGTACGCCTCGACCACGCCATCGGGCACGTCGACCCCGAGGTCGCGCTGAGCCTGGAGCACGGCGATCCAGAGCCGGCGCTCGAGGACCACCTTGTGCTCGGGCGACCAGATGGCGGTCAGGTCCGCCCCGGCGTAGCGGGTGGCCAGGACGTTGGGGACGCTCACGTGGAGCGAGTCTATCGGCGGCGTCGCGGGCTCCGGCAGCCCCGGAAGGGTCCGGCTGCTCGACGTCGGAGCCCCCCAGCGACGCGGGCTGGCCTCGGCGACCGCCAGAGTCAGACGCCAGCCGCGATGTCGGTGCGCCACTGGGCGCCGGGGAACGCGATCGACGAGACACCCTCGTACGCCTTCGCCCGGGCGTCGGCGACCGAGGTGCCGACCGCGGTCACGGCGAGCACCCGCCCGCCCGCGGTGACCAGGGTGCCGTTTCGCCGGGCCGTGCCAGCGTGGACGGCGTCGACGTCGTCCTCCTCGGCGAGGGTCTCGGTGCCGACGATCACGTCGCCGCTGCTGGACGTCTCCGGGTAGCCGCGCGAGGCCATCACCACGGCCACCGCTCCGCCCGGCTTCCATCGCGGCGGCGCGACCTGCTCCAGCACCCCGTCGGCCGCGGCCTTGAGGAGCGTGCCGAGGGGCGAGTCGAGCAGCGCCATCAGGGCCTGGGTCTCCGGGTCGCCGAAGCGCGCGTTGAACTCGACCACCTTCATCCCGCTCGCGGTCAGCGCGAGGCCGGCGTACAGCAGCCCGGCGAACGGCGTGCCGCGGCGGGCCATCTCGTCGACGGTCGGCTGCAGCACCCGCGCGAGCACGTCCGCGACGAGACCATCCGGTGCCCATGGCAGCGGCGTGTAGGCGCCCATGCCGCCAGTGTTCGGACCCTGGTCGCCGTCGAAGATGCGCTTGAAGTCCTGGGCCGGCTGCAGCGGGTAGACGGTCTGCCCGTCGGTGATCGCGAACAGCGACACCTCCGGCCCGTCGAGGTACTGCTCGACGACGACGCGCCCGCACCGCCCCGCGTGCGCGAGGGCGGCTTCGCGGTCCTCGGTGACTACGACCCCCTTGCCGGCGGCGAGCCCGTCGTCCTTGACCACGTAGGGCGCACCGAACACGTCGAGCGCAGCCGCCACCTCCTCGGGCGTCGTGCAGACGTGCGCCAGCGCGGTCGGCACGTCCGCTGCGGCCATCACCTCCTTGGCGAAGGCCTTCGACCCCTCCAGCGCGGCCGCCTCGCGGCTTGGCCCGAAGCAGCTGATCCCGCGCGCCCGCACCGCGTCGGCGACGCCGGCGACCAGCGGCGCCTCCGGACCGATCACGACCAGGTCCGCACCCAGGTCCGCCGCCAGCGACGCCACGGCCTCGCCGTCGAGGGGGTCCACCGGATGCAGCGTTGCGACCTCGCCGACCCCGGGGTTGCCGGGCGCCGCGTGTACCTCGGTCACGGACGGGTCGCGGGCGAGCGCCAGCGCGAGCGCGTGCTCGCGGGCGCCGGTGCCGATCACAAGGGTCCTCACGCGGGCGAGCCTAGAGGGGTGCGCTCGGGTAGCGTCTCGGGCACCATGGCGCGGTCGCGGACGCCCGGCGCTGGCCGGGCAGGCTCCACCTTGTTGCTCGCCGCCCCGGAACGGCACGAGCCCGCTCCCCGGCGGCGCTCCCGGCGTGGGCCGGTGCTGGTCGCGTCGGCCCTGGTGGGCACCCTGCTCGGCGTCGCGACCCGGCTCCTCTCCGGAGACGCCACACCACCCGCAGACGACCCGCGGCAGGAACCGGTCGACCAGAACCGCCTGGCCCGCGTGTCATACGACGGCAACACCCGCTCGGACGTCGCGATCCAGACCCTGGGCGTGCCAGGTCGGCTGCTGGTGTTCACGTCGGGAGAGAGCGGTTCGTTCGCGGACGCCGTCGAGTGGAGCCGGGTGCCGGGGACGATCAACGGGGTGCGCCCCAGCCGCCTCAACGGCGACGTCGACGGGGACGGGCGCACCGACGCGATCACGATCGAGTTCGACGGCAGCCGGGCCGAGGTCTCGGTCCTGCGTAGCAGTGGTGACGCCTTCGGGTCGCCCCGGAAGTGGGGCGCGATCGAGACCATCGGCGGCCCCGAGGACGTCATCTTCGCCTCCGGCGACGTCACCGGCGACGGGCTGAGCGACCTGCTCGTGGCACTCGACGACCCGGCGTCCGGCGGCGTCGACATCGAGGTGCTGCGGTCGCGACGTACGTCCTTCGCCAGCGCCCGCACCTGGGCTGACAACCTGCCGTGGAAGCTCCCCTTCGTGCGGCTGATGCCCGCCGACCTCGACGACGACGGCCGCGCCGACCTGCTCGACGCCGGACCCGCGGCCGGCGGGAGCGGCGTCGAGCTGCGGGTGCTGCGCTCGCAGGGCGACCGCTTCGGCGCGCCGGCCGTGTGGCGCACCGTGCCGTCGGTGCGCTGGAAGGACGTCAGGCTGCTGCCGGGAGACTTCGACGGCGACGGCCACAGCGACATGGCACTCGCCCTCGACAACGGTGCGGGCGCGCTCGAGATGCGCGTGTTCCGTCCCGACGGACTGAGATTCTCCCCGGGTGAGACCTGGTCACGCCCGGACTGGGACGTCAACCACTCCTGGCTGACGTCCGGCGACTACGACGGCGACGGCCGCACCGACGTCGCCCGGATCGCCGACGCCGAGCCCGGCACGCAGCTCACCGGGATCGTGCTGTCGGTGGCGCTCTCGGACGGCTCCTCGTTCCGCCGCGACCGGTTCTGGGGCAACGAACCCACTGTGCGGCGCGACGAGATGCTCACGCTGGGAAGGACCGGGTGAGCTGGTTCCCTAGCGGACCTGCCGCTTCCCGTGCGGTGCAGCAGTAGGGAAGCGGGTGGATACCACGGGACCGTGGTAACTGGCCCGGCCCAGCGCGGCACGCGGGGCTGGTCGTGCCGGGCGTGGAACCCAGCATTTGCGATGCTGTGGGGGTCGAGACGGCTCTGCGGACCCAAACAACTCAGCATTTGGGGAGATCGCGGGCCCGCCCCACATCCACGACCCCCGCCGGCCCCGCTCAGCGCAGCACGACGGTCTGGTCGCGGTCGGGTCCGACACCGACGGCCCAGAACGGCGCACCGGACATGTCCTCGAGGGCCCGCACGTAGGCCTGCGCGTTGGGCGGCAGGTCGTCGAAGGTGCGGCAGCCCGAGATGTCGGCCATCCAGCCGTCGAGGAACTCGTAGACCGGCTTGGCGTGGTGGAACTCGGTCTGGGTCATCGGCATCTCGTCGACGCGCGTGCCGTCGATCTGGTAGCCGACGCACACCGGGATCCGCTCCCACTCGCCGAGCACGTCCAGCTTGGTCAGGAAGAACTCGGTCAGCCCGTTGACCCGGGCGGCGTAGCGCGCGATCACGGCGTCGTACCAGCCACAGCGGCGCGGACGCCCGGTGGTGGTGCCGAACTCGGCGCCGGCCTTGCGCAGCAGCTCACCGTCGTCGTCGAACAGCTCGGTCGGGAAGGGGCCCTCACCGACCCGGGTGGTGTACGCCTTCACGATCCCGATCACGCGGTCGATCCGGGTCGGGGGGATGCCGGAGCCGGTGCAGGCACCACCGGCGGTGGCCGACGAGGAGGTCACGAACGGGTAGGTGCCGTGGTCGACGTCGAGGAGCGTCGCCTGCCCGGCCTCGAGCAGCACCGTCTCGTCGCGGTCGAGAGCCTGGTTCAGCAGCAGGCCGCTGTCGCAGACCATCGGGCGCAGCGGCTCGGCGTAGGCGAGCAGCTCCTCCACGGTGGACTCGACCGAGGGCGCACGCCGGTTGTAGATCTTCGCGAGCACCTGACCCTTGAGCTCGAGCACCCCCTCGACCTTCTGGGTGAGGATCTTCTCGTCGAACAGATCCTGGACGCGGATTCCGATCCGGTTCATCTTGTCCGCGTACGTCGGCCCGATCCCGCGGCCCGTCGTACCCAGCCGGCGGCCGCCGAGGAACCGCTCGGTCACCTTGTCGACCGTGCGGTTGTAGTCGGCGATCACGTGCGCGCTGGCGCTGACCCGCAGCGCGCTGACGTCGATGCCGCGCGCGTCGAGCGTCTCCAGCTCCTCGAACAGCACCGACAGGTCGATCACCACCCCGTTGCCGATGACCGGCGTGCAGCCGGCGGTGAGGATGCCGCTGGGCAGCAGGTGGAGCGCGTACTTCTGGTCGCCGATGACGACCGTGTGGCCGGCGTTGTTGCCGCCGTTGAACTTCACGACGTAGTCGACACTGCTCCCCAGCAGGTCGGTCGCCTTGCCCTTGCCCTCGTCGCCCCACTGGGCGCCGAGCACGACGATGGCGGGCATCAGCCCACCCCTCTCCTTGGACGTACGGCCGGACAACACGAGAGCCCGGGCAGCAAGCAGCCGGGCTCTTGCGGCGACACGTTATCAAGACCCGCTAGGTTCCCCTCCATGGATCCACTCCTGCTCATCGCCAACAGCGACGCCGGCACCGCCGAGCAGGAGACGCTGGAGGACGCCCTCAAGGTGCTGCGCACCCACACGGACGTGGAGGTCTGCAAGACCAGCAACCCCGGCGAGCTCGACGGGGTCCTGCACCGGGCCGGCTCGCGCCGGATCGTGGTTGCCGGGGGCGACGGCAGCCTCCATGCGGTGGTGTCCGCTCTGCACCGTCGGCACGACCTTTCCCGGTCGACGCTGGCGCTGATCCCGCTGGGCACCGGCAACGACTTCGCCCGGGGAACGGGCATCTCCCTGGATCCCGCGGAGGCGGCGGAGGTCGCCCTGTTCGGCGACGTACGCCCGCTCGACCTGCTGGTCGACGAGCTCGGCGAAGTCGTGGTCAACAACGTGCACGCCGGTGCGAGCGCCCAGGCCAGCCGCCGGGCCGCGCGCTGGAAGACGCGGCTCGGCCGGCTCGGCGTCGGCAAGGTCAACCTCGGCAAGCTGGGCTACCCGATCGGTGCCGCCCTGGCGGCCGTGAAGCCGCCGTTCGTGCGGTTGCGGATCGAGGCCGACGGCGAGGTCGTCGCCGAGCTCGACCGGCACGTGCTGATGGTCTCGGTGGGCAACTCCTCGCACGTTGGCGGTGGCACCCCGATCACCCCCGACGCCACGCCCGAGGACGCCAAGGCCGACGTGATGATCTCGTTCGCGACCGGCCCCTTCGCCCGAATCGGCTACGTCGTGAAGATGCGCCGCGGCGACCACCAGGAACGCGACGACGTGCTCCACCTGCGCGCCAGGCAGGTCAGCATCGCCGGCGAGGAGTTCTGGTGCAGCGCCGACGGCGAGATCTACGGGCCCGAGCGTCACCGCACGTGGACCGTCGAGCCCGCCGCTTTCCACATGGTGCTGCCACACCACGGCAACGAGGTCACCCAGGACTGATCGGCTACCTCGCCGGTGGTGCCTCCAGGTCGTTGGTCCGCTGCAGGTCGTGGGCGACCGTGGGGTCGTCCTTGTCCGCGTAGTAGTCCGACGTCCGCGTCGCGTCGCGGCCGTTCGAGACCTTCGTCGCGTTGAGGACAGCGCTGACCACCACGGCCACGAGCAGGTTGAGCGCGAACGCCGTCAGCGCGATGTAGCCCATGTCGCCCAGACCCGGGATCTCCGCGAGCGAGCCGCCGAAGTGCTTGCCCGTTGCCGGGTTGATCACCTGGTAGGCCTTGACGGTGCCGTACACGATGCCGACGGCCCAGCCGGCGAGCAGCGCGTAGCGGTGGAACCACCTCGTGTAGAGACTGAAAACCACGGCCGGGAACGTCTGCAGGATCCAGATGCCGCCGAGGAGCTGGAAGTTGATCGCGTTCTGGTTGTCGAGTGTCAGCACGAAGCCCAGCGCGAACGCCTTCACCACCAAGGAGGTGATCTTCGAGACCCTTGCCTCCTGGGCGGGGGTGGCGTCCTTGTGCAGCCACTCCTTGTAGATGTTGCGCGTGAACGTGTTGGCAGCGGCGATCGACATGATCGCGGCGGGCACGAGCGCACCGATCGCGATTGCGGCGAACGCGACCCCTGTGAACCAGTCCGGGAAGAAGTCCTCGAACAGCTGCGGGACGACGAGCTGCGGGTTGGGCTGGCCGTCGAGGCCGATCGGGTTGGTCTTGGCCGCGATGGCGACCCAGCCGAGCAGGGCGAGCAGCCCGAGCACGAACGAGTAGGCCGGCAGGATGGAGGCGTTCTTGCGGATCGTGTTGCGGCTGCCGGACGAGAGGCTGGCCGTGACCGAGTGCGGGTACATGAACAGCGCCATCGCGGAGCCGAGGGCGAGCGTGGCGTAGGCCCAGCCCTGCCCGACGCCCGGGATGAATGCGCCGGTCGGCTTGCCGGTCGCCTCGTTGACCGTCGCCATCTTCTCCTTGGCGGCGCCGAAGATGCCCTCCCAGCCGCCGACCTGCGAGGGCAGGTAGACGATCGCGACGATGATCACCAGGTAGATCAGGGTGTCCTTGACGAACGCGATCACCGCAGGGGCACGCAGCCCGGAGGAGTACGTGAACGCCGCGAGCACGGCGAACGCCACGAACAGCGGCAGGTCCTGGGCCAGCACGTTGTCGCCGCCGCCCAGGCCGGCCACCTCGAGCACCGCCTCGATGCCGACCAGCTGGAGCGCGATGTAGGGCATCGTCGCCACGAATCCGGTCACAGCGACGGCAAGGCTGAGGCCGCGGTCGTCGTACCTGCCGCGGACGAAGTCCGCGGTCGTGACGTAGCCGTGCCGGTGGCTGACCGACCACAACCGCGCCATGAAGATGAAGATGATCGGGTACAGGATGATCGTGTAGGGCACCGCGAAGAAGCCCGCTACCGCGCCGGTGGCGAACATCGCGGCCGGCACCGCGATGAACGTGTACGCCGTGTAGAGGTCACCGCCGAGCAGGAACCAGGTCACCCAGGTGCCGAACTTGCGGCCGCCGAGGCCCCATTCGTCGAGCGTGTCCAGGGAGTCTCCGCGCTGGAAGCGGGTCGCCATGAATCCGGCGACCGTGACTATCAGGAAGAGCACGATCAGGACCGTCAGGGCCACCCCGTTGACGCCGCCACCGGCGGCCAGCGGCGTCACTTGCGATCACCCTTCCGTGCCGAGAGCGTGAGCCTGTACGCCGTCCAGGTCATCGCCGAGCAGATGAACACCCAGAGGAACTGGTACCAGAAGAAGAACGGGAAGCCGAAGAGCTTCGGGGTCTCCTTCGCGTAGCTGGGCACCCACATGAGTGCGATCAGCGGGATGGCCAGCAGTACCCCTGCGGCCACCATCTTCCCCGTGTCGGTGGGGGGTGCTCCGCGGTCGTGCGCGGGCTCCCGCGAGGTGTCATCTCCGAGACTCATGCCCACCGACGTTACTCCTCCTGTGACCTCCGCCACATCCCCGGGCGTCGGAGATCGGCCGCACACCGGTTGACACCGAGGAGGAGCGGGACTAGTTTCCCAAACTAATAGGAAACTTACCTAACAGTTGGATCCTGATGGCAGAGCCCGGCACCCCGCGACTGCTCCGCGCGATCAACGACCGCGCGGTCCTCGAGCTGTTGCTCGCCGACGGCCCGCTCTCCCGTCCGGCCCTCGGGGACCTCACGGGCCTCTCCCGGCCCACCATGTCCCAGGTCTTGTCGCGCCTGACAGCGGCCGGGTTGGTCCGGCCGAGCGGCAGCAGTCCGGGCCGACGCGGCCCGAACGCGGTGCTGTACGAGATCGAACCGCGAGCCGCCCACGTCGCGGGCCTCGACGTCACGCCACGCCGCATCCGCGCGGCCGTGGCCGACCTCACGGGACGGATCGTCGGCCGCCACGAGCTGCCGACACCTGGTCGGGCCGCAGGGGACACCGTGGCTCTGGTCACCGATGCGCTCGACGCCGCCTGCAGGGACGCGGGCGTCGACCGCGCCGTGCTACGCAGGACGGTGGTCGGCACACCGGGCGCCTTCGACCCCGGCACGCAACGACTCCGCTATGCACGACACCTACCGGGTTGGCACGATGCCAGCCTTCTCGACCGGCTCCGCGACGCGGTGGCGATGCCCGTGGACTTCGACAACGACGTCAACCTCGCCGCGGTGGCCGAGCTCGCCCTGGGCGCCGCCCGGGGCAGCGAGAACTTCGTCCTGCTGTGGGGTGAGGAAGGCGTGGGTGCGGCGATCGTGATCGGCGGACACCTCCACCGGGGGTTCACCGGTGGAGCCGGTGAGGTCGGCTTCATGCCCCTCCCCGGGACACCTCTGGTGCGCAACGTCGGCGTCAACAACGCGGGCGGGTTCCAGGAGCTCGCAGGAGCCCGGGCCGTGCTGGCCCTGGCCCGAGCGCACGGCATCCGGGCCGCCACCGCCGAGGACGCGGTCGCGAAGGCGACCCGTACCGGCGGCGGCGAACCGTTCCTGACCGAGCTCGGGCGCCGGTTGGCGGTCGGGCTCGCCGCCATCGTCGCGGTCCTCGATCCAGAGCTGGTGATCATGTCCGGCGGGGTGATCAGCGCGGGCGGGGAACCCCTTCGCGACCTGGTGCGCCGAGAGCTGCACGCCCTGTCACTCTGCCGGCCCCGGATGGAGCTCACGGGCGTACCGGACGACCCGGTCCTCAACGGCGCGGTGCACGCGGCGCTCGGGGTCACCCGCGACCTCGTCTTCAACACCAACGACTCGGCCACCGGCGCCAGGACCGCCGTCGAGTGACCGTCCAAACACAGGTCCGACCGACACCGACTGGAGGATCGCCATGGCGCTCCCGAACACAACGCTCACCGGTCTCGTGGCTGCCGCGACCGTCGCCGCACTCGCGGCCGGTTGCGGTGGATCCAGGCAGGGCAGCGCGAATGACGACCCGAACGCGGACGTCACCATCACGTTCTGGCACGGCTGGAGCGCGCCCAGCGAGGTGAAGGCCATCCAGGCCAACATCGACGCGTTCGAGGGCGCGCACCCGAACATCCACGTCAAGGTGGTGGGCAACATCACCGACGACAAGATCAACCAGTCGTTGAGGGCCGGAGGCGCCAAGGCCCCCGACGCGGTCTCCTCGTTCACCACCGACAACGTCGGCGAGTTCTGCACCTCGCACGCGTTCGTCGACCTGACACCATTCCTGAAGAAGTCCGAGATCGACGTCGCGTCCACCTTCCCGAAGCCACTGCAGGACTACACCCAGTTCGACGGCGTCCGCTGCACTCTCCCCCTGCTCAGCGATGCGTACGGCCTCTACTACAACAAGGACGCCTTCAAGGAGGCAGGCATCACCCGGCCCCCACGGACCCTCTCCGAGTTCGACGCCGACGCAGTCAAGCTGACCAAGCCGGACGGGGACTCGTTCTCGCAGCTCGGGTTCATGCCGAACTTCCACGGCTACGAGTCCACGACCACCCACCTCGTCGCCCAGTGGAGCCCGACGTACTTCGACGCCGACGGCAAGTCGACGGTCGACAGCGACCCGGCGTTCCCCGCCATGTTCACGTGGCAGAAGCACCTGGTCGACACCCTCGGTGGCTACGACAAGCTGGAGAAGTACCGGTCGACCTTCGGCGACGAGTTCGGCTCGAAGAACCCGTTCATGACCGGCCAGGTGGCGATGGCGATCGACGGCGAGTGGCGGGCCGGGATGGTCGACGACGCCGGCGTCCAGTTCGACTACGGTGTGGCGCCGTTCCCGGTGCCGGACGGCCAGGTGGACACCTACGGCAAGGGCTATCTCTCCGGGACGATCATCGGGATCGCGAGCACCAGCAAGAAGCAGAACGCGGCCTGGGAACTGGTCAAGTACCTCACCACCGACACAAAGGCGGTGGTGAGCTTCGCCAACGCGATCCACAACATTCCCTCGACGAACAAGGCACTGGAGTCATCCGACCTCGACAGAAGCCAGGCGGTCGACGCGTTCATCAAGATCGCACAGAACCCGAACAGCACCACGACACCGGCCAGCCCCAACGGCGGCGCCTACCAGCTGACCCTGCAGGACGTCGGCTACGCCTACGAGTCCGGCAAGGAGACCGACCTCCAAGGCAGCCTCGACAGGGCGGCGAAGCAGATCGACACCGACATCGATCGGGCGCGGTGAGCACTTCGGAGGCGCCCGGCCAGAGCCGGGGGTGGGACACCTGGCAGGTGCGCCGTACCGCGCGCAACGTCGCCTTCCTCTCCCCGTGGCTGATCGGCACCGGACTGTTCTTCCTGTACCCGCTCGCGGCCACGGTGTACTACTCGTTCGCCCACTACGACGGGTTCACGTCCCCCGAGCTGACCGGCCTGGACAACTGGCGGTACGTCTTCGGTCACTACCCGATGTTCTGGCCGGCACTGCGCAACACCATGTGGCTGGTGGCGGTCATGGTGACGCTGCGCGTCGTCTTCGGGCTGTTCCTCGGACTGCTGGTCACCAGGATCAGGCTCGGGGCCGGCGCTCTCCGCACCGTGCTCTACATCCCGTACCTCGCCCCGCCCGTCGCGGCCACCATGGCGTTCGCCTTCCTGCTCAACCCCGGCACCGGCCCGGTCAATGTGGTGCTCGGCAAGCTCGGGCTGCCCGAACCGGGCTGGTTCAACGACCCCACATGGTCGAAGCCCGCGTTGACCATGCTCGCCCTCTGGGGCATCGGCGACCTGATGGTGATCTTCATGGCCGCCCTGCTCGACGTGCCGACCTCGCAGTACGAGGCGGCTGGGCTCGACGGAGCCGGCCGCTGGGCAACCTTCCGCTTCATCACGCTGCCCAACATCTCGCCCATCGTCCTCTTCGCCGTGGTCACGGGAATCATCCAGACGATGCAGTACTACACACAGCCGCTGATCGCCGGAAGGGTCGCGAGCGGCGTGATCGGCGGGTCGGGACAACAGTTCGAGCCGGGCTACCCGGCGAAGTCGACGCTGACCCTGCCCCAGCTCATCTACAACCTCGGCTTCCAGCGCTTTGACACCGGCTCGGCCAGCGTCGTCGCGCTTGTGCTGTTCGCACTGTCGATGGTTTTCACCGTGCTCCTCATGCGCCGGAGCTCCGGCCTGCTCGGAGATGGTGAGGGAACATGACGGCCGACACCGCGGCGGCCGCCGGTCCCCTGGACGCGACCAGCCCCCGCACCCTTTCGGGCAGGCCCTCGCGCCGGCCGCGGCCGCCGCTTCGGATCGATCTCGAGTGGATCGCCCTGCACGCCGTCGGGATCGCCATCGGGCTGGTGTTCCTGCTGCCGTTCGTCTTCATCGCGCTGACCGCCGTGATGAGTGACCAGCAGACGCTGACCCGTGACCTGTGGCCGAAGACCTTCGAGTGGCACAACCTGGTCGACGTGTGGAAGACCCCCGGTTTCACCACCTGGTGGCGCAACACGATCGTGTACGCCGTGGCAGGCACGGTGCTGTCCGTCGTGTCGAGCTTCCCGGTCGCCTACGCCCTGGCCAGGTTCCGGTTCCGTGGTCGCGGCCTGGCTCTGGGCGTCGTGATCGCGACCATGATGCTCCCGCCCCAGGTCGTGACGGTGCCGATGTACCTGGTGTGGGCGCAGCAGTTCCACCTCACCGGGACGCTGTGGCCGCTAATCATCCCGATGGGGTTCGGAGACGCCTTCTCGATCTTCCTGCTGCGACAGTTCCTGCTCACGATCCCGTCGGAGTGCATCGACGCCGCCAAGGTCGACGGCTGCGGCGACTTCCGCGCGATGCTGTACGTGGCCGTCCCCATGGCGCGGCCGGGCATCGCGGCCGTCGCGTTGTTCCAGTTCTTCTACTGCTGGAACGACTACTTCGGCCCCCAGATCTACGCCAGCGAGAACCCCGGGGCCTGGACCCTGAGCTACGGCCTAGAGACCTTCAAGTCGGCCCACCACACGGACTGGAACCTCACGATGGCGGCGACCCTGATGGTGATGGCACCGGTGATCATCGTGTTCTTCTTCGCCCAGAAGGCCTTCATCGAAGGGGTCACTCTGACCGGGGTGAAGGGATGAAGCTCACCGTCGTGGGCGGCGGCTCGACGTACACCCCCGAGCTGGTCGACGGGCTGGCCAGGCTTCGAGACGAGCTCGCGGTTGACGAGGTGGTGCTGATGGACCCGTCCGAGCACCGGCTGGAGCTGGTCGGCGGTGTCTCGGGCCGGATCCTGCGCCACCTTGGCCACCCGGCCCGGCTCACGACGACCACGAGCCTCCGCCGTGCCGTCGCTGACGCCGACGTCGTGCTGCTGCAGCTGCGCGTGGGAGGGCAGGCCACTCGCCAGGACGACGAGACATGGCCGCTGGAGTGCGGCTGTGTGGGGCAGGAGACGACCGGGGCGGGAGGGCTGGCCAAGGCTCTGCGCACCGTTCCCGTCGTGCTCGACATCGCCGAGGAGATCCGGCGGGCCAGCCCCGGGGCCTGGATCGTGGACTTCACCAACCCGGTGGGAATCGTCACCCGGGCGTTGCTGCAGGCGGGGCACCGGGCGATCGGTCTGTGCAACGTGGCCATCGGCTTCCAGCGCCGGTTCGCGGCTCTGCTGGCGGTCGAGCCAGAGCGCGTCGGCCTCGACCACGTCGGGCTGAACCACCTGACCTGGGAGCGGGCCGTGCTGCTGGACGGTGTGGACGTGCTCCCGGACCTGCTCGCTGAGCACATCTGCGCTCTCGCCGAGGAGATCGAGCTGCCTGCGACCGTGGTGGAGCGGCTTCGGTCGGTGCCGTCGTACTACCTGCGCTACTTCTACGCCCACGACGAGGTCGTCCGTGAGCTCCGCTCGGGCCCCTCGCGGGCATCGGAGGTGGCGGCTATCGAGCAGCGGCTGCTCGACCTGTACGCCGATCCGGCCGTGGTGGAGAAGCCTGCCGAGCTCGCGAAGCGGGGCGGCGCCTTCTACTCCGAGGCGGCGGTCGCCCTCGTGGCGTCGCTGGTCGGGCGGGATGCCCGGGGCGGTGAGACGTCCGTGCGCGTGGTCAACGTAGCCAACGACGGCACCCTGGGTCTCCTCGACGACGACCACGTGATCGAGGTGTCCGCGCGGGTGGGGGCGGCCGGGGCCGTGCCCGTGCCCACGGCGCCGCTCGAGCCCATGATCGCGGGCCTCGTCGCCCACGTCGCGGCCTACGAGCGGCTCGCCCTCACGGCGGCGCTGGAAGGTGGCAGGGGGCGCGTCTTCGATGCCTTGCTCGCACACCCGTTGGTGGGGCAGATCGACCTCGCCGACCGGCTGACCGACCGGCTGCTGGCCCACAACCGCTCGTTTCTCACGTGGGCATGATGTCGCCGCATCCGACCGCCGAGTCCGGCGTGCTTGCGATCGATGCCGGCAACAGCAAGACGGACGTGCTGCTCGTCTCGTCGGACGGCACCGTGCTGGGCAGGGTACGAGGAGGAGGGTTCCGGCCGCACATGGTCGGTCCGGACGCCGCTGTCGCCGGGCTTGAGCCGCTCCTCGACCGGCTCGTGACGGCGGCGGGGCTGACCCGGCGCGACGGAGAACCCTGGGTCGGCCAGGTCTCGGCATGCCTGGCCAACGCCGACCTGGAGGTGGAGCTGGACCGCCTGCAGCACCAGATCGAGCAACGGCGATGGGGTGTCAAGACGTACGTCGGCAACGACACGTTCGCGCTGCTGCGCGCAGGGAACGAGACGCCCCCGGCGGTCGCGGTCGTGTGTGGTGCCGGCATCAACTGCTCGGGACTGCTGCCGGACGGGCGCACGGCCCGCTTCGCCGCCCTCGGCAAGATCTCGGGCGACTGGGGCGGCGGCGCCTTCCTGGCCGAGGAGGCGCTGTGGTGGGCATCACGCTCGGTCGACGGCCGCGGGCCCGTCACCTCGCTGGCCGATGACCTCCCCGAGCACTACGGGGTGGCGGACATGGCCGCCCTGCTCGAGTCACTCCACCTCGGTGTGATCACCGAGGAGCGGGTCCAGGAGGTCACTCCCCTCCTGTTCCGGGCGGCCGACCGAGGGGACCCTGTGGCGGTCTCGCTGGTCCAGAGGCAGGCAGACGAGATCGTGGCCCTCGCCGTATCGGCGATGCACCGGCTGGACCTGATGGACGACCCCGTCGACATCGTGCTCGGCGGAGGCGTGCTCACGGCGGGCCACGCGCTGCTGCTGGACGCGATCGACGCGGGACTGGCCGAGCGCGCACCGAAGGCCAATGCCCGTGTCGTGGGCGCGCCGCCCGTGGTCGGAGCCGCCCTGCTCGGCCTGGATCGGATCGGCGCCTCGGGCGCGGCCCAGGCCAGGCTCAGGAGCAGCGTCACCTGAGCTGGCGCGCAGAGGCCCTCACCCGAGAAGGGCGTCGTACGCCGTGGGGCTGGAGTCGCGCAGGAACTCCCGGCACCGGGACTCCTCCGGCGCCTCGCCGATGCGTCCCGCGGCGGTGGCGAGCGCGGCCAGCGCGCGCAGGAAACCGCGGTTCGGCTCGTGCTCCCAGGGCACCGGGCCGTGGCCCTTCCAGCCGTTGCGGCGCAGCAGGTCGAGGCTGCGGTGGTAGCCCACCCGGGCGTAGGCGTAGGCCGTGACGTCGTCGATCGCACCGTCCGCCAGGGCCGCCTCGGCGAGCGTCGCCCACGCGAGCGGCGACTCCGGGTGGCGTCGTACCACGTCGTGCGGGTCGGCGTCCCCGCCGAGCTCGGCCGCGGCCGGGTCCTCGGGGAGGTGGGTCGGCGGGGGGCCCGCCATCAGGTCCTGGCCGGTGAAGGAGTCGCTCATGGAAGAAGTGTCCACGGTCGGGTGTTGAGTGCTTCCATGAGCCACCCCGCACCCAGCCCTGCACAGGCGGGACCCGACGAGGTCAACCCCTGGCCGGCCCTGTTCGCGCTCTGCCTCGGCTTCTTCATGATCCTGGTCGACTCGACGATCGTGTCCGTCGCGACGCCCGCGATCATCGCGAACTTCGGCACCGACGTGAACAGCGTGGTCTGGGTGACAAGTGCCTACCTGCTCGCCTACGCGGTCCTGGTGCTGATCACCGGGCGGCTCGGCGACCGCTACGGACCCAAGCGGCTCTACCTGCTCGGGCTCACCGTCTTCACCCTGTCCTCGTTGTGGTGCGGTGTCACCGGCACGATCGAGGGCCTGATCATCGCCCGCGTGTTCCAGGGCGTGGGCGCCGCGATGATCACGCCGCAGACGATGGCGATCATCACCCGGATCTTCCCGTCCGAGCGGCGGGGCCGGGCGATGGCGCTGTGGGGCGCGACCGCGGGCGTGGCGACGCTCGTCGGCCCGCTGGTCGGCGGAGTGCTGGTCGACTCGCTGGGCTGGGAGTGGATCTTCTTCATCAACATCCCGGTCGGACTCATCGCCTTCGTGCTGGCCGCTCGGCTCGTGCCGACGCTGCCGACCAACACCCACCAGTTCGACTGGGCGGGGGTCGCGCTGTCGGGCCTCGGCATGTTCCTGCTGGTGTTCGGCATCCAGGAGGGCCACCAGTACGACTGGGGCACGATCACCGGACCGATCAGCGTCTGGAGCCTGATCATCGCCGGTCTCGTGGTGTTCGTCGGCTTCGTGTTGTGGCAGGCCCGCAACAGGCGCGAGCCGCTGGTGCCGCTGCCCCTGTTCCGCGACCGCAACTTCTCGCTGGCCAACGTGGCGATCTCGTCGATGGGCTTCGCGATCACCGCGCTGGTGTTCCCGTTCATGCTCTACGCCCAGCTGGTGCGCGGCATGTCTCCGACCGAGTCGGCTGCGCTGCTGATCCCGATGGCGCTGATGTCGATCGTGCTGGCGCCGTGGGTCGGCAAGCTGACCGACAACGTCCACCCCCGCTTGATCACCGGCTTCGGCTTCTCGGCCGCGATCACCTCGCTGGTCTGGCTGGCTGCCGAGATGGACCCCGGCTCGGCGATCTGGCAGCTCCTGCTGCCGCTCGCGCTGCTCGGCGTCGGCAACGCGTTCATCTGGGCCCCGACGTCGGCCACGGCGACCCGCAACCTCCCCCCGCAGAAGGCCGGCGCCGGCGCCGGCATCTACAACGCCACCCGCCAGTTCGGCGCCGTACTCGGTGCGGCTGCGATCGCCGTGCTCATGGACTCCCGGCTCGCCGCCGAGGGCCTCGCGCTCGACCCCAACAAGGCTTCCAGCGTGAGCAAGCTCCCCGACGCGGTCACCGGCCCGTTCGCCACGGCGATGGCCCAGTCCCTGTTGCTGGCTCCGATCATCCTCGTCGCCGGCCTCGCCGCCGCCGTGATGTTCGACCGCCCGCGCCACCAGCAGGCTGCCGCCGACGCCCGGGCCGCCTCCGTGGCCGAGGACCCGGTCGCGCCCGCGCAGCTCTAACTCGCGGGTTGCCCCGCGTCACCGCGGGGCGGGGGCCGCCGAACCTCAGCCGACCGCCTTGCCGCTCGAGCGCAGGTTCTCGCAGGCCTCGACCACCCGGGCGGCCATGCCGGCCTCGGCGGACTTGCCCCAGGCGCGGGGGTCGTAGGCCTTCTTGTTGCCGACCTCGCCGTCGATCTTGAGCACGCCGTCGTAGTTGGCCAACATGTGGCCGGCGACCTGGCGGGTGAAGGCGTATTGCGTGTCGGTGTCGACGTTCATCTTCACGACGCCGTAGTCAACGGCGGCGCCGATCTCCTCCGCGGTCGAGCCGGAGCCACCGTGGAAGACCAGGTCGAACGGCCGGGATCCCTCGGGGAGGCCGAGCTTCTCTGCGGCCGCCTGCTGGGCCTTCTGCAGGATCTCCGGGCGGAGCTTGACGTTGCCCGGTTTGTAGACGCCATGCACGTTGCCGAAGGTCAGCGCGGTCAGGTAGCGGCCGTTCTCGCCGGCACCGAGCGCCTCGATCGTGGCCAGCGCGTCCTCCGGGGTGCTGTACAGCTGCTCGCCGCCACCGCCCTCGACGCCGTCCTCCTCGCCGCCGACCACACCGATCTCGACCTCGAGCACGATATGCGCGGCCGCAGCCTTGGCCAGCAGCTCCTGGGCGATCTCCAGGTTCTCCTCCAGCGGTACGGCGGACCCGTCCCACATGTGCGACTGGAACAGCGGCGGCTGGCCGTTCTTCACCCGCTCGATCGAGATGTCGAGCAGCGGCCGCACGAAGCCGTCGAGCTTGTCCTTCGGGCAGTGGTCCGTGTGCAGCGCCACGTTGACCGGGTAGTTCTTCGCCACCTCGGCCGCGTACGCGGCGAACGCGCAGGACCCGGTGACCATGTTCTTGATGGTCGGCCCGGAGAGGTAGTCCGCGCCACCGGTCGAGACCTGGATGATCCCGTCGCTGCCGGCGTCGGCGAAGCCCTGGAGGGCCGCGTTGAGGGTCTGGGACGACGAGACGTTGATCGCCGGGAACGCGAAGGACTTCTCCTTGGCGGTGTCGAGCATCTGGGCGTAGGTCTCGGGCGTGGCGATGGGCATCGGTTTTCTCCTGCTGGCGCGGAACTGACGTCGCCCACGACCCTAGTCGCTACCGGTGAGTCACCCACGGGCCCGTCGCGAGCGCCCGAAGGGTGGACCGGCTAGCCCCGCCAGGCCGCGCCGAGGTCGGCGTGCTGCCGGATCCAGGCGTGCATCGCGATCGCGGCTGCTGCGGAGGCGTTGATCGAGCGGGTGGAGCCGAACTGCGCGATCGAGAACGTGCCGTCGCACACCCCGCGGGCACCCTCGGAGAGGCCCGGCCCCTCCTGCCCGAACAGCAGGCACACGTCACGCGGCAGCGTGATCGTCTCGACCGGCCTCGACCCGGGCAGGTTGTCGATGCCGAGGAGCGTCACGCCCTGCTCGTGGAGGTACGCCGCGAGCGCGGGCGCGTCCTCGTGGTGCCGCAGGTGCTGGTAGCGGTCGGTCACCATCGCTCCGCGACGGTTCCAGCGCCGGTTGCCGACGATGTGCACCTCGCGGGCCAGGAACGCGTTGGCGGTGCGGACGATGGTCCCGATGTTGAAGTCGTGCTGCCAGTTCTCGATCGCCACGTGGAACCTGTGCCGGCGCGCGTCCAGGTCCCGCACGATCGCCTCGAGGGTCCAGTACCGGTAGCGGTCGACCACGTTGCGCCGGTCGCCGTGAGCCAGCAGGGCGGCGTCGTACTGCTCGCCATCGGGCCACTCCCCCGGCCACGGACCCACGCCGATCTCGGCCGGCCCGTGCGGCATCGGGTCGTACGGCGCCCGTTCGTCCTCGCGGCTCACAGAGGGCACCCTAGGTCCGGGGTCAGCGCGGTGTCAGGACGGCCGGATATCGTGACCACGTGAACCTCGTCGATGTCGTGCACCCACTTCTGTTCGGCATCAAGTGGATGGACCCCAACTGGCTCCTCGACCAGTTCGGCACCCAGTTCTTCTGGGTCAGCCTGCTGATCATCTTCATCGAGTGCGGGCTGTTCTTCCCGTTCCTGCCCGGAGACACCCTCCTGTTCGCGATGGGTCTGTTCATCGCCACCGGCCAGATCGAGGTGATCCCCGGCGGCGAGCTGGTCAACCTGGTCTTCGCCCTGGTCGTGCTCTCGGCCGGCGCCTTCGCCGGCAACGTCGTGGGCTACGAGATCGGTCGCCGCATCGGTCCGCCGATCTACGAGCACGACGGCCGGCTGCTCAAGCGGAAGTACTTCGACAAGACCTCGGAGTTCTTCGACAAGCACGGCAACAAGGCGCTGGTGATCGGCCGCTTCGTGCCGTTCGTGCGCACCTACGTCACCGTGGTCGCAGGCGCGTCGAAGATGCAGCGGCAACGGTTCTTCTACTGGAGCGCGGTCGGCGCCGTCCTCTGGGTGACGAGCATCACGCTGCTGGGCTACTTCCTCGGCGCTGCCGTGCCGTCACTGGGACAGAACATCGACGTGGCGATCCTGGCGATCCTCGCGTTCTCGTTGATCCCGGTCGCTTGGGAGTGGCGGAGGCACCGCCAGCACGCCGACGCACCCGCCGAGCGCTAGCTAGGGCGCGCTCACAGCGTCGAGCTCGGCCTTGGTCAGCACCGATCGCACCTCGAGCCCCACGTCGGCCAGCGGGTTCTC
>Ga0207691_10001058_pt1 | contig 27339 bp, 21 predicted proteins | sample KBSM13metaG_FD_184327 | JGI IMG/M metagenome (GOLD analysis project Ga0207691, IMG submission 184327) | Miscanthus rhizosphere microbial communities from Kellogg Biological Station, Michigan, USA - KBS M1-3 metaG (SPAdes) (version 2) | ecosystem: Host-associated > Plants > Roots > Rhizosphere >...
CACCGTGCTCCTCATCTCCGGGTGCCAGGACCGCCAACTTTCCAACGACGGCGATTCCAATGGCCTCTTTACTGGGACGATGAAAGGGGTTTGGGCCGACGGCTCTTTTCTGGGTGGATACAAAAACTTTCGGGATCAGATCGCAGCGAAAATGCCCCGGAACCAAACGCCGAATTACTTCGTCATCGGCGCGCAGAACAAGGCGTTCGAAGACGAGGAACCTTTTACTATTGATGCCAAGGGGAAAAAGCCTGCGGCCGCAAAAAAAGCGAGCTCGAGCAGTGCCGGTCGCAAGGCAACGTCCGTGGACGCCGTGATGCGAGAACTTGAAGCGATGGGGCTAAGCCAACCTAAACCGGCAACCAACATTAAGAAATTTTTCGCAGACTGTGAGAAAGCCGACCGCAAACTCGGGCTCGATTTCACTCGCACTGATGTCTTCCGCGAGCGGTTGTTGAAGGCGTTCCCTGGCATGACGCTTCGAAAAAGCGACCTGCTCAAGGGACGCTACACCACCCCCCAGGAAATCGCCGCGCTCGCCCCCTAATCCCTCATCGGGAGAACGACTCCCGCAAAGATTTCAAACGTCCCTGCCAGGCCCCACCAGGAGTTGAGTCGAGAAAGATAACCGTTCTTCCGCGCACAGACGGTCAGCGTTTTACTAAATCATCCGTTCAAACAACAACCAAAGGACTAATCCAATGTCTAGAGAACTACCTATCTCCCTGAGCAACGCTCGCAAAGCCGCTAACTGGCTCATGACTAACTTTGGCGGGAGTATTCGCACCGTTTCTGACGGCACACCATTCGATCCCGCGCTCATTTGCAGTATCGCCTGCCAGGAAACTGCCTACTTTTGGTTTCCGCTCATTAACAAAGCCGCACCGGATGAATTGATCGCGCGCTGCGTGCTCGACGCGTCAGGCGACTTCCCCGGCACAAGCCGTAGCGCCTTCCCGCGCAACACAGCCGCCTTTTACGCCAAGTATGATCGCGCTTTTGGCGACATGCTCGTGAGCGAAGCGAACGCGACGCGAGCTATCCGCGGCATGGGCCCCAAAGAGTGGATTTATAAAGGCTACGGCATCTTCCAATACGACCTGCAATTTGTAGAGAACGACGAAGGTTACTTCCGCTTTCGGCAGTGGTACGATTTCGAGGTTTGCGCGCGGCGGGTCATGAAAGAGCTGACAAGCATTTACAAAAGGAATGGCGGCGACCTCTGGGAAGCGGTGCGCGCATACAACGGCGGTGGCCAGGCGGCCCGGGATTATCGAGACAACGTTAAGGATTTTAACGCGGTGGTACGGGAGGAGATCGACGCGATGGGCGCGCCCGCGACTCGGAGCCGCGCGCTCGCCCGGACGATGCCGCGGCGCCGGGGCAAGAAAAAAGGGCGATCTGTCTCCACCAAGCGCAAGGCTCGACGCCGCAACGTGCCAAATGAAGTCCTGCTCGTCACTCGATTTGCCCGCAAGGCCCGACCGCGCACGCGTGGCGGAGAAAAGCCTGCTTCCAGGCCGCAAATGAGCCGAGAGGATCTGGAGGCAAAGCTGGCGCCTTTTGCGATCGACCGGGCGAAACCCGCTGATCGTAGTGGGCATCCGCGGGTACTATCGCGACACCATGGGAGCGCCGGGTGTAAACGACCGCGGGATCTATGACGACGCCATCTTTATCGATTCCGCGGACAGCTTCGCCAGTTTCAACGGCAACACGGACCCCTCAGCCTATCGGCCCGGCGAAGGCTTCTCCGAAGCGACGAAAGGCATTGCCTCCCTCAATCCGGGCCCCTGGTACGTTCATCGCTTTGACATGCATAAGGGCGAGTATCTAGCTCTCTGTCAGCGCGCGGGCAGCGTGACCGTGACTCGCGATGGTAAGAAGGAAAATTACAGCGACACCGGCGAGTTCGGCATAAACATTCATCGCGGTAGTTACCACGGCACCTCAAGCCTCGGATGCCAAACCTTGCACCCGGACCAATGGGAAAGCTTTATCTCGCTCGCGACCGATCTCGCGCGACGCTACCACGCCGACCGCTGGAACAAGGTCGTGATTCCATACCTGCTTCTGAAGAACGCCTGACCTTATGAACGAACGTGAATTCATCGCCCGGGTCGAAGCGGCGAATACCCAGGAACTCATCCAAATCCTCAGCCGACCCAGTTTGGAAGAAGATCGCGTGCTGCGCCTGCACCTGGGCACAGAACGCTACGAGCGATTGCGGCAACTCGCACTGCAAACCGGGGGAAAACGCGGAGTAAAGAAGGGCAACGTGGTCGTCCTGCACGGGATCATGGGCGGGGAGCTTACGGTTTATAACAACAAAACCGAACAGCGCATCTGGCTTCATTTCCCGCGCCTGATCATTGGCGGCGCCGGCTGGCTGCGGATGCGCGACGGCGGCGTCTCGATCTATGACGTGCGCGCCACCGGCATCTTAAAGAAGTGGTATTCGGAACTTCTCCTCGGGCTTGCGCAGGACTGGAATGTGCAAGCCTTTTGGTTTGACTGGCGGCGCGATCTGGCTGATGCCGCTGATGCGCTTAACGACAAAATAAGCGAATGGTTTGGCCAGGACACGCCGGTTCATCTGGTCGGCCATTCGATGGGAGGTCTGGTGGCGCGCACTTTCATCCTGCGGCAGGCGGAACGTTGGAAACGCGCGTGGGACGAGAACGGCAAGGGCTTGAAAGGTGGACGACTCGTTATGCTCGGGACGCCGAATCACGGTTCCTTTGCGATTCCGCAAATCTGCACTGGAGTCGAAGGATCGGTGCGCAAGCTGGTCATCGCCGATCTCAAGCACAACGCGAGCGAACTGGTCAGCATCGTGAATAGCTTCCCAGGTTCCTACCAAATGCTGCCCTCGAACCTTGTCATGAAGACCATGGAACCGCTTTATGACGCGAAAACCTACGGCAGTTTCAACGTTCCCCAGGTCTTGCTCGACCGCGCCCGTCGTCATCACGAGGCGCTGCAACCGATCGTCGATCGCGACCGCATGAGTTACATCGCTGGGTTCAATCGTCACACCTACGATGACATCCACGACATGGGCGGCCTCGATTCGATCGACGCCTACAGCGCTTCAATGAATGGCGATGGCACGGTGCCTCATCGCCTCGGTTTTCTGGAGCAAGATGGAAAGCGTATCCCCACTTTTTTTGCCGATGCCGAGCATGGAAGTTTGCCTAACGACCAAAGCGTGATTGAAGCTACTCTCCAACTCCTCGAAACCGGCCAATGCTCCCGGCTGCCAGCATCCATTCCGGCGCGGGCGCGCGGTCCTGCCGCGGTCGCCGGAGCCGAAGCGAACGTACAACTCCGGGAGCAAACTGAGGAGTTGCGACTTAAGGAAATCACCGAAAAGACCCGTTTGCGCACCCGCGGTCCTACGACCGAAGAAACTCCGGTGACTGCGGACGAGAAAGAGGCCGAGCGACTGATCCTGCGCAGCTTCCTGGGCGACCCGAGAGATTCGGCGTCCTCCGGGGCAGGCGCAGGAACAGGGAAGGCGACGCGAGAAAGAAAGGAGCCGTCTAAGGGAGAAGGTATGCCTAACGAACAAAGCATTGCGACAATCGAACTAGGTTTGGTCAAAGGCGGGATTGAGAGCGTCACCGCCAAATCTTCCGCGGGCGAGCCCGTGGATGCGATCGCGGTCGGTCATTATCTTGGAGTAAAACCTCAGGCCGCGGAGCAAAAGCTCGATCAGGCGATCACTCAAAGCCTGGCCGAAGCGGAAGCCGCCGAGCGTCGCCGGACCGGAAAAAAGGAGACCACATCCAACCCGGAGCAAATTCTCACGCTCTTCACCGAGCGCGGTCTGATCCGGGGAGACCTCGGGCAGCCGTTCCTTGTGCCGGATCCGCGTGATCCGACACGGGTCATTGTCCTCGCCGGTATGGGGATTCCCGGACACTTTGGCGTTCCCGAGATGACCGTGCTCGCGCAAGAGCTTTGCTGGTCCCTCGGCCGTTTGCAAAAACGCCATCTCGCGACAGTGCTTATCGGTGCCGGCAACGGTAATCTCCCGATCGACGACGCTCTCGGCGGGTGGCTACGGGGCATTCGCCGCGCGCTCACGACTTCAAAGGAAGACGAGGGTCGCCGCTTGCGACGAATTACGTTCGTGGAATACGACGCGCGCGCCTTTCTCCTGATTGATCTCGCGCTACGCGCTGCCAAAGCCAAGCCCGATCCTGCGCTGGTGATCGATTATCGCGGCCCCACCGACGCCACTCTCAAACAGGCGCGCAAAGAAGCTCGCGCGAATGCAATCGAGAAGGCGCAAGCGGAGTTCGACCAGGGCAGTTCCAAGCGCGAGAGCGACGAGACTGTGCCGGTCCGCATAACTGTAGGCCTCGAACGCAAGACTTACCAATTTGCCGCCATCACCCAATCGGCCGCGGTGCCGCAACGGGATATTCCGCTCGATCCGCGCCTCGTGAATGAAGCTAACGATGAATTGGCGGCCGCCGAGTCGGATGAGCAGGCGCAGTCAGGGCGTTTTCTCGAGCGTCTTCTCATCCCCGAGGACATCCGCGGAACTATCTATACACCTGCCCCTATCGTCCTGATCCTGGATTCGACGACCGCCCGCGTGCATTGGGAAATGGTCGCCCGCTCCGATTCCGGCGCGCCGGGCCGGACCAAACCGGCCAACGCTCCGTTTGATCCCGACGATTTCCTTGGGACGAGCTACGGTCTGACGCGCCAGCTCCGAACCAATTTTGCGCCGACGCCGGACCCGCCGCCGCCGCCGAAGCGGACGCTTAGGGTGCTGATTGTGGCCGACCCGGCGGAAGACGCGCCGTTGCCGGGCGCGCAGGCCGAGGCTGAAGACGTCGCGGCGACCTTTGAACGCTTCAACGAGCATTACAGCGAGTTGACCGGACAAAACATCGTCGTTGAGCGCCTTTTCGGTCCCGCTGATGCCAGAAGAACCGCCGTGCTAAAAAAGCTGATGCTGGAAAATTACGACGTGATGCACTTTGCGGGTCACTGCGTCTACGATAAAGACGAACCATCTAACTCCGGCTGGCTGTTCTCGCTGAAGGATGACGAGCGTCTGACCGCGAACGAACTCAAACGGATTGATCGTGTGCCGAAGTTCATTTTTTCAAATGCCTGCGAATCGGGGATTACGCCGGATCGCTCCGAACTGCGAAGCGCGGAACTCGCCCCGAGCTTTGCCGAGGCTTTCTTCGCCCGCGGAGTGGGAAATTTCGTCTGCACGGCCTGGCCGGTCGACGACGAAGCCGCCCGAACTTTCGCGCGCCGTCTTTATAGCGAGCTGCTCGGCCTGGATTCGGACAAAGACTTTGCCCGCAAAGATTTTTCCTGCATGCATCAGGCGATGCGCGAGGCGCGTAAGGCCATCGCCACCGACTTTGCCGGTTCCCGCACTTGGGGTGCTTACCAGCATTACGGGAATCCGTACTTCCGCTTCTTCGGGAATACGACGAGCGCCGACGTTCCGCGTGCCGCGACCCCGAAGAAAAAGCCGCGGCCTGTTGCCAGGGCTCGCAAAGGAAAGCCCAGCGCAGCGAGCAGGCGTCGCTCAAAAGCCAAGAAACACTGACCGGTGCCAGATCCCCCGATCATCGCTCATCTCGAAGAAGTCACCGAGAGCGTGCGGGCAGGAGAATGCATTCTCTTCCTAGGTGCCGGCGTCCATCGACCGCCGTCTGACGGTTCGCCCTACGTTTATCCCGAGGCCGGTCAACCGCCGCTGGGCAACGCCCTTTCCCTGCACCTCGCGGAACGTTGCGGGCTGGTCGCGACCTATCCGAAGGAAGCCGATAAACTCAGCAATCTCGCGCGCGTCTCACAGTTCTACGAAATCCTCCGCTCACGCCGCCAGCTCGTGGAAGAGGTTTGGAAAAAGGTGGCCGACAAGACTGCCCCGTCGCCTGTCGTTCGCGCGCTGGCGCAACTCGATTTCCCGCTCATCATCACGACCAACTACGATCCGCTCTTTGAAAAAGCTCTTCGCCTGGCCGGCAAAGAACCGGAGATCGAAGTTTACGATCCTACCGGTAACCGGGAATCGACCATGGATTCCAAGGACTTTTCCGTGCAACGGCCATTTCTTTTCAAGATGCACGGTGACATTTCGCACGAGGACTCAATTGTCATTACGGACGAGGATTACATTCAGTTTGTGCTTCGGATGAGCGAGACCACCTCGCCCGTGCCCGAGACTTTTAGGTATCACTTCAAGCGTTGGTCGACGCTCTTCGTGGGCTATAGCCTGATGGATTACAATCTCCGGCTCCTCTTCAAGACGTTGCGCTGGAAAGTGGATCCCGCGCTCCGGCCCGACACCTTCTCGCTCGATCTGCGGCCCGATCCGCTCATTCTCGAGGTCTGGGAGAACCGACGGCAATACGTCAAGTTCATCACTGAGGATGTGTGGAGATTCGTCCCGGCGCTTTACCAGAGCGTGACTGGCAAACCGATGCCCGCATGAGAGCTCCGACCGTTGCTGCGCCGCGTCCGCTGGCCCTGCCTAACGAGCCATTTCGTGGCATTGAATATTTCCGTTACGTCGATGCGCCCATCTTTTTCGCGCGCGACGAGGAAAGCACGAAACTTGTCCGGCTCGTCACTATCTACCGCGGCACGCTGCTCTACGGCGATTCCGGTGCCGGCAAATCATCGCTGATTAACGCGCGTTTCCTGCCGGACATCATCGCCGAAGGTTTTGTTCCCGATCGACTTCGCGTCCAACCACGCGCTGGCGAGGAATTCATCGTCGAACGCATATCGCTGACGAGCGGCAACCAGCCACCGTTTCTTACCTCCTGCCTTGCGCCGGAGGAGTCGCCGGAACCGCGTATTGTGCTTTCGGTCGCGGCGTTCAAGGAGGCGGTGAACCGGGCCGCGGCCGCGGAGGGAAGCGCGTATCCACTCTTGATTTTCGATCAGTTCGAAGAGCTGGTCACCCAATTCGAGGAAGCGCCTTCCGGGCGCGATACTCTGGCAGCGGCGCGCGCGGTGCAGGCCCAGATCGTGGACACGATTCTGCAGCTGCTGCGCGACCAGACGCTGCGGGTGAAATTACTCTTCGTTTTCCGAGAGGATTATCTCGCGAAAGTGCACCGCCTCTTCGCGCGCTATCCGGATCTCGCGGACCGTTACCTTCGCCTCACGTCACCAAAACTCGAAGCGCTCGAGCGGATCATTCGCGGACCGTTCGAGGAACATCCCGGGCATTTCGGCAACGAAATCTCTCCAGAACTCGCCGCGCGCCTCGGAGCGGCGATCACGGAGCGCGCCGAGTCGGGCGTGCTCAATCTCTCCGAAGTCCAAATCGCTTGCCTGCGGCTCTGGCGATCTTCCGAGCCGGACAAGCTTCTCGCCGATCGCGGCGTCGCTGGGTTGCTCGAAGACTATTCGCTCGACGCACTTGGCCGGTTGAGCGAACAGCACCGCGACGCAGCCATAGCCGTGTTGGCAGCGCTGGTGACAACGTCCGGCACCCGCAACATCGTCTCGGAAGACGACTTGGTGGGACGCCTGCAAAGCGAAGAGGGGTTTGGCAAGGAAACAGTCCAGAAAGCACTCGTCGCGCTCGTCAACGAAGCGCGGCTTATCCGGCGCGAACTACGCCATGACACCTCGTTCTACGAGATTGTGAGCGAGTTCCTGATTCCTTTGATTTTGCGAAAAAAAGGAGAACGCCAGGTCGAACGCGAGCGGATTGAGAGCGCGAACCGGATGGAGCGAAAACTGAAGGAAGAGCGCGAAGCCGCCGAGGCCGCGGCGAACAAGGAAAAGCGGCGGCAACTTGTCATTGGAATAAGCATGCTTTCGGTGCTCGTGGTGCTGCTGCTTGTCGCGTTGGCTTTCGCCTGGTACCAACGGAATGCCGCGCTTACCGCCGCCGTCGAAGTCAGCATGGCGCTAATCGGGAAGGATGAGGCTGAAGCCAAGACAAGAGCCGCGCTCATAAAGGCCCAGGAAGATCGCGAAGCCGCACAGAAAGCACGCATTACCGCGGAGGCTGCGCTCAACGACCTCCAGAAGCAGGTTACAGAAGCGACCGCAAACCTGACCGCCCAACTCGGCACCGCTCCCCCCGGCCCCAACCAAAAGGAAGAAAACGCCGAACTCCTAAGGCGTGCCGCACCGCTCGCGCGCACCTTGACGGATCTCTCCAACTCCAGCACGAAACTCGCGCGCAACCTGTATGGGTCAGACGCCTTCGTGCTTTTGTCCGGCCACACCGACAGCATCTGGACGGCGGCGATTTCTAATTCAGGTCAGCTGATCGCCACCGCCAGCGCTGACAAAACGGTGCGCGTTTGGAAGCCGACCGGTGAGGTAAAGGCCATCTTGCTCGCCAGCACCAGCGTCGGTGGCGCGACCTGCGCGGCCTTTAGCCCGGATGGGAGATATGTCGTCACGGGCAGCGCCGGCGAAGCCGTGCGTGTTTTTGATATCGAGGATCAGGAACAAGTAAAGGTGTGGGCCTCGCATACCGACACGGTGACCGCCGTCGCCTACAGTCCGGACGGCAAACAAATTCTTTCCGCCAGCGCCGATAAATCGGTAAAACTTTGGGCCGCGGCGGACCGGACAACCGGCATACGAGACACCCTCGCGAACTGGGTTCATCCGCGGACCGTGACTGCGGCCGCTTTCAGCGCCGATGGCCGTTGGGTGGTGAGTTCATGCGACGACGGCGTGCTCCGAGTCTGGGATGCGGCAAGCCCCGGCAACACTCGGCCGGCGCGCGAACAGAAACTGGACGCACCCCCGCGGCGAGCCGTCTTTTCTCCCGTCTCTGGCAGCACGCGTGTCGCCGCTGCCTCCGGCAACAACCTCGTTTTGTGGGATGCGGAAGGTTCGGCGCCGGTTCGCGTCCGCACCGGCCATACTGCGGGTGTGATCCGGCTTGCGTTCAGTCCAGATGGGAAATGGGTCGCTACGGCGGGCGCGGATGGCGTGGCCTTTCTTTGGAACGCGGAGGATGAAAGCGCGCCTATCCCCATTCCCGTCCAAGTGCGGGGGCGACTCCTCTGCATTGCTTGGGCTGGGAATATTATCGCGACCGGCGGCGAAAACGGGTCAGCGGAGTTATGGGATGTCACCACCCGTGCAACGCCACAGCGACTGGCGCATTGGCGCGCGCATGAAGGCCCGGTATGGTTTGCCGCCTTCACCCCCGACGGCAAACATTTCGTCACAACGAGCGCGACCACGGAAAAAAATGAAGATCTGCCCACTGCCAAGGGCAAAGCCGCGGAATCAATCAAAGGTGTGCCCGTCACCTCGGATCACACCGCGCGGATCTGGGACGTAGCCTCGGTGATAAAACAGGAAAGCGGGCGGGACCACAAAGGGCCGCCCAGCGCGTCAAAGTGACAAGTTTGAATAGGCGGACAATGGCTCCGCCGTCTTGAGATCCTTGATCACCGTGCTGAGGTAAACTGACTCCGGGTAAAACGCGCGATACTTCGTGATCTCAGCGCGATTCATCACTTGGAAGCCATAGCGCTCGAACATTTTCTCCCCGCGTCGACTTTCAAAGGTAACGATCTGCCCATAAACGCGTTTCTCGCCACAGCGGTAGAGATAACTCAGATAAGCGCTCATCAACGCACGCGTAGTCGACATTTTTCGCGCTTCCGGCAGCAGGTTGATGTGAAAATGTGGCGTCCGGCTAGGTGCGGCCGGCACTTCCCGCCAGCCGTTCATGACCACCCATCGGATAAATCGGCGCGAAGGCTCGTTGTAATGCGAGTAACGCAGAAGCGACCGCACAAAAAGCACCAGGTTTTGCTGGAAAGAGTAAAGCTGATTCAAGAGCGGTTTGCGCGAGCCGAGAAGATAGCCTTTCAATTCTCCATCGGCTTCGAGCACGAATGAGGATTCCGGCTCGTGGTCCGTGTAATAAGTTGTCAGGAAGTCAGCGAAGAGTTCGCGATCTTCGTAAACCGGATCGATCGGCGTCCCAAGAAATCCGGTCTGACAACACAGGCGCCGAACGGCGTCGCGATCAGCCGCGCGATAACTGCGAATCGTAAATGCCGGTTCGGTCTTCATTGATGGCGCATAATGTGTCGATCGCGTCGCATAAGGCAAATCCGACCGCAATGAACGTCTCGTTCCGTCTAGCCGGCGCGAAATTCGGCCCGAACTCGTCGGTAAACCTTGAACAGGCGCTCAAAAACAACCGGCCAAGCGTAGCGTTCACGCACGCTTTGCGCTGCCATCCATCCGTCTTTGGACAACTCAACGCTCCCGGCCTCCGCCGCCACTGCATCTGCGAGCGCCGGGACAGAATTTTCTCTGGCCCAATATTTCTGACTGCCAAAGATAATTCGATCCATGTAGCTGCCGCGAATTCCTACAACAGGCGTGGCGCAGGCCTGACTCTCCAGGGCGGTCAGACCGAATGTTTCCTGCACTCCGGGATGGACGAACAAGTCGGCGGCCCGATAGAACCGCGCGAGCTCCTGTGAGTCGGTGGAATACTGTTTCCAGGTCACATTCCCGACTCGTTCCTGAAGATCGCGCAATTCATCCCGCTGCAAACCATCACCCACTATCAAAAGGTGATATCGGCCTGGTTCACGATTAACCAACGCTTCGAAGGCAGCGAACAAAGTCCTGGTGTTCTTCTCCTGTGCGAGCCTTCCCACGTAAAGCAGCAGACGTTGTTCTGCCGGGATGCCTAACGACGCACGAGTCGCTGAACTGTCGTCCGGCTCCGGCCGGAAAACGTCCACATCCACCCCCAAATCGACTGCGTGGACATTGCACACCCCCCAATCGGTCAGCACTTTGCCGAGCCGGGCTGAAGGCACCAGGGTGGCTTCGAATTGATTGTAGATCTGACGGACATAACGCCGGGCAAGATCCATCATGAATTCCGTAGCGGTCCGACCGAGATAACGTGTCGTCATTCGCAAGTACGCTTCCGGAAAATGCGAATGGTAAAAGCCGACCACCGGAATGCGTAATGCGGACCCCGATAGGATTGCTTTCCAGGCCACTTGATAAGGATCGCCGGACTCGATCAGATCCGGTTGTTCGCGCTCCAGAACTTCCTCAATCGCACGCAGATTAAGGAGAGCTCGATAACGTGAAGTGCGGGAGAGGAGCGGCGAGCGAATGGAGTAAATGCGCGAGCGTTCGGCTTCGATCCGCTCGTTCTTCGCACCCGGAATAACCAGCACATGTTCATCGTCAGGCGTGGATTGAATGTAGCGGATCTTCTCATGAACGTACCGCTTCACTCCGCCGCTCAATGGCGAATAGAACTGCGTCAGATCACAAATTTTCAAGCGCTAGCTCTGTAGACGCTTCGCTGTGCGAAGCGTGGGTATTGACTCCGCCGCATCGAGCAATGCTCCGAGAGGTCGCACATTTCGCGCTTTCCACAGGAAAGCGGCTACAACCCGCACAATCCGCTTAAATATTTTTCCGCCTCGATCGCAGCCGCACAGCCGGACGCAGCGGCAGTCACCGCCTGTCGATAAACGCGATCCGCGACGTCGCCGGCAATGAAGATGCCGGGATGTTTGCTTTCAGCCAAATGCCTAACGAGCAGATATCCATCCGGATCGGTCTCCAGTTTCCCCGCAAACGCCTTCGTGTTCGGATCGTGTCCGATGGCAACGAACACGCAAGCGACCGGCAAGATGCTTTCTTCTTTCGTCACCACATTGCGTAGTTGGACTGCGCTCATCTCGCCTTTTTCGTCGGGAATGTATTTGGACACGATGGTGTTCCAGATCGGCTCGATCTTTTCGCAGGCCAGCACTCGGTCCGCCATAATTTTCGACGCCCGCAACTGGTCGCGCCGATGAATCAAGTAAACCCTCGAGGCGAAGCGGGTAAGGAAGAGCGCTTCTTCGGCCGCGGAATCACCGCCTCCGATCACACAAACCGGCACGTTGCGATAAAATGCACCATCGCAGGTCGCACAACTCGTTAGGCCATGGCCAATCAGCTTCTCTTCGTTCTCCAATCCGAGATAACGGGCGGACGCTCCACTCGCGATGATGAGCGCCTGAGTTTCGAGCCATTCATCGTCGGCCTTTAGGCGGACATGCCCGTTGGCCATTTCTAAATCCGTCGCTTCCGCGTAAGAAAAACGTGCGCCGAAATGTTCTGCTTGCTTGTGCATGTTCACGATCAACTGCGGACCGTCGATGCCTTCAGGAAAGCCAGGAAAATTTTCGACCAAAGTCGTGGTGGAAAGCTGGCCACCGGGTTGGCGACCTTCGAGCACGAGCGGACTCAAGCTCGCCCGCGCGGCATAAATCGCCGCGGTCAGACCCGCGCAACCACTTCCGACGATGATAACTTTTTCCATGCGCGCCAAGGGTAGCATGGAGGTCGCGAGCGTTCTAATCTGCCGACATGCCAGAGCTGGCCGAGGTGGAGTATTTTCGGAAACAATGGGACGTCGGAATCGGCGATACCGTCGGCGCGGTGCGGTTGCACGGCGAGAAGCGAATCTTTCGAGGAACAGATGTAGTCGCTCTCAAGCGTTATCTCACGAACCAAAAACTGCGCTGGTCCAAGGCGCGCGGGAAACAGATGCTTTTCGTTTTCGCGGGCGATAAACCTGAAAAAGTCGGGAGGCGCGAAGACATTCGGTGCTGGCTGGGAATTCATCTTGGGATGAGTGGCAGGCTCCGCGTTGAGCCGCCAAATTTTCGCGCTGGCAAACACGATCACCTTATCTTGCAGCAGGCGAAGCGGGCGCTTGTTTTCAGTGATGCGCGGCAATTTGGCCGGGTGCGTTTTGATCAAGGAGCGAATCCGCCAGCGTGGTGGGAAGCAAGCGCACCAGAAATCGTTTCACGCGCATTCACTCAAGCGAAAATGCAAGAGTTCGTGAGGCGACATGGCCGGGCGCCGATTAAGGCGGTCCTTCTTCTGCAAAGCGGATTTCCCGGGATCGGAAACTGGATGGCAGACGAAATCCTCTGGCGCGCCCGAATCGCGCCAGACCGGCAAGGCAGCAAGCTGAGCGTAAAGCAGCTTGGCGCCCTTTGGCGCATTACTCGTTTCGTTTCGCGCGTGTCGCTTAGCACACTCGGTCACGACGATTCCGATCCACCAAAGAGCTGGCTTTTGCACGACCGTTGGAGGCCAGGTGGTCATTGCCCACGCGATAAACAGACGTTACGCCGTGCAACAATTGGTGGTCGCACAACCGTGTGGTGCTCCCGTTGCCAGCACTGAAAGTTTTCCGGCGTTCCGATCTATTCGGGGCAAATTCGGTTGCGCCCTTCGCGATCAATAATTTCGCGCAGAAAAGATCTCGTCGCTTTAGCAGCAAATTCTTCCTCGTCTCTGTTCGCGTCCACGAGGTCGTGACACAACCTCGCGAGGGTTACGCGATCATCCACGTCATAACCCGCCGTAAGCAGATGGACCGGAAGCTCTAGCGCACGTGCCTTGCTCACCGTCTCTGCGAGCACACTCTCCGAGCTCCAACTGATTTGTTCGAACAGTGAACGCTGCAATTTCTTTAAGCCGATCAAATAGTAGCCGCCGTCATCGGCGGGTCCCAGGATCACGCGATCGCCTGGAAGAGAGAGCATCGTGACTGCTTCTGCATAGACTGACGCCGGCACAGTTGGGGTATCCGAACCGATTAGGCAAACGGAGGAAAATCCTAGTCTGAGCAAATCTTCAACAGCGAGGATAAGCCGCTCGGTGAGATCAGATCCACGCTGAGGAAGAAGCTTGAACTCGTGAGGTAGAACGCCTTCGTAGAATCCAGCCGCGTCGGTCGGGGTGTAGCATCCGACAGCTCCTATGCCATCGCCGGCCGCGAGGACCGCTTCGGCTATATCACGCAAGAAACAGACGTTAAGACGCGCCGCTTCCTCGGCCGTTAGCGGTGGAGTGAGCCGTGTTTTCACCTCGCCTGCACGCGGTGCTTTGGTCATGATTGCCATTGCACACAACCCGTTTGGCTCCTTTCCAACGTGACTCGGAGAAAGGATGAAATGCGAGGATTTCATGTTTTGCGGATCGACGCCCATCCAAAGTTCTTCACACGTCCGAATATTATTTTCTTCATTTCAACCGCAGTTTCTTAATCTTCTAAATCTGAATAAGTGTCGCTAACCGTCAGTTACTCCCGGGTAAATGGCGATAAAAGGAGTGTTAATAACGGTTCCCAGGAGGTCTGACATTAAAAAGGAAGACGCTGTCGTCGAAACGTTGTTGGTAGTTATTGAGGGTTGTTGGCTTCTTCTTCTACTTCCGTTCCAGGAGATCGGTAAGGATTGACCCCGGCGCTCGGCGAAGCTAAGCGCATATCTGAATGGATCTTCTCTCGGAACTTCAAAGTCGATTGGTCTGCGGCGATGGCGCCATGGGAACGATGTTGCTGGAAGACGGGGTTCCGCTCGAGCGTTGTTTGGAGGAACTTTGCCTGAGCGATCCGGAACGGGTCGGGAAAGTCCATGACGCGTACGTGGCGGTGGGCGCAGAGGTGATTGAAACCAACACCTTTGGAGCAAACCGAGTCAGACTCGAGCGGTTCGGTTTCGGAGAAAAAACGCGGGAGATCAATGCGAGCGCCGCTCGACTGGCGGTGAAAGCGGCTCATGGCAAACCGGTCGCTGTCGCCGGCAGTGTTGGTCCGCTTGGCATTACCGCCGACGATGCTCGGGAACGCGGAATCGACCGGGCGGCGGTTTTCGCGGAGCAGATCGCTGGGCTGTTAGACGGCGGAGTCAACGCGATTTTCCTCGAGACATTTCTCGACTACGAAGAGATGGAGATTGCGCTGCGCGCAAAGGTTGGTCTGTCGAAAATCCCGACCATCTGTTCGTTCGCATCGGAACAGGAGGGGCGCCTTCCTTCCGGACTCACCTTGGTGGAGGCGTACCGCAAGCTAATCGACTTGGGAGCGGATGTTGTGGGCGTTAACTGCCTGAACGGCCCGCAGGCGATGGTCCACATTCTGGAGCTGCTACCACTCGAATTCCTTATCTCGGCTTATCCGAACGCTGGCTATCCCCATTACCACGAAGGACGGTTTTTCTACTACACTTCGCCGACCTACTTCTCCGCCATGGCGCGGGAAATGGCCGCGCAAGGCGCGCGGTTGATTGGGGGCTGTTGTGGAACGACCCCGAAAACGATCGCGGCCATCGCCGCCGTGCTCACAGAGCTAAAACCAGCGCGGAGCAAAACCGTGCGAGTGGTAGCTGAACCGGTCCGCGCCGCGGTGGCGGAGAGGGTGGAATCAACCGAAGAGAGCTTGCTCGACCGCATCGCACGCGGTCACCGCGTTATCATCTGCGAACTCGATCCTCCGAAAACACTGGCGCTCGAGAAGTATTTCGCGGGTGCCCAGGCACTTGTGCAGGCTGGCTGCGACGCCATTACACTGGCAGATAACTCGCTGGCGATTCTAAGGGTCAGCAACCTGGCCATCGGAGCAATGCTCAAAGAGAGATTTGGCATCATGCCCCTGCTCCATATGAGCTGCCGCGATCGCAACATCTTAGGTTTACAGAGTGAGCTGCTGGGAATGGCAGCGCTCGGTATGCGACATGTGTTACCGCTAACGGGCGACCCGGCGCGTGTCGGCGATCATCCCGGTGCCGCCTCGGTCTATGATGTGAATTCCGTGCAGCTCATTGCCATTACCAAGCGAATGAACGAGGGATTCAATCACGCTGGGAAATCGCTCAGCGCAGCGACCCGATTCGTTATTGGGTGCACTTTCAATCCGAATTCGAAAAACCTGGATGCGCAAGTTTCGCGACTGGAACGAAAGGTAGCAGCGGGAGCGCAGTTCGTTATGACGCAGCCGGTTTTCGACATGAATATCCTCGATGCGATGATTGCCCGCACGGAGGGTTTAGGCGTCCCTATTTTCACCGGAATCTGGCCATTGCTAAGCGGTAAACAGGCGGAGTTCTTGCACAACGAAGTGCCGGGGATTCTGGTTCCGGATGAAGTTCGACACCGGATGTCCGGATCAGAGGGTGCCGAAGGTGCCGCGCGAGGCATGGAGATCGCGCGGGAGATATCCAAGGCGGCGTTGGAGCGTTTTCCGGGCGTTTACCTCATAACACCGTTCTTGAAATACTCGGCAACTGTTCAGCTTGCCACGTTTGCACGTGGTCTCTGATGTAGGAAGTTCGGCTGATGTCGAAAGTAAGACATGCCATTGCTATCCAAATCGGTGGGCTAGTGCTTGTCGCTGCGCTTTTCTTGGTTGGCGGTCACTTTTTCCCGATCGCCGATTGGATTGCCTATGTGCAACAGAAGATCATGCACCTGGGTTTTTGGAGTGCTATCTGGTATCCGCTCCTTTATGCCTGTTGCAACGTGCTGCTGTTGCCCGGCGGTCTCTTAAGTATCGGAGGCGGCTTCTTTTTTGGGCTATGGTGGGGATTCTTTATCATCCTGGTGGGTAATGTCTCTGGCGCGGCAATATCATTCTTCCTTAGTCGGTGGATTGGACGCTCCTGGTTGAAGGGAAAACTGCGCCGCAACGCGACACTCGTGGCTCTCGAGCCGGCGGTGGAGCGAGAGGGTTGGAAGATAATTCTCCTAAGTCAGTTACACCCTCTCTTTCCGACCAGTCTTTTAAACTATCTTTATGGCCTAACGAGTATAAGGTTCCGCACTTGCATTTTATGGGTGGCGATCGGGCAGGCTCCAGGGTTATTCCTTTACGCGTACGTCGGGACGTTGGGACAGCTCGGGTTGAATTTGGTGCGGGGCAAGAATCATCCTCGTTTGATTGAGTATTGGATCTGGGGAGGTGGTTTTGTCCTTTCCGTTGTTGTGCTGATACTATTGGGACGGATTTCGCTGCGGCTCTTGAAAGAAGCTCAAGAAAAGGCCGCGGCTGAAAAGGAGAAAGCACAAAGGCTAGAAAGACAGGAGCTTAGCACAAGAACATCATGGGCGCACAAATAGATTGGATGGCCCTTGCCGACCACGCTTGGGCAGCCAGGGAAAGGGCATATGCGCCGTATTCGAAGTTTGCGGTTGGCGCTGCGCTCCTCGCTGACTCAGGTGAAATTTATGCCGGCTGCAACGTCGAAAATGTCTCACTCGGGTTAACGATTTGTGCCGAGAGAAGTGCAATCGTAGCTGCGATTCAGGCGGGTTGCCGGGAATTTGTCGGGATGGCAGTTGTCGCGGATACGGACAACCCCATAAGCCCGTGCGGGGCTTGTCGGCAGTTCTTGGCGGAATTCAATCCGGACATTCCAATTTTCGCTGCCGGACGAAACGGCGTCGCTCAATCCTGGCGGTTGTCTGACCTCCTACCGTCGCCTTTTGGAGGCCTTACGAAAGCCGGTAATTGATCCACATGGAACATTTTTTCCTGTCGAAGAAATACAGTGTGATCGTGGTCGGCGCCGGCCACGCCGGCATTGAAGCGGCTCTGGCGGCGACTCGTCTTGGAGCCAAGACCCTCTTGTTCAGCCAGAACCTGGATACCATTGGGCAGATGTCGTGCAACCCCGCGATCGGCGGGTTGGCAAAGGGTCATATCGTCAGGGAGATTGACTCTCTCGGCGGTGCGATGGGGATTAACGCCGACGCCACCGGGATTCAATTCAGGATGCTGAACCGGACGAAGGGACCGAGCGTCCAGGCGCCGCGGGCGCAATGTGACAAGAAGGCCTATCAATTTAGGACCAAAGGTCTGCTGGAGCGGCAAGCTGGCTTGGACGTCAAGCAAGGCGGAGTTGTAGAAGTTTTGGTCAATAATGGGCGCGCAACGGGAGTCCGGACGGACTTTGGTTTGTGTGTCCATGCGGACAGCGTCATTATTACCGCTGGCACCTTTTTGCGCGGGCTTCTGCATGTGGGAGATCGCAGCCAGCCGGGAGGTCGCATGGCTGATAGTTCTTCGCCCTTAAGCGACAACCTCCGCGAACTCGGGTTTGAAACGGGTCGATTTAAGACCGGCACGCCGTGTCGGCTTGATGCGAAATCAATCGATTTTGGAGCGTGCATAAAACAGCTGGGCGATGACCCTCCAAGTCGATTTAGCTTCTTGCCTGTTACAGAGGAGTTTGCCGACGAGAAAATCCCCTCAGGAAATTTCCGTGACGGACGTTTCCACGTGGAACAATTGCCCTGTTGGATCACCGCGACCACAGCCGAAACTCACGAGATCATACGGCGCAATCTCCACCGTTCTCCCCTCTTCAGCGGCCGAATCGAAGGCACCGGGCCGCGCTACTGCCCGTCCATCGAAGACAAGGTCGTAAAATTTGCCGACAAACCTCATCACCAGATTTTTCTCGAGCCCGAGGGCAGGCAGACGGAGGAGTTCTACCTCAATGGCGTCTCAACCAGCTTGCCCTATGAAGTGCAAATCGAGTTCATCCGCTCTATTCCCGGATTGGTGAGCGCAGAGATCATGCGGCCTGGGTATGCCGTCGAATATGACTATTTCCCACCCACGCAGCTCCAACTCACTCTCGAGACAAAGTTGATCGAAGGCCTCTATTTCGCCGGTCAGATTAACGGAACGTCTGGCTATGAAGAGGCCGCTGCCCAAGGTCTGATTGCAGGGGCGAATGCAGCCCTCAAGTTGGCTGGCCGGGCCCCGCTCGTCTTCGACCGCAGCGAAGCGTATATAGGAGTTCTGATCGATGACCTGGTCACACGTGGCACCCAGGAACCGTATCGAATGTTTACCAGCCGTGCTGAGCATCGGCTCATACTTCGGCAGGATAACGCAGACCAAAGATTGACTCCCAAAGCTGCCGCGGTTGGCCTTGTCGGTGCCAACCGAGTTCGGTTGCTCGCGCAAAAGTGCCAGCAGCTCGAAATGGCACGGGAAAGCGCGTCGAGGATACGGCTTGGCGGAGAAACGCTTCTTCAGCTAATGAAGCGGCCGGAATTTCGCCTCGCCGATTTGCCACCGGCGTTACGCACTGAGGTGAGCGACGAAATTTGGGAATCGCTGGAAACCGATCTGAAGTACGAAGGATACATCCGGCGCCATAACGAACACCTGCAATCGATCCAGGCGGCACAAGCTAACAAAATCCCAGTGGAGATTAACTATGCCTCAGTTCCCGGTCTTCGTAACGAAGCACGGCAGAAGCTGGCCAAGATTCGGCCGGAAAGCATTGGCCAAGCCGGCCGGATCAGCGGCGTAACTCCGAGCGACCTCGGAATCTTAACCATCTGGATCCGTAAGAATTACGTAACACATTAGTTTACAGCCACTTATTTGAACACGCAGGTTCAGATTTATCTCGGGGCGGTGATCGCCGGTTACCTCTTGGGCTCGTGTCCAAACGGGCTTCTCATTGCTCGCAGCCGCGGAGTGGACATCCGCAAACACGGCAGTGGCAATATTGGCGCGACGAATGTGCTCCGGGTCGTGGGGAAAAAATGGGGCTACCTTGTTTTTGCCTTGGACGCATTCAAGGGATTCGCGGCTGTGCGGCTGGCGCTCGTTTTAGCATTTGCGTTGAATCCCAATGGGCTTCATCACGAGCTGGTGGGAATCGTGGGTGGGCTCGCCGCTATCCTCGGGCATACTTTTCCGGTCTGGCTTCGATTTCGCGGAGGCAAAGGCGTCGCCACATCTGCCGGCGTTTTGCTGGGTCTGATGCCGATCGCCGTTATCTCGGTCTTCCTTGTCTGGTTAGCACTATTCAAAGGGACTCGCTATGTCTCCGTGGCGTCGATCGGCGCAGCAGCCGCCCTCCCATTTTTTGTTGCACTCTATTTGCGAATCAACATGGTGACCGGCGCGAGTCTGCTGCCATTTTCGATCTTGATCGCCGGCGTTGTGATTTGGCGACATCGGTCGAATATCCAGCGACTGCTGCGCGGAAACGAGCAGCGATTCGGCCAGGAATGACCTCAAAAAAAATAGCCATTTTAGGCACCGGCGGTTGGGGAACGGCCCTCGCAGCTCTTTGGGGGGCGCAAGGAAATGAAATCATCCTTTGGGGGCATACTCCCGAGCGGGTCGAAACAATCGCGCGGACCCGGGTAAACCCGGAATACTTGCCCGGCATCGAGCTGGCGAAAAATGTTCGCCTAACGAGTGAACTGGGTGATTGCGAGGCGGCGGAGTTAATCGTCTTTGTTACACCATCGGTTGCCCTGCGAGAGGTTGCGTCGCTTCTAGCCACGAAGGTTAGCAATGAGTCCGCGATTCTCCTCAGCTGCACGAAAGGAATCGAGCACGGCACAGGAATGCGGATGAGCGAAATTTTGGCGGAGAAATTCCCGACGAATCCAATGGCGGTCCTTTCAGGACCCAACCTCGCGATCGAAGTCGCCCGCGGACTACCCTCGGCTACCGTCCTCGGTTGTCGGGACGAAAGCGTTGCCGAAATGCTCCAGGCGACGCTCGGAAGTTCTCGCTTTCGCGTTTATACCAGTCATGAGATCACGGGGATCGAGCTAGGGGGAGCCTTGAAAAACATTTTCGCGATTCCCGCCGGGGTAAGCGACGGCTTTGGCTTCGGCGATAACTCCAAAGCCGCACTGGTGACTCGCTCGCTCGCGGAATTGCTCCGTGTCGGCGTGGCGATGGGCGGTGACGCTCGAACTTTCCAAGGGTTGAGCGGAGTCGGTGATCTTATCGCGACCTGCTTTAGCCGTCACAGTCGCAATCGGACGTTGGGCGAACAGCTGGCCAAGGGAAAAAGCCTGGACGAAATCACGCGAGGAACGAAAACGGTGGCGGAAGGAATTCCGACCTCTCGCAGCGCTTTTGAATGCGCGCGGCGGTGCGGGATTGAAACGCCGATCATCGACCAGGTGTATGCCGTTCTTTATGAAGGCAAGTCGGCGGCGCAAGCGCTGCAGGAATTGTTAGGCCGCGATCAAAAATCCGAACGCGGCTAATTGTTAGGCGCGGTTAGCTTTGCCGCCAGTTTCCCAATCACCGCGGGAAAGAGTTCGCGTTCGGCGAGCTGGATTCGTTGATGCAAAGTTACCGCGGTGTCGTTAGGCAAAATGGGCACTGATTGCTGTGCAATGATTTCACCGCTATCCACGCCGGCATCGACATAGTGGACGGTGCAACCCGTCACCGTCTCGCCTGCGGCCAAGGCCTGCTTCCACGCTTCGAGACCGGGGAATTTCGGAAGCAGCGACGGATGCAGATTAACAATGCGGTGCGGAAACGCATCCAACATCACAGGCTTGAGCACGCGCATGAAGCCGGCCAGGACAACCAGCTCTACTCCTGCAGAGCGCAGTAGCCTAACGAGTTCAGCTTCCACCTCAGGTTCCATTTTTGTGCGGAATTTTCCGGGAGGAAGATAGATCGCAGTAACGCCGAATTCGCGCGCGATCTCGAGGATGCCGGCACCGGCCACGTCGGAAACGACAATCCGGCAATCGGCTGAGAGTTTTCCCGAGCGAATCTGCTCAAGGATCGCGCGGCAGTTCGATCCTTTTCCTGAACCAAGAATTCCGAGCGCGAGCCGATGCATCAGTTATCGCTGCATCTTCTCGATCAGACTTGTGGTCGATTTTCCCGGAACCAAAGGCAACGTTTTGATCTCGGCTCCCACTTCCTTAAGCGCCGCGACTTCTTCCGCATTCAGACTTTCTAACGTGTAGTCGCCGCCTTTGATGTAGATCACTGGTCGAGTGGCTTCGATTACTTCCGTCGCGCGCACATCCGGAAAAATCGTCACTAAGTCTACGCATTCCAACGCGGCCAGCACTTCCGCGCGATCGCTTTCGGAATTTAGTGGTCGTCCAGCGCCCTTCAGTGCTTGGACGGATTGATCGCCGTTGACCGCTACCACCAAAGCATCCCCGAGCTGCCGCGCCTGTTGCAAATAACGCACATGGCCGACATGGAGGAGATCAAAGCAACCGTTGGTGAGGACAAGACGTTGTCCTGCCTGCCGCATTTCGTCGGCACGCTGCTTCAGCGCAGGAAGTGACAGGATCTTTTGTTTCATCGTTGCGTTCTCGCGGTCATTCTCGCCGACTGACCTACCTGGTCAATCGAATCTGACTATTCTCGTTAGGCGTTAGGCCTCGGAAAAGAAACCGGTCAGCGGACTTGTAGCGGCGGCGGTGCTACGCGCTTCTGCCAGGCCAATTTCGCGTGCCTCGCGGCCGGCCTCGACCGCTTTGCGGAAGGCGTGGGCCATTCGAACCGGATCGGACGCAATCGCGATCGCGGTGTTGACGAGGACAGCATCGGCTCCCATCTCGAGCGCCTCCGAGGCCTGACTTGGCGCGCCCAAGCCGGCGTCGACCACTACCGGCACAGTTGCCTGCTCGATGATGATCTCGATCTGCGCGCGCGTTTCGATGCCGCGATTGCTCCCAATCGGCGAACCAAGGGGCATCACGGTGGCTGTTCCAACATCCTGCAAACGTTTCGCCAGGACAGGGTCGGCATTGATGTAGGGCAGGACCGTGAATCCTTCCCTAACGAGTGTTTCCGCGGCCGCGAGAGTCTCGACTGGATCGGGCAAGAGGTAGCGCGGATCGGGGTGGATCTCGAGTTTGATCCACGAAGGCAAACCGGCGCTGACCGCCAGGCGCGCCAGCCGGATCGCCTCGTCGGCGTTGCGTGCTCCGCTCGTGTTTGGGAGGAGGAGAAAACGTTTCGGATCGATGAAGTCGAGAATGTTGGCAAAAGGGTCAGCCCGCCCGGAGAGATCGGCTCGGCGTAACGCAACGGTAACAAGCTCGGTCCCACTCGCCTCGAGCGCGTCCCGCATTAGCTCGTTGGAAGCGAACTTGCCCGTGCCGACGAGGAGCCGCGAAGTAAATTCGCGATCGGCGATCTTAAGTTTCGAGGGTTTGTCCGACATCGCGATAACTTACAACGCGTGACCGCCCTGTCATCCCGATCCGGTGGGCGGAAAGCTGAAAGAGTTGGCGTCATTATCCTTTCGGGTTGTCATCTGAGCAGCGTGAAGCCGTAACGCAGCCTGCGGAGCAGGCGAGGCCGGGCTTTCCATCTCTGACCCGGTCTGATTCACGACGCTGGGCGCGCGGAATGGAGCTTTAGCGACATAGCCCGGATGGCTCGCCTTGAGGCGAGGCGAGCCGGGCAAAATAGTCAGAGGTCCGTTCTCCCGCGGCTGCGGGATCAGGATGACAAATGAAGGTGGTTGTACTTTTGGATTTGGTGCTGTTAATTGCCGCGTGACCAAATTCGATCTGCGCCTTGGCGATTGCGTGGCGGGGATGGCAAGCCTCAAGGCGAAATCGATCGATCTCGTGGTTACTTCTCCGCCTTACAACCTCGGGATTCGGTACGGAAAATTTTCCGACACGGCAGATCGAAAATCGTATCTCGATTGGTCCGAAACGTGGGCCGCACAAATTCACCGCCTGCTTCGGCCTAACGGATCATTTTTTCTCAACGTGGGAGCGGCGCCATCGAATCCGCTGCTTCCGCATGAACTGATCTTGCGCCTGCGAAAGTTTTTCGTTTTGCAAAACACGATTCACTGGATCAAGGCCATCACGCTTCCGAACGAGGACGGCGGAGAAATGTCGCGCGGACATTTCAAGCCGATCAATTCCGCCCGTTTCTTGAACGATTGCCATGAATACGTTTTTCATCTGACCCTCGAGGGAAAAACGCCGCTCGATCGGCTCGCCCTGGGAGTGCCTTACGCCGACAAGTCAAACATCGCGCGCTGGCGACACACGCGTGGGAGTGACCTTCGTTGTCGTGGGAACACTTGGTTTGTTCCCTACGAGACTATCCAGCGCCGGGAAAAGGAGCGACCGCATCCCGCAACGTTCCCGGTGCAGCTGGCGGTTAATTGCATCCAGCTGCATGGCCTGACGAGAACGAAGCGGATGCTGGATCCGTTTCTCGGGCTCGGAAATTCCGCAGTGGCCGCGCGGCGCCTCGGCCTAACGAGCTTCGTCGGATTCGAGATTGACGACGATTATCTGCGCGAGGCGAAAGGGCGTTGTAGCCGCTTCGCTGCGCGAAGCGTGGGAATCGATTCACAATAGGGAACGACAACTTTGTAGAACGCGTTCTCCCGCGCTTCGCACCGCGAAGCGGCTACAAGCGGCTACAGTTACGAGAACTTCTTCAGCGGCTCGACCAGATTTGCGGACAAGGGACGCACCCGCTCGAAAATTCTCGGCGCAAGCGGTTTTGCGTTGGGATAGCCCTTCAGGATCATTTCAAGGCGGGCGTCGAGATTATCGATGTAATGAAGCGCGTAGGCCTCGGGCGTTTTCGGATAAATCGGCGAGCCATATTGAGGCTCACCATGGTGCGAGGCGATGAGGTGAAGCAAATGCAGCCGGCAATCTTCCATCGACGGCGAGAGCCGGCGCCATTCGGTGACCCGCTCGTCCGCTTCCAGTTTGCGCCAAAGCGAATTCACCACCTCAAGACCGACACCGATGTGTCCCACCAGCTCACCGATTTCGTCGAATGAAATGCTGAAACCGGTTTCAGGCAGATAGTTTTCCCAAAGCTTACCGCAATCATGAAAAAGGATGCCCGCGACGAGCAGGTCGAGATTGAGGGTCGGATAAACGGGCGCGATCTGGGTGGCGACGCGCATCATCTGGGCGGTGTGCTCGACTAATCCGCCTCGGCGCGCGTGATGATAAGTACGTGCTCCAGCTGTGTTGCGAAAACGCGCACCGTGCTGGGCGATAAACGTCGCACAAAGCGCGTAGAGCCGCGGATCACGAATCGCTGCTGTCGTCGCGACAATGAAATCCCAATCCGCTGCAAGCCTGGCACGCGACTCTGCCGACCCCTGCAAAAGGTGGCCCTTTTCCTCTGCCGTCAATGGTCGCGAGGTCCAGTTCCGGGTATCGAGACCGTATTGTTGATGCTGGAAGAATTCTCCGGTGATCTCAACGAAATCGCCGCTCTGCATCGCATCGCAGGCCTTGAAGTTGGGATGGTCGCTCCAGACGCGAAGAGTCATGCGATCGCTCCCGTCAGCGAGGGTGAGTTCGCAATACGGTTTCTGCTCTCGAGTCAGTTTGGCTGCGACCGTCTCGAGCTGGACATGAACGCGCGCCTCCACTGGACCGTCGGAGACGATTTGTCGAATTTGCCGCAAAGTTAACAAATCAAGCACAGTCTGAAATTGGCATTATCCGGCGCGGAAGCGAATAATCTCGCGCTCCACCCCGATGTGAGGAATTCGAGATAATATCGCCAGCGAATTCGGATCTATGGTTTGGCGATAGCAATGACCCCGCAGGCAGCGCGACCGCCGGCGTTGCCAACCGGCTGCGATTTCAGGTCGTCCTCTTTCTCGTGCACAATAACGCTGCGGCCGATAATCGATTCCTCGCCGCTCATCGTCATCATGGTGTCGGTCAGCTCGAGATGCGCTTTCCCGGAGCTGTCGGCTTCGAGATTACCCAAGTCGCCGACGTGTCGCTCGGCAGCATCGTGGCTCCCGTGCGGATCGTTTGTGGGGTTGAAGTGGCCGCCTGCGGACATGCCATCAGGCGACGAACAATCGCCAAATTCATGGATATGGAACCCATGCTTGCCCGGGGTGAGGCCTGTGACGTCAGCGACGACCTTGATATCGTTGCCTGACTTAGCAAACGTCACTACGCCCTCAACACTGCTTCCTTTGGTGGGGTGCAGGACGGCGACGGCTTTGGCCTGATCATTGGCTTGAGCAGAAGCGCTCTGCATGCCTGAACTGGGCGCCCACAGAGCGCGGGGACCGAAGCCGATTGGCCCATTCGCTCCTCCAGCGATGTCGACGCGGACGTTGGCATAAAATGTCTTGGGTGCCTCTTTGGGAAAGTCGGGTTGGATTTTCAGTGTTGCATTGATTTGGCGGTTCTCCGATGGAGGCGTGACGGTGATGCGAAATGCCTTTTCCTTAGGTATAGCCACTGTTTCAATTTTGATCGACGGATCCGCGGACGTGACATCCAGGTTGGTAATCGGAGAGTCCCCGATCGTGACGTCAATCGTCTTGGGCATGCGCTTTTCCCAATCTCGCCAATAGAGAAGCGGCGGCTTGTATTCAAGCAGACGCGGGATCGTCGCTTTCAACTTCAAAACTGTTGGTGCGGAGTCCGGCTCGTCTGTCCGAACTTCAACTGTTTTCGTCTGTTCGCCGACGCGATCGCCAATTGTGAACGTCGCGACAATCTCTCCGCTTCTACCGGGGGCGATCGGATCTTTCGGTGGCGCCGCTACGGTGCAACCGCACGAGCTGTGCGCATGGGTGATCGTGATCGGCTTATCGCCAGTGTTCTTGTATTTGAAATGCGCAACAACGGCCTTGTCCGACAGGGTCGGATGCAAATCCGCCTCGGTATTTTCCCAGATGAGGCCCGCTCGCGCTGAAACTCCAAGCGCAAGGGCCAAACCGATTTGGAAAATAAGAACGCGATTTTTCATGATGTTGCTGTTCTAGGAGGAAAAACTGACACTAGTCGAGCATCCGCCGCTCGATCCCGCTGTAGGCGTCGATACGGCGGTCGCGCAGGAACGGCCAGTGCGTTCGATGCTCTTCGACGCGCTTCCATTCCACATCCGCAAAGATAATTTCTTCGCGCTCGACGCTCGCCTTGGCGAGGATTTCGCCGCTCGGAGCCGAGATGAAGCTTTGCCCCCAAAACTCGATTCCATCGCCACCTGCCGGCGCTTCGTGACCAACCCGATTGACGGCGGCGACGAAACAGCCGTTGGCAATCGCATGGCTGCGCTGCATGGTCTCCCAGGCGGAATGCTGGGCATAACCGTATTTTGCTTTCTCCGACGGATGCCAACCGATCGCCGTCGGATAAAACAGGATCTCGGCTCCATGCAAAGTCGTTAGTCGAGCCGCTTCCGGATACCATTGGTCCCAGCAAACGCAGACTCCGATGTTGCCCTGCGGGGTTGGCCACGCCTCGAAACCAAGATCGCCCGGCGCGAAATAAAACTTTTCGTAATAAGATGGATCGTCCGGGATATGCATCTTGCGATATTTCCCGAGAAGCTGGCCATCGCCGCCGATGATCGCGGCCGTATTATGATAAAGACCCGGAGCGCGCTTCTCGAAAAGCGATGCGATGACAACGGCGCCACTTTCTCGCGCCACCGCCCCCAACTGCTCCGTCGAAGGCCCTGGAATTTCCTCGGCCAAAGCAAAGTTGGCATGATCTTCCGACTGGCAGAAATATTGCGAGCGGAAGAGTTCCGGCAGACAAATAATCTGCGCGCCCTGCTGGCCTGCTTCGCGCACGCGGGCAATCGCCTTGGCGAAATTCGCCTCCGGCTCGGGCCCGCACTGCATCTGGACCAGCGCGACGCGCGAACTCTCGTTAGGCATTTTATTTCACCGAATCCGCTGGCACGATCTTGACGCTTTCGAGCGTGACCCGGGTGCTCGGCTTACTCATTTC
>Ga0207691_10001059_pt1 | contig 27335 bp, 17 predicted proteins | sample KBSM13metaG_FD_184327 | JGI IMG/M metagenome (GOLD analysis project Ga0207691, IMG submission 184327) | Miscanthus rhizosphere microbial communities from Kellogg Biological Station, Michigan, USA - KBS M1-3 metaG (SPAdes) (version 2) | ecosystem: Host-associated > Plants > Roots > Rhizosphere >...
TGGTCCTCGCGGTGGGTGCGCCGCCGCGCCCTGCGCCTGGCCGAGCCGCCAGCGGATCGGTGCGGGACGCGATCGTTGCGGTCGAGCGTCAGGCGTGGGAGGCGTGGAAGCGAAAGGACGGCGCGTTTTTCCGCACGACCCTGCTGCCTAACGCTGCCTACGTGAGTGCCACCGGACTCAGCACGCGAGAGGAGATCGCGAAAGGGATGGAGACGGACACGTGCAAGGTGGACGGGTACGTGCTCCGGAACGAGGAGGTCCACTCGTTGTCCCCGGACGTCGCGCTGCTCACCTATCGTGCGATGTCCGATGTCACGTGCGGAGATCGCTTGGTCCATGCGGACGCCTGGTCGTCGACGCTGTACGTGCGCGACGCCGACTCGTGGAAGGTGTCGTTTCACCAGGAGACCGACGCGCAACGATAGCCGTCAGTCGATAGTCGATAGTCGTAAGCGCTTCGAGAGCGTGCTACAGCCGGCCTCATCGCTACCGACTAACAGCTACCGACTAACGACTTCCTCAGTCTGTCCGCATGGCGGCCAACGGATCGATCCGCGTCGCACGGCGGGCCGGGATGTAGCTCGCCACGAGGGCCACGGCGCCGAGCAGCGCGGCCACGCCCACGTACGTCATCGGGTCCGTGACGCGAACGCCGTAGACGAGCTGGGTCATGAGCCGGCTCGCGAGTAGCGCGCCGGCCAGCCCGATCACGACCCCCACCGTCACGACGCGCATGCCCTGCGCGACGATGAGCCTAACGACTGCCGAGGGACTCGCCCCGAGCGCGACTCGTACGCCGATCTCGTGCGTGCGCCGAGACACCGCGTAGCTGATGACGCCATAGATGCCCACGGCAGCAAGCACGAGCGCCACCGCGGCGAACGTCGCGAGCAGGACAAGCGTGAACCGCGGCCTCGCGTTCGCGCCGGTAATCACGTCCTCCATGGTCTGGACGTCGGTTACCGGCACGGATCGGTCGAGCGACCCGACGGCATCGCGAATCGCGGGCGCGAGCGACGCCGGGTTGCACGCTCGCACGGCGCCGCACGAGGTGCGCACGACCAGCGTCATGTATCCCACGTGTCCGCCGTCGCTTTGGAGATACTCTCGCTCCTGCGAATAGGGGAGAAACACCTCCTCCTGCGCTGGCGCCGACCAGTCCGACTGCACGTCGTTCTTCACCACGCCCACGACCGTGAACCACGTCGGCGCCGCGGCGGCGGGGTTGAACGTGACGCGCTTGCCAACAGCGTCCTCGTTCGGCCAGTACCGTCGGGCGAAGAAGTCGTTCACGACCACGACTCGCGGCGCGTCGGCGCGGTCTGTCTCCGCGACATCTCGTCCGCGCAGCAATGGCAGCCGCATCGTCGCGAAGTAGCCCGGGTACACGACACGAAACGTCGATCTCGGAACGTCTGCGGGTCGGGGACGCGGGCGGCCCTCGATCAAGAACTGCAGGCCCCAGATGTCTCCGGCGATCGGGAGGTGATTGATCAGGCTTGCGGATTCCACCCCAGGCAGCTGGCGCACGCGCTCGAGCGTCGACGTGTAAAACGCGTCGCGGCGCCCTGGCGGCGCCTCGGCCGTCCCGTACAATGAGACGACCGCGGAGAGCACGCCGCGCGGATCGAAGCCCGGGTCGATCGCGCGCAGCGCGGCAAAGCTGCGCATCGCCAGTCCCGCGCCCGCGAGCAGCACCAGCGCGAGTGCGATCTCCGATGCCACGAGGATCGAGCGAATTCGGCTCCGTCCTGCCCCTTCGGTGGACCCGCGGGCGCCGTCGCGAAGGGCCTCCGACATCTCGCTTCGCGAAACACGAAGAGCCGGGAGCAGCCCGAAGCCGAGTCCCGTCAGCAGCGAGATGACGGTGGTAACGGCGAGCACGTAGAGATCGAGCCCGATGGCATCGGCGCGCGGAAGGCTCGTCCCGGCGAGAGCCACGAGGGTGCGAAGCCCCAGCCGCGCGAGCGCGATGCCTAACGTCCCGCCCACGAGCGCGAGCACCACGCTCTCGGTCAGCAGCTGACGGAGGAGTCGCGCGCGACTCGCTCCGAGCGCGAGCCGGACTGTCATCTCGCGATGCCGCGCCGACGCCCGTGCCAGCAGCATGTGCGCGACATTGGCACATGCGATGAGCAGCACGAACCCGACCGCGCCGAGGAGAACGAGCAGCGCGGTCCGAATGTCGCCGACGACCATCGTGGCGAGCGGCGTCACCGTCACGGCGGGATTCGTCCCCGGAAACGCTCGCTCGAGATTCGCGGCGATCGCGGACACCTGTGCCTGTGCCGCCTCGACCGATGCATCGCGCCGGAGTCGCGCGAACAGGCGCAGGCTCTGTGATTGCCGGCTCGACGCGCGTTCGCCTAACGCAAGCGGGGTCCACATCTGGACGCCGGGCGCCCAGAACATCGGGAAGTCGAACCCGCGCGGCATCACGCCGACGACCGTGTACGACGTACCGCTCACGATCAGCGATGTGCCGAGGATGTCTGGCTTCCCGGCGAATCGGCGCTGCCAGTACCCCCAGGAGAGTATGATGGGAAGGTCGCCGGTTGTCGCATCATCGTCCGCGCGGAACGAGCGACCGATCAGGGGACGCACACCAGTCATCGCCAGTACATCCGACGTGACCTTGAGGCCCTGCACGCGTTCCGGCACGTCGCCGGTCACGGTCCCTGACCAGTACTCCGCTGCTCCGAACGAGGAGAAGAGCGAGCTCTGTCGCTTCCAATCGAGATAGTTCGCTGGCGCGACCGGGTTGCGCCCTTCGTGGAGGATTACCACCAACCCGTCCGGATCGCGATACGGCAGGGGACGGAGCAGCACACCATTCACGACGCTGAAGATCGCCGACGTGGCGCCGATCCCCAGCGCCAGCGCGATGACCGCCACCACGGTGAATCCGGGTCGCCGAATGAGTGTGCGGATCGCATACCGAACGTCGCGCGCCGTCGTCTCGAGCACTGCGCCGGTGCGCACTTCCCGTACTTCGTCCTTGACGCGCTCGATGCCGCCGAGCTCCACGAGTGCGGCACGTCTCGCGTCATTGCGATCCATGCCCGCGCGGACCTTCTCGTCCGTCAGGAGGTCCACGTATGCACGCACATCGGCGTCGAGCTCTCGCTCGACGTGGGGACGGGTGAACAGGTTGCGCAGCGCACTGCGCAGTCGTGAAGGCGTCTGGCTGAACGGGGACATCGACTCCAGCTCCCGTGTCGGGATGGTCGTTAGGTGGCCTGCAGGGCGAACCCGATCGCGACGGCAATTCGCTTCCACTCGCTGGTCTCGGCATCGAGCTGTTTCCGTCCCGCGGCGGTGAGCTTGTAGTACTTCGCTCGACGGTTGTTCTCCGATGCACCCCACGAGGACGTGAGCCAGCCCGCTTCCTCCATTCGATACAACGCCGGGAAGAGCGATCCGGGCTTCACCTGGAAGGTGCCGCGAGTGATCTGCTCGACGCGCCGTGCGACGCCCAGCCCGTGCAGCTCGCCGAGGGCGAGCGACTTGAGGATGAGGAGGTCGAGCGTTCCCTGGAGCAGGTTGGTTTGTCGGTCGGTCATGGTTTCGTATAGACACTCGATATGAGAGGAAGGTTGCGCGACTGGCGACTGGCGACTGGCGGCTGGCGACGGAGAACCGCTGACCGCGCAGTAAACGCCGTCGCAGGCCGCCCGTCCCCGCTCCCCCGTCCCCCCGTCGCCAGTCGCCAGTCGCCAGTCGCCAGTCGCCAGTCGCCACGACAGATTAGCCCCATGACGTCGAGCCTCCGCGTCGCCATCGTCCAGGACGAAGTCGCCCCCGACCTCGAGCGCGGGCTCGAGCTCACCGACGCCCGCGCCGCCGACGCTGCCCGCGCCGGTGCCGCGCTCGCCGTCTTCCCCGAGACATGGCTGCCCGGCTATCCAGCATGGCTGGACGTCTGCCGAGATGCGGGGCTCTGGGACCATGCGCCGGTGAAAGCGGTCTTCCGACGTATGGCGGACGACAGCGTCGTTGTCGACGGCGACTCCGGACGTGCGCTTGGCGCCATTGCGGCGCGTCACGGCATCGCGCTCGTCGTTGGCGTCACCGAACGAGTGGAGCACGGCCCCGCGCGCGGGACGCTCTTCAATGCCCTTCTCACGTTCGGCGCCGACGGGTCGCTCCTCAACCATCACCGCAAGCTCGTTCCCACCTATACCGAGCGCCTCGTGTGGGGCCCGGGCGACGGGAATGGCGTGCGGGCAGTCGACGTTCCCACGCGCACCGGGTCCGTGCGAGTCGGTGGGCTCGTGTGCTGGGAGCACTGGATGCCGCTGGCCCGTCAGGCACTCCATGAATCCGGCGAGGACATTCATGTCGCCGCCTGGCCGACGGTGAAGGAGATGCTGCAGGTCGCGAGTCGTCACTATGCGTTCGAGGGACGCTGTTATGTTCTCGCGTCCGGCTCGCTCATGCGCGCGTCGGCGCTCCCGCCGGAGCTCGAGGCGCATCCGGCCATCGTGACGAGCGAGCAGCAGTTCGTGCTTCGCGGTGGGAGCGCGATCATTGCGCCGAACGGTCGCTACGTCTGCGAACCCGTGTTCGAAGCGCCCGCGCTCCTCGTCGCTGACCTCGATCTGGGCCTAACGCGAGAGGAGTCGATGACGCTCGATGTCACCGGCCACTACAGCCGGCCTGACGTCTTCGCGTTCGAGGTGAATCCGCATCGGCGCTAACTCGCCATCCCGAGCGCAAGCTCATCGTCATCCCGAGCCGACAGGCGAGGGATCGCGGTCGTCCTGGCAGAGGGTGCGGTCTCTCTATCGGGATGATCGCGATCCTTCGCCTGACGGCTCAGGATGACCGAGTGGCTGGCGAACCATCCCAATCCACTGCATGTCCAAGGGTGAGGCCTCTCCTCCTTCCCGGCTCCCATGGACACGCTGATCAGCGACATCCGCTTCGCCCTGCGAAGCCTCGTTCGCAGCCCGAGTTTCGCCATCACCGCCGTCCTTGCGCTCGGACTAGGCATCGGCTCGACGGCCGGTGTGTTCAGCCTCCTCGAAGGCGTCGTGCTCCGGCCACTGCCCTATCGCGATCCAAGCCGACTGGTCACGATCTGGGACTCGAACCGGGAAAAGGGACTGAAGCACGAGCCCATCTCGCCCGTGACGTTCCACGACTACCGCGCGCTCTCGTCCGTCTTCGCCGACGCCGCGGCGTGGTGGCGTCCGCAGCTCAATCTCGCCGACGAAACCGGCGATCCCGTTCGAGTTTCTGCGGTCGAGACTACGGAGAACCTGTTCGACGTGCTCGGAGTGCAGCCCGCAATGGGTCGTGGGTTCACCGTTCACACCGGTCTGTTTGGCGGGGAGCACGAGGCCATCATCAGCCACCGTCTGTGGAACACGCGCTTCGGCGGCGACTCGGGAGTCATCGGGCGAGCGATTCGGTTGAACGGCTTCACCTACACCGTCGTGGGCATCATGCCACCTGGCTTCGGCTTCCCGGGCGAAACCGACCTCTGGCAGCAGCTGCAGTGGGACCTGCACTTCCACAGCCGCGGCGCGCATTTCATGGAGTCGGTCGCGAGGCTCGCGCCTGGCGTGACCGCCGACCGCGCCAATCGCGAGCTCGCTGCGCTCGGTGTCAGGCTCGGGAACGAGTTCCGGGGCACGAACGCGGGTTGGACGCCGAAGGTGATCGAGCTCGATCGCGAGACCGCTGGTGTCTTTCGTCCCGGTCTGTTCGCGCTGTTCGGCGCGTCGGCCCTGCTGCTGACACTCGCCTGCATCAACGTCGCGAACCTGCTGCTCGCGCGCGCGAGCGGCCGGCGTCGCGAGGTCGCGCTGCGCTCCGCCATCGGAGCGAGCCGGGGGCGGCTCGTTAGGCTCTTTCTCACGGAGAGCATCGTGCTGGTGGTCGCGGGCGCTGCGGTCGGACTCGCGGTTGCGGTGTTGAGCATCAAGGCCTTGATGGCGGCGTCGCCGGTTCGGATCCCTCGCGCCGACAGCATCGGGATCGACGCGCCTGTGCTCGTCTTCGCGACCGTCGTGGCCGCGCTCACCGCCCTCGCGTTCGGGCTCGTGCCGGCATTCATCCTGTCCCGCTCGGAGCTCCAGGATGCGCTCAAGGATGGCAGCAAAGGCAGTGGCACGCAGGGACGCGCGTTGCGGAGCGCGCTCGTGGTCATCGAAGTGGCCCTGGCGGTCATCCTGCTGTCGGGCGCAGGACTCCTCGTGCGCAGCGTGACGCGGATGCTCGCGGTGAACACGGGCGTCGATCCGGCACTCACCATCACGGTCGACATGCAACTGCCTGACGCGGCGTATCGGGAGTGGCCGAAGGTCGAACAGTTCTACGCGTCGCTGGTCCGTGCGATCCAGCAGCGCCCCGGGGTCGTGGCAGCCGGCACGAGCACGTTCCTGCCGCTGCAGAGCGGGTGGCGCCTCCCGTATGTCCCGGTCGGCGCCGGCCCGTTCCCGGTCGGAGAGGAACCCATGGCGCAGTTCCACTCCGCCGATGCCGGCTACTTCGCGGCGATCCGTGCGCCAATCGTCCGCGGCCGCGCGTTTGACGCCCACGATGACGTCGCGTCGACACCAGTGGTGATCGTGAACGAGACGCTCGCCAGACGCCTTTGGCCTAACGAGGACCCGATCGGTAAGCGCATCACGACGACGACTCGGAACATCGGACCACTCGCCAACCGGACCGTTTCCGGCGACCAACATCAGGTGGTAGGCGTGGTGCGCGATATTCGCAACACGGCACTCCGCAATGAAACCGAGCCGGCGATGTACTTCGCGACGGGACAGTTCCCCGCGCGGAAGACGTATCTCGTCGTTCGCGGCCGCGGCGACCCAGCACAGCTCACGGCGATCATCCGCGAGGAGGTCCGCCACCTCGATCCGACGCTCCCGCTCGGCGACGTGAAGCCGATGAGCCGAGTGCTCGCGGCGGTCGTCGATCCGCCGCGGTTCGTAATGATGCTCATGAGCGCGTTCGCCGTGCTGGCGCTCACTCTGGCGGCGGTCGGGATCTACGGGATGTTGAGCTACGCGGTGAGCTACCGTCGGCGTGAGTTCGGCATTCGCCTCGCGCTCGGCGCGCGGCCGTCGGGCGTGGTGCGGCTGATCGTGCGAGAAGGGCTGACGCTCGTGCTGGCCGGGTGCGCAGCGGGGATTGCGGGGATGTTCCTCGCGGGTCGCTCGCTGTCCGGCTTCCTGTTCGAGGTGAAGCCGTGGGACGCGACGACGCTCGGGGCGGTTCTCGCAGTCGTGGTTGCCGTGGCGACGCTGGCGTGCCTGATCCCGGGGCGGCGCGCCGCGGCGGAGGATCCGGCGGGGGCGTTGAGGGCGGACTAACAGACCATGTCAAATCGCTGCCGAGGCATGATGGCCGGTCGCGACATGGCTCGACGGGCGATCTCGCGCGATTCCGCTCGCTTATCGGGGGGCTCCTCTCCGGCCGGCCATCGTGATGACGCTTGCAGCGCCGTTGAGGTCCTTCGCGGTGTCGTCAGCCTTCCGGAGCACGCCGGAGAAGCGTCTCCAGGACGACGGGATCACCCGGTTTGATGAGGCACGCGTCGAATCCAGCCTCCTGAGACATCTCCCGCACACTGGAGTCACCGCTTCCGGTGAACGCAATGAGGAGCAACTGACGGTTCGGCGAAGCTTCGCGCAGCTGCCGGGCGAGGTCGTAACCCGTTACAAGCGGCAGACCCAGGTCCACAATAGCGCAGTCGGGCTGAAATGCCGCCGCGACCGTCAGCGCAGTCGCGGCGTCCCTGGCAATCGCGACTTCATGCCCGAAGGCTCCGACCAGCCTGGCGAGGGACCTTGTGATTTCTTCGCGATCGTCGACGAGGAGCACCTTCCTCCGCTGGGACGCCGCACTCGGTGCCGTTTGGCCGAGGCTCGCCGGTGGCAAGGCAGGTCGCGCGTTCCGGGAAGCTATCGGCAGCCAGACGACGAACTGACTCCCCGCACCGGGGCCGCCGCTGCGTGCCTCGACGCGACCGCCGTGCAGTTTCACCACGCGCCGCACGACACTGAGGCCCAGACCCAATCCACCCCCGTCTCGATCGGTTCCGGCGCCACCCTGCGTGAACGGTTCAAAGATCGCTCCGAGGAGCGCCGGCGGAATACCTACTCCGTTGTCGCGCACGGTCAGCACGGCTTCATCCCCTAGCTGCTCAAGTGACAGAGTAATCTGGCCACCCGGTTCGGTGTACTTCACGGCATTCTCCAGCAGGTTCGTCACGACCTGATTCAGACGGCCCGCATCGCCATTGACGATGATGGGGCCGTTGCCTAACGCGAGTGTCAGCGAATGCCGATGCTGCTGGACAGATGGTCGCATCGCGCCCGCGGCCTGCGTCACGACGTGGACAAGGTCCAGACGTTCCGGCCTGATCTCGAGGAGTCCCCGGTTGATGCGCACGATGTCGAGCAGCTCGTTCACGAAACGCTCGAGCCGGCGTGTCTCCGCATCGATGGTCTCCACCAGCTCGGCGGTCGCCGGGTCGGCGCCGGCGCGGCGCAACAAATGAAGCGCGTGCGTGATCGGCGTGAGCGGGTGTCGGAGCTCATGAGCGAGCATCGCGAGAAACTCATCCTTCCGCTGGTTGTTCGCCTGGAGATCCGCGGCGATGCTGGCGCGGTCGGTGACATCATCGACTGCGAGTAGCACGAGATTCTCGTGCTCCGGGCTTCCGGGAATCCTCCTCGCGGTCAACGTCACGACACGGCGGCCGCGAACGGGGAGATTCAGGATCACCTCCAGGTGATCCAGCACCTCACCGTCGCGGAACACCGCGTCCAGTTTCTTGCGAAAGCCCGGAATGTTCCACGGGTCGTCATCCGCCTCGTCAACCAGACGCTGACCGACGCTCCCGCGCGCGAACTCCAGGTCCGAGACGAATGCCTGATTCAGGCGCTTGATCCTCATCTCCGCGTCGATGACCGCGAGAGGGGAGCTCACCGTCTCGATGATGACGTCGGCGTACGCCTTGGCGCGCTCAGAGCTCAGGCGCGCTTGCTCCAGTTGGTCATTGAGGACGCCGAGGTCGCGGTTGCGGCTTCGCAACTCCTCGATCGCGGTCGTGAGCTCCTCGTTGGTCGACTGCAACTCTTCCTTGGAGGTTTCCAGCTCTTCGTTCGTGCTCTGATACTCCTCGTTCGCCGAAAGCATCTCCTCATGCGCGGACTTGAGCTCCTCCTGTACCGCTCCGTGTTCCTCGCTCGCAACGCGCAGGTAGTCGCGCAGGGCTTCAATCTCATGCTGTAATTGGGCAAGGCGACGGTCCTTCTCTGATTCGGGCAATCGCTCCGGCAGGGTCCGCAGCCGATCGGCACCTCGAAGGCGGGACCCGTCGTCGAGCGCGATCAGAAAGCCATTCGTGCCACTCGGGCCCGACACAAGCAGGACAACCTCGATGCTCACCTCACGGTCGTCGTCGACACGCAGCGGGTCTCGACGCACCGTCAGGCCGGTTTCGCGCGCCTGTCGAATCGCCGGCAATAGCTCGACAAGCACCTCCGGGCGGACGACGCGCTGCAAGTCGTGGCTCGGTGGCCCGGACGCGGGTTCGAGGTAGGGACCGGTTCGTCCGCGAAACTGCCGGATGGTCAGCGCGTCGTCGACGACCATGCTTGCCGGCGCGTACTGCGCCAGCAACCACAGGTCGGCCTGTCTCGCGAGGGATTCTTCCGTTGCGTTAGGCGGAAGGCCGCCTTCCGGCGTCTCGAGCGAGACGGACCGGCGTCCGCCCCTGTGCAGCCCGGCCGTGCCCGCACCCGAGCCAGGACGCCTCCGGAATATTCGAAAGCGCTTGTCCACCCGATCGAAGAGCTCGGACGAGCCGATGCTCTCCGCGGGACCGATGATGAGCACACCGTGCGGCTGCAGTGCGAAATGGAAGGACTGTAGTGTCCGTCGTTGCGCCACGTCATCGAGGTAGATCAGGAGGTTTCGGCAGCTGATGAGATCGAGGCGCGAAAACGGCGGGTCGTACGTCACATCCTGCCGCGCGAAGATGCACAGGTCGCGGATCTCCTGCACGACGCGGAAGTCGTCGTCGTGCTTCTCGAAGAACCGTTCACGGCGCTCACTCGAGACATCCCGCAAGGCATTGGCGTGGTAGATGCCCGCCCGAGCCCTCTCGAGCGCCGCCTCGCTGACATCGGTGCCGAAAATCTGCACCTCGGAGGGCAAGACGCGATTGCCGATCCACTCCAGGAGCTCGATCGCGATCGAGTACACCTCTTCGCCGGTCGCGCAACCAGGTACCCAGATCCTGATCGGCTGTCGCGGGTCCCGTCCTTCGCGCAGTGCCGGGAAGACCTGACGACGCAGCACGTCGAAGGAAGCCGGGTCGCGAAAGAATTCCGTGACCCGGATGAGAAAGTCCTGGTAGAGCGCGGCCGACTCCCCCGTGTCACGTTCGATCCGCTCGGCGTATTCCGGGAGGCTCTCGATTCCCTGCAGCGTCATGCGTCGATCGAGGCGTCGCCGCAGCGTGCTGCGTTTGTAGTGTGTGAAGTCCACTCCATGCGCGGCGCGGAGTCGCTGAAGGATCCGCTTGAGGAACATCTCCTCTTCGGCGGAGACGGATCTGGATGCAGCGTCAGAAGAGGATTGCCGGCTCAGTCGCACGAGCTCACCGGCAATTTCCTTCGGACTCAGCACCCGATCGACAAATCCCGTTTCGATGGCGTGGCGGGGCATGTCGCCAAACCGTGCGGAATCGGGATTCTGGGCGAAGACGATACCGCCTTCGTGTTTTATCGCCTGTATCCCGAGGGAGCCGTCGGAGTCGCCGCCCGAGAGTATTACTCCAATTGCGTCCCCGGCATAGTCGACAGCGAGTGACTTGAGCAACGCATCGACCGGAAGGTGGCGCTCGAATGCAGGCCGCTTCTCCAGATGAAAGCGTTTGTCGGCTACCGTCAGTGTCACGTTTGGCGGGATGACGTAGACGTGATCGGCCTGCAGCAGTTCGCCAGCAACCGGTGCGGCTACCGGGACACTTACCGTCCGGGCCAGAATCTCCGGCAGCCGGCTCTCGTGGTGCGGATCGAGATGTTGAACGACGATACACGCCAGGCCAGTGCGCGGCGGAAGCGCGCCGAGCAACTCGCTGATGGCATCAAGACCACCGGCTGACGCGCCGATGCCCACTACGCGGAACGTCACCCTGGATTAACCTCGGCGTGCCGTCATGAACCACCGGCGCTCGCTCACGATGAGCGCTAACCCGCCTCATGAAGGCGTCAGCGAAAATATTGAGCAGGCGAAGCGTTGGCGAGTAGCTCCGCCCCCGGCAACGAAACCGCGATGTGACCCGCAGACCCCCTCAAACCGCGTTACGCGAGTCGATGTCCAAGCAACATCGACTCGCTCCAATCCTTATTAGAGGATGCGGTTCATGCCTGGTCCCGCCTTCGTCACCGAGCTGCTCGCCGCCGTTCGTTCACTTCGGCGAGCTCCACTCGTTTCCGGATCCGCCATCGTGTGCATTGCCCTTGGCATCGGCTCGACGGCCGCCATCTCGAGTGCGATCAGCCGCGCGCTGCTGCAGCCGCTGCCGTTCCGCGATCCCGAGCGCCTCGTCACGGTTTATAGAGCGACCCCGCATTTCAACACTGGGCCGTTCTCGCCGCCGAACTACACGGACCTCGCCCGTGAGACGCATCAGCTCGAAGGGCTGGCGGCGATCGCGCATACCACAGCGCTGCTTCAACTGACCGACGAGGCCGCGCAAGTCAGCGTGAAGCGCGTGACCGGCAACCTGTTCCCTCTCCTCGGCGTCCGGGCGCTTCGTGGACGCATGCTGACGGCCGACGACGACCGGGCCGACGCTTCCCAGGTCGTCGTCATCGGAGAGGAGCTGTGGCGCGAACGGTTCGGTGGCGACGCGAGCCTCGTCGGCAAAACCATTCGGCTCGACGGTCAGGCGTATATGGTGGTGGGGATCGCACCGCGCGGCATGGGCATCCCGCACGGCTCGCAGGTGTTTCGCTCACAGGTGTGGAAACCGATGCGGTTCACTCCGGATGAGCTGTCGCAGCGCCGGAGCAGCTTCCTGTCGGTGTTAGGCCGGCTCGCTCCCGGCGCGACCGCTCAGTCCGCGCATGCGGAGCTCGTTCGCATCTTCGATGGAGTCGTCGCGGCCAATCCGGTGCTGCGTGGCGAGCAGGTGCGGGCCCTGGCGCTCGTCGGCGAGGGCGTGCGCAGCGTCCGGACGCCGCTCATTCTCCTGTTCGGAGCGGTGTGCATGGTGTTGCTCATCGCCGCGACCAACGTGGCGAGCCTCCTGCTCGCGCGCTCGGTGCAGCGGCGGCGTGAGCTGGCAATCCGATCAGCGTTAGGCGGGACGCGCGGCCAGCTGATGCGACCCGTGCTGAGTGAAAGCCTCGTCATGACCGCCATCGGGTTCCTCGCGGGACTGACGCTCGCCTGGATCGGTGTGCGGACGATCGGTTCGGTTGCCGCCGTGCGCCTCCCCCAGCTCGCCGGGCTCTCCGTCGACTACCGCGTAGTCGCTTTCGCGATCGCGCTCGCGGTCATCGTCGCCGTCGCATGTGGCGGGTTGCCTGCGTGGCGGAGCTCGGCGGTCGATCCACAGGACTCACTGCGCGACGGTCGCGGAGGCGGAACGAGCCGCGCGCATCACCGCGTGCTGCGATCACTGGTCGTCGCCGAGGTGTCGCTGTCGCTCGTGCTTCTGCTCGGCGCGGGGCTCGTGATCAAGGGGTTCGCGTCGTTGATCGGCAGGGACCCCGGCTTCGACCCCAACCCGATTCTCACGCTGCAAACGACCATCTCTCCGCAGCGGTACCCTGACGGCAACACGGTAGAGCGGTTCCTCGAGCCGGCCCTCGAGAAGATCCGCGCTATTCCCGGAGTCGACGCGGCCGCCTCCATCTCGCTCATCCCGTACGACAATTGGGGTTGGAACTTCAACATCCGATACGAAGGGCAACCGGGCGACGACCCGACCCGCCTTCCCATGGCCGAAAATCGGGTCGCGTCGCCGGAGTTCTTCAACGTGACGAAGCAGAAGCTCGTAGCCGGCCGGCTCCTCGGGCCACAGGACGACGGCCGTCCGGAGTCACCAACGGTTGTCGTGGTGAATCAGGCGCTCGTACGGCGCGACTTCCCCGGAAAGGATCCGATAGGCCGACGCTTCTACTACACGAGCGACACCAGCTTCGCCACGATCGTCGGCGTCGTGACGGATATCCGGAACTTCGGCCCGGTGGAAGCGCCTCACGCGGAGGTCTACAGCCCGTACCGCCAGACAGGCCAGGGATCGTCCAACTTCCCGATCATGGTTCGTGTACGGCGTGGCAACCCGGCCGACATGGTAGCTCAAGTCCGCGCGGCCATTCGGTCGGTGGATCAGCAGGCCGCGATCACGGACGTCCGTTCAATGCCGGAGGTCATGGCACTCAGCACCGGACGCGCACGATTCTACCTGATGCTCCTGTCCGTATTCGCCGTGGTCGCGCTGGTGCTTGCCGTCTCCGGGATCTACGGGGTGCTGAGCTACGCGGTTGCCCAGCGGACCCGCGAATTCGGTATCCGGAGCGCGCTCGGGAGTACGCCCGGAACAATGCTGCGGCTCGTAGCAGGCGAGGGACTTCGCCTTATAGGTCTCGGCGTTGCGATTGGCCTGATCGGAAGCGTCGCGGTCACGCGACTGCTCACAGCGATGCTCTACGGCGTCAGCCCACTCGACCGCGCTACCTGGGCGGTGACCACGGCGGTGCTCGTGACAATTGCCCTGCTCGCCACGCTGATGCCGGCCTTCCGGGCAGCACGGGCGGATCCGCTGCTCGCGATTCGATCCGATTGAGGCTGGGTTCAGGGGCTCGGGGTGAGAATTGGGGTCAGAATGCGGCTTTGACCCCAAACTGTAGAGGCAGGTCACCCCCGGGATGTTGCGTGGGTCACAGAGCGCGGGCCCAACTGCATCGCATCGTGGATGTCAGAACGCACCAGAGTTCTGCCATGACCGAGCTCAATTCTGAACGTATAGCCCGCGAAGTCGGCGCCGACGAGTCGTTGGTGGCTGACGTGATCGCGCGTCTCAGCCCCGTCCGTGGAGATCTCACGGACTCGGGGTTCTTCAGCCTTGTGCGAGACGTCGTCCGCACTAAGGTCAGATTCGCACAGCGAGACGCCGACGAGGATTTGTCTGCCGCGGTTCCAGTTCGGCGGCAGGATGACTGAGTAACGGTCTGGAGTCGGTGGCGAAACCACTCGTGATTGCGGACCAGTCCTTGCTCTTCTGCTGAGCAATTCCCACCCGCGGAACTATGGACCAGCCCAATCGCCGAGGGTTTGTAGCCACGTATACGGAGCCGAGTGGGAGACGGTGGACAGCCGAGGAGGTTGCCCGGCTCGAGACTGTGGTGCCGTCGTTCGACGGACCGTCCCCACGACTGGTGCTTCGGTTCACCAGCGAGGACTCGATCCGCGAGCAGCGGTTCACGCGCTGCGGTCCGGTCAACTGGACCGTCCCCGAGCTTGTCGAAGCGCTGTTTCTGAGCGCCCGACCAGTCCGCGCCGTGCGCGAGCCTACACCGCCCGGATCGCCGACGCGCCGCGCCACCCGCCGGAACTGGAAGCGCGGATCGCGCTAGCGCTTCGAGGAGGGTATCAAGGGTTCACGACGACGCCCGCGAGCCGTCGTTGGAGTTCCGCGATGTCCACACCGGGATCTTTCCCGTCCGATGCCTTCCCCTTGAAGGGAGACTGGGAACTCAGGGACCAGTCGGCGTTGAATTTCACATCGGCTTGCGTGGGCACGAAGCTGTTCCCGGCCGGGAATGCGGCCGCGCCCGGGTGCGAATCCCAGCATCCGTTTCCGACGAAGGACCAGTCCTTGGCGTACTTCACGAGCGCGTCGGCTCCGCTCTTCCCCTCACCGAACAGGCAGCCATAGTCGAGTCCCGGGCCGATCAGGTTGTCGACGAAGTCCACACGCGACGCCGGCGGCCCTGAGCCCTTCTGCACGTAGACAACCGAGCCCTTTCTCGGCGTGGCGAGTCGAACGAACGTGTTGTGGCGGAGCATGACGCCCTGCAGGTCGGCCGTGAGCAACAGCACGCGATTCATCGAATCGACACCGATCTCCGTGCACAGGTTCTGCTCGATTTGGACCTTCGCCATTGGCGAGGCGATACCGTTGTAACCGCGCGCGCTCATCGTGATGCACTGCCCCGCCTGGGTAACCCGATTCCACCTGACCGTGATGTCGGTGGCCTGGACATCCCTGTTCTTCTCGTCGGTCAGCGATTGGAGGTTGATGGCCATGGCGCTCTGCGCTTCGAACCAGCTGCGCTCGATCATGTTGCCCTCGAGCAGCACTCGCCGCCCGTCTTTCACTTCGAAGAGGTTCTTGGCGACGTAGCCCTTATAGGCCGAGTCTTTGACGAAATGATTGCCGCGAACTTCGACGTCGGAGGGGGCGACATCGGCGATCGCGCGCGCGGCGCCGCCGAGGAGCACGCCGATCGATGCGCAATCGAAATAGTTGTTGACGAGCTTCATCGGTCCGGCCCCCGTCCACGCGACGACACAATGCGACTCGATGCCCTTCCAGCGGACCTGATCGATCCACGAATCGATCAGCGCCAGCGAGCGGCCGTTGAAGATGGCGCCGTTCTTCGTGCTCGTGGTCGACGACCCGTGAATCCAGACACGATCGAGCGTGATCTCCGACGGCTGCGCCTCGAGCGTGTTCTCGCCGTCGCCGAGCCTAACGAGCCCCTCGTTGTGACTGACCGTCGAGCTCTGCGCCGTGGCCGTGATCTCGACGCGTGACAGTCTGAGTCTGCATCCGCCGTTCCTGGCCAGTACCGCTGGCAAGGTCGTGGGCGAGATGAGCCGCGGGTATTGGCTTGCCGCCGCGATCGCGGGCGTGACGCGCACGCCTTCCGCTGGGCCCTTGGGCCCGGTGACGATCACATAGCCGGCCAGGCACCGGGTCCATGTAAAGTTGCCGACGTACGAGGCACCGGCTGCGAGCACGAGCTCGTCGCCCGCTCGAGCCGCGTTCAATGCTTTCTGCAAGTTCGATCCGGCTGGCACCGGAATTTTGCGCGTGACTGCTGGATACTTCGTGTCGAGATAGACACGCGGCAACTCAGCCTTCGCGCCCTGCGAGGAAACAGCCTGGGCGCTCGAGGAGATCGCCGCAGTGATGGCGAGGAGAAATCGCATGGTCATGGAACTTAGGCGATCGAGAGCAATGTGTCCCGAGGGCGTCCACCCAAGAACTCGGCTCGTTGCTCTACCATGCTCGAAAGGCCCGGGAGCGATCCGGCTGATCCGTCCGATCCCGAAGCATCCGAACACCCCTTCGTCGTAGATGCGAGCCCTGAGAAGGCCGGCCTCACAGGCGAAAGGGGAAGCGGATGCATCAGGATGACTCGGATCCTCCGGATCGCTCCGCGGCCATGACACCTCCTCTCGCAACGAGCGGGTTTGTGAATGAAACGGCCAGGTGGTAGTCACTGTCCTGTGGCGTTAGGCGGACCGAGGAAGCCAGCCGGAGCCGCGAGTGGTGAGCTGAGCGTGCGCAGGAACGCCTCGATCTGTCGGCGCTCGGCGTCCGAGAGGTGCAACGGTTTGAGCTCGCTGTGCCCGAACGGCGCGGCGGTGGCGCGATCGTAGTGCGCGACGACATCGGCGAGCGTAGCCAACTGCCCCGCGTGCATGTACGGCGCACGCTCGGCCACGCCGCGCAGCGACGGTGTCTTGTAAGCACGCAGGAGCTCATCGCCCTCCGTGACGGCGAAGCGGAGCTCGTCGCAATCCTCCGGCTTCGCATCGCTGTACCGGCTCGTGCAGCTGAACTCCGACGCGACGACCTGCCGCGCCCCGACCGCACGACCACTGTCCACGGCGGCTACCAACGTTGAGGCCGGGACGCCCGTGTTATGGAAATGGTTGTCGGTGAACAGCGCACCGTTGTGACAGGTGCTGCAGTTGGCCTTGCCGATGAAAAGGCGCAGCCCGGCCTCCTCCTCAGGCGAGAACGCATCGGTGGGCGTGTGTGCGCGGCCCGCGAGCTCGGCCTCGACGTACCGGTCGAACCGTGACGGCGTGTAACCGATTCGGCGCTCGAACGCCGCGATCGCCTTCCCGATGTTCGCGTAGACCCGCGAAATGTCGTCCTGTCCGGACGCTGGCATCCGTCGCCACGCAGCGGCGCGCGCGGAATCAGCGACCGGGCCGGCATGGGCAGGCGTTCCACCGAGCATCGGCAAGCGACCGAACACTGCCTCGTACTCATCGCGGTAGTGTGCGGCGATGATGTGAGCGTATTGGGTCCGGTCGCCGCCGTGTTCGAGCGCACTCTCGAGCGGGCCAAGCGCCTGCGCCCACTGACTGTCGGCGCGGCCATCCCAGAACATCCACGGACTGTGTGCGGTGCCGGCTATCGGCATCGTGCGCCGATTGGTCGTTCCCACGCCGTGCGCGAGCGGCGTGCCGTCCTGGAAGTCGCGCGCGGGCATGTGGCACGTCGCGCACGAGACCTTCCCGTTGCCGCTGAGCCGCGTGTCGAAGAAGAGCTCCTGCCCGAGGCGCGCCGCCGACGTGTCGTCGGCGTACCGGTTGGACGGATCGGCCGCCAAGGAACCGAGACTGCCGAGCGACAGCGAGCGAAGCGTCTCACGCTGTGCAGCCGACCAGCGTGGGCCCACGAGCTTTAGCGCTGGCGCTGCGGCAGCCGAGATGACGGTGGCGGCGACGAGCCCGAGCGATACGAAGCGTGCCATGGATGACTCCGGAGACGTTAGGCGCAACGCGAACCGTTCGATCACAGCTTGACGTTGAACACGAGCGAATCACTGCCTGGCGTCGCGTTGACACGGAACTTCACGACCCACCAGCCACCCATGTTGAACTTCATTCCCTCCACGAGATGGTCGCCGTTGCCGAGCGCACGCGTGACGCGTGGCTTCGTCGGCAGGCCGTGGCCGTGCTGTGGCATCCCGCCGTCCACCGAGACCGTGGCGCTGTCCACCGGCGTTCCGCCCGCCGTCTCCAGGTGCAGCGTCCACCGCTGCAGGCGACCCTGCGGGATCGAGTCGCCCTGGGGCAGGATGGTGGCGCGATAGAGCCCGCCCTCGCTGCGACGCGTGCGGGAGTAGTCGAGGTCCTCGGGCGCCCGCGCGAACAGCATGCATCCGGTGAACAGGCTCACGATGGCCGCGGCGACGATCGCGCGGGAAACCACGCTGCGAGACAACATCTTCGGAGTGTTCTGTATAACGGACATTGGAGACCTCTCGGCGGTGAGAGAAATGCGAAGAGCCACGTCGCGTTGGACGTGGCTCTATGCTAGCCGCGAGGGATTGTCCGCTCTTGAATGCAGGGGCTGGCCTGTTGAACGTAGGGGCTAACGTTTCGTGACGTCGACCTTTGATGCCGGCGCGGTCCCCTCGGCTTGCAGCGTCCCCACCTGCAGCGCCGACGGCGGAAATCCGAACATGCGCCGCGATGTGCGCGACAGGTGTGCGGCGTCGGCGAACCCGGCGCGGTGCGCCGCGGTCGACAGCGAGGCTCCCTCGGTGAGCAACTCCCAGACGCGGACGAAGCGCCGCCAGAGGATGTATGGCCGAAGCGCCATCCCCGTCTCTTCGACAAAAAGGTGGCGGAAGCGACTCGGGGATAGATATGCCTCGGCCGCCACGTCCTCGAGCGTCAGCTCGGAGTCGAGGTGACTCCTGATGTAGGAGATCGCACGCAGAATCCGTTCGTCGGAGACGACGGCGGGTTCGACACCGCCCGTGAGCGCGCGCACGACCTGATTTGCGGCATCGCTCACGGCGCGCACCGTCCGCTGGTCCCGCCAGGCCGCGAATATCCGCGGTACAACGTCGGCGAGCTTGTCGTCAGGCAGCGCCGCGATGCCATCGCGGAGGTAGATCTCGCTGAGCGCACGGCCTTCGCGCGTCTCCGGCTCGATGAACATGACGACGTTGAACGGAACAACCGTGGCGTCCATGGTATGCGGCTGCCGCGACGGTATGATGGCGCCGCCGTATTCCGTCCACGCCTCCCGCTCGCTCGAACGAAAGCGGATGCCCGGCTGGGATCCAAACGCGATCTGGATGGCGTAGTGAGCGTGCACCGGGACGATGCTTTTTGCCCGCCCCACCACCAGGCAGCCGCCATCCCATGACACGAAATGTCCGATCCCCGTGCCGTTGCTCATGATCCTCTCGCCGTCGTGACGCGCGAAACTTGTCACGATGCCGAGACGGTTGGAGGCCAAAAGGACTCACCGCCGGCCGGCCGAGTGGCTCAGCCGTCAAACGGGTCAGCCGCGAACGTCCACTGATCCCGCTGGAGTCTGCCCCCAATCCGCAATCGAAGCGCGGCGAGCGATCTGCGCCGCGACGAAGGCGGCGTCTTCGCCCACACCCCCGATGAGCGAGGAGCTGAGCCTGTATTGGAACCGCAGGCCCGCGAAGTAGAGGCCATCGACGGCGCTGGAAACGCCTCGGCGGTGCGAAGGCGTGCCGCGTTCGTTCAGCACCGGCAATTGGATCCATCGATAGTCCGCCTCGAACCCGGTGCACCAGACGATTGCGCGTGGCTCGATCACCGTGTCACCACAGACCGGAAGTCCGCCACGCTCGTCGACGAGGCGGCCGATGCGATTGATCCCCGCCGCGCTTAGCGCCCGTTCCGAAATGCCGATGCGCTGATCGCCATGTTGCGCCCGCTTTCGCATGCGTTGGCCGAGGACGGAATCCGTCGTCGCCCGCTTCATGACGGGCCACACCCAGTCGAAGAGGTCGCGGCCGAGGAATCGACGCGGAAGATGACCGGGACTTCGCCCCGCGAGCCAGACCTTTCGAGACTGTGCGAGCTCGAGCGCGATCTGCGCGCCTGAATTCCCCGCGCCGACGACGAGCACGGGCCCGTCTGGGAGCTCCAATGGATTGCGATAGTCGCTCGAATGGAGCTGGTGGATTTCCGGCATCAGCCGCTGGCTGATTGCCGGGAGCTTCGGCCGCTGGAAAGGACCGGTCGCGACCACGACCTGATCGGACTCGTAGACGCGGTCGGCAGCATGCACGACGAAGCGCTCGCCATCGTGCTCGAGTGAGCGAACCTTCGTGTCGAGACGGAGCGGCAGGTCGAATCGCTCGGCGTATCGCGTTAGGTAATCTGCCACCTCATCCTTGTCGGGCCGATGAGTGGGCGGCGCCGGGAACGGCATTCCCGGGAGACCGCTGTACGCCGCCGGCGTGAAGAGGCGCAGCGAGTCCCACCGGCGACGCCACGAATCGCCAATGCGCGACGCGCCATCGAGAATGACGAAGTCTGCGTCGTCTGACGCGAGGTAGTGTCCGACGGCGAGGCCAGCCTGGCCGCCGCCGATGACAATGGTCTCGAAACGCTCGACGCGTCCGAGCCGGGAGTTTTGGGTGTCGGTCGAGAGAGGCATGGACCGAAGATGCGAACCGGCCAGCCTACCGGCTTGAACGCAGGGGCTAAAAGAAAGTTGGGGGTCAGAGTCCGTCTGCGCACGACGGCTCTGACCCCCCACCCTAACGCCAGCGTCTACTGACGGTGGTAGCTCAGCCCGGCGCGCTGCGCCTGCTCCACGGCGATGACCATGCCTGGGACCAGGTCTACCTCAGGCAGGATATTCGCCTTCATATCCTGATAGACCGCGTTCGGGTCCAGGCCGCGCTTCTGGGCCAGGAGTGCCGAGAAGATCGTCAGCGCGTTGTTGCAGAGGATGAGCGTAGCGCCGCGCTTGTGCAGCGACTCGAGGCTCGCCTGCGGCAGTGTCATGCCGAGGACCACCGGCGCGGCGCGCCACGGGTTGGCCGTCGCCGGCTTCCCGGTCGCGTCGTTCGTCTCGAGGAACTCGCCGATCTGATACTTCGCCCACGCGGCGTCGTTGAGCCCGTAGAAAGTGGTCGCGCCATAGAACGTGAGCACCGCATCGATGTCCGCGTCCTTCACGTTGAACGCCTTGTTGTACGTGTCGTAATAGTTCATCACGTGCACGAGCGGCACGCCGCCGTTCGCCGTCGGCGCATCGAAGAACTGTTTGTGCTTCGAAGTGAGACCGTCGAGCCACTTGTTGCTCGGTTCCTTCGGGCCGGGGCGCGTGGCGAGGGCCTTCGCGGGCTCGGCGGCAGCAATACCGACGCGGGCGGCGGCGATGGTTACGGTCGCGGCGACGGCGACCGACGCGATCATCATCGAGGTGCGAGCCACGGCGCGGGTGATACTGGTAGTCAACATTGGAGGATACTCCCTAGTTAGGCGGTTCAGTTTACGACAGCGAGGACTTCGAGGTACTCCGATTGCACGCGCGTTGTCCCGTCCGTCGCGCGGTTGTGGTCCGTCCAGAGCCGCTCCAGGTCACGACGCAGGGCGTCGCGGTTCGGCTCATCCAGCACCGCGAACGACCGCAGCGTCGGCCCGTACCAGAGACGGAAGTGGTTCACCGTCTCCTCCGGCCCAAACGGGTACTCGAACGTGATCAGTCGCCGAGTCAGCGTCAGCGATTTCACACCGGACCCGAGACGCGCGCGCACGGCGTCTTCGGTGCCCCACAGTAAAGGCGAAGAAATGCCCGTCGGAGGTGCCACGTATTTCGTGGTCATTCTGAGCATCTCGCCGATGAAGCCCGCCGGCGTCCAATTGGCCATCGCGATCCTGCCGCCGGACCGCGTCACGCGCAGCATCTCCGCCGCGGACCGCTCGGGGCGCGCCGCGAACATCGCCCCGAACATCGTGACGACGGTCTGGAACTCGCCGTTCGCGTAAGGCAGCTGTTCGGCGTCGCCGACGTCGAACCTGATCGACAGGCCTTCGGCCAGCGCCCGCGTTTGTGCCTGCGAGACGAGGTTGGGGGCAATGTCGATCCCGGTCACCGATGCACCGGTGCGCGCCGCGGGGATGGCCAGGTTTCCGGTGCCACACGCCAGATCGAGCACGGGCTCGAGGCGTTCGAAGCCCAACCGCGCGATGAACTCGGCGGACCCCCGGCTGTACCCCTTCGCGATCCGGCCGAAATCGCCAGCGGTCCAGGTCGCGCGTACACGCTCGCCCATCGGATCGAGCTCGAGCGGGGCGCGCGGCGTATCGGGTAGTGCAGTCATATAAATGGTTGGCGTCAATGAAGAGAAAGGGAGAAACCGGCCGGCCTTCGTCGGGGACGGAATCGTTAGGTGTGGCATCGTCCCTCAGCGGGTCGCGTCTGCCGGGTTCACGTAGGTGAGCACGAATGGACTGAGGCCGTGCACCTGCACCACGGTTTCGCCGCGTGCCATCGCGTAGTGGGCATGCTCGGCGGGAATGCTGACGAAGGCATCGCGGCCGAGGTCGGTCAGCTTCGCGTCATCGAACGCGGTGCCCATCCCGGCGCGGAAGGTCCCGGAGAGGACCGTCACGTTCTCGACCGTGGGGTGGGTGTGCGGAGGGATCTTGTAGCCGTTCGGGAGCTTGAGGCGGATCGTGAACGTGCCGGCCGCCGTTGGGTCACCCTCGAGCACCGCGATCTGGGCGCCTGGCGGCAGAAACGCCGGCGCCGGGCCCCACGTGATGCCCTGTTGGTTTGACTTGGAGGCCGATGGTGCCGTGGGCGTGTCCTGAACCGTGGTGCCTGAGGCTTTGGAGCACGCGGCAAGGGCGAGAATGGCCGCGAGGTAGGCGAGAGGGGTCGTACGCATGGAACTGTCTCCGAAGGAGTCACTACCTGCGCTCGACGTCGTGTCGAGCGTTGAATGCGGAGGCAGAATACCGGAGACGCTGAAGCGCTACCGCGGGGGAACCACGCGGACTTTCAGATTTGGTACGGGAGATTTCGGGCGCAGTACGGGGCGGTTCGTCACGAAGACGGCAGAGAACTGCAGACGGTAGACGGCAGTGGGCAGACGGGAGAGGGCAGAGGAACCGGATCCTCTGCCCTCTGCAACCTGCCGTCTGCTGTCTGCCGTCTTCGATTGTCTGCCGTCTCCCGTCTCACACGGCTCGTCGCGCGCACATGCCTATCCGCGACGTTACCGACGGTGGACCGCCGGCGGTCGCGTTATCCCTTTCTCCACCGCCCACGCTGCGAGCTGCGTCCGCGACGTGAATCCAAGCTTCCCCAGCGCGCTCGCGACGTACCCCTCCACGGTCCGCTCTCCGATCCCGAGCTCACGAGCGATGACGCGGTTCGCCTTCCCCTGCGCGACCAGCTCCGCCACGTCGCGCTCGCGTTGTGTGAGCCCGCCTAACGCCTGCTTCGCGGCGCGTCCCGGCGACGGTGCCGGCGCGGCCGGAATCACGGCATCGAGCCCCTCGAGAAAGCGGGCCCGGAGATCGGAATCCGGCACCTTCTCCGCCAGCTCATCGGCCAGAGCGCGTGCGGTGTCGAACGCGCGACGTGCCTCGAGACGCTTTCGCTGCGCACGGTGCACGTGCCCGAGCGCCGCCTCGACCCGCCAGAGTGTCGGTTTCGCAGCTTGTCGGGTCGCCTCTACTCGCGCCGTCTCCAGCGTTCGCTCCGCTTCCTCGTACCGGCCGAGCGCCGACAGCGCTTCGCCCCGAACGAGCGACAGGCGCGGAACGCCCAGCACGTTCGTGGGGTCGCCTGCCCGCTCTACCTCGAGCCGAGCGTCGGCCATCTGCAGCGCCGTTTCGGGGCGCTGTTCGATCAGCGCGATCTCGGCGCGGGCCATCCAGAGTTGACGCTCTCCCAGCGTCGGTGACGGCTTCCATGGGCCGGCGGCCGTCCCCCCAAAGGTCGTTGCGGAGCCAGCCACGCGGGCCGCGCGGTCCAGTACTTCAATGGCTTCGGGGAGGCTCGATGTCCGGGCGCGCGCCAGCGCGAGCGGCGCCGCCGTCCATCGGATCCACACCCGGGACCCGATCCGCTGCGCGATCTGATGAGCCGACTCCAGATGCTCGCGCGCCACCTCAGGCGCAAGCAGGTCGAGCGACAGGGCGCCGAGCATCCGGAGCGACCCGCTCATCCACTGCAGATGGTCGATCGCCTCGGCCTGTGACAGCGCCTCGCGCGCGAGCGGGATCGCGCGGTCATATTCGCCATACGCCAGGAGACAGTCGCCGAGAATGAACCGGATGAAGACCTCGCCGGCACGCCACCCGATCTCCTGGGCAAGGCGTATCGAGCGCATCACCTGGAGCTCCTCCGGCACCATGGCGCTCAGGAAGGGCGTCGTCGAGGACGACTGGTACGACGGGCCGCATAACGCGAGCAGCGCCAGTGCGTTCGCTAGCCCCCGCCGGTCATCCATGTCGCTGAACAGTTTCACCGAGCGCTCGTAGTACGTTGCCGCGGCGCGCTGTTCTCCGCCCACGTGATGGGCCATCCCGATCAGGTCGACCGTTTCCGCAACACCGGTGTTGTCGCCGAGCCGCTCGAAGATGGCCAGCGCTTCCGCGTGATGCGGCAGGCCGGCCTGCGGCTCATCGAGGTTGGCGTACCAGTTGCCGACGCGGTTGAGGCTCCGCGCCACGAGTAACTCGTCCCCAAGCGTGCGTGCCAGGTCGAGTGACTCCCGCCGGTATTCCCCGGCGCGCTCGTAGTCTCGCGCTGCCCACAGCTTGCCTAACGCGTACAACGCTTCCCACTCCGCGTGGCGGTCGGACGCCGCGCGGCCGCGCTCGAGCACGCTGTGGAAGTCATCGTTGGCGCGCTGAAACTCGCCGAGCGTTTCGTTCGCGCTCCCGCGCGCGAGATAACACGCGATGGTCGGCTCCACTCCCGCGCGCTCCGACGCCGTGAACGCGCGATCGAGATGGGCCACCGCCTCACGCGGAGCGGACAGCGCCGCGGCATGCTCGCCGGCGCGAGCAGCATATTCCGCGGCGCGTGCCCAGTCTCCCGCTTCCCACGAGTGGTACGCGAGCGCCTCGACCACGCCGTCGAGCGCGTCTGCATGCTGTCGTTCCAGCGCAGCCGCCACTTCACGGTGCAGCGCGACCCGCTCGCGAGCGAGAAGCTCCGCGTAGATGGCCTCTCGCGTCAGCGCGTGGCGGAACGCGAAACGTTCGGCCGACTCCTCCACGACGAGCTGGGCCGCAATCAGCTCCTTCACGAGCGCAAGCAATTCCTTCTCGTCGCGGTTCGTGAGCGTCTGCAACAATCCGAAGTCGAAGCGACGTCCTGCAACGGCGGCGGTGGATGCGACATCGCGCGCCGGAATCGTGAGGGCGGCAACGCGCCGTCGCACCGCTTCGACCGCGGTCTTCGGCACGCGTACACGCTCGAGCGGCCGGGCGTGCCATGTTCCACCGGTCCGCGCCAGGTCGCCGCCGACGATGAGCGACTTGAGCGTCTCCTCGACGAAGAACGGGTTGCCTTCCGTGAGCCCGTGCAAGAGGTGCAGGAACTCGTCGCCGAGGGTGTCGCGCTGGCCGAAGATCGCCTGCAGCATCGCGCCGACATCGCCGCGGCCCAGTCGCTCCACCGGCATCTCGGACACGACGCGCGCGCGCTCGAGGTCCGCTACGAGCCGGGTCAGCTGCGGACCAGCCTCCTCGCCACGATAGGTCAGCGCGATGACGACCGGCTGGGTGCTGTGACTCCGCGCAAGGTGAAAGATCAGCTCGAGCGTGGCGTCGTCGCTCCAGTGCACATCCTCGAACGTGACGAGAACCGGCTGCGTACGCGCCAGCGTGGTGATCACCTGCGCCAGCGCGTGAAACAGCCGCCGCTTGTTCGTCTCGGGATCGATAGTGGTGTTCGGCGTCGCATCCGGGAGGAGCGGACCGAGCTCGGGAAAAATCGTCACGAGCTCGGAAGCCGCCGGCGCGAGAACGTGGGACACCACGGCGAGGGAGGCGCCACCCGCGAAGAGCCTCACGAGATCCAGCAGTGGCGCGTACGGAATAGACCGTTCAGCCTCGAAGCATGCGCCGCTCAGCACGAAGAAGCCGGACTCGCGCGCTTCGTCAGTCATCACTCGAAGGAGCCGCGACTTGCCGACTCCCGCTTCGCCAACGATCAGCGCAACGCCACCGTTGCCTTCGCGTGCTCGCGTAAGAACACGTCGCAGACCGGTGAGCTGTGGCTCTCGACCGATGAGGGTAGGACAGACGACATCGTGGTCCAGATGCATAGGCCAGACACGCTGTACGAGCGTGACCGGCGAGTCAATGGCGCGACGCGATCAGCGGCTGGACCTGAGCGCCTGGGCGGCCTTCTCGAGATTCGGCAGATTGGCCTGCTGATCGCGTGGAACGTGCTTGAGGGCAACGTCCCAGCTCGCAATCGCCGCCTTTCGACGCCCAAGCGCGGTGTACCCGCGGGCGAGACCCACGTACGGCCAGAACTTGTCGGCTGGATGGAGCCGTCGGTTGGCCTCGAACACGCGCATCGCGCGGTCTTTGCGACCGGCGGCGAGCATCGCGAGACCGTACCGGTGAACCGAGGGGGCGTCCGTGTCCGGAAGCTTGATGGCACGGTCCATCACGGTGTCGGCATCCGCATCGCGTCCCATCGCCGTGAGCACCGCTGCCTTGGTTTGCAGCGTCGAGAAGTCTGCGCGTCCCTGGGCCGCGTTCCTGAACGGTTCCGAGATCGCCTTGTCCGCCCACACCAGCGCTTCCTCCAGATTCACCTTGCTCGCGGCGGCGAACTGCGCGGCGGCCTGCCAGTTCTGATAGTTGAATCCGGCCCACGCCCGGAGATCCTTGCCCATCTGCATTGCGTACAGCTCGTTGACGTTAGGCACGTCGATGCGCAACGGGATGCGCTTGTTCTCCCACTGCAGGTACACCGTGGCCGAGTTGGGAAGCCGGTTGTCGAAGCCGTAGGTGAGGAATTCCGTGAACGGCGCGTCCTGAGGAGTTGTTGCCACCCGGAGGACCACGTCCTTCGGGTCGTACTGGAACGCGCCCCACCCTGGATTCGAAGACAGGATCCACGTCCACGGGCCGGTCTTCGCCAGCTCGAGGAACAGCGCGTACGTGCCGGCCTTGAGTGGCGTGCCTCCGAGCTGCACGTCGTGCGACACGGTGAGAGTCGTGCTCTCGTTCGCGCCGGCGCGCCACGGCGCCGCCCTCGACGGACCGAAGCCTTCGTCGTACAGGCCGTAGGGGATCAGCTCGCCCCAGATGTGGCCCGTGCGCTCACGCCCCTGGAAGTGGACCCGTGGACTGTGGTAGGCAATCGTCACCTTCACGAGACCGATCCACTGGGACACCTCGGCCCTCTGGTTGTCGCCGTTAGGCGGCGTCGTGAGCTCGGCGTGCATTTGTGCGACGGCAATCGCGTGGGGCATGGCCGACGTGCCGAGTCCCAACAGAATCAGCAGCGTTTTCATAGGCGGATGGTTTTTTCAACCATACCGCGCGTGCGC
>Ga0207691_10001061_pt1 | contig 27332 bp, 20 predicted proteins | sample KBSM13metaG_FD_184327 | JGI IMG/M metagenome (GOLD analysis project Ga0207691, IMG submission 184327) | Miscanthus rhizosphere microbial communities from Kellogg Biological Station, Michigan, USA - KBS M1-3 metaG (SPAdes) (version 2) | ecosystem: Host-associated > Plants > Roots > Rhizosphere >...
CATCCGACAGCGCGCAGCAGCCAGCTCCGGCGCCGACCACCGCGAGCACGAGCAACGGCTTCGGCGAGAACCTGACCCCCGATGCCGGCGGCAAGGTCATCGACGTGCACCTGCTCACCGACGACCAGGGGAACAACAAGTTCGACCCGAAAGAGATCGAGGCCCACCAGGGAGACGTCATCCGGTTCACGCTCAAGACCGGTGTCCACAACGTCGACTTCCTGCCCGATTCGAACTCGATCAAGGCGGGCCTGCCCGCGCCGAGTGCGCTGCTCCAGCTCCCGGGTCAGACCGTCGACCTCAAGGTCACGCTCGCCCCGGGCAAGTACTACTTCCAGTGTGACCCGCACGCGGCGTTAGGCATGAAGGGCCGGCTCGAGGTCGAGGCGAAGGAATAAGCGGATCGGTCGACGTCGCCCCGCTCGGGTCACGCATCGCCGCAGGTCGAGCTGCGTTCGTCAACAACGATGACGCGGATGTCGCGGAAACTGCCGGATCCGCCTTTGCGCTGACACTGAGTGTGGCAACGCCCCAGACTTTGACGGAACGACCTCGGCAAGCCATGCGTGCCCAGCCCGGTTACCAACAAAATCGGCTCGTTGTGCGATGCGGTTGCCCGTTAGGCAGTCATCCGGCCGTTTCCGCTTCCTCCGCCAGATCGTTGTTCCCGGAAGGATGTTGCCCTGCACCGAAGTCGTACCCGGTGCGCGGAGGGCCTCCGTGTCTCGGGCTGGTATCGCAGTTCGTCGGCAGACTTGAACAACGCGCACAGGGTTGTTAGCATCGGCTCAATTCCGATAAATCATATCGGAATTAACGGTCGTGCCGACTACCGGAGAAAATGCGCTCGTTCCCAGCCCTTGTCGTTCTCGCTCTGTCGATCGTAAGCCCCAACGCCGCAACGGCTTCCACATCGACCGCCGCATTCCAGGCCAAGCAGGACACCACGCGCCGCGACTCGACGGCGCAAACGCTCGGCCGAGTGGTGATCAAGGAAAAAGCGACAAAACGATCCGGCTACACGACGACCCGGTCCAGCTTCGCCACCAAGACCGATACGCCTCTCCGCGACACGCCGCAGTCGGTCAGCACCGTGAACCGGCAGCTCATCGCCGACCAGTCGATGCAGAACATGGCCGACGTCGTCCGGTACATGCCGAGCATCTCGATGGGGCAGGGCGAAGGACACCGCGACGCACCGACAATCCGAGGCAACAGCTCCACGGCGGACTTTTTCGTCGACGGCATCCGCGACGATGCGCAGTACTACCGCGATACCTACAACCTCGAGCGCGTCGAGGCGCTCAAAGGATCGAACGCCATGATCTTCGGTCGCGGTGGCGGCGGTGGCGTCATCAACCGCGTGACCAAGGAAGCGGGGTTCGCCCGCGTCCGCTCGCTGTGGCTCGAGGGTGGGTCGTATGACCATCGCCGAGGCTCGATCGACGTCGACGAGCCGGTGACGTCGAAGGTCGCCGTGCGCGTCAACGGGATGTACGAGAACTCGAGCGGGTTCCGCGATGAAGCGAGCCTCGAACGCTCCGGTGTCAACCCGACGGTCGGCCTCGCGATCGGTCCCAACACGACCGCGCGCATCGGCTACGAGTTCTTCCGCGACCACCGCAACGTCGACCGCGGGATTCCATCGTTCAACGGTGCGCCGTCGCCAGCGCCGCTCGAGACGTTCTTCGGCAACCCCGACGTGAGCTATGCGGACGCGCGGGTGCACAGCGCGAGCGCGACCATCGATCACGGTTTCGTCTCGGGCCTCACGCTTCACAACCGCACGCGCTTCACCCATTACGACAAGTTCTACCAGAATGTGTTTCCTGGCAGCGCGGTGAACGCCGCGGGCACGGAGGTCAACCTCTCCGGCTACAACAACGCGCAGACGCGCGCCAACCTCTTCAATCAGACCGAAGCGACGTACGCGGTCGGGACCGGAAGCGTCCGGCACACGCTGCTGGCCGGAGTCGAGATTGGTCGCCAGGCGACCGACAACTTCCGAAACACGGGGTACTTCGCCAATGCGGCGACTTTGTTCCCCGTGCCGTTCGCGAGCCCGACGGTCGTCATGCCGGTCGCGTTCCAGCAGAGCGCCACGGATGCCGACAACCACGTCGTCGCCGATGTGAGCGCCGTGTACGCCCAGGATCAGTTCACGTTGTCTCGGCAATGGCAGGCGATCGCCGGCGTTCGCTACGAGCGGTTCGATCTCAGCTTCCACAACAACCGCGACGGGTCGAACCTCGGCCGCGATGACCACATGGTGTCGCCGCGGCTCGGTCTCGTGTTCAAGCCGGTCGAGTCGGTCTCCACGTACGGCTCGTACAGCGTGTCGCACCTCCCCAGCGCCGGCGATCAGTTCTCGTCGCTCAACGCCACGACGCAGACGCTCGAGCCCGAGCAGTTCACGAACTACGAAGTTGGTGCGAAGTGGGACGTGAGCCAGGATCTGGGAATCACGGCGGCCGTTTACCGCCTCGACCGGTCGAACTCGTCGGCGCGTGACCCTAACGATGCGTCGAAAACGGTACAGACGGGCCGCCAGCGGACCTCCGGCTTCGAGCTCGGCGCGACCGGCAACGTGACATCGCGCTGGCAGGTTGCCGGTGGCTGGGCTACCCAGCGCGCGAGGATCCTGAGTGCGACGACGTCAGCTCGTGCTGGCGCCACCGTCCCACTCGTGCCACAGACCATGCTGTCGCTCTGGAACCGCTATCAGTTCCTCCCGCGACTCGGCGGCGGCGTCGGGGTCATCCACCAGACGCGAACCTACGCCGCGATCGACAACGCGGTGACCCTGCCAGAGTTCACGCGCGTCGATGCCGCCGCGTACGTCGGCGTGACGAGCAATGTGCGTCTGCAGCTCAACGTCGAAAACCTGCTCGACGAGCAGTATTACCCGACGTCGCAGGGGAACAACAACATCATGCCCGGCGCACCGCGCAGCCTGAGGCTCGGGATCAACACGGGATTCTAGCTGTAGGTCCCGCTAGGTGCCTACGCTCGCCATCTGCCGGATGACGTCCCATTCCCGGGGCGTCACCGGCGTCACGGACAGGCGACCGATGCGCAACAGCGCCATCCCGGCCAACTCCGGCCTGGTCTTGAGCTCGGCCAGCGTGACAGGTCGGCCCAATCGCCCGACCGCGCGAAGGTCCACCATGCACCAGTCAGGATCGTTAGGCTCCGGGTAGGCCTCGCGAACGACCTCGCACACACCGACGATGGCCTGCGGGTTCACGCTCGAGTGGTAGAACAGGACCTGGTCGCCGACCTTCATGCCGTCGCGCATGAAATTGCGCGCCGCGAAGTTGCGGATGCCGTCCCAGTTCGTGGTCTGGTCCTTCGCCGCGAGCAGGTCGTCGAACGAGAAGGTTGACGGCTCGGACTTGACCAGCCAGTAGCGTCGCTCGCCTGGAGCGCGCGGGGTGAACACGGCCGCCCACGCCCCGCCCTCCTTCCCTTTCGCGGCAGGCTTCTTCGCGACGGGCTTTTTCGCGACCGCCGCCTTTTTCACCGCTTTCGTCGCCGATTTCTTCGCCGTACCGGTCGCCTTCTTTCCGCCGGTCCGCTTGCCCTTTCCCGCTGACGACATATCGTGCCTCGTTATTCTGATTCTGGTCGCGCTAATCTGCTTCAAAGGGGGTCAGACTCTCAATGCATCGTTTCAGCGCGGCCCAGGCCGCGCTGAAACGATGCATTGAGAGTCTGACCCCCGACGGGGCGAAACAACGCACTCGACCGATGCCACAAGAACTGCGGTTCGCGCTCCGTTCGCTGCTCCGGAGCCCGGGATTTCTGATCACTGCAGTGGGGTCCCTCGCGATCGCCATTGGCGCGAGCGTCGCGGCCTTCAGCGTGATCGACGCCGTGCGCCTGCGGGCGCTCCCGTTCGTCAGTGCCGATCGGCTCGTGATCATCGGTGAAACCCCGACCGGCCTCGGCACCGAAGGCACACCGCCGTGCCGAGGGGGCTGCAACGTCTCGTACGAGACGTACGCGCAGGTGTTGCGGACGCAACGATTTCGTTCGGTCGATGCGATAGCCGCCACCACGGGCGGCGCGAAGTCACTCACACGAAATGGTGAGGCGATCCTGGTCAACGGCGGCGTCGTCTCGCCTAACGTATTCGGCCTACTCGGCGTGAAGCCGGTGATCGGGCGAGCGTTCACGGCCGACGACGACCGGCTCGGAGTTCCGCTGACGACCGTCCTCAGCCATCAGCTCTGGGAGACCCAGTTCGGCAAGGACCCCGGTGTCATCGGAACGGACGTCAAGTTGAGCGATTCGCACTACATCGTCATTGGGGTCATGCCGCCTGGCTTCCGCTTCGAGATCAACTCCGACTTCTGGCTTCCTGTCGTTCCCACACTCGACCCGAGCACGCGGCCGTCGATCCGTACCGTGACGGTGTTCGCGCGGCTTGCCCCCGGGCGAACGATCGCGGACCTGCGCGCCGAGCTTGCGAACGTCGAGCCGGCGGTCGCGGCGGGAGCGGGCAAGGCACAGAAGACGAAGCTCGTGGCCGACCCGCTGCGCGAACGGTACGCGTCGTCCACCCAATCACATGACCTCATCTTCGGCGCCATCGTCGCCTGCCTCCTGGCCCTCGCCTGCGCGAACCTGGCGAACCTGGTCCTGACCCGGACGCTCAACCGTCAGCGGGAGTTCGCCATCCGGTCGGCGTTAGGTGCCGGCGCCGGTCGTCTCGCCCGCGTCCTTCTGGCACAGAACGCCGTGATCGTCGCGGCGGCGGCCGTGCTGGGCATCGGTATCGCATGGTCGGCGTTAGGCGTGATGAGCTCGCTCCCGGCGCTCACATCGCTCCGCCCCGACGGCATGGAATACCGCATCGACGCGCGCGTGCTCGGCTTCGCGACCGTCGTCGCCGTGCTCGCCGCGGCGCTCGTGAGCATCATCCCGGCCCGGCTGGTCGTCGGACGCGACGTGCACCATCTCCTGCGTGTTTCGGCCGCGGCCGGCAGCGGCGACCGGGCACGGTGGGCGCAGCGACTGTTCGTCGTCGGACAGGTCGCGTGCGCAACCGTGCTGCTCATCGGTGCCGGCCTCATGGCGCGAACCGTCTGGCACTTCGCCCAGGTGGACCTGGGGTTCAAGGTGAATCGACTCGTCACCGGGACGCCGAGCTTTCCGCATCCGTGGCGCGTTCCGGAGAAGTACATGCCGGTGACCGAGCGCATTCTCACCGAGCTCGGTGAGCTTCCCGGCGCTGCGTCGGTCGGGCTTCGCGCCAACAACCCACTGCCTCGGCGCGATGGTCGTGCGAGCATAACGCTGGAGGGCAGGGCCGAGCCGCTGCCGGCCGGGCTCGTGCCCGCCGGCGCACTGTCCGTGAGCCCCGAGTATTTCGCCACGGTCGGCGTGCCCGTCATCAACGGGCGTGCCTTCACTGACCGCGACCGAAAGGAGTCGATACCGGTCGCCATCGTGAACCAGTGGGCGGCACGACGATGGTGGCCCGACCGCGAGGCGATAGGACAAACGGTTCGCGTGGACACGGGCGGTGGCACGCTCGCGATCACCGTCGTGGGCGTCGTCGCGAACAGCAAGGCGGCTCGTCCGAACCTGCTGCTCGACGAGGATGGTCCAGAACTGTATCGCCCATTCGAGCAGGCGCCGTCTGCATTCCCGAGCTTCTTCATCGCGGCCGCATCGCGACCCGAGGCACTGCTCCGACCGGTGAGCATGCTGCTCGCGCGGCTGGTCCCGGATCGCCCGGTATTTTCGACGCTGGTGAGCGAGACCGTCACGCAACAGCTAGGCGGCGTCCGCACGAACGCGATGCAGATCCTGGCGTTCGCCGTGATGGGGCTGCTGCTCGCGGTGATCGGCGTGTACGGGGTGTTGTCGTTCGAGGTCAGTCGTCGCACGCGCGAGATCGGCATTCGCAGCGCGCTCGGCGCCTCGCGCGCGAGAATCGCGGGCAACACGCTCACTGACGCGGCGCAACTCACCGCGATAGGCGTGGTGGTCGGTGTGCTGGTGTCGGTGTTCGCGACGCGGTTGATCGGAAGCCTGCTGTACACGACGAGTCCGCACGACCCGCTCGTGTACGTGGCCGTCGTCGGGTGCATCGTGCTCGTGTCTCTCTTCGCGGCGTACCTTCCAGCGCGCCGTGCGGTGAAGGTCGACCCGATCGTGGCACTCAAGGCGGGCGACGCCTAGGCATCGCGACTGGTCCGGCTTCAAAGCGTCAGCGCGGACGCACTGGCTTCCCGAAGCATTCAGCAAAGATTTCCGGCCGCTTGGGCGAGGGCCCTTAAGGCCTCATGGAGTAATCTGCGTGGTGTCCGCGTCGCGCGCGTCAGCGCCGCGCCCCCGCGTACCTCCGCGCTGACGCTTTGCAGATGCGTCTATTTTCGCGATGCCAGAGCAGCGGATGACCATTCGTCCCTCATCTCAAACTGTACTCAAGGTCGCGGTTGTCGAACCACCACCACTCGACACCGAGATCGCCCATGCGAACCGCCCTCCTCGAGGACCTGCGCCACGACATTCGCTACGCACGGCGCATGCTGCGGTCGAACCCGGGATTCGCCGCGATCGCGATCCTGATCCTCGCGGTTGGCATCGGCGCGACGACCGCAATCTTCAGTGTCGTCAACGCCACGCTGCTCCGGCCGCTGCCGTTCCGCGAGCCCGACCGCCTCATGGCCGTCTTTCTGCGCATGCCCGTGCAATACGGGTCGGGGGAGATCGACATGACGTGGTCGTACCCGAAGTACCAGGCATTCCTTTCAGCTCAGCGTACGTTCAGCGATGCGGCGATCCACATCGTCGACGCCTTCAACATCTCGACCGACGATGGAGCCGAGCGCGTCCTCGGCGAGTCGGTGAGCGCGAGGTACTTCTCGATCCTCGGTCTCACGCCAGAGCGTGGCCGGTTCTTTCTCGACAGCGAGGATCGGCCGACTGGCGGTGATCGTTCGATCGTCCTGAGCGACGCCTACTGGCGCGAGCGGTACGGTGGGGCCGAGTCGGCGCTCGGTGGCGTGATCGAGGTGAATGGGTTCCGATATACGATCGTGGGCGTCGCGCCGCCGGGTTTCGCGGGCATGTCCGGCACGGCGCGCCTGTGGCCGCTGTTCACGGCGGTGCGCGGGCTTTCGACGCTCCAGAGCAGCACGACCCATCAGTTCGATGTCGTCGCGCGCCTAACGACGAACGCAACCGTCTCGGCCGCGAAGACCGACATGGTGAACGTCGGACGCGTCGTGAACGCGACCTACCCGGATGAGGGCGGGGGCACGTGGCGTGCCGCCGGGTACACGCTGCAGGAGCTGCGCGTGGATCCAATGGTGGGCCGGTCGGTGGTCCTGCTGGCGATCGCGGTAGCGATGCTGCTGCTGATTGCCTGTGTGAATGTCGCGAACCTGTTGCTGGCGCGGGCGGCCGCACGCCGACGGGAGCTCGCCGTTCGGCTGGCCATCGGCGCGGGCCGCGGTCGACTGGTCAGGCAGCTCCTGACCGAAACCGCGATGCTCTCGACAGCCGGCGTGATCGCCGGGCTCGTGCTCGCGGCGGTCGCTGTGCGGGCACTCGCCGCCATGGCGCCACTCGCCGCGGCGAATCTGTCGACCGTCCGTGGCACGTTGACCGCGATATCGCTCGGCCGGATCGCGCTCGACGGCCGCGCGGCGGGCGCGGCGGTGCTCGCGGCGATGTTCACCGGGCTCGTGGCCGGTCTCATTCCGGGGCTCGTCGTGGCACGGCTCCCGGTTGCCGATGCAATGCGCCAGGGTGCCGTCGCCGCACCGACCTTCTCAGGCCTCCGTCGCCTAACGATTCGTGGCGCGCTCGTAATGGCGGAGATCGCGCTCGCTGTCGTGCTGCTGGTGACGTCCGGCCTCATGGTCCGTACGCTGGGTCACCTGTTCGACGCGCAGGTTGGGTATCGGCCGGACGGCGTGTTGACTGCCCGCATCGGATTGGCGCCTGGCCGCGCCACGAGTCAGCCGATCGGTGCACTGTGGAATGCCGTCATCGAACGCGTCGCGACGCTGCCCGGGGTCACGAGCGTCGCGGTCGGAAGCTGTGCGCCGGTGGGTGATCACTGCGAGGGCACGGACATCCGCGTCGCCGGGCATTCGGACCAGGCGCACGTGTCCTTCCACGTCGTCACCCCGGGTTACTTCGCCACCCTCGGCATTCCGATCGTTCGGGGACGAGAGGTCTCGTTGTTGGACCGGCCCGCGACCCAGCCGGTCATGGTGATCAACGCGACTGCCGCGCGAACGATCTGGGGAACCGACGATCCGCTCACGACGCCCGTGCCCAGGGACGATCGCACGATCAACGTCGTTGGCGTCGCTGGCGACGCGCGCTACGAGGACATCGAGAGCGAGCCCAAGCCGGCCATCTTCTTTCCCGTCGCACAGATGAACCGCAGCCGGGCGATGCTGTTCGTGCGCACGGCGGGCGATCCGGCGTCGCTGGCGAATGCCGTCCGCAACGCGGTCAGGGCGGTGGATCGCAACCATACGGTGTCCGATGTGCAGACGCTCCGGCACCGCATGTACGAAGCGACGGCGCGAGACCGGTTCGCGACGCAGGTGCTGAGCGCATTCGCCGTGACGGCCCTGGTGCTGGCGGCGATCGGCATCTACGGCGTACTGTCGCTCGCCGTGGCGCAGCGCCGCCGCGAGCTCGGGATCCGCATGGCGTTAGGTGCCGAGCGAGGTGGCGTGCTGGCGATGATTCTCGGGCAGGCGATGAGTATCGCCGCGGCCGGTGGTTGCATTGGCGCGGCGGGCGCGCTCTTCGCTGGCCGAGCGTTAGGCAGCATGTTGTACGGGGTGAGTCCGGCCGACCCGGTCACCTACCTGGCGTGTGGCCTGGTGCTGGCCGCCGCGGTCTTCGCGGCGGCCATTGTCCCGGCCGCGCGGGCCACGCAGGTGCATCCGATGATCGCGCTCCGATCCGATTAATGGGTACCGATCAGGTGCCCGGCGGCTTCGCGCCGCGGAACGCGAGCATTGCGGCATAGCGGAGGAGGTTCGCCACCGCATAATCCGGATACTTCGCCTTCATCGCCTCGTAGAGTGATGGCGCGTCGGACGATGTCTTGCGGAGCGAGTCGAAGTCCGCGAGGTACCGATCCATGGCGTTGAGCACCTCAGGCGTATCGGGAGCGTTCACGTCCTTCTTGTGTCCGGCGACGACGACCTTCGGATGCAGCGCGGCAATCCGCTTGATCGATGCCCGCCATGCCACGCGCGACGTCGTATCCGAGCTGCCGAGCCATGCATGCACGCCGTTGAAGATGACGTCGCCCGCCAGGACCGTGCTGATCGACGGAATCCAGAGCACGCTGTTGACGCTTGTAATGACGTCGCCAGTGAGATCAGGAATGACCTCGACCTTCTCGCCATCTACCGTAAGCTGCATGGACGGCAGCGGCTGGGGCGTCACGATGCTGTCCGGAAGCATCTGCGGCGCGCGCGACTTCTCGTTGGTGAACGCCGGCGGAGCCGTTCGCTTGTATTCCTCGAGGGCCTTGGCCGTCATGTAGACCGGTGTTCCCGGAAATCGCTCGACGATCGCGGCCGCGCCGGCGAAATGATCGTGGTCGGGATGCGAGAGAATGATCGCCTTCAGATGCTTGCCTGACGCCGCGATGCGGTCGGCGAGGCGTCGTGCGTCGGCGAGATGGTATTGCGCGTCCCAGAGCAACGCCTCCTTGGGACCCATGACGATCGTCGCGACGACATCGAAGGCAGTGGAGTCGGCACCGACCTCTTCGATGGTCAGCTTGGGTGCGGTCCAGGCCGAGGCGACGGTCGGTCCCTCGAGCAGGGCGAGCGCGATGCCGACCGACAGCGCCGCGAACGCGGTGATGCGCGCGGCCCGCAGGACACGACAAGGTGATGGCACGAGAGCTCCTCCGATGCAGTGGACGGGCTGGGGTGGTCGGCTGAAACGACCCCCGGTTCGTGACATCGATGCCGCCCTGGACCATGCATGTCAAAGACATTATTCTCGCCACATCCATGCATGCCATTTATGACCTGCCGCTGGTTGCGCGGCATGGTCCGCTCGTCACACGGCCGGTCTCACCTCAGCCCCACCGTTCGTGGATCTCGAAACCCGGCAGCTTCGCATGCTCGTCGCCATCGCCGACGAGGGAACCGTCACGCGCGCCGCGGCGACGCTCAACGTCTCGCAGCCGGCACTGAGTCACGGCCTCCGCGCGCTCGAGAAGAGCGTGGGTGTGTCGCTGTTCGCGAGACGCCCCCGCGGGCTCGTTCCCACGGAGGCAGGCGAACGGCTCCTGCGCACCGCCCGCTCGGTGTTGCGCGAGATCGAGCGTGCGCGCACCGAGATCGCGGGCGGCGCCATCGGGCGAGGCGAGCTTCTGCGACTGAGCACCGAGTGCTACACCGCGTACCACTGGCTCCCGCCCGTCTTTCAAGGGTTCCGCGAGCGCTGTCCCGGCGTCGAGCTTCGGGTGATTCCATCGGCCATCGGGCACCCGCTGCGAGCGTTGCGCGAGGAGACACTCGATATCGCCATCGGCGTTAGGCACGAAGCGTACGCCGGTTTCGTGTACCACGAGCTGTTCGAGGACGAGCTCGTCGTCGTGATGCATCCCGAGCACCCGCTCGCATCCGAGCCCTACGCCACCGCGCAGCATTTCGCCCACGAGCACCTGCTGCTCTTCACGGAAGATCCATTCGACACGACGCTCATGCGCGTCGTCCTCGCTCCCGCCGGCGTGATGCCGCGGGAGATCTCCTACGTTCCGGCGACGGATGCGTTGCTCGAGCTCGTGAGGACCGGGCTCGGGATCAGCGTCTTCGCGAAGTGGGCGGTGGCGCGCCAGCTCCGGGCCGGTGAGCTCGTGGGGATTCCGCTCACGAAGGCCGGACGGAGGCGCCAATGGTACGCCACCGTCCGACGCGCGATCGCCAACCGCTCCGCGATCGGCGCCCTCGTGTCACTGCTTCGCGAGCATGCCCCAGCGTTTCAGACCGCTCCCGCACCGTCACGGCGTCGCCGAGCCCGCGCGATGGCATCCTGAAGCGCCACGATCTTCATCGAATCCACACGGCCAACTGGACATGCGCATGCGCGGCGCGACGGTGAGTTGACCATCTCAACGAAGACGGACATCGTCGATCAGCAGACGAAACGAGCCGGGTGTCCCGCTCGCCACGAACGCGATCCCCATGAGATCGTGCGCATCGGTTCCCGCGAACGACGCGATCGGCATCACGACCTCCTTCCACTCACCGGACGCCGTAAAGCGCTGAATGACCGGCATCTGGCCCTTGCTTCGGAGGAACATCATGACCGCGTAGGGGCGACCCTCTTCGGCCTTCGCGTAGAAGCGCAGCTCCTTCTTCGACGAGAGATTGACGGGTGCCATCGCCGTTTGGCCGGCAGCGAACATCACACCCGACCAGCCGAACGGGAGACCGGCGTCGAGCGTGCCCGCGATCTCCAGAGCGCCTGGCGTGTTGTTGGCGCCGCTGCTCACCACCTTGATTGCGGCGACCGACTTCCCGCCCGCGAGCTGGTCGGTCGTGACGAACCATCCGGACCCGAACTTCACCGTGGGCTGTCCGGCGTCGAAGTCGCTCACGTCACCGGACTCGGAGCCTGGCGGAACCGGGAATGTGCCCGACGCCGCGAGCGCCGCGGCCTTCGCCATCTCGTCGCGGTACGCGTCACGGTGGATCTCCATGCCGCGCTTCCACACAGCGGCGATATCGCGTGTCGCGAGAATGTCGTTCGTCGGATCGCCGTTCACGAGGACGAGGTCAGCACGAAGCCCCGGAGCGATCCGTCCGCGATCCTCGAGCAAGAACGTCCGCGCGGGGACCGAGGTGGCAGCGCGCAGCGCCTCGATCGGCGTTAGGCCTGCCTTCACCAGCAGCTCGAGCTCGCGGTGCATGCTCGCGCCGTGCGCGGTACCGGGGTTCGGGGCGTCCGTGCCGGCGAGGATCGGCACGCCCGCGGCGCGCAGCTGCCGCACGGTCTCGAACGCAAACCCCAGCTCGCGAGGCGGGCTGCCTGCACGCTTCGGGAACGTCTGCTGGAGCGTCTGCACGTTCGCGGCCGGGATATATGGAGCGAGCTTGGGGTCCTTCGCGATGAGCTTCCCGCCGTCGCCCCAGGAGATCGACTCGAGCACCGAGAGCGTGGGGATGACGAACGCCTTGCGACCGGCGACGAGCTTCGCGAAGCCGGCGTCAGGCATGCTGTCGACGAAGAGGTGCACGAGACCGTTGGCGCCGACTTGGATCGCGTCGCGCGCGCCGGCGAGATCGCCGATGTGCACCACCGCCATCTTCTTGCGAGCGTGCGCGGCGTCCACGACCGCCTTCATCGTCGGCTTGTCGATCGTGGCGAACTTGATCCCGTACGCGTGGCCGTCGTCGTAGACGATCTTGATGTAGTCCGAGCCTTCGGCGATCCGCGCGTCCACAAATGCCTGCGCCTCGCCGGGCGACGTGATCGTCGGGATGGCCATGCCGTACTCGGTGCCGTGACCCTTGGGCGCGGTCACGAGGACGCCGGCCGAGCGGAAGTCGGCGGTCTCACGGCCCTCGGCGGTGCCGTCCAGCTTCCGAAAGCTCGCGGCGGTGCTCGGGTCGGTGAACATGTCGAGGACGGTCGTGACGCCTAACGCGGCGTCGTCGCGCAGCGCCGTCCCCCAGGTATGCGTGTGCGAGTCGATGAGGCCGGGGAGGAGCGTCTTGCCGGTTCCGTCGACGACCGGTGTCGACGCGGGAGCCGAGATCGTCGGGGAGACGCGCGCGATCTTCCCATTCGTGACGAGCACGCTCGTCTTCGGAATGACGCGCTCGCCGTCGAAGACGCGGACGTTCCGGATCAGCACAGATCCGTCGACGGCGTTCTGCTGTGGTGTCTCCTGGGCGGTCGCGGTAGTGGCTACGACGGAGACCAAGGCGAAGAGCATAGTGCGCATGGGCGGCCTTTCGAGAGCTGGGTCTGACCCAATTTCGGCGATATATCGTCAGCTTCGGCATTACGATATATCGCCCAAAACAGGTTTCAACTTGACAAATCAATTTTTCTTGATGTATAGTACACTCGTGACCACTGCGACCCGCACCCCTGCCGACCTCGATCGCTCCGTCGCGCTCTTCCACGCGCTATCGGACGCCACTCGGCTCTCGATCATCGAAATGCTCCGAGATGGAGAGCGGTGCGTGTGCGAGCTCCAGGGCGAGCTCGACGCCGCGCAGTCGCGCCTGTCCTTCCACCTGCGCGTGTTGAAAGACGCGGGGCTCATCACCGACCGCCGCGATGGGCGCTGGTCATACTACGCGATCACGCCCGGTGCGCTGGGCGAGGTCCATGATCTCGTGGTCGCCATGCAGCCCACGAAACGCGGCCGCGCACTTCCGCAGGTCGGGTCCTGTTGTGGCTAGCCTTTTTTTTGTCGTCGACACATCAACAATTTTTGATATCTGAGGCGAACGAATGTCAGAACGTGATCAGGGCTACCTAGGCGACCTAACGACACTCGAGGGTATCCGCGCGACCGTGCGCGAGCGCTACGGCGCGGTTGCGCAGCGGGTGGCTGGCGGCGCGACAGCCGGCGTGTCCTGTTGTGCGCCGGCGGAGGGCTCAAGTGGATGCTGCGGATCCGCGACCGAATCGTGGGATCCGATCACCGCCGACTTGTATGACGCGGGACAAACCGCCGGCCTGCCGACTGAGGCACTGCTGGCTTCGTTAGGTTGCGGGAATCCGACTGCCCTGGCTGCGCTCGAAGAGGGCGAAACGGTCCTGGACCTGGGGTCCGGTGGTGGCATCGACGTCCTCCTGTCCGCAAAGCGCGTCGGCCCGACGGGCAAGGTCTACGGCCTCGACATGACCGACGAGATGCTCGCCCTCGCGCTCGACAACAAGGCGAAAGCCGGCGCCACGAACGTCGAGTTCCTCAAGGGACACATCGAGTCGATCCCGCTTCCGTCGAACACGGTGGACGTGATCATCTCGAACTGCGTCATCAACCTGTCAGCCGACAAGCGTCGAGTGCTGGCGGAGGCGTTTCGCGTGCTCAGGCCGGGCGGCCGCTTTGCGGTAAGCGATGTGATCGTGCGCGAGGGCCTGCCCGCACCAGTCAGGGAGAGCATGCCGCTCTGGACTGGCTGCGTTGCCGGCGCACTGGAGGAGCGCGAATTTCTCGACCTCCTCGCTGACGTGGGGTTCGAGAACGCGAGCATCGAACCGACGCGCATCTACACGCGCGATGATGCGGCGGCCCTTCTCGACGGAACGGGCCTCGATCCGGCGTTGGCCGACGCTGTCGAAGGAAAGATCTTGAGCGGATTCGTCCGCGCAACCAAGCCGGGTGACGCTCGTCGTACCAAGCCGCCGCGTGAGCTCGCGACGGTCGCCGAAACCGCCAGGGCGACGCGTGCCTGCGGCTGTGACGACGACTGCTGCACCTAACGTGGAGATCCTGACCATGTCGAATACGCCCTTGAACGGCGCCCCCCACATACGCCCGGCGGAACCGTCGGATCTCGCCGCGATCCAAAGACTGCTGACGGTCAGCGGCCTCCCGCTCGACGGTGTCCGCGACGCACTCGATGGATTCGTCGTCGCGCAATCCAGCGACGGCCTCGTGGGCGTTGCTGGTCTCGAAGTGTGCTGCGACAACGCGCTCCTCCGATCGGTCGCTGTCCTGCCCGACTGGCGGTCGCACGGGCTCGGGCGTGCACTCGTCACGCGTGTGATCTCCGACGCGGAAGCGCGCGGCATCCGCGCCCTCTATCTTCTCACGACGACCGCCGAGCACTACTTCCCGACCTTCGGGTTCGAGCGGATCGCGCGGTCGGATGTGCCGGCAGACATACAGGAAACCGCGGAGTTCCAGACTGCGTGCCCCGCGTCGGCGACAGTCATGTGCCGCGTGTGTGTTACGAGCGCAGCTCCGGTCGCCGGATAGAGCGATGCGCTACGCTCTCATCTCCGACATTCATGCGAACCTGCCCGCGCTCGAGGCGGTGCTGGCGGACATCGCGGGGCGGGCGAATGTCGACGCCACCTATCATCTGGGAGACCTGGTGGGCTACGGCCCGTGGCCTAACGAGACGATCCATCGATTGCGCCAGACCGGAATCCCCGGCGCCGCCGGCAATTACGACTCGACCGTCGCGGCCGGCTACAAACACTGCGGCTGTCGGTACGAGGACGCACGACAGGAGGAGCTCTCGCACCTCTCCTTTGCCTGGACGCTCGCCCAGACGTCGAACGAGAACAAGGCGTTTCTCCGCAGCCTTCCGTTCCGGATCGATCTGCGACCGTTTGGCGGACACGCCGGTGGCCCGACGGTCACGCTCCTCCACGGGAATCAGGTCCTCAACACGGTCTACGTCCATGAGGATCGTACAGATGATTTCCTGGCGAAGATGGGAAGCGCGGTGGGCGCCAGGGCGGGCGATGTGGTGTGCTTCGGTCACACGCACAAGCCGTGGCACCGGGTCGTCGACGAAATCCATTTCGTCAACACCGGGAGCGTGGGCCGACCCAAGGACGGGGATCCGCGAGCCGGATACATCCTGCTCGACGTCATGGAGTCCGAGCGGGTCGTAGTGGAAATCGTTAGGGTCGATTACGACGTTGAGTCGGTGGCGAAGGCGATTCTTGCGAGCAGCCTTCCCGACGAGTTTGCCGACTATCTCAGAACCGGCGGGAGTTGGATGGCGGCGACTGTCCGCCCGTGAGCGACTCGTGATTCGGGAAGCGGGAAGCGCGTTGTTCCGCCGAATCATCATGGAGCATCCGCACCGGCGGCGTATCGAGGTCATCGAACTGTCCTCGCCGAGCGCTCGCGACGAACGCGATGACCGCGGCGAGCACGATGAGCGCTGCCAAGGGGACGACGATGAAAATCACGCTCACGAAGCGCGCTCCATCGGGAACGTCCGACTCAGCCACGACACCAGCACCACCGTGAGCGAGCTCGCCGGCATGAGCACCGCCGCGATCAGTGGCGTGATCACGCCGGTCACCGCGAGCGCCGCGCCGATCACGTTGTAGCCGATTGAGAACGCGATGTTGCGCCGGATCACGCGGATCGTTCGTGCGGCTCCGTCGGTCAGGGTCACGAGCGGCTCGAGGCCGGGTCGTGTCAAGTAGACGTCGGCGGTCGAGAGGCACGCCTCCGCGCCGCCGTGCACGCCCACGCCGACCGATGCAGCGGCCATCGCCGCCGCGTCGTTGACGCCGTCCCCAACCATCACCACCGTGCCGTCGCGGCGGGCCTGTTGAACGACGCGAAGCTTCTCTTCCGGCACCGCGCCGCCCACACACACCTCCCGGCTCAGGCCTAACGTCTCGCCGACGCTCGCGACGACGTCCGGGTGATCGCCGGAGATGATTCCTACCTTCCACCCGCGCTCACGCAGGGTCTCGATCGCAACGCGAGCATCCGCGCGCACGGGATCGCCGAATCCGGCAGACGCCACGATCACACCATCGACGGCAACAAGCACCGGGGTGAGATGTGGTCGCGGAGCGACGCGCTCGACGCCGCGCGCGGCACGCGACTCCACGAACGACGGCGAGCCGACAACCACGTGCCGTCCGTCGACCGTGCCATCGATCCCGCCGCCCGCTACGTGCGTCGTCAAGCATGCCTCACCTGCCGCGATCCCGTCGAACGCGCGACGGAACCCCGCGGCGATCGGATGCAACGACTCCTGCTCCAGCGCGAGCACGAGCGGCTTCACCCACTCCGGCCCATCCCACGCCGCGAGCGCCACCCGTGCCTCGGTGATCGTGCCGGTCTTGTCGAGCAGCACGGTGCCCGACGCGGCAAGTCGCTCGATCGCGTCGCCACCTTTGATGAGGATTCCGTTCCGCGCCGCGCGACCAATGGCCACACTCACGGCGAGCGGTGTTGCCAGCGCGAGCGCACACGGGCACGTGACGACGAGGACCGCGATCGCGTTGTCGATCGCGGCAGCTGGATTTCTTGGATACCAGAAGAGGACCGTACCGGCAGCGACCAGCAACACCACGGCGACGAACCACACCGCCAGACGATTCGCGAGTTGGACGACGGGCGCGCGCCTGCGCACGCTGTCCTCGACCTGGCGGAGCAAGCTCGCGAGCCGACTCTGCTCGCCAGCAGCGTCGACATGAACACGGAGGGCCGACGACACGTTCATGGTCCCGGCGTATACGCGGTCGCCGGTGTCGACGGAAACGGGCCTCGACTCGCCAGTGAGCAATGCGACGTTGATGCTCGAGCGGCCCAACGTGACCGTCCCGTCCGCCGCGAATGTCTCGCCGGCACGAACCTCGAGCGTCATTCCCGGCAACAGCGCCTGCGCGGGCAGGTCGTGTATAGCGTCACCCTCGACCACGCGTGCCGACAACGGAGACAGCGAATACAGCAGCTCGGCCGAGTCGGTCGCGGCGCGCTGTCCGCGCTGCTGGAGAAACCGGCCGACGAGCAGCGCGAAAATGAGTGTCGCCAGCCCATCGAAGTAGATGGGACCAGAGTCGACGATCGTGTTCGCGAGACCCTGGGCCCATCCGACCGCCAGCGCGATGGCGATCGGAAGGTCCACGTGCAGCGTTCGCGTTTTGAGCGACGCCCACGCGCCGGCGAAGAACACGCGCCCCGGTCCGAACAGGGCCGGGGTCGTGAGCAGAAGGCTCACCCAGCGAAAGAATCGTTCGTACGGTCCGTCCATGCCGCCGAACTGGCCGCTGTACAGCGCCAGCGCCGCGAGCATCACGTTCGCCGCGATGGCGCCGGCCACGCCGATCCGCGCCAGCATCGCCCGATCCTCTCGGCGACGCATGGCCTCCACCTCGAGACCGCGGAACGGATGCGGGTGGTAGCCTAACGAATCAAGCGTCCGCGCGATGTGCGACAAAGACACCGCGGCGTCGTCCCACGCCACGCGCGCGAGGGACCGCCTGACGTTCAGCTCGGCCCGCGCGACACCGCGGACCACCAGCGGGACGCGCTCCACGAGCCAGACGCACGCGCCGCAATGCACACCCTCGAGGTACAGGTCGACCTGTGCGAGCCCCTCCGGTGTGCGCCGAACGTAGAGCTCGTGGAAGGTTGCGTGATCGAACTCCTCGAAGCTGCGCCCTGTGGGTCCTGCTGCAACGGGACCGTCACGACCGACGGTTGTGTCGTGGTGTGTGTCGAGACCGTGGTCGTGAAGTACTGCGAACGCCGTGCGGCACCCGCCGCAGCAGAACTGGTCCTGGGCGTCAGGTTCGATCAGCCCGGCCGGCACCGGGAGCTGACAATGCGTACACGCCACGTCCGCGGCGTGTTGGAGGGACGTGCGAACGGCGGCGTCAGCGGCCGTCATGCACCATCTCCGCGTGACCGCGATGCGCGAACGGGCTGGCGGTCATCCGCCCCGTCATGGACAGGAGGCCGAGCACGACCGCCGCGCCGGCGGCTGCCAATGGCAATCGTCGCTGGAAGGCCCCGAACATCCGCTGGGCGCCCAACCCGATGGTGACCATCATCGGGAGCGTGCCGAGCCAGAACACGAACATGATCACCATGGCGTCGAGGACGCGCCCCGTTCCGCCGGCCGTCGCGACAAAGACGTAGAGCCAGCCGCACGGCAGCAGCGTCGTGAGGAGACCCGTCGCGGCCCCGCGCACCGTCGGCGACTCGTTTCGAAACCGAACGAGCAGCGACGTGAGCGTCGTCTGGAGCGCCCGCGGCGCCAGTCGCGCGCGCATTCGCACGCCTAACGCCGTGAGCAGTGTGCTGCCTCCCCACACCACCATGAGCGCGCCAGCGACCATCGCGGCGAGCCTCCCGATCCCGGCGACGCCGCCGATTCGATCCACGCCATGTCCGACCGACCCGGCGAGCGCACCGAGGAGCAGGTAGGAGACGAGGCGTCCGACGTTGTACGCAGCATGGGGCGCGACACCGGTGTGGCGCCCGGGCCCGGTGCCCGAATACATGCAGACGAACCCGCCGCACATCGCCGCGCAGTGTACGCTGCCGAGGAGGCTCGCGCCGAGGATGGAGAGGAGCAGGGTCATTGCGCTGGCCGGGCGTCGACGCGCGCGACTGCCGTGAAGCGCGTGGACCCCGCCCGCACGTCGAACCGCAGCTCCCATCGCCCTGGCCGCCGCGCGTCGAGCTGCGCGGCGTACTCGCCCGCACCGGTCGCCGCGAGCGTTGCCTCGTGCACGTCGCTCGCGCGCGCCACCGGCAGCGCCGAGACTTTCACCACGGCGTCAGAGATTGGTCGCCCTAACGAGTCCGTGAGCGTCGCGCTGATGCGGGTCGTGCCGGTCGCGGCCACGAACTGGAGCTGAGGCGTCAGGCGCCAACCGAGGATCGAATCCTGACGTGCCTGGGCCAGCGTCGAGTCCCACGTGATGGCCTTTTGGTAGTAATCGGGCTCGATGGCGAACGAGGGATCATCGTTCGCGATCCGCATGACCCACAGATTCGCCGCGACCGTCGTCGCCAGCACGGTCGTGATGCCGATCGGCCACCAGGCGCCGCGTTTCATCGGTCTCTCGCTTTGCCGTCGTCGGCGTCCTGAGGGCCGACGAGGCGGTACGGGAGGTCGGTAGAAAAGCCGGCGCCATCGCTCACCCGCACGGCGACACGGTGCTCACCATTCCGAAACACCGATCGCGGCAGCAGAACGAAAAGCGGAGTCTCGGCCGACTGGCCCGTCGCCACGTGCAACGGATTCTGCGGCACGACCACCGAGCCATCCGCCGCACCCACGACCTCGATCCGGTAGTCGTGATCGTCGTCCGTGCGGTTCGCGATCTTCACGCGGAGCTGGTTTGCGATCTGCCCGTCGGCCTGCTGGGTGAACGGCTCACCCTGGCCGCCTAACACGGTGACATCCGCGGCGTCGCGAGTGGCAAGCGCATAGGTAAACGCGCCGAGAAACAAGGCGAGCGCGAGCGGATAGAGCACGGTACGCGGCCGGATGAGATGGCGCTTGTGACCCTCCAGCAGCTCACGAGATGAATAACGGATCAGACCTTTCGGCTTGTTGACGCGAGTCATGATCTCGTCGCACGCGTCCGCGCATTGCGTGCAGTGAATGCACTCCATCTGCAGCCCGTCGCGGATGTCGATGCCTGTGGGACACGTCGTGACGCAGGCGCCGCAGTCGATGCAATCGCCGGCGCCGGCGGGCCGCGTCTTGCCCTTCATCCGCGGCTCGCCGCGCGTGGGATCGTACGCGACGATGAGCGACTGCCGATCGAGCAACACCGACTGCATGCGTCCGTAGGGGCACGCAACGAGACACGTCTGCTCGCGGAAGTACGCGAAGTCCCCGAAGATGGCGAGCGCCGTTCCGGCCATGACCAGGAACGACGTCGGGTGGTCCGCCGGTGAGCGCCGGATCCACTGCGCGAGTGCTTCCGTGCCGACGAAGTACGCGAGGAACGTGTGCGCGAGGAAGATCGCGAGCACGACATAGATCGCATACTTGAGCAGCCGTCGCGGATGGAAGTGGCTGCGCTGCTTGTCGAGCGCCAGCGAGCCGCTCCGCCCACCTTCTACGAGTCGCTCGATGGGACGGAAGAGAAACTCCATGTACACGGTCTGCGGGCATGCCCATCCACACCACACCCGCCCGAACAGCGCCGTCATCAGAAAGATCGCGATGATGATGCTCGCGAGCAGGAGCATCAGCAGCATCGTGTCGGTGGGAAGGAACGTCGTACCGAAGAGCGTGAACTGGCGGCGCGGGATGTCCAGTAGGATGAGCGGCTTCCCGCCCATGCGCACGTGCGGGATGAGGAAGAAGACGAGCATGAGCGCGTACGCGACGGCTCGACGTACCGTCGCGTAGGTGCCATGCGACGGCTTCGGACGGATCCAGCGTCGCGATCCGTCCTCGTTCAGCGTCGGGAGGACGCGCCCAACTGCGGCCGGAGCGCTCACCGCGGTACCAGGTCTCCCTGAGGTGCTTTCGGGTTGGGCGGATTCGTGCCGCGAAGTGTGTAGATGTACGCGACCACAGCGTCGAGCTGGTTGGGCTTCAGCACCTTGCCCCAGGGCGGCATCCCTTTCTCGAGCACACCGTCGACCACGGTCTTGTGGATCTGCTCCAGAGTACCGCCATGGAGCCAGTAGTCGTCGGCGAGGTTGGGGCCGATCTGGCCGCCGGCGTCGGCGCGGTGACAGGCGGCGCAGTTCTGCCCGAACACCTGCTTGCCTAACGCCACAACGGAGGCGTCCTTCGTCATCGCCGTCAGCTGCTCGCCCGACGCGCCCGCCGGCTGGGCGGCCTTTCGCTTCGCGTCGGCCGATGCCGCTGCGGCGATGTCGCGATCGTAGTCGGCGATCCGTCCCTTGCCGACCCCGAATCCGGGGACGTTGAAGAAATACAGGATCGAGAAGATGATCGTCGCCCAGAAGAGGTAGACCCACCACCGCGGCATCGGGTTGTCGAACTCCTGGATGCCGTCGTAGCTGTGCTCGAGCAGGTGGTCCTGGTCCGGCTTGTTTTCGTTAGGCATGGGTGTCTTTCCCACCGAAGCGAGGAATCGCGCTCGTCTCGATAGAGGGCTCTGTATTCGTGTCCTCATCGATCGGCAGCCGCCGCAGGTGCTCGTACGTGCGCCGCTTGCCGGGCGCGAAGAGCGAGATCACGATCCCGACGAACGCGATGAGGAAGATCACGAGCGCGATCTCGGCATAGACGGAGAGGCCCGCGCCGCTCACGACATCGGTGAGGCTCTTCATGGCGTGGTCCTCGCCACCTGCGCCGCCTTGACGTCGCGGCCGAGTCGCTGGAGGTATGCCACCAGCGCGATGATCTGCTTGTCCTGCAGCCCCTTGGGGCCGCCCTCACCCTCGACCGCTTTCGCGAGAGAATCCGCCTGCGCGCGGGCCATCTCCGGCGCGCGATTCACGGCGTCACCGTACGGCACGCCGAGCATCGCCATGACATCCACATGCCGCTGGATGCCGGCGAAATCCAGCCGATCCGTGAGCAGACGCGGGTATGCCGGCATGATCGACTTCTGGGTGATCGCGCGCGGGTCTTCCATGTGCCGAACGTGCCAGAGGTTCGGGTATTTGCCCCCTTCCCGAGCGAGGTCGGGCCCAATGCGCCGGGATCCCCAGAGGAATGGATGGTCGTACACGAACTCACCTGGTTTCGAGTACTCACCATAGCGCTCAGTTTCGTGACGGAACGGGCGGATCATCTGCGAGTGGCAATTGAAGCAGCCCTCGGCGATGTACACGTCGCGGCCCGCGAGCTCGAGCGGTGTGTACGGCTTCACCGACGCGATTGTCGGCACGTTGGAGCGAATGAGGAAGGTCGGCAGGACCTCGAACAGCGATGCGACGATCACGGCCACGGCGGTCATGACCGTGAACGTGACCGGCAGCCGCTCCCACGCGCGGTGCCAATCCATGGCGATGAAGCGCGCCCAGGCGCCCGTGGGCGCGGGCGTGACGTGACCGTTGCCCTCGATATACTCTTTCGTTAGGCGCGGCGCCTGGATCAACGGCACCTCGTAGCTCGCCGGACGGCCGCGCCACGTCATGAGAATGTTGTAGCCGAAGAGCAGCATGCCGACGATGTACAGCGTGCCGCCCGCCGCGCGCATCCAGTACATCGGCATGAGCTTCATGACCGTCTCGACGAAATCCGGATACGCGAGCCGGCCCGTCTCGTCGAACGCGCGCCACATGAGCCCCTGCGTCACACCGGCCGAGTAGATCGCGACGACGTAGAGCAGGATGCCGAACGTGGCGATCCAGAAGTGAACTTCCGCGAGCTTCTTGCTGTACAGCGGTGCCTGGAAGAGCCTCGGCAGCAGCCAGTACACCATGCCGAACGTCAGGAAGCCGTTCCAGCCTAACGCCCCCGTGTGGACGTGGGCGATGATCCAGTCCGTGTAGTGCGCGAGCGCGTTCACGCTCTTGATGGACAGCATCGGCCCCTCGAACGTCGCCATGCCGTAGGCCGTGATGGCGACGACGAAGAACTTGAGCACCGGCTCCTCCACCACCTTGTGCCAGGCGCCGCGCAGCGTGAGGAGGCCGTTCACCATCCCGCCCCACGACGGCATCCACAGCATGACAGAGAACAGCATGCCTAACGTGGACGCCCATTCGGGCAGGGCCGTGTAATGCAGGTGGTGCGGCCCCGCCCAGATGTACATGAAGACGATCGTCCAGAAGTGGAGGATCGACAGCTTGTAGCTGAAGACCGGCCGCTCCGCTGCCTTGGGCAGGAAGTAGTACATCATCCCGAGGAACGGCGTGGTGAGGAAGAACGCGACGGCGTTGTGGCCGTACCACCACTGCATGAACGCGTCCTGCACGCCGGCGTAGATCGAGTACGACTTGAACGCGCCGGCCGGGATGGAGAGGTTGTTGAAGATGTGCAGGATCGCGACGGTGACGATGCTCGCGATGTAGAACCAGATCGCGACGTAGAGATGCCGCTCGCGACGCCGGGCGATCGTGCCGAAGAAGTTGACGGCGAACGCGACCCACACGACCGCGATCGCGATGTCGATCGGCCACTCCAGCTCCGCGTACTCCTTGGCCTGTGTGAAGCCCAGCGGAAGGGTGATGGCGGCGGAGACGATGATTGCCTGCCACCCCCAGAAGTGAAAGCGGCTCAGGCCATCCGAGAACATTCGCGCCTTGAGCAGACGCTGGGTCGAGTAGTAGGCCCCGGTGAAGAACGCGTTGCCCGCGAACGCGAAGATGACCGCGTTGGTGTGAAGCGGGCGGAGGCGGCCGAAGGTGAGCCACGGCGCGACGTTCATCGCCGGGCTCGCGAGCTGGACCGCCACCACGAGCCCGACGAGCATCCCGACGAGCCCCCAGACGAACGTCGCGATCAGGAACTTTCGGACGATGTCGTCATCGTAGCTGAACGAGTCGAGCAGAGCGTTCGGCGTCGGCGCGACCGTCCGCGGCGCAGGCGGCTCGTAGCGGGCGGGCTCGCGGCCTGTGGTCGTCGGTTTTGGGCCCGTCATCTCAGTTCCTCGCGGCGCGGGGCAAGGCCAGCGAAACGAGCGCGGAGCGAAAGGGAGCTCGCCGCGCCCGCCGGCCCGTCGGGAATTCGTTGCGAAGGTCGACGTTCCTGGCGGTCAGGACAGTCGCCGATTCCACCCAGCTCACGTCGGGGAATCGCCGACAACAACAGCCCATCGTTGATCGGCGCGGTCATGCGCGCCAGTACCCATTAGGGCCTATGCTCCGCGCTGCCTTGACGACATGCCCGGGACCGCCATACGATCGCCCCGTGACACGCGCGCTCATTTCGGCTGCCGGTTTTCTCGCGGCGCTACAGGGCGAACCATCGTCTGTCCTGCGCGTCGACAGCCGCGAACAGGGACGCACCTTCTACGTCGACACGGATCGACCCGCGATCCGAAAAGCGCTCCGCGATGCCTCGGCCCCGTCGCCCGCTGGCGACATGCCCGAGTGGATCGGCGCCTATCCCGGCGCAACGACCTGGGGTAAGCCATCGCCGAATGGGCCCGTCGACTTCGGCGTGGCGACGCTGAACACCACCGATGCGCCCGACGTCGTCTTCGCGTACTACGAATCGCGCATACGCGCGAGCCGCGGTGTGACCATCACTTACACGAGCCGGCAGGCTGGTAGGGGCGGCGCCTTACACGCCGAGGATTCCGCTCGATACGCGGTCGTGTCGGTCAGCCCGGGGCCGCGCGCTACCGCCATCGGCATCAACTGGCGACCGAGGGTCATCCAGCCCGTACCCCTCGCGACAACGGCGCGCCTCGTTGCCGTCTGGTACGACGACACGAAACAGCTACTGCGCCTTCGCGATCCGGCCACGAGCAAGGAGTATGAGCTCGACATGGCCACGATGCTGCGCTATGCGAGGTCGGTCCCGCTGGAGCCGTCAGCGCGTACTGACTTCCCCGCGTGGCTCGCGTTCTACCCCGGCGCGACGGTCATCACGGCGAACGCACCTCCGGCTGGCTGGCAGCCGCAGACCGTCACCGACATGCGGAGTTACAAGGTCGAGCTCACGACGACCGCATCGGTCGCCCGGGTGGCCGCCTTCTATAAGGAAGCGATGGAGCGCAACGGGCTCACGATCGTGAGCGAATCGGAGTCGCAGGACTGGCGGTACGCCTTCGAGGCACGCTCGGCCGACCGGATGCATCAGGTCTATCTCAATGTGCTCAAGCGCTCGAAGGACACGCACATCTCGCTCATGGATCACTATACGCTTCCGCGATAGTCGGGAATCGGGAATCGGGAATCGGGAATCGGGAATCGGGAATCGGGAATCGGGAATCGGGAATCGGCGCCTAACAGGCGCTCATCTCCGCGACCGCTCTGCAGTCTCACTCCAACGTCGCAACGCTTCGCGGATAATCCTCCGTGCATCGGCTGGTGACGGGCGATTCCCGAGCGAGTCTGGCCCGAACAGCACGCCAGTGTCGGCGCGCCAGCCTCCTGCGCTGAATACAAAGCGTCCAGCGCTCAGCGGATGTTGCCACCGCACTCGTCCCGCTGAATCCATGTCCGCCACGTTCGGCTCCGTTGCATACGCGGCTACGACGCTCGGCTGAATCGGCCGGCCATGTTGATCCAGCCAGTGGGCGCTCACGGAGAGCGTCTCTCCGGGCGAGAACCCATCCATTCTGAGATTGGCTAGCGCCACGAACGGCGACGCCTGCGCGGGGGCCCGCCAGAACACGCGCATTCTTGGCGTTGCGTGGACCGGTTCCACTCGGCCCGCCCGAACGTCGGCGGCATACCGTTTTTCAGCCGTGGCAGACGGAGAAATGACCAACGGACGCGCGTCACCCGGTCGACCAACGGGACCAACGAGCCAGCCATTAGGCCCGCACGCAGGTCGTCGGCATGCCCGAGCCACCCATTCTCCATTCGAGCTGACGGCTACCTCGCCGACGTCGGTCTCGAGCACCCGCACGCGGCTGCTGTCGATGTCGATCTCCGAGAGGTCATGCCGTTGACCGGTCGCCGACTCCACGAGAACGTGTCTTACGTCTCTCCAGGCGAGCACCGCCCGGATACGCGTCATTGTCGCACTGCATTTGGACGTTGTTCCATCGGCAGTCGTCCAGCACAGTGATCCCGGCTCGGAGTCCGCCCTCGCACGCACGAAGGCGATCCGAGTGCCGTCGGGTCCCCAGAGCGGGGTCCGATCGCTCGAAAACCGCAGTGCCAGTGAATCCGGCGAAACGGGCACCATAGCACGAACACGTTTCGTCAGGCGTTCAACCACGGCCAACTCGTAACCGGGCGCGTCGTAGCGCTCGCGGGAGAAAACGAGAGCGGAACCATCGGGAGCCCAGCTCGGATTGCGGATATACCCCAGGTGTCGAACGATGAACTCCGTTTGCCCGCGGCCACGCGTTATGACGAGGCGCGATAACACTGGTCCCACGCTGGCGTTCGTCCATTCGCCGCCCGCAGGGCTCTCGACGACGCTGTCGGATACATAAAACGAAGTGCCCTGGTCGTCGCGCGCGCGGCCGAGTGACCGAACTTGCAGGGGCTCTCCGCGATGTCCGTCGAACATTTCGCGCGTCAGGTTCAGCTGCCAAATGTGATTGTCAAATGGATAGTCCCAGCTGACGATGAGCGCGGCGGCCGGTCGGCCGGGTGGAGCGGCCAGCATGCGGTCGACCGCCCATGTGCCTAACGAAACGAGGGCCAGGCTCAGCGCCGCAAGCAGCTGTCGGCGCGGCCGGTTAAGCCGCTGCCGAAGATCCCGCTCGAGTAGCGCGATACGCTCGACGTCGGCGTCCGGGCCAAGCACCTCTCCCACGAGATCGCTCGCCAGCGCGCGAGCCGAGCGTCGATCGCCCGCCTTGCGAAGGGAGAGCGCCGATCGCTCGAGGAGAGGCGGGAGCGCACGGGCATCATCCGCCGCCTCGAGATGCTGGGCCGCGCGCACGATATCAGCATGCGTCGCCGTCGGTTCGTCGGCGATGGCTGTGCCGCACGCCTCGTGCGCCGCGCGCACGTCCTCGGGGGTCGCGGTCGTGATGAGGACGTCGCCTAACGAATCGTGCGACAGCTCGAGCCCCTGGCCGGTCTTCCGGACATGACCGATCCGTTCCAGGATGTCGACCTGCGCCGAGACCGCGTCGTCGCTGAACCGGAGCGCTCGCGCGAGGCGCGACGCTGGCGTCGGACCGCCCGCGATCGCGAGATGCAGCAGAACCGTACGGGCCTCCGCCCCGAGCCGCTCGACCCTCTGTTGGAGCGCACGCCCTGTACGAAGCGCGTTCAACAGATCGTCGGGTCGTGGCGCAGCCCACATGCGGCCGTTCCGAACCAACAATCCCTGATCCAGTGA
>Ga0207691_10001063_pt1 | contig 27293 bp, 25 predicted proteins | sample KBSM13metaG_FD_184327 | JGI IMG/M metagenome (GOLD analysis project Ga0207691, IMG submission 184327) | Miscanthus rhizosphere microbial communities from Kellogg Biological Station, Michigan, USA - KBS M1-3 metaG (SPAdes) (version 2) | ecosystem: Host-associated > Plants > Roots > Rhizosphere >...
AGCCGACTCAATGCCTACGTTCGTATACATGACGAGATGCGACGGATGCGGACACTGCGTCGACATCTGCCCGTCGGACATCATGCACATCGACCCGACGTATCGCCGGGCCTACAACATCGAGCCGAACATGTGCTGGGAGTGCTACTCCTGCGTCAAGGCTTGCCCCCAGCATGCGATCGACGTGCGCGGATATGCGGATTTCGCCCCGCTCGGTCACAGCGTTCGCGTCGACCGCGACGAGCGCAAGGGCACGATCGCCTGGAAGATCAAGTTCCGCGACGGCACGGAGAAGAACTTCCTGTCGCCCATCACCACGAAGCCCTGGGGCACGGCGATTCCGAAGCTCGCGGACGTTCCCGGGCCGAGCAGCGAAATGCGCGAATCCCAACTGCTGTACAACGAGCCGAAATACATCCGGCTGGACGAAGGCGGCCTGCGCACGCTCGAGGACGCCGGTCTCAAGCTGAAGAAAGGCGTGTACTACTGATGGCCTACAACACGATCGTCGAAGACGGCATCGACATCCTGGTGGTCGGTGCGGGTCTTGGTGGCACGGGTGCGGCCTGGGAAGCGAGGTTCTGGGGCCAGGACAAGAAGATCGTCATCGCCGAGAAGGCCAACATCGATCGTTCGGGCGCGGTGGCCCAGGGCCTGTACGCGATCAACTGCTACATGGGCACCCGCTGGGGCGAGAACAATCCCGAGGACCATGTCCGCTACGCTCGAATCGACCTGATGGGTCTGGTGCGGGAGGACCTGCTGTTCGACATGGCTCGTCACGTCGACTCCACCGTGCACCAGTTCGAGGAGTGGGGCCTGCCCATCATGAGGAACCCGAAGACCGGGCGCTACCTGCGTGAAGGGCGATGGCAGATCATGATCCATGGCGAGTCCTACAAGCCCATCGTGGCCGAGGCCGCCAAGAAATCGGCGGACAAGGTCTTCAACCGCATCTGCGTCACGCACTTGCTGATGGACGAAGGCAGGCCGAACCGCGTGGCCGGTGCCGTGGGCTTCAACGTCCGCACGGGCAACTACCACGTCTTCAAGTCGAAGACCGTCGTCTGCGGCGCGGGCGGCGCCTCCAACATCTTCAAGCCGCGCTCCACCGGCGAAGGTGCTGGCCGCACCTGGTACGCGCCATGGTCGTCCGCATCCGCGTACGGGCTCATGATCAACGCTGGCGCCAAGATGACGCAGATGGAAAATCGCATCGTGCTGGCGCGTTTCAAGGACGGCTACGGCCCGGTCGGTGCGTACTTTCTGCACCTCAAGACCTATACACAAAACGCGTTGGGCGAAGAATACGAATCGAAATGGTTTCCTGCATTGCAGAAAATGGTCGGCAAGGAGTATCTCGATCCGGAGGCTTCGCACCTGACCCATCGGCCCATCCCGACCTGCTTGCGCAACCATTGCATCATCAGCGAAGTGAATGCCGGCCGCGGCCCCATCCACATGGTGACGATGCAGGCGTTCCAGGACCCTCACCTGGAAGAGGTCGGCTGGGAGAACTTCCTCGGAATGACCATCGGCCAAGCGGTTCTGTGGGCCGCCACCGACGTTGATCCCAAGAACGAGAATCCGGAGCTGACGACGTCGGAGCCGTACGTCATGGGCTCTCACGCGACGTGCTCGGGCGCATGGTGCTCGGGCCCCGAGGATGTTTCCCCGCCCGAATATTTCTGGGGCTACAACCGCATGACGACGATCGAGGGCCTGTTCGGCGCCGGTGATGCGGTCGGCGGCACGCCGCACGCGTTCTCGTCGGGCTCTTTCACCGAAGGCCGGCTCGCCGCGAAGGCCGCGTGCAAATACATCGATGATGGAAAGGGCGAAGGCATCGTCGTATCCGATGAGCAGATTGAGCGCCGCAGGCAGGAAGTCTACAAGCCGCTGCAGCATTACAGGATCTATCGCAATGCGGTCGTGGCCGGCACCGTCAACCCGCACTACATCAATCCCCAGCAGGGCCTGGACCGGCTGCAGAAGCTGATGGACGAGTATTGCGGCGGCTATACGGTCGGCTACATGACCAATGAAAAGCTGCTGAATATCTGCCTCAAGAAGCTGAAGCTCATGGAGGAAGATCTCCAGAGCCTCGCCGCGAAGGACCTGCATGAGTTGCTGCGTGCATGGGAGTTAATGCACCGTCACCGAGCCGCGGAGTGCGTCACGCAACACACGCTGTTCCGCAAGGAGACGCGCTGGCCGGGCTACTATTATCGCGGCGATGCCATGAAGGTGGATGACGAGAATTGGCACGTGCTGACGGTTTCCCGGCGCGATCCGCAAACCGGCGAATACACGATGGAGAAGGCGCCGTGCTATCACTTGGTTTCGGCCGATGAAGGGACAGCGGGCGGCCAGGCGCCGGCGGAGAAGCTCTCCGCTTGAACATCATCGAGCGAACGGACGAGGAGATACGCGCGATGGCGGATCCACTGTGGCGCGATCTTCTCAAGTACTCGAACGAAGGCAAGTACGGGGAGTTCGCCAAGAGGTTTGCGAAATCGCTGGCGCTCGCAATGAATCAAGTCGTCGTGAATCACCAGTTCGCGAACAGCGAGCTCGCGAGGAACCTGTCCGAAGATGCCGACTATCTCGGCATCATCCGTCGGGGCGATCACGTGACCGTGCTCTACCGGCAACGCAGCACCAAAAAGGCGGGCGAATGGCTCGGCAGGCTGGTGCTCGGGTACGAAGATGGCGAGGTCCGGATTTTCGCGGCGTCCATCTTCTGAGCAGCACGTCGGAATTAGACATGAGCGAAATCATTCAGGATGGCAAGTTCGTCGAGCTCACCTACCAGGTCGCCGACAAGAAATCGGGACACATCCTCACGGGCGTCGAGTTTCCGTTGGGCTACGTTCACGGACACAATGAAATCCTGGCCCCTCGCGTCCACGAGGAGCTCGACGGCCGATGCGCCGGCGACGTGATCGAAGTGCCGATCGACGGCAAGCGCATCTTCGGCCCCAGAGACGAGTCGCTGGTGTTCACCGATCGCCTCGAGAACGTTCCCGCCGAGTATCGGCGGATCGGCCTTTCCATCCTCGTGGAAAACGACAGGGGCGAGACACGCAGCTTCATCGTGACGCGGATGGACGACGAGACGCTCACGGTCGACGGCAACAATCCGCTTTGCGGCAGGGAAGTCGTTTTCAGGCTCGAGGTACTGACCGTGCGCGACGCGACCGACGACGAGATGAAAGCGGGCGGGGCGACCGGCGTGGCGCCCGTCATCGACCCGTCGATGATGAGACCGGCTTGAGCGGCGGGCGAATGCATCCGCCTCCCGCCTTTGCTGACGGGGCCGGCGATTCCGAATCACGAAAGGAGGGGTGACGTTTGAGCGAGCAAAAGCCAATCACCAAGGTTCCTGACGGCCATACGCGCTTCTATACGACGGTGCAGAAGCCGCCGAACGCAAAGGGGTTCGTGGGGTACGAAACCGTCTGGAAGCCGTTCCAGAAGGAAGTCGAATACAAGACACCGAAGACACCGTAGGGACGCCGAGCCATAATTGGGAAGACGCTCGATAATTTGCTCAAATTTCAAGCGCAAGGCCGTCCACGAAACCAGGGCAACTTCAACTGAAAATAGCTACGACTTGGTCTGACATAATCCCTGCCCACGAGGGCACAAAGGGGAAGTCAGACAACGCGGGAACGCGACTTGGAGCGCATTGAGTACACGCGGACGAAGGCCAGCAGTCCGCAGACGAATGGAATCTGCGAAACGATTCCATCAGACCATTCAAAACAGTTATACGCGAGCGCGTTTCGCCGTACGTTGTACCAATCGCTGGAAGAGCCTCATGCTGACGTTGACGTGTGGGTGGAGGCGTACAACGCCGAACGGACGCACACGGGCAAGTATTGCGCCGGCAAAACGCCACTGCAACCGTTCATCGAGAGCGCGACGCTGGCGTACAACAAGCAACTGGATCGGGTCAAGCCGACATCCGAACCCGCAACCCATCCGCCTCAGACCCGCATTCCCGCATGCCCGCGTCGCCGCTTGGATAGCATCGATTAAGTCCATTTGTGCAGCGTCTAAATGAAGTGCTCGCCTTTGCCGTTGTTCTGTGCCCGGAGTAGTCGCGTATATTTGGCCGCAATCCCAAGCCGGCGGCGGACCTTGCCGAAAGGTCCGCGAGCGATAAGTTCTGCCGTTATCGGTAAGGACACGCCGAACGCGGACGCCGCGGGTCGGCATTCGCGCACGGCACGCAACCAAAGGCGGGTTGCCGTGTAGCGTTTCGTCCCGATCTTCCCGCACCTCGACGCGGGAACATGCGTACAAGCTGGCGCAGCGACCGGCGAACGCGCACGAGATCGGTCGGCTGCTGCGACGGTGCTCTGCTGACGTGAGCGTCGGTGACACCTCGAGTTCTTGAGGCAAGGGTGCCGAGGTTGCGCGACCCGGCGACGGGTCGCCTCCGGATCGCCACGCCCGGCTCCACTCAAAGTGGTGACGCCAGGAACCGAAGCGAACGGTAGTGCGCTTCTGGTAGGAGAGGATGGGATGGGTTTGAGCGAACGCCGCGCTTGTGGATTGATCGGACTGGCTCGTGGCGTGGAACTGGCATTCATCACGCCGAGTCGAACCCTCGATAATTCTAGCCACCGTGCCTGCTGCTCCGCGAAGGAGAAGGCTTTGGCAGTCACGGACGTAATTAGATCGGGCTGCGATGAGATTCCGGGAATCCACCGTAAGGCGCCCAACCCGATCCCGCTATGACGCCACCATCGCAGGGAATGATGGCACCCACGACAACGGCGGATGCCGGGGAGAGCAGAAAATAGATCACCTCTGCTATTTCGTGCGGCTGCATCAATCGTCCTAGCGGCGTTGCGTGCAGGATGGGAGTCAAGTCGCGTTCCCCGGCACGCTCTTTCGGCTTTAGAAACGGGGTATCCGTCCAGCCAGGGGCAACCGCGTTGACGCGCACTCCGCATTTCGCCCAATGAACGGCGAGAGCTTGAGTCAAGTTGACGATGGCAGCCTTTGCCGGTCCGTAGGCCAGAACGGGCCCGGGTCGAAACGAAAGTACCGATGCCAGGTTGACGATCGCTCCATACCCACGAGCTGCCATCGCGCTGCCAAACACGCGGCACGAAATGTAGGTCCCCTTTAAATGCGAATCGACCACGCGTGCCCAGTCTGCCACCGCGTAGTCCTCGATCGATTTTGGAATCTGGGCGATCCCGGCACAGTTCACCAGGCCGGTAATGAGCGGCATTTTCGCTGCAATCGCCTCGTTGACAGCGACAACGCCAGCTTCATCGAGGACATCCGCGGCCGCGGCAATCGCTCTTGGGCCAAGCTCTCGGCTTAGCGATGCGGCAGCGTCGGCATTCAAGTCCAGAACCGCGACATATCCGCCTGCTGCCACGACCCGGCGGCATACGGCAGCTCCGATCCCGCTCGCGCCGCCCGTCACGATCACGGACCAATCTCGCGTGGTTGGCGATGCAGTATTCGTCACGTTCGATTCTCCATTGCGTGCTAAACGAAGTGCCTGCTCGCGTCGCCAATCAAGCCCGCGGAACCATCACGCGCGCGGGACCGCATTCGGCGCTTCGTCACCGCGCGTCACCCGCGCCAGATCCTCCATCAGCAACAGCATCGCCGTGCAGTCCTGCTCCTGCCGGTTCCACGATTTGGCGAGGGCGAACATCTGCTGCGCGTAGCCGCCGAGACCCAGGGGCGCGCCAACCGCTGCGGCCAGGGTCATTGCTAGACTCATGTCCTTGTAGCCCATTCGGAGCGGGAAGTCCGGCGACACGTCCCCGGCAAGCACTTTTCTTGGAAAGTTAGTCAGCAACTGGCCTCGGCCCGCGGTCGTATTCGACAAGACCTTCACGACGGTTGCGCGATCCAACCCCAGCTTGGCGCCGAACATCAGCGCTTCGGCAGTCAGCACCATCGTGACCATCGACATGTAGTTGTTGACGAGCTTGAGGCGTATTCCAGAGCCGAAGGCACCGACGTGGATCACTTCCGCGGCCATCGCCTTGAAGATCGGCAGCGCCTCGTCGAAATCCGTCTTTGTCCCGCCAGCCATGATCAGCGCTTGACCTTCGGCCGCTTCTCGAGGGGTCCGCCCGACGGGCGCATCGATGCATCGGATGCCACGCGCTGCGAGGTCCGCGGCAATCTGGTCGGTCGCGGTGGCGTCGCCCGTGCTCATTTCGAGCACGAGCGCGCCAGGCGCGAGAGACGCGACGGCGCCTGCTGGACCGAACAGCGCGTCGCGCACGTCGGCCGAAGTCGGCAGCATCGTAATCACGACATTGCAGTCCCTTGCCGCGTCCATGGCAGAGCTTGCCGCGCGAAAGCCGTCAGTACTCACACGCTGCATCGCGGCGGGCGCGACGTCATAGCCGGCGACGCGAAATCCGCACCGGATCAGGTTAGGCATCATTGCAGCGCCCATCGTCCCCAGACCGACGAATGCAATGCCGCCTTTATCAGGGCTCATGGCTCATCCAGGATGAACGTTCGCGAAATTGGCCGCCTGCAGTCACGTGAGCATCTTCTCGATCTTCCGCCCGCCTGAACGACTCCGATGAGGGGGGGCCGTCGTCTCTCGAACGATCAACTCCAGGTCTACGTACACATGCTCCGGTGGTGCGTGGCTGGACTTTTCGAGCATGATCGCGGCGGCGCGCTGACCTACTTGATAGGCGGGGACGTGCAGCGTCGTGATGCCGGGGCGGCAATGGGCCGCCATGTCGATATCGTCGAAGCCGGTTATCGAGATGTCCTCGGCGATGCGCACGTTTTGCCACAGGCATTCCTGCAGGGCGCCGTAAGCGAGGATATCGTTGCCGCACATCACTGCCGTGGGGGGCTCGGGCAGACGCAGCAGTGCAGCAAGAGCGCTGCGTGCGTCTGGAATCGTGTAGTGCCGTTCGATGATGTTGCTGGCGGGCAGCCGGATATTTCTGCGCGCGAGGGCCCGAAGGAAGCCCTTTACGCGGTCGGCTGCGCGGTCATTGTCGCTCGTGATTCCCGCGATGATGCCGAAGCGGCGGTGGCCGATGTCGACGAGGTAGCGAGCGATGCGCTCGGCCTCGGCAACGTTGTCCCAGCCCACGCATGGCCATGGCGCGTTCGCGTCGTAATGGCAGGTCGTCACGAAGGGAACGGCCTTGGAGCGCAGCAGTTCATAGACGTCCGAACTGCGACTGCTTCCGACGAGCAGCATTCCATCGACGCCACGTTCGAGCAGCGCGCGTATTTCACTTGCCTCGCGTTCGGGCTCGTAGTTGGTGCTCGCGAGAAGGAGCTGGAAACCGTGTTGCTGGATCGTCTGTTGGAAGCCATCGACGAGGCGGGCGAAGAGCGCGCTGTCGACGGTCGGTATGGCGGCACCCATTGTCCTCGTGTGGCGTGACGCGAGCGAGCGTGCTGCGCCGTGGGGAATGTAGCCAGCGTCCGCGAGAAGCTTTTCGGCCTTCGCGCGAAGGGCGGAGCTCACCATTTCCGGATGGTTGAGAACGCGGGAGAGGGTGGCCGGGGAGACTCCGCCACGGGCAGCAATGGCCTCTAGCGTATTCGTCGTCGAAGGTCGCGATGCGGTAGTCACGCTGGAAGCGCTTGCAAAACAATGGCAAGCAGCATAGTCACGCCAGCCAGCGCGCGTCAAGGATCACGTATCGAAGGCGTGTAGCGACGAGCTCGACGCACTCCGCACAAGCGACTGATAACGTTAATGAAAGCAGCCTCTCGTCGATCCGGGCAGGCTGCTTGACAATTCCTGATTGCCATCATAAGCTTTTCTGAAAGCGCTTTCAGAATATTGGCTGGGTTCGCATGTCTCGCCCATGCGCGGTGCGAACAAGGAGGAACGGCATGTCGGCAACTGGCTGCAGAATCGGTCGGTTTTGATAGCGGTTCTTCTCGGAGCGCTCGGCGCGCCCGTTGCCGCGCAGTCGCCGAACCTTCGGAGCCGGTCGAGCCCGGTATGAACATGAAGGCTCTCGTCTGCACGCGACCCACGAGCGGATTCGGAATCGGAACACGTTGGCGATGACCCCGCGTCAGGATCGTTCGGTTCCGTTACGGTGGATCGTCAGCGGCAGCTCGGTCGCACTGCTGTTCGCGGCGTGGTACCTCGTCACCGGGCCCCTCGGTCTGGTGAGCTCGCTGAAGTTCCCTGCGCCACTCGACGCCTACGACTCCCTTATCCGGCTCATACGTTCGCCGGGCTACGCGGACGGGATCTTGGCGCAGCACATCCTTTCAAGTACCGAGCTGGTGCTCATCGGGTTCTTGCTGGCAACGGCTACCGGAGTGCCACTTGGATTACTCATGGGGCGAAACAGGCTGGTCGATGGCTATGTGAATCCAGTCTTCCAACTCATTCGGCCGATCGCGCCGATTGCGTGGATTCCGCTGACGATCCTCTGGTTCGGTCTTGGAATGGGTGCAAAGCTGTTCGTGATCTGGCTCGCGGCCTTCGCACCGGCGGTCATCAACACCTACACGGGGGTCAGGAACATCGACACCATCGTCATCCAGGCGGCACGCGTGCACGGGGCGTCATCCAAGGAAATGCTGTTCGACGTTGTCATTCCGGGTGCGCTGCCTTCGATATTCACGGGATTGAGAACCTCGCTGCAAGCTTGCTGGATGGTCCTGGTCGCAGCCGAGCTGGTGGGGTCGTTCGTCGGCCTCGGCCACATCATGATCATTGCCAGCAGGGATTTGGACTCCGGGATGATCCTGGTCGCGATGATCTGTGTCGCATTGCTGGGTGTTCTGATGTCAGCGGGCCTGACGTACGTCGAACGGTATGCGATCCCATGGCGTCGATAGGATCACGCCACGTTGCGCCCCATCGTGCCAGCGTGCTCGGCATAACGATGGTCGCGGGCATTCGTGGCGCTATGCCCGTCTTGGGGATCGCGACTTTTTTCGGCGCCTGGACCTTGGCAACCTCCCTCAAGCTCGCTCCGCCGACTTTCCTTCCAAGTCCGCTGGCCGTGCTGCACAGCATGGTCGAGCTGACGCAGATTCCCTATGCAGGTTCGACGCTTCAGCAGCACTTGATGGCAAGTCTGGAAAAGTTCGGTATCAGCTTCGCGGCCGCTGTGCTGCTTGGCGTCCCGTTCGGCCTGATCATGGGACGCTCGAATTTGATGAAGTGGGCGTTGTCACCCTTATTCGAAGGCTTTCGGTTTGTTCCGCCGATTGCGTGGGTACCGTTTGCGATTTTCTGGTTTGGAACGGGATTCCTAGCGCCGACCCTGGTGATCTTCGCGGGCGCTTTTGCGCCGTGCGTGATCAATTCCTATCGCGGTGCGCAACTCATCGAACGGCATCTGATCGAGGCGAGCCAGACACTCGGTGCGGGGCGCTGGAGGACATTCACCGAGATTCTCCTTCCAGCCGCACTCACGCATATCGTAGCCGGCGTTCGCGTGGGCGCCGGATTCGGCTGGCAGTCGCTTATCGGTGCGGAACTGATCGTAGGGTCCACCGGCTTGGGTTACATGATCGTGCAGGCCGGGAGTAACCTTCAGCCGGCGATCGTGATCAGTGGAATGATTACCATCGGAATCGCTGGTGCAAGCATTGATTACCTGATGCGCGCCATACAGCACGGCGTGCGACGCAAATGGGCGCATTGATGGTCGTAAGCAGCCGCCACCCATGTACATGACGCTCAACGCGCGCGGCCGTTGAAATATAGGAATTGAACATCGTGCAATTCAACAGGAGGCTCAGGATGCAAAAGCTATACATCGCAGCGTTTGCCGGATTGTGCGTCGCGTTCTCCATGGCGACCCCATCCAATGCTCAAACAAGTGCATCCGAGGGAGCGCTCACGACGATCCGGATCGCGCAGCAGCCTCAGCGATGGGCGCTGGAGTGGTACATCGCAACCGAGAAAGGCTGGTGGAAGGAGGTTGGTCTCAAACCGGAATTTTCGACGTTTGCTTCGGGCGCCGTCGAAATCGGCGCTGGAGCATCGGGCTCCTGGGATGTAGGCGGCGCCGGCAACATCCCGTCGGTTCTGGGCGCCTCCAAATACGGGCTCATAACCATTGGGATCGCGGACGAAGAGGCGGGCATCATCACGCTCATGGCCACCCAGGACAAGGCTGAAGCCTATCTGAAGAACCCGAGCTTGATGAAAGGCAAAACGATCCCGGTGACGACGAATTCGACCGGGCAATGGGGCGCCGCGGAATGTCTGGCGAGGAAATTCAGCCTGAAGCCAGACGACTACCGTTTCGTCAATCTGTCTCCACCCGATATCAACGCTGCGGTGATGAGCGGGAAGTACGACGTGACCGAGGCGTGGGCTCCCAACACTTACATACTCGAAGATGCGATGGGCGCCAAGGTCATCTGCACGGGTGCCGAGCTCAAGATGCCGATCCACAGCTATCTGTTCGCATCGCCAGCTTTCGCCGAGAAGAATCCCGACGCGGTTGCAAAGTTCGTCGCGGTCTATCTTCGAGCGGTTGCGTGGGAAAGAGCGAACCCGAAGGAAACCGAGAACTATCTGAAGGCGTGGTTCAACAGCGTTGGCGTCAAGTTTCCCGACAAATACCTCGCGCAGGAGTTGCGCGATCGGCCAGCCTATACGCTTTCGGAACAGTTGAAGATTTTTGCCGGCGCGCCGGCAGCAACGTCCGAGATCGTGAAATGGTGGAACGAAGTCGGCAAGTTCATGGTCTCGGTGGGAGTCATCGGCAAAATTCCGGAGCCAAGCACGACCGTCAGTGCGAAATTTCTCAAGATGGTCGACAGCGATGCAAAGCTGAAGTCCTTTGCAACGGAATTCGCCAAGTGACGAAACGACCCGTCGTTGTCCGGGGAAGGCAACACCGCGGCACCTCCCCGACGACGGGCGACGATCGATGCAAGGCTGGTGAGACGGTTCGCAAGGCCGCTTCGCGACAGGCAATCGAGCAACGAGAGGCGCAACAACCGTGAGCCAGATCATTTTTGACAGCGTCAAGCGCGTGTTCACCCGCGGAAACGAAGAATTTCTTGCGCTCGACAACGTGAGCTTCCAGGTCTGCGAGAAGGAGTTCGTGGCAATCGTCGGTCCTTCCGGTTGCGGCAAGACCACGTTGATGCGCATGGCGGCCGGCCTCGATTTTCCTTCGGACGGCACCGTGAACGTGGGTGGCCGAAAGGTCAGCGGTCCAGGGCCCGACCGTGCGGTGGTGTTCCAGCAGTTCGCGTTGTTTCCATGGAAAACCGTAGCTGACAACATCGGCTTCGGCCTGAAATGCAAGGGACTCGGGCGTAGCGCGCGCGAAGCGACCGTCGCACGGTACATCGAGCTGATGGGTCTCAAGGGCTACGAAAGGACCTATCCGCATCAGTTATCCGGTGGAATGCAACAGCGCGTCGCGATTGCGCGAAGCTACGCACTCGACCCCGAGGTGTTGCTGATGGACGAACCCTTCGGAGCGCTCGATGCCCAGACACGCGTCCTGATGCAAGAGGAGCTCATCAGGCTTTCACGGATGAATCCGCGGACTGTGCTCTTCATCACCCACAGCGTCGAAGAGGCCGTGTATTTGTCCGACCGCGTCGTTGTCCTTACGGGACGACCGGGGCGAATCAAGGAAATCATCAACATCGCAGAGGCGCGCGAGCAGGAAAACTGGGATCGCTTCGAGCGCATCGAGGACGTCATGGATCTGGATGCGTTTGTCAAACTACGACTCCATATCTGGCGGCTCCTGCGCAGCCAGGAGGCTCCCAAGTATGCACAGCGAGTACCTGCTGAAGCGGCGGCGGCGCATTAGGGCCCTGGTCCGCTGCAACGAACTGCGACGTTTTTGGAGATCGTGCAATGACCGCAAGACCTAGGAGTGCCGAGAAGCTGGAGTCGTTACAGATCAATACGCCCTGCTGGAGGCTCACGGCCACGTCCGCCGACGTGAAGTCGATCGACAGCCGCACATTGCTGGTGATGCTCGAGCAGCTGATTCTGATCCGGCGATTCGAAGAAAAGCTCCTGAAGCTGAGCGTTGCAGGCATCCTGCACGGACCCGCGCATTCGAGCATCGGCCAGGACGGAGCGGCGGTCGGTGCGATGTCGGCCCTGCGGTCGACCGACAAGATCAACGGCACCCATCGAATGCATCATCAATTTCTGGCTAAGGCGCTGAATCATGTCACCGCAGCCGACTACTCGCCTATCGAAGGCGACGTGCTGCCAGCTCACGTGGATGTGGTGTACCGCACGTACGCGGAAATTCTGGGACTGTCGCCGGGATACTGCGGTGGGCGCGGAGGGTCGATGCACCTGCGATACCCCGAGGCGGGAATTCTTGGCTCGAACGCGATCGTGGGAGGCAATCCTTCCCATGCCGTCGGCTATGCGTTCGCCGACAAGATGCGAGGCCGCGAGGACATTTCGGTCGCGTTCTTCGGCGATGGTGCAATGCAGACCGGAGCAGCGTACGAAGCGATGAATCTGGCGGCGCTATACAGCACACCGACCGTGTTCTTCGTCGAGAACAACCTCTACGCCGTTTCCACCCACCTTTCCGAACAGACGAGGGAGACGCGGCTCGTGGCGCGCGGGCTTGCACTCGGCGTACCGTCCATCGAGTTCGACGGAATGGACGTCGTTACCGCCCGCCTCGCGATGGAGGAGGCCCGTTCGATCATTGCCCAGGACGGCGGACCGGTTCTCCTGGAAGCGAAAACCTATCGATTCATGCATCAGTCGGGAGCGCTCAAGGGTAGTGCCTTCCGCTATCGCGAAAAGGAGGAGGAAGAGGATTGGCTGGCGCGCGATCCGATGAGCACATTCCCGGCGCAGCTCGAATCGGCGGGGGTTGTCACGCAAGACATCATCAGGCGACTGGAGACTCGTGCGAAGACGTTAATCGACGGCGCGTTGAGTCGCCTGCTCGAAAACTATGGAGATGAAAAGACGCAGCGTATTCGACCGGAGTTGTGGCCCGACCCGTCGAAGGTCGAGTTCGGCATTCGCGGCGATCTTGCCGAGTTGGCGAGCCATCGGGTGCGCGAGTTCGAGGACGTGCCAACTGCCGAGCTGACGGAGGCGAGGTTTCAAGACGTCATCCCGCAGGCCATGTTGCGCAACATGGAAAAGCTGGACAACGTGTTCATTCTCGGGGAGGACGTCCATCGATTGAAAGGAGGAACAGCGGGTGCGACGAAGGACATCGGCGACCGTTTCCCGGAACGATTGATCGGCACGCCTATCTGTGAAAACGGCTTTACCGGATTGGCGCTCGGCGCTGCACTCAACGGCATGCGGCCCGTCGTCGAGGTCATGTATCCCGACTTCGCCCTTTGTGCCGCCGATCAGCTATTCAATCAGATCGCGAAGGTACGTCACATGTTCGGCGGATCGTTCCCGGTGCCGATTGTCGTGCGCAGCCGCGTAACGGCCGGCGCCGGCTATGGATCACAGCATTCGATGGACGCCAGTGGCCTGTTCGCACTGTATCCAGGTTGGCGCATCCTGGCCCCGTCGCGACCCTACGATTACATCGGTCTCCTGAATGCGGCGCTCTATTGCGACGACCCCGTATTGATTGTCGAATATCACGATCTTTTCAAGAATGTCGGGCCCGTGCCAGTCGAGGATTGGGACTTCATCGTTCCGATCGGCAAGGCGCGCATTGCACGCACAGGTACGAGGTGTTCGATTCTTACCTACGGCGTAATGGTAGGTGTGTGTTGCGAACTCGCTGAGCGAACCGGGATCGATGCGGAAGTGATAGACCTTCGCACGCTGGATCCGCTTGGTCTGGACTGGGCGACAATCGAGCAAAGCGTCCGTCGAACCAATGCGCTGATGATTGTGGAACAGACCACCCGGGGAACCTCGATCGGGTCGCGGATCGTCAGCGACGCACAGAACCGGCTATTCGACTGGCTGGACCACGAAATCGTGCACGTTACGGGGGCGAACTGCTCTCCGGTCGTGTCCAAGGTGCTCGAGCGTGCATCACTGGCCGATGCCCCGGCGGTCGAGGCTGCGCTTCGTCGTCTCGATGGAGCGCGCGGCGCGCGCTAACTGAATCGCGAGGAACTCCCTTTCATGCAATTGATCGACGAGAAAATTCGCGCGCACCACACGGCAATCTGTGTGACGGATTTCGAGCGCGCTCGCAACTTCTATTGCGGGTTCCTGGGTTTCGAGCTGGAGGGAGAGATGGATCGTCGCTCGGAGCCTGCTTTGGGCGAGGTCGTGGGATTGCCGGGCGCCGTCGTGCGGTGGGCGATGCTTCGCCACGACAGCTATCGCGTGGAGTTGTTCAAGTACTACTCGCCAGAGGGCGACTCGCGCGCCCGGCGCCAATGCGATTTTGGCTATAGTCACATGGCGTTCGAAGTGACCGACGTGGAGTCCGTCTATCGCCAGGTCGTCGATGCGGGATATCGAACGGTGTCATCGCCGCAGGTGCTGCGAAACGGACGGACGAAGGTTTTCTATGTCGAGGAGCCCGAAGGTGCGATTACCGAATTCATCCAGTTCCTCCAGGCGGCTGCATGACCGGCTCGGCAATGCCCCAGCGAGCGCGCGTCAGTGCTGCACGCGCTCGAGTCTTCGATTCAGCTGGCTGATGTCTTTCTGATCCCATGTCGGTGGTCGCAGACTTCGTCGTTCCCCCGGTCGGTGAACCGATCGATTCCGCACGCCTCGTCCGCTGGCTCGCGACGCCCGGCCAGGCATTCCACGCCGGTGAGGTCCTGGTCGAAATCGAAACGGACAAATCGATCGTCGAAGTGCCGGCGCCGCAGGATGGCGTGATGGTCGAGCACCTTGTCGACGTCGACGGATTGCTGAATGCGGATACACCCATTGCTCGAATTCGAATCGAGGAGGAGCCGGCGGCAAGCGCTGCGCGGGTTGAAGCAGATTTAGCGGCTGCGCCGGAGAAGACTTCGATGCCGACGGCGAGAATGGTTGAATCGGCAACCAGCAAGGGTTCTTTGGCTAGCGCGGTCTCGAGCATCGGCATCGACTCGAAGGGTCGCAAATTCGCTACGCCGGCGGCGCGCAGACTGGCGCGTGAAAGTGGCGTGTCGATCGACTCCATCATCGGGACCGGCCCGAAAGGAAGAATCACTCAGTCCGACATCGTGCGCGCGTCCGGGAAGCCCGCGACGGCGGTGGCCGCGGGCGCCTTGGGTGGCGCCGGGATGCGCGAGCTAACCGTACCGACGAGCCACGGCGACGTCAGCGTCAAGGTTTGGGAGCCTTCGGCGACGCAAGACGCACGCAGCGTGGTCCTGATCCACGGCTTGTTCGGCGACCGCAACGTGTGGGCGGGTACGGCGGATCTGCTGGTTCGCGCGGGGTTCCGAACGCTCGCCATGGACCTGCCCTGTCATGGGACCACTCGATCCAACGCGACGTCATTCGGCGATATCGTCGATTGCGTTGCCGAGGTCGTCGCCAACCAATGCACGGGCAGTGTGGTTCTCGTCGGACACTCGTTCGGCGCTGCCGTTGCAGCACGCGTTGCACGAAAGCCGACGTCGAGCGTCAATGCACTCGTCCTGATTGCACCCGTCGGAATCGGCTCGGAGATCGAGCAATCGTTTCTCGACGGCATGACGTATGCAGAAACCAACGAAGCCATGCTGCGCGAATTGCGCAGGCTTACGGTGGCCGGCATTGTCCCTTCGACGTCTTATGTGAACGAGCTTCGTCAAGGGATCGCCGCCCGGCGCGATCGGATCATCGACTTCTGCCGCCAAGTCAGCTGGAATGGTGTGCAGCAGCTCGATACGCTTCCGGATCTCGCCGCGTCGCAGCGAAAGACCGTGGTGATTCAGGGCCGGCGGGATCAGATCATCCCGTGGAAGCAGGTGCTCGACATTCCGGCACGCGCGGCGCTGCACTTGCTTCCGGACGCCGGTCACATGCCTCAGTGGGAGGCAACCACCGCGACGACGGACATCGTGCTCGACTCGCTGGCCCGGTGAGGATCCAGGGGATCTAGCAGGTCTTGAAACGCGCGGGCTCGTGACCGCCGGCCACGTTTACTCGTCGCGTGTCAATTCGATCGACATATCGCCCTTGGACAGGACGAGCCGGGCCACCGGCGGCCGCTTCGCGATCTCTTTCAGCAGATACAGGATCGGCTTGCCGGCGATCTTGTAAGCGTCATAGTCCGGACGGTTTTCACGCATCGCATCGACGATCGCCGAATCGAAGCTGTGCCGAAGCAGCAACTCGTCGTCGTCGGCCCGCGGAAACTTCCTGCGCAGCGCAGGCAGCGCCGGCTCCGGCCGCCGCGGCTCCCGCGCAATGTACTGCGACCCATTCGAAACGATGCGATCCAGTACGTCGGGATCGACCGGAGCGAGCAGCTTGCCGTAATGGCCAAGCGCGTACTTCTTGACCTCGTCCGGAACCACCGCATAGCGCTCGCCGCGGATGACGTTCAGCGTCGCCTGCACGCCGATGAACTGCGCGAACGGCGTGACCTGGATTGGCCAGCCCAGCTCTGCGCGCACGTTGCTGCACTCGTCGAGGACTTCGGGCAGCTTGTGTTCGAGGCCCGCGGCCTTGAGCTGGGCGCCCAGATTGCTCAGCACGCCACCGGGAATCTGGTGCCCGAAGCTGCTTGCATCGAAATCCATCGGCCGACCGCGCGGCTTCCCGTCACGGATCGCAACATCCTCGAAGTGCGCGCTGATCTCGTCGACCGCCGCCTCGTCGACGTCGACGCGGTGGCCGCGAAAGCGCAGGTTGCGGATCGTGGTGACTACGGAGGGCGGCGCATTCGCGTCCGCGAGCGGCGGAATAGTCGTGTAGAGGTTGTCGACGCCCAGCGCGACGGCTTCGAGATAGGTCCGCTGCGGCAAGCCGAGCAGGCCGTGGCTGTGCAGACCGAGCGAAACCGAGCCGATCGCCTGCTTCAGTTTCGGCACCAGCGTGCGGGTCCGCTCCGGCGTCAGTACTCCGCTGGCGTCCTCGATCATCACGGCGTCGACCCCGGCGCGGCTGATGAACTCCTGTGCCTTCTGCACGTAGAGTTCGTCCGTATGCACCGGGCTGTCGCTATAGGTCAGCCAACCCGTGGTGTACGCACCGAGCGCCTTGGCTTGCTTGAGGCTGGCGACGATGTTGTCGAGGTCATGCAGCCCATCGAACGCGACGAAACGCCGGATTCCGTTCGCGACGAGCCTTTCGACCCACAGAGCGCTGATGTCGTCCGGCTGCAGATCGAAACCGAGCACGCATTTGCTCCGGATCAGCGCCTGCAGTGGCGTCGTGCGGATCCGCTCACGCAACAGGCGAATCCGCTCCCACGGATTTTCTTTCAGGTAGCGGACAGCGGCGTCGAACTGAACCGCGCCAACCACCTCGATCGCATCGAACCCGGCGCGATCCAGGCGCTCCGCGATCGGCAGCATCATCGCCGTCGACATCCGTGTCGCCCACAGGCACTGCTGCCCATCGCGCAACGTCGTGTCGACGATATGAACCGCGCGTGTGCCTGGCGTCTCGCGCTTCATCACGACGGGATCTCCTCCTGGCGAATCAGCACGAGTGGTTGGCCGAGTTCGACCAAGCTGCCGTTGTCGGGCACGATGCGTACGACGGTGCCGGCGACGCCGGCCTGTACCGACGTGAACAGCTTCATCACCTCGATCAGGCCCAGCGTCGTTTCCGGCCGCACGACGTCGCCCACGTTGCAGAAGGAATCGGCGCCTGGGCTCGGCGCTCGATAGAAGGTCCCCGAGATCGTGGCGCGAACGGCTACCGTGTCGACATCTTCGGCGCTTTCAGCTATCGCGTGGTCCCGCGCCGCACCGGCTGCAGCGATCCGATCCGCGGGTTCCGGCGTCAGGCCATGCTTGTGCGCGGTGAACGTCAGTGCGCCGATGCGCAACCGCAAATGTCCGTAGCCAGACTCCTCGAACAGGCGGAGGACAGTTTTCAGATCGTTGAGCGTGAGGGACATTTCGCGCCGTGCCCTCGCTCAAGCCTGCCGCGGGATATCGGCAAGATCCACCGACACCATGGACTTGGCCTCGCGTCGCAGGACCTTTCCGACTGCGCTGCGCGGGAGCTGCGCGACGATATGGATTCGCTTCGGCGCCTTCACGGAGTCGAGCAGCATCTTCACATGTCCGATCAGCTCCTGCTCGCCGACGCTGTGACCGGAATTGAGCTCGACCGCGGCATGGACGGCCTCGCCCCACTTCGGATCATCGACGCCGAACACCGCGCATTCGTGCACGGCGGGGTGCTTGCCGAGCGCGCTTTCGACGTCGCCGGGATAGATATTGAATCCGCCGGAGATGATCATCTCGCTCAGGCGCCCTTTGATGAACAGAAGCCCGTGCTCATCGACGAGGCCCACATCGCCTGTGTGCAGCCAGCCATCGATGATCGTCGCTGCAGTGGCTTCCGGATCGTCGAGATAGCCGCTCATGACGAGGTCGCCGCGCACCACGATCTCGCCAACTTCGCCGCGACTCAGCAGGGTTCCACCGTCGTCCATGATGCCGATCCGAGTGCCCAGCCCGGCATGGCCCGCCGCGGCCAGGTTCGCCGTGTCCGCGAGATCCGACGCGCGCATGTAGGCGATGATCTGCGGCGCTTCCGCCTGGCCGTAACACGTTTCAACGCACTCGCCGAACACGCGTTGCGCTGCCCAGATCTGCTGCTCGCGCATCGGCGCGCCCGAATAGATCAGGTGCCGCAGCTTCGGAAACGCGACTGGGCCGGCGGCGTTGTCGGCCATCAGCGTATAGATCATCGTCGGTGTGAGATAGGTCGCGGTGACGCCATGGCGGACGAATGCGGTCAGGATGTCGTGCGGCTTCGGCCGCTCGAGCAGGACGATCCGTCCGCCACGACTCAGGATCGGCAAGATGAAGCAGGATGTGCCGTGCGTGACGGGCGCTGCGGCAAGGAAGCACTCGTCTTCGACAAATTGAAACGCGTCCAGGATGCCGGCGGCGCAGGCATTCCATGATCGATACGACTGCAGCACGCCTTTTGGCTTGCCGGTCGAACCGCTGGTGAATTTGATCGCTTGTGTCGCCGCTGGCGATGGTTCCGCAGGACGCGGTCTCTTTCCCCAAAACTCCGCGATTAGGCCAGCAACGCTCTCCGTTCGCTCAACGCCTTCGGATCGACTCAGGACAACGCGGACGTCGCTCGGCGTAAACCGATCCAGGCACAGCGCATCGGCGATAACCAGCACAGGACGCGTCGCGGCGAGGATCGCGTCGGTTTCGGTCTTTCCGTTGCGCGGGTTCAGCGGGACCCACACGTGGCCCGCCGCGAGAATCGCCAGGATGGACACCAGATGCTCGAGCGTATTCGGCGCGCAGACGGCGATGTAGCGTCCAGCTCCGGGCGCGAGCCGCTGCAGAGCACTCGCAAGCGCCGCGACGCTTTCGTCGAGCTTTCGATACGTGAGCGCCGTCTCCCCATCCTCGGCGGCTATCGCGCCTGGCCGTTGCTGTGCGCCGCGGTACAGTAAATCGATGGGGAGCATCCCGGTCCCTTAGTCTGGGGCGATGACGAGCAACGTTTGACCATACTCGACAAAGACGTCCGGCGTCACGCAGGCATGCGCGACGGTTCCCTCGACACCGGCGACGATCGTGGTCACTTTGGCGCCGGCCTGGATGCGACCAACGACAGTTCCGGTGTTCACTCGTACAGGTCGCTCTGCCGACGAGAACACTGCCTCGTCGCCGTGGAACCGGCCGGCCGCCGGAGCCTTAAGCATCGTCTGCCGCCGAGGTTCCTCGCTGGCGGCATCACCGCCGGTCCGCTCGGTTCCCGTCCGCGACGGTGCGGCACCGCGCACGCACTGGAGCCGGAAGCCGTGGGATCGGATATCGAGCGTCGCGTTCGCATCGGCGTCGAGCAGCCGGAGAACCTCGATGGCATCGTGCAGGCTGAATTCGGTCGTGTCGTGAGTCATAAGCCGAACGCCTCATCGACCCAGCCCGTATGGATCTCGCCGCGCGCGAATTCGGGATGTCGCAGCAAGTCGCGATGGAATGGCACGGTCGTCGAAATTCCCGTGATATCGGCGCACGCCGCGAGCGCCGCGGCCGAGCGCGCCAGCGCTTCTTGGCGATCCTCGCCGATCACGATCAGCTTGCCGAGCATCGAGTCGTAGAAAGGCGGCACCGCGTATCCGTCATACACATGGGTATCGAAACGGATTCCGGGCCCGCCAAGGCGTGGCCACCCATGCACGGTACCAGGCGTCGGCTGAAACTTACGCGCGGGATCCTCGGCGCAGATGCGCCATTCGATCACCGCGCCGCTCGGGACTTCAGGCGTCGGCGCGATCGAAAGTTTCTCACCGGCCGCGACGCGTAGCTGTTCGCTGACGAGATCGTGGCCGGTCAGCATCTCCGTGACCGGGTGCTCGACCTGGATTCGAGTGTTCATCTCGATGAAGAAATAGTTGCCCGTCTCCATGTCGAAGATGAACTCGATCGTGCCGGCGTTGCGGTACCGCATCGCCGCAAGGATCGTGACCGCGGCGTCGGTGATCTGCTTGCGTTGTGCATCGCTCAGCACCGGCGACGGCGCTTCTTCGACGAGCTTCTGATGCCGCCGCTGCACGCTGCAGTCCCGCTCCCAGAAGTGCCGGTAGTTGCCGTGGTCGTCGCCGAACACCTGGACCTCGATGTGGCGAACCCGCGAAAAGAAGCGTTCGAGGTAGATCTCGCCGTTGCCGAACGCTGCTTGAGCCTCGGCACTCGCCTGCTCGAACAGCGTGCCGAAGGCAGCGGCATCCGACGCGACGCGCATGCCGCGGCCGCCGCCCCCTGCGCTGGCCTTGAGCAGCAGCGGAAATCCTATCGACGCGGCTGCGGCCGCGGCGGCACCCGCAGCCGTGAACGCGCCGGGCGATCCCGGCACAACTGGAATTCCGAGTGCGGCGACACGCTTGCGGGCCTCGGCTTTGTCGCCCATTGCGGCGATTGACTCCGGCGACGGCCCGACGAAAACGAGGCCCGCCTCGGCGCAGCTCTGCGCGAAGCTGGCGCGCTCTGACAGGAAACCGTAGCCCGGATAGACGGCGTCGCATTCGGTGTGCTTCGCCGTCTCGATAATTGTCGCGCCATCGAGATAGCTCGACGCCGGTGCCGGCGGGCCGATGCAGACCGCGTGGTCGGCGGCCCAGACATGTGGCGAGTTGCCGTCGGCGCTGGAGAACACCGCGACCGTCTCGAGGCCGTTCTTGCGACAGGCCCGGATCGCCCGCAATGCGATCTCGCCCCGGTTTGCAATCAGCACGCGCTTCATGTCGTGCCGATCAGGCCAAGCCGCGAGAACATACGCTGAATCCTCAACCGAAATCCCTTCTCGTTGTCGCTAACGAATCTTGTCGAAATAGGTATCATGCCAGCGACGAGATCGTGGCATCCTATCCCAATAATCGGTACCATCGTTCGCAACGCTGCGTACGATAGTTCCGCATAGTGCTTGCGGCGGTCGTAGCGCCGCTTGATTCCGTGATTCCGCGCGATGAACGGGGAACACGTCCAATGAGGAGGAAGCGATGCAAGAACCTGCGAGGCTGACGTCTATTGCTCGACCCGGGCGCCGCTCGTCCCGATGGCTGGTCGCCGCGCTCGCCGGCGGCGCGCTGCTCGCGTCGGTCGCAATGGCGCAGACGAGCCCGAAGATCGTCGCGAAAGATCAGCTCCTGCGCATCCAGATTTATCCCGGCACGATCCTGAACCTGCCGATCTGGGTTGCAGCGGAGGGCGGCTTCTGCCAGGCGCATGGGCTGCGGTGCGAGCCTACCGCGATCCCGAGCGGACCGCTTGCGCTGCAGGCGCTCGCTGCCGGCAGTCTCGAGATCATGTATGCGTCGACCGAGGTGATCACGGCGGCCGCATCGCGTGGCAACGACGTCCAGGTCTTCGTGGGGCATTCGCCCAACAACATCTACACGCTGAACGTCAGCAACAAGGTTCCGCTTCCCAATCTGTCAGCCGGCTATCCCGCCGTGATGAAGGACCTCAAGGGCATGCGGATCGGGGTCACCGCGCGCGGCGCCGGCACCGAGCTGCTGACGCGCGCCCTGCTGCTGGGCGCGGGGATGACTCCAGACGACGTCACGTTCGTCGCAACGGGCTCACCCACGACGTCCTATCCCACGTTCGTTGCCGGGCAGATCGACGCGGGCATGATGTTCCAGCCGTTCCGCACGCTGTGCGAGCTTCAGAAGACCTGCGTCGTCGGCGTCGATCTCGCGAAGGGGGAGGGCCCCGAGGATCTGCGCGTGCTGAATGGCGGGTTCGAGACGTTCGCAGCGCGTCGCGCCTTCATCGAGGCCAATGGCGTCGCGATCGACGCATTCATCCAGGCCATGACCGAGACGATCGCGTGGATGCAGGATCCGGCGAACTTCGACAAGCTCATGACGATCACGCGGAAATACCTGACGCTTGGCGATATTCCCGATGCCGATGCCACGCTCGTGCAGCTCGTGAGGACGGAGACCCCGAAATTCGGCGTGAAGATAAACCGCAAGTCCATCCAGGGCTTCTCCGACTTCCTGATCAAGTACAAACTGATCGAACAGCCGGTTTCGGCTGCGACGTTCGTTTACGCGAAGACGCCTTGACGCAGCGGTGCGGGATGCGGTGCTAGAGCGCACGCGGGAAATGGAGCAGCGCATCCCGGCTACGTCGGTCGTGCACGCAGCGGGCGCCATCGACATCCGCGACGTCGTCCATCGCTTCTCCGGAGAAGTCCTCGCCGTCTCACACGCGACGCTGCACGTCGCACCGGGCGAGTTTGTCTCGATCGTGGGCCCGAGCGGCTGTGGCAAGACCACGCTGCTCAATCTCCTCGCCGGGTTGCTGCCCGTGCAGGAGGGCTCCATCTCCGTCGCAGGCGCCGCACCGCGGGCGGGGCGGCACGACGTCGCCTATATGCTCGCGCGGGATTCGCTGCTCCCCTGGCTTAACGCGCTGCAGAACGCCCGGTTCGGCGCCGAGATCCGGAACATCCCTGCGCAACGGCGTAACGCCCGGGCCCGGGAATTACTCACGCAGGTGGGACTCGGCAGCTTCGAGCACGCGTATCCGAAGGCGCTGTCGCAGGGCATGCGCCAGCGCGTGGCGCTCGCACGCACCTTCTGCCTCGATTCGCCGATCCTTCTCATGGACGAGCCATTCGGCGCGCTCGATGCGCAGACGAAACTGCAACTCGAAGAGGTCCTGCTTGCTCTCTGGACCAGCGAGCGTCGAACCGTGGTCTTCATCACGCATGACCTGAGCGAAGCGGTAGCACTATCGGATCGCGTCATCGTCATGAGCGCGCGGCCCGGAACGATCATCGCGGACATCAAGGTCGATCTACCGCGTCCCCGCTCGGTGCGAGCACTCCAGCGTGATGCCCGCTACCACGACATCTACGCAATGATCTGGTCGAAGCTCGAGCTTGCTCTCGAGGGGACATGAGCCGAAGTACCACCGTGCTGGGCTTCCCGATGTGGCTGGCGCGCATCGTCGCGCTCCTGGCATTCGGCGCTGTCTGGGAGCTGACGGCGCGGCTTGGACTGATCAATCCGCTATTCATCGGCAATCCGAGCGGCATCCTGGCGTTCTTCTTCAAAGGACTGTTCGTCACCCGGGAGCTGGTGGTGCATCTGTTGTGGACGTTGGCAGGCACGCTTGCAGCCTTCATGCTCGGCAGCGTCACGGGCATCCTCGTCGGACTGCTGTTCGTCGCCTATCCGAAGGTCGAGCAGTTCATCGACCCCATATTCGCCGGCTTGAACGCACTGCCTCGCATCGCCTTGGCGCCGCTCTTCCTGCTGTGGTTCGGTCTCGGCATCACGTCGAAGATTGCACTTGGATTCAGCCTCACGTTCTTCATCGTGCTGAGCAGCACCGTCGCCGGCGCGCGGAGCGTCAACAGCGATCACCTCATGCTCGCCGACACCCTCGGCGCGAGCTCGACCCAGATCTTTCGCCGCATCACGCTCCCGAGCGCCGTCCCGACGGTGTTCTCGGGCCTGCGCCTCGGTCTGATCTACGCACTGCTCGGCGTAATCGCCGGCGAGATCATCGCGGCACAGCACGGGCTTGGCCAGAGCCTGACGTTCCTCGCCGGAACGTTTCAGATCAACGGCGTGTTTGCCGTCCTACTCCTGCTGGCCTTGCTCGGCATGAGCCTGACGTGGATCATGACGGCGGTCGAAGCGCGCCTGCTGCGCTGGCGGTAGGCGCGTGTTCCGCGAAGCTGATGGCCACGTCGGTCCGGATGCGATTTTCCGCGAGCGGCTGCGGGCGGGACGCGTCGAGATGCAGGCCTGCGACAGCTGCGGACACGTCTGCTTTCCTCCGCGCACACATTGCGCGAGTTGCGGCGCGCAAGCGCTGAGCTGGTTTGCCATCGCGGGCACGGGAATCGTATATGCGACGACGGTCGTTCGGCAACGACGCGATCATGGCCCGGACTACAACGTTGCGCTGATCGACCTCACGGAGGGCGCGCGGATGATGAGCCGGGTCGAAGGTATTCCACCGACGCAGGTGCGGATCGGCATGCCGGTGCGCGCGCAAGTGAAGACCGCGGGCGGCGATCCGTTGATCGTGTTCGTGCCGGCGTAACACCATGCCGCGCACGCTCCGCGGGGCCGCGGCCATCATCGGCGCGGGCCTTGCCGGATGCGGCGACGCACCCGGCTTTGGCCACCTCGAGCTGCTGGCGCAGGCGGCACACGCGGCGCTTGCAGATGCGGGGCTGCACCTGCGCGACGTCGACGGCCTCTTCACGGCGACGCTCACCGACTTCATGCCCGCGCTGACGGTGGCGGAGTATCTCGGTCTGCGCCCGGCCGTCGTCGACGGCACGAATGTCGGCGGCGCCTCTTTCCTGCAGCATGCAATCTCGGCAGCGATGGCGCTGCGCCTCGGCCTCTGCAAGGTTGCGCTGATCTGTTACGGATCCAACCAGCGCAGCACCGCACGCCGGCTCATCACGCTGTCGCAGTCGGATCCGCCGCCCTACGAGGCACCCTACAAGCCGCGCTATCCCGTCGTTGCCTATGCGCTTGCCGCGTCGCGGCACATGCATCTCTACGGCACGACGCCCGAGCAACTAGCCGAGGTCGCCGTGGCCGCGCGCCGATGGGCGCGCCTCAATCCGATGGCCTATGTGCGGACGCCGCTGACGATCAGCGAGGTCCGCGACTCTCGCATGGTCTGCGATCCGCTGACAGTACGCGATTGCTGCCTGGTGACCGACGGTGCGGGCGCCATCGTAATGGTGGCAGCCGACCGCGCGCGCGATGCGCCGAAGCCGGCCGCCTATTTCCTTGGTGGCGCACACGCGACATGGCACCGGCAGGTTTCGTCCATGCCGGACATAACGGCGACCGCGGCGCAGGAATCGGGTGCGCGCGCGTTGGCGATGGCCGGACTTTCGCCGGCACAGGTCGATCAGGCGCAGCTCTACGACGCGTTCACGATCAATCCCATCCTGTTCCTCGAGGATCTCGGCTTCTGCCAAAAGGGCGAAGGCGGGCCCTTTGTCGAAGGCGGACGCATCGCTCCTGGCGGCGCGCTGCCGGTCAACACCAATGGCGGCGGCCTCTCGTTCTGCCATCCCGGCATGTACGGAATCTTCACGCTGATCGAAGCCGCAATTCAGATCCGCGGCGAGGGCGGCGACCGTCAGGTGGACGGCACCGACGTCGTGCTCTGCCACGGCAATGGCGGCACGTTTTCCAGTCAGGCCACGGTGTTGCTAGGATCAGCTGCGACCTTATAGACGCGATCAGCTACGTCGCCGCTGAGGCGATGAGAACCAAGAAGGTGCCTGCCGTTCACGGGCAAGACCAAAGACAGACGAGGGTATCTTGGCTTATCTCGAGAACGATGGACCACCCGATCGTTCATCGAATCCTCGATGGGCCTTCATTAAAAGTTCTCGCGAGCTGCGCTCTGTTAATCCGCAGGTCTCACCAAGATTCGCCAAGAGCTAAAGTCTCGCCAAAGGCGTTTCCTAATGCGTGCGGTATGCTCGCGTCGGAGAGTTGAATAGTTCAGGAGACTAAGTACATGGCACGAAAAAAGGTACCCAGTAACCAAGGTGCGACTTGGACCGGCAAGGATATGGCCTGCATTCGGCGTTTGGTCAAAGCTGGAGCCACCGGTAAGACAATCGCTGCGGAAATCGGTCGCTCGATTTTTGCGCTTTATCAGAAAGCAAGTATGGAGGGTATCTCGCTGTCAAAGGCTCGAACTGTTCGGAGGTCGGCCGCAAGACGAAAAGCCCTCGTGATTTCTAAAAGTGCGTATTTCCCGGAAATTGCTCGCGTGCGATAACTGGCGTTTGCCCGCCTTCGACCAGTAGAAAATGAACTCCCGATTGATCTGTGACCAGTCGAGATTGGGTGTGCCTGAATTGTGACTGGGATAGAATGAAAATCATATTGGCAAGCGTTGCAAGCTATTGAATTAAAACGTTCTGTATTCGTTCTATCCCCTACGAACCAGGGGGTCGTGAGTTCGAATCCTGCCGGGCGCGCCAATAAATCAAAGGGTTAGGTAGAGACTACCTAACCCTTTTTCACTGCGGGTAACGCCTGGGTCGCAAAACGCAATTGCATAACCGGGGCTGTGCGCGGATGCAGCTCTCGACGTCGACTGCAGCTCGAACAACTCGCAGCCGAGCTCCAGTTTTTTCCGCCTGCTTGAGGCTGTCGGCTTCAGCGTCCCGTTGCGGTGAGCCGTTTCGCAGCGTTATCAAAACACTCGAGCGGAACGCGTCCGTAGCCGGCGCCGATCTGTCCGATGCCTACGTCGATGTGCGCTATGCCGGTATTGAATGCGGGCGCGATGCGCGTCGCTGTCACCTTCCTGACATCGATGCCGAGCGGCGTGCCACGCTCGTCCAAGTACGGTACCTTGAAAAGGGGGTGTTCGCTGACGGTCGTCTCGTACATTTCGCGCGTGAGGTCCGCACCAAATGCGGACCGCTCGCTCAGGTACCTGGCAAGCGATGGAGCGTTTGCCATTGCGAGCGCACCCAGGCCCAGCGTCTCCATGATCTCGCTGTCGCCGATCACTGGGCCGGCTACGCGCTCGTCGAAGCCGTGGAAGTAGTGCCCGCTGATTCGGGGGATCGATGCCGTGCACCAATTGTCCAGCCCGCTCACTCGAATGCCGCACTTCGCGCCATTGAATGCAATCGCGGTGACGATCGACGAATTCTCGATATTTTCGACTGCGGACATCACGCTTTTCGCGGATGCCATCGCGAGCGGCAGGAAGAAGAAGTCGTTGTTTGCGAG
>Ga0207691_10001065_pt1 | contig 27281 bp, 16 predicted proteins | sample KBSM13metaG_FD_184327 | JGI IMG/M metagenome (GOLD analysis project Ga0207691, IMG submission 184327) | Miscanthus rhizosphere microbial communities from Kellogg Biological Station, Michigan, USA - KBS M1-3 metaG (SPAdes) (version 2) | ecosystem: Host-associated > Plants > Roots > Rhizosphere >...
GATCCCTTAGTTGAAAGCAACAGGTCAAGGCAAAATCGTACCCCTCTTCGTCTTGACGAGCGACACGTCTCCATTCCTGATCACTCCATCGGTAGTTACGTCCGATCGGAAATTCGAAGTTGTGACGGCTTGCCCGACCTGCGCCCTTGTTTGGCTTATATCCGTTGAATTCACGGTGCGATCGGCGCTGGTGTCGCCAATCAGGACGCCCATCAGAATAGGCACGTTGTTCGTGGCTGTGCCATCGCTCACATTAGTCAAGGTAACCGTGATCGTTTGCACATTCGTGACGCCGGTTAGGTTGACTGTCACCGTTTTGCCATCAGGACTGACGATCGGACTGCCAACGACGTTCCCCGAGCCGCCGGTTCCTGGAGTGACGGTAGCGCCACTCAACGTTACACCTTTGGCGAACGAGAACACAGTCTGATAAGTGCTGCTCGGCCCCCCGCTGCGGCATTCGATCCCTGCGCTGCCAGTCAGCGGCAGGCTGATGTCGAAGGTGCCTGCTGCCCCATGCGTCTTGCGAGAAACGACACTTGTCGGCATAATCGCAGTCGTCCCGGCCGCGTTTAGCGAATAAACAAAGGATCTGCTCGTGTCGTTATCGCCCGTCGCCGTGTAGGTCATGAAGTAAGCGGTCAAGCCATCGGGCGTAAAGCGCGCTCGCGTATCAGTGGATTGGTTGAAGCCAGCCTCAGCGGGCAGGTTGACGCGCCATAATTCGTGGCCATCCTGGGCGCTCGCCGCAATGATATAACCAGGAAAATTGAGCGTGGCCGCACTCCCGAGAAGCAATTGCGTGTTCTGCGGATCGACGACTGGGCCGCCTACGTAATCAGCCAGGGTAAGATGCCATTTTTGTGAGCCGTTCGTATTCAGCGCGAAGAGCTGGATGGTGTTCTCTACGAAGTAATGAATCCCATCGCTGCCTATATCTGGCTCCGAACTGACATTGTGAGGGTAGGGCGAGTCGAACGTCCAATTCAGGCTTCCATTCGGCGCGTAGGACGAGTAGCTCGTGTGCACGCTGCCGTCCGGGGCGACCGCAGGCTGTCCCCTGGTAACCGTGAACACCGAACTGCCGTCGAGCCCTACTGCCCGCATGTGAGTGTTGGCAGAGAAATACAGTTGCTGGCTGGTGCCATTCGGGCCAAAAACAATCTCGCCGTAATCAACAATCGGTCGCCGGTATAACTCGGGATTCGTCCAACGCAGGGTACCCGCCGGCGTCAGCGAAAACACGCCCATGCCTTGCGTGCCGACGGAGTAAATGTTTCCATCCGGCCCCACTGAGACACCCAGATTGGTGAGCGCGCGTGGATTCTGCACGAAGGTCCATTTGGCCGAGCCATCCGGGTTATACGCGTTAATCAAACTCTCCGAGGCCGCGTAGATCGTCCCGTCCGGCCCCAAGGCCACGCCTTTTCCCCCTGCGGCCCGCACCAGCCATTTCAATCCTCCATCCGGTGTCAGCGCGTAGAGATGGTCAAAGGCATCGACCGAATAAATCGTTCCGTCCGGTCCAATCGCCGGGCGCACCAGCGAGTAAGGTCCGTTCTGCCGGAAGCGCCAGTTGACCCGCCCGGCGGCTTGGCGCGCCGTCACTGTCAGACTCAGAGTGTTACTCGCGATCCCAGAGGCGTTCACCATTTGCACTGGCACCGTCGCCAGCCGGGTCGATTCTGGCACATAAGCTACGATCTTTGTGCTCTGCCAATCCGCCACCGGCGCGGACACGCCGTCGACCAGCACGGTCCCGTCGCTCCCGAAATTGGTCCCAGTGATTTCGAGGTAACCACTGCGCTCCAGAGTCGTCGCAGATAATGCCGTGATATTGCCCGCACCGCCAACCGTTCCGTAAAGGGCGAAAGCGACATCCGAGTTCGGATAAAAGACGGTGTTGTCGTGGCGCCAGACTCCGTCGCCGTTAGCGTTATCGCGATAATAGAAATTTGTCCCGTGCGGCGCATTTGTGTTCGCGCTCCACCAATACCAGCCGTCAATGACCGGCTGGACCGAAAGAAAATGTTTTCCGGTCGCTGCAAACGCCGGCGACAACGTCACATCCACCGTGCCGGCGTCGTAACCGGTGGTGAAGAAATACTCCTTTTGTGGGACAAGACCAGGCGTCCCGTCGGGCAGGTACTCATAAAAGCGGACATACACACCCCGAAATGTGAGGAATGACGAGGCGGAGCCCTCCGCTACCACTCGGTCGATACTCCCGACGACATCAAAATCGTCCGACACTTCCCGGTCGACGTTCGACGGCGTCCAGACGTCGCTCGGGCCGAAGACTGATTGACCATCGAAGAGTTGAGAGAACAGGAGGTCACTGGCTTGCGCTGGAACGGAAATCGCGCCGAGACAGGTCACGATCGCAGCCAACATAACTTTTCGAATCGGCTTCACTATCTTAGTACCTTTGCCTTCCTTTCTCTGGGCGACAGCGAATGACCTCTTCTGATCCACTAACGACTGACTACGGGCAGTTTTCATGTCGCTAACGTGGACTCGCCAGGAAGGTGGCACCAACCATATCCTGCGTTATCCTGTTCGTTTCTTGTCCTGCATTGACCCCGATCGGGTCTCATTCCAGGATTTTTCATTTCGCCCGCTATTAACTCGTCAGAGACTAGGGAGTGGTGGTAAAGACCTGGATAGGTGAATACGGGCTTGTCTCAGTTCCGCAAAGCGTCGCGACTTGATATTCATAGGAAGTCGACGCCGACAAATTCTTCAAGTTGACTGCCTCTCGAGCACTCTGCTTGGTTTTCCATCGGGTGGTGCCGAGCTTGCGAAATTGCAGCGAATAGCCTTGCGCGTTCGCAACCGGAGTCCAATGAATTGTCGCCGTGGAGGCCGTGATGCGGCTCGCGTCTATCCCGGTCGGCGGCTCACAAGTGCTTGCGGACTCAGAAAATTGGCAGATGAATCCACCCCGGTCCACATAGACAAGGCTGATATCATCAAATTCGTGTCCAGAACCCTTAGAAGCGCCGCCGTTCAGGTAAAGGGTGCCGTTATTCAGAACGTGGATGTCCTGGCCGGTGCCGGCCGCGTATTGCTTAACGTATTGCACAACGCCCGCCGAATCGTACTTGGCCAAGAAAATATATTCATTACCCAGGGGAGGAAGGGTGATTGTATCAAAGACCACTCCCGGGCCGCTGGCGGCAAAGCCACTTACCCAGCTATTTCCCGTCTGGTCAACCCCAATGCTGTAACCCATATCTGAGGGCGGTCCACCCGCGTGATGGAGCCACTGAATGGCTCCGCTAGTGTTATACTTAGCGATGAAGATGTCTGTGCCGCTCGTCCCAGTGTTGGGCACCGAAAGACCATCAAACGTGGCCGTGCCGGAATAGTCGCCCGCGATGTAAAAGTTGTTCAGACCATCTACTCCGATCGCTCGAGCCGCGTCGATCTCGAAGGAAATCGTGCCGCCGCCGTTATGCACCCATAGGTTGTTGCCAGCCGAGTCATACTTCGCGATAAAGGCATCGCCCAACCCGGCCGCTCTCACGGAGTGAGAACCAAATGTCGCCGTGTTTTGGAACTCGCCCACGATTCCCACGTTCCCAAGCGAGTCACTCACGACCCCATGCGCAATGTCCGCACCGGTCCCGCCCGCTGTCTTGAGCCACAACAAGGTCCCGTTCGGATCAAACTTGGCCAGAAACACATCGAACAAACCTTTGCTCGTTACCGTCACGCCTTCCACTGTCATCGTGCTGCTGAACAAGCCCGTCACGTAGAGATTCCCCGCAGGGTCGAGCGTCACTCCCTCCGCGATATCGCCCGCGGTGCTCCCATAGTTCTTGGCCCAGACAACATTGCCCAGCGTGTCATACTTCACTACCAGCCAGTCAACATCGCCGTGACCCGTCAGGGTGAAACTGCCGAATTGCGCCGTGGGATAAATTCCGTTGGTTTGAATGGCGCCGACAACATACGAATTTCCGCTCGCATCAGTCGTAATATCGTTCGCCTGATCGAGCAAGGGACCGCCTCCGACATTCGCCCAGAGGATGTTTCCACTGCTGTCATACTTGGTCAGAAAAACATCCGAAACGTTGCAGGGAATCGAGATGTTATCGAAAAGCGCCGGACTGCTAACCGTGCCCGTCGCGTAGGCATTGCCGGCGGCGTCGCTGCTCACGCCATTGCTGATACCGCCAGTGCCCATTTGTTTGACCCATTGGGCGGTTTGCGCGAATGCGCCACCCGCGAAGGCGAGGCAAATAAACAGAGCGGCCCAGATGACGAAAGCTCGTCTTCGAGCGGATTTGGTGGAAAGGAGATTGTGGTTGAATGGAGAGGTCATATTTTTTTCTTTGTTTGGGTGGCACATTGATCCACGGACCGGCAACTAACCGCAAACCGTCAATGGTTACGCGACTGTTACCTTTGTGTAAACGTTTGGTATCCATGCCTCTATGAAACCACGACCGATGCATCCGCCATTCGTATTCGTCTTCGCGCGACATCGAATGGAGCCGGCCGCGTAACGAGACTGTTACCGCTAAAATTTTGTCAGGCATTCTCAGGCTAATACGCTGCGAGTCATGACCACTTCTCGCCACCGATTCGGGCTGCCGGCGAACTTTCCGACGTTAGGCTACGCAGCCATTTTTCTCACTCTCCTGGCCGCTCACTGTCTTGCCAGAACCGACCCACCGCATCTTCGCTCCGGACCGAACGGGGTGAGCGTTAGGCCTGCATTCGGAGGTACTATTCTCGGATTCGACATCGATTCCGCGGGAACCCAGGGTTTGTTAAGCGAGTTCAAATCCAATCCCGACGGCACGATCCTCGCCGCGACCGAAATTTTCGATCAAGCGACCGGACAAATCGTGACCATCGCGGCGCAATCGAATAAACACGATGACTTCATTACCCTGGGCGTGGTGGGAGAATCCATTGGACTGGTCGAGCGCGAGCATCCCCTCGGCCTTTTCCATGTTGAGCGAACCTTTGCGGTCATCAATCCGCTCGCCGCCGGCGACGTGACTGGCCCCTGGGCTCCGCCTCTAGGACGTAAACAGAACATCGACCAAGTCAGATCTGATGCGGGCACCTCAGAAGTCGCCGTGCTTGCCCTTGACTTTAGTGGCCACGGTAACAACACGGTCTTCACGTCGGACGTCGGCGCGAACACTTTCGGTTCTACGTTTGAGATCACTGACAGAGACTTCAATTTTGAAACTCCTCCGGTTATGACCTTCGACAGCAAGAATAACCAGGCTATTCTAGGACACAACGCACGGTCGCCATTCATCGTCCCGCCCATGATCGGCTTCCTCGATCTCACAAACGGCACCTTTACCAAATTCGCCGGGAAAGGTCTTGGTGTTATCAACGGCATGGCGGTTGACTCGGACGACGGCATTCTCTGCACGACCGTTTCATTTGTCCCAACAGTGCAATTCTACGACCTCGCAACGAAGCGCGGTTTCAGTGTGCATCTTCCTGGTGCGGACGACTCCCTTTCCCGAGGTCAGACAGTCGTGTTCGATCCGATAAACAAGTTGTTTCTTGTCGCCCAGGAATTTACGAGCACAGGAAGCAGCGGCAGTAGCATTCAGATTTTTGACACCACGGGAACCTTTATCGAGTCGATCGATGGCCTCAACTTCATCAATCCCTCGCGCTTGACCCCGATTCGGATCGCGATCCAGCCATCTCTCCGGCTCGGCTTTGTCGACGGACCGCCGGCGGGAGAGACAATTCAATCCTTTAACTACTAAAACTCGAGTTAGAGCGAGCAGCAACACCCGTGGTGCCTCCTGAGCGACTGCGCTGTTGCGCGCCCTGCCAAGTTCGTAAAGATCCCTCTAGTCTCCAGCCCCGCGACGCAGTAGAGTCGCTAATAAGTGACACCTTTGTTACTTTTGACTTCCGCGATTTGACTCTCTCGCTCTCCTGTCAGTCTCGTTGATGGGAATGACTCATTGGCAGAGTCATGGAAGGTTACGAACGAGTTACCTTTGTTAACTAGCATGAGCTACTCTAGCCTGCATAACCTGCTCTCATGAAAACGAAACAACTAGTTCTACATTCGGCTGTGACAATTGTCGCAACCGGATTAACGCTGCTTTCCAGCAGCACGAGTGAAGCAAGCGGCCGGGGTCCCTCTGGCATGCGAATGAGCGGAGGTGGCGGAGCCATGTCTCACATGAGCGTCCATCAAGGTCTCAGCAACCGTGGAGAGCGCATGGCGACCATGAATCGGATGGAGCGTCGCGATGACCGAGGCGGTCACGGCGAACGCGAACGTCGTCATGGGCACGACGATGGAATTCGTCATGACGGCACTATTAACCGCGGGGAGCGGGAACGTGAACGCCGCCACGGCAAAGATGACGGTATCGGTCACGACTCCAGCGTTAATCGCGGCGAACGGGAGCAGGAACACCGCCACGGCAGAGACGACCGCCGAGGTCACGATGACAGCGTCACCGGTGGTGAGCGCGAAGGCGAGCGTCGTCATGGCAACGATGACGGCAAACGCCACGACAGAGGAGACGATCACGGCCGGCATAACGAGCCGGGCGATCGCTAAGAAAACAACGTAACAAACGGAGGCAAAAACGAATGCGGAGGCGACATCCAGTCGCCTCCGCTTTTCTTTCGTAGCACGTTTCTTCTAGGCCCGTCCAACGGCGGTCAAGAGACGCGCGACGCGCCACTGGAATGCCGGGATTACCTGGATTTCTGCACACTGTGGATTTTCCGGCGGCAATCGATCCCTCTACGCGGGACTTTTTTCAAAGACCATTACACCATACATGTTGCCGGACCCGATTAAGCGCGGAGTCCCAAAATCCGCGGTCGCCAGCAGCGACGTCAGGTTTTCCTCGTTCCGGTAGTCAAATCTCCGGCCAAAGAGCTCGAGGATTCGCGCGCTGGCGTGAGGTAGGTAGGTGTTGACGATCAGGTCGCCTGCGCCCGCTGTCATGTGGCCCAGTTTCGCGGCCAGGTGCTCTGCTTGCAGCGGCTCTTCGAAGTGCTGTAGACCGAGGGATCGCTCTGTCGTGCCGCAGGTGAAGCCTGGAAGGTAATCGAGAATGCCGACGGCCGTTACCACGTGGTACTTTCCTCTCCCAGTCGTATCGGACCCGAGTTCTCCTTCAAAAAGGTCTTCGACCCCGGCGGAGATGCCGCCCTGGGTTTCCGCACCCCCGGTCCTGGTCTGGGTGGAAGCTAGCTTCGCAAGCAACCGCGCCGCCTTTGCGATGCTGGCCGTATCTCGGTCGGTGATTCTAACAGTGATCCGGGCGGGATCGTGGCCCTCCTTAATCAGGCGGTCGTAAGCCAGGATCATACTTAGGCCAGTGCCAGCCGCCACAGCTTTCAGCCGGACGTCACCTCCTGTCTGCAAACGAGACCGGGCTGCGTCATAAGTCGCCCGTGTCTCCCAGATGAATCGCAACTGCACGTCTCTGCTCTGGACCGAGTGCAGAAAGAGCCGATCCCATACGTCGCTGACTTTCAGGATCTCGGGGCAAATCATCATGTAGGGACCATTCATCGGATCCCCGCCCTCCACTAATGACTCGTGTTCCCTGCAAGATGAGTCGAGCAAGACCCGACCGTAGGGATGCCTGCTCCGCTCCAGAATCGGGTTGCGGAAAGCCCCGCCCTCGTAGCCTTCGCCATGGGCTTTCCGGCGGGTCGTGGTCCATTTCAAGACTCGGTAGCTGATCCTTGCCAGGGCCCTCTGCGCCGGGCCCGCTGGTCCTCCATAACTTTCCCCAAAGACGGCGTTGCTTAAACTCGCGATGATGGCTTCCGACAATTCGTGATCGCCTTCCGAGTAAAGTGCTACCACCGCATCCATGGGCCTGATTGCCTTCATGTCGCCCAACCCTCGCCTACCAAGGAGCTTTGAGGAATCTCGCCCCCGCTCTACCGATTCGCTAGATGGTTGGTGTCGCATCAGAGTCAGCCTTCCGGATCCAAGGCACTTCTACGGAAATACGTGAAGCATACCATCCGATTGGCAAATCAGCGAGATCTAAACAGATGGATCAGGCTCGAGCGCGATGCTACGCATGTCCGCAGCCGATAGCCAAAGGGAGCAGAACTCCCTATGTCAATTCCCGCTCCAGGACAGCCCGATATCTGTGATAATCAACCTCGATATTGTGTCGCGCGGTATGCAAGAAGGCCGACTCGGTCGCCTCGATTTCCCGCTCGATGCGTTGCTTGAGATCCGCCGGGCGCCGCCAGCGCCCCGTAATGGCCGCGGCAGCCAGTCGCGACTGCAAATCCGACAGCGGCCAGATGCAACCCGCCGGCTGGACCAGACCGATAAAGAAGAGATCGTCGTAGTCAGGGTGGATCGTCTTGAGATAGAGCGGCACGTTACCGTTACTCCAGTCGACCACGCTCTCATTAAAAAATGGAAAGCTGATGGAATAACCCGTTGCCGCAATGACAACGTCAAATTCCTGTTTACTCCCGTCAGCGAAATGCACTGTCTTTCCGTCGAATCGAACGATATCTCCTTTGGGAAAGACTCGGCCGTGGCGAATGGCGTAGAGTAGCTCTGAGTTCACCACCGGGTGACTTTCGAACAGATGATGATCGGGCGTGGGCAAGCCATACTTAGTCGGTGAGCCTACTAGCAAACGGAGGGACAACTCCATCAGCACAACTCGCAGGCGGTCAGGCAGCCAAAGCAACCTTGCATTGATGGAATCCGACGGCCGCCCGAACATTATCTTGGGAACGAAATAATAACCGCGCCGGAGACTGATAACTGTTCGTTTGCTAACCCGGCCTGTCTCCACCGCAATGTCACAGCTGGAATTGCCTCCGCCAATCACAAGCACCCGCTTTCCTTCGAAACCGCGATTGTTCTTAAAGGTGTGAGCGTGCATCCACTCTCCCGCGAACTTGCCGGGATAATCAGGCCAGCGCGGATCCCAGTGGTGTCCGTTGGCGACCAGAAGATGATCACACTGAATCTCCTTGCCGTCACTCAGTGCGAGGGACCAGCCGCCGCCCTCCCGCCGTTTTGCCTTCGTCACTTCAGTGTGAAAACGGATGGCTGGAGTTACTTTGAAATGCGCGGCGTAGTCCTCGAAATACTGCAGGATCTGACGGTGGGAAGGATAGTCCGGGTAGGACTTAGGCATGGGATAGTCAAGAAATTCCGAGAGCCGCTTCGAACTGATTACATGAGTGGTCTCAAAGACACTGGAATGTCCGGGCGTGGGATCATAGACCCAGTTACCGCCCAGGCGTCCGCTCTTTTCGAGGACGACGATGTTATCGAGCCCCGCCTCGCGTAAGTTCTTAGCCGCGGCAATGCCGGAAGGACCTGCACCGATGACGCAAATCTGCGGACAGTTTTGCTTCATTTGAATTTAATCGCCAATCAGCTTATTCCTGGCCTTAATCAGTCGCTGGAGTTCCAGAACCCAATGTTGTTTGACGCTATGCCAAACGTCGGCGGCATATACAATGTGACCGCTGTCGGCCGGCGGCGGTTTCTGCGCTTCCAACGAGACTCCCGGCTGGTAGCGATCAATCCAAGCGCGAGTCTCCGGGTTTTTGGCCAGGTGACCCACGACTGGCGCCGAAAAATGCTCCGCACCAAAGGGTAGGCTGACGGTTCTGACCTTCGCCGAGCCGACCGGGTTGTAATTATTGACGCTTCCGAATCCAAGCAGATCGCCGCCAATCGGGTCCATCCCAATATAGTATCCGACGAAATCTTCCACCGTGTCGGGGATAGTGCGCAACCTGCCGAGCATAATCCAGTGGGACGGAACCAACCGCGCCATGCCACCGGCCGCGAGGGCCGAGGCGTATGACAGCTTAAGACCGACCACCCTTCGCGATGTACCCAGCAAGGGATCGGTGATCTGATCACGTGCTTCGGATTTTCCTGTCTGGGGGTTCCATACGGAGAGGCGGTGGTTGAACTCGCCATTCAGCACATGGAGTATCAGGTTCGTTTGCATCGCTCCCATGCTGTGACCAATGACCATGGGGCGCATCCCGGTCTGCTCATAGTACCACGCCACGTATCCAGCCATTCCGCTGCTGCTCTGGTAAGGGCTGTAACTAAGGCTTCGATGCTGAGGATTTTGCAGAGCCTCTCTCGGATAGCCCATCTCTACCAGAAATTCGCCGAACGACTCCATTGTCGCGCCGGATGCTGGGACTCCTCCGTGGATGAGGAAGATTTTCGGTGCAGGCGAGTGGGCGAGGGTTTCCCGGACATCGGTTTCGGAAACCAGCCCGGGATTGAGGGCGAGAATCCGCTTCTTCAATTCGCCTGGCAGCCGGAGGTCGCGAAGAACCTCTCCGGGAGATGGTGGCTCATCAACGGACGCCCCATTGGCCTGAGATAATGACAAGAGCACTGACAGTAGCGCCAGCAAGAATGGCAGAACGCGCTGTTTGGCCTTTTTCTGAAAGCCCGATCGAAAAGAGGCAGTTGGCGATTTTCTAAAAATGGACTCTGGCGGCACAATGCCCAAGTATCAGAGGATCATGCGTGCATCAATTGAATAACCGGCGCGTTCTTATCGTTAGGCCATCTCAGGCGCTGCTCTACGTTCGCACGAAACAACAACGCGCGGGTCGTTTCCGCCCGCGCGTTGGTTTGACTTGTTTACGGTCATCAGGCTCGGCCAGCGATGAAGCTGGCCGAGCCACGACGCCTTGCCGGATTAATGGCTCGTTGCCCCGGTGATCTTCAGGACTGACCCGCCGGTGCCGGACGGTCCGATATTTGTATCGATGAGCACGTAGATTTCGTTGCTCGCATCGGTACCGAATCCTTTCAAGAATCCTTTCAACAGGTTTTCCCCAGCGCCCCGGAATTCACGGATAGTACCGGAGCTCAGGTTGGTGTAGAACAGCCGTCCATTAGTGAGCTCGCCGGAAGCGCCGCCAAGATCACCGAAGACATACTTGCCGGACAAGACCGGCAGTGACGCACCGCGATACACCTCACCACCAATGATAGCGATACCGTCGGAATGACTGTATTGGGCGACTGGCTCGGTTAACTTAGGCCGCGGGAATGGATCAACCGTGATGGTTCCGTCGAGAGGGTTGAATAGGAACGTCCCTTCCTTCTTATTCCAGCCATAGTTAGCTCCCGCGACACCTATATCGACTTCTTCGATATTGTTCTGACCCACGTCACCAATAATCAATTGGTCGGTAGGAGCGTCAAAGCTGAACCGGAATGGATTCCTCAATCCGTAAGCGTAGATCTCACCGATCGCTCTATCGTCCGTCAGGAACGGATTACTAACCGGGATACGATACTTCCCATTCGCGCTGATTGGGTCGGGACTTCCCGTTGTCAAGGCAGGGTCGAGCGGATCGATGCGCAGGAGTTTACCGAGCACAATATTCTTGTTCTGAGCATTGCCTCGTTTCGGATCATGTCCGTCTCCCACATCATTAGCGTTACCGCCATCGCCTAATACGATGTAGAGATAGTGATCGGTGGCCCTAAAGGCGAGGTGACCACCATTGTGATTGAATTGCGGCTTATCAATTCGCATCACTTCACGACGCGACGCGGGATCAACCACGTTAGGATCGCTCGCGGACACCTGCCACTCTGCGATCACAGTCTGGCAATCAAACGGAACGGGATCGGGCACGGTAAAATCAGCTCGTGGCCCAACTGGCTCACTTGTGAACGTGTAAATCTTACGATAACCGGGAGCCGACGAATCATTGAAGTCCGGATGGAAAACCAATCCAAGGAATCCGCGCTCATCGTATCCTGGCATGATATCTACCAGTCTGTCGGTCACATCGATAAACGGCGTCGACAGGATGCTGCCGTCTTTCAAAATCACAGCCTTACCAGTCTGCTGAACGATAATCAGACGGCCCGAACCATCAGGCGGAGTGGTTGCATCAACCGGGGCAGTTAGTCCGCTGGCAACGGTTGTGAGACTAAGTTTGATCGGCCCTCTTTCAATCAGTGGGACTGGCGGCGTCGCGGTAGGCGTAGGTGTTGGAGTCGGAGTCCCTTGGCCAACGGTGACTGTGCCAATCATCCCGCAACAAGTGCCGTGCGGCGTGCAGTAATAGTTGATCACCCCAGCTTCCGTAAAGGTGAAACTAAAAGTCGCACCCCGGTTCAGAATGCCGGAATCAAATAAACCATCGGGGTTTCCCGCTGTGCCGGAGGTTGCACTATGGTCATTTGATTCCCAGGTCCATTCGACCGTGTCCCCGACCTGGATATCAACGTTTTGCGGTGTAAACTTCAACCCACCGGCTCCGACCTGTACTTGGAAGGTCGCAGCGTTTGCGCTGAGCAGCGAAAGGAGTGCCACGCAGCCGACGACAAATGCGATTTTGCGTTTCATGGTTTTCAATCCGCGACTTGGCCAGAATCGGCAAATCGTTTTTTGGTAACGATCTTGTTACTATTGCGTTTCCGACACGTCAGACATCGTCAGCCGCCGCGGGGAAGGCTAAGGCTCAACTCCGTCCACGTAGAATCTGCTTGAAGGAGCGAGACGTCCCCACCATGCGCGCGCGCCAACTCTCGCGCGGTGCTCAAACCCAGTCCACTACCGGAGACACGCTCGTCCCCGCGGCCGCGGTAAAAACGTTCGAACAAATGCGCGGCACGCTCCTCCGGAATGCCCTGGCCGGTGTTGCCAACGTTTAGCAGGACCGAGCCGTTCTTGGCCTGGGCCGTCACTTTGATTCGGCCGCCCCGTTCATTGTATTTAATTGCGTTCTCCAAGAGGTTTTGCGCAATCATGCCGACATATACTCGGTCGGCCTTGAGCGGAAGCGTTTCGGGCACATTCGCCTCGATCGCAAGATCAAGCGGCTCAGCTAACGCCCGCGTATCATCGAGCACACCCTCCAGCAATTCGCTGAGATCGAACTCATCAAAGCGAACCTCGAGGCGGCCGGCATCGGCCCGAGCGAGAAGAAGTAGCTTGTCCGCGATGGAATTAAGCTGATGGACTTGATGCAGTAACCCGTCCGCAGCCGCCTGGGTCCGCAGGCTACACTCCGAATCCGACATAATCTCCTCGATACCTGCGCGAAGGACGGCGATTGGCGTCTTGAGATGATGTGAGGCCGCAGCGGAAAATCGCACTGCCTGTTCGAAACTCCGTTGCAGGCGATCAAACGCGGCGTTTAGCACTTCGATCAGCCCGGCAATCTCATCACCGGTCGGCGGTACCGGAAGGCGCTGATCAAGCCGCTGTGCGGTGATACTTGCCGCTGCCTGCCGAATCTCCTCGATCGGCGTGATGGCCCGGCTTGCGACCCAGCGGCTACCAATCAGAATGATGAGCAACACAGTCGGAATCGCTCCGAGCATTGCCATAAAAATGTCACGCCCAATTTGACTGATTGCTTTCAGGTCGTCGCCAACCCGCAAGGTCAATCCACCCTCTTCAAATTCAGCCATGCGGATCGTGTGGCCGTGGATGATGTGGTTGTGGAACTTCTTCACGTCATCGACAGGAAGCGGCGTGTGCACCTTGGGCGAACGATAGAGTAAGGTTCCCTTCGCATCAGTGACTTCTACGAGCTTGTCGCGCATTGCCAGCGGGACGAAGATTTCCTTGAAAACGCGCCGATTATTAGCCGGACCGCCGGCAAAATTTTCCACGTCGCGAAAGAACTCCGAGGCATCGGTCGTGAGACGCTGATCGAAAGCTGCGATCTCGTGGTAACGCAGGACATACCACGTAGTGACAGCGCCGCCGATCGTGGCAGCAATCGCGAGCAGCGCCGAATAGAGCGCCACCTTCCACCGCAATGGCCATCTCGTCATGGCGCAGTTTCCCGAATCGTGTAGCCGAGGTGCCTGACAGTGTGAATAAGCGGCGGCACGTCAATCTTTCGGCGCAGCCGGCTGATGAAAACCTCAACGAGTTTCATGTCGTACTCGTGTTCGCGTTCCCAAACTTTCTCACATAACTCAGTGCGAGAAAAGACCCGTCCGGGCTCGCGCATCAAAACGCGGAGCAAAGTCAGCTCGCGGACCGAAACTTCAATGCGCCGGTCGCCCCGAAAGACTTCGTTATTTGTGAGATCCAGCGTGAGATCGGCAACCTGGAGCTTGATGGGAGCCTTTTCCGCATAACGGCGGCCGAGCGCCGCAACCCGCGCGACCAACTCCTGCATGGCGAAGGGTTTGGCGAGATAATCGTCGGCGCCCATGGCGAGCCCGTTCACCCGGTCGTTCAGTTCCCCGCGTGCGGTCAGGATCAATACCCGACTGTCGACGTGAGCTTTACGCAAGCGACGCAACACCTCGAATCCATCGATCCCGGGCAGCATCACATCGAGAATAATCAGCTCGTAGGGATTTTTCTTTGCGTCAGCCAAAGCCGCCTCGCCATCATGCACCACGGCCGTCTCATGACCGGCATTGGTCAGAGCACGGGAGACGTGTCGGGCGAGCCGAACTTCATCTTCAACAACTAAGGTGCGCATTGGTATTCAGAATCTTATTAACAGGGAAGAAACCTCCCAAGCATAAAGTTCCACGTTTTGTTTACCTTACGCGAACCGGGAAACGTTACAGGTCTGTTACTTTTGGTTCGCTGCTTGTTGTCAGACGGAACTTCAAAAATTACGCACGTAAAAATGTTTGACGGCGTGATCTTGGTCGCGCACCGGTCTTTATCGTTAGTTGGCCTAATGAAGCGCTTCTTCACCCAATCAATTTTCGCCGCCCTCGCGGGCATGCCCGGACTCTGTCTAGGCGAGGCCACGATTGAGGGAAAGGTCGCGTTGCCAAAAACGCACCTGGCCCCGGTTATGACCGAGCGCTACGAGATTGTGAGTAAGGCCGGGGTGCTCAAGACTGAGCCGCCGCGGGCGGTTGTCTATCTGGAGGGGGATTTCCCGAAGCCAACCATGTTACGGAGCCAGGAAATCGCACAAAAAGACTTCGCATTCCGTCCCACCCTCCTCGCGATTGAGATTGGGACGAAAGTTGAATTCCCGAACCTCGACGACACGTATCACAATATTTTTTCGTATTCACCGGCAAAACGGTTCGACCTTGGGCGTTATCCGCCTAACGAGAATCCCCCGCCCTCACAGATTTTCGACAAGGCCGGTTTGGTCACACTGCGCTGCGACATCCATGAACACATGCGCGGCCTGATTCTCGTTCTCGACACGCCATATTTCGCCATCACCGATGCCGAGGGACATTATCGCCTACCGAAATTGCCCGCGGGACATTTCACGCTCAAGGCCTGGGTCGACAGCAAGACGACGCTGGAGCGGCCGGTCGATTTAAAAGATGGCGCGGTCGTGCACGCCGACCTTCCGTGAGCCCGTTAGCCCAGCGTCCGGCTGAAGGAATCGGCGGTTTTCGGATCAAGCTCCTTGTCGCCATGATGCTGGTCATCTCGGCGCTGACCTTGTTGGTTATTTTCGTCGCGCAACGTCGCGCGGATGCGGATGCGCAGTCGGGTTTGCAGCGTGATTTTAATCTCGAACTCGCCACCCTTCATCGTCTCCAGGATTCGCGGAGCGCCGCAGTCGCTGATCGTTCCAAGAACCTCGCCCAAAACGCTCGCATCCACGCCGCGCTGGAAGACAATGCACTCGATCTTCTTTATCCCAGCGCGCGCGCCGAGCTGCGCGACCTGATGGCCGAAACAGATCCGAGTCGGGCGGATGCGGCCGAGGTCCTGCAGGCGCGGTTCTACCGGTTTCTCGATGGGAACGGCGCCGTCCTCGAACCCTCAACGGAAGAGGTGGGTGAACTTTCGCCTAACGAACAAGCACAGCTCGCGCTCAATTCTGCTCCCCAGGAAATGCAAACCGGCTACCTCGTCCGGCGAGATTCGGGCGGCCAACCGACTGTCGACGAAATGATCGCGGTGCCGATTCGCTCGACCGAAAGCAACGAAGTCATCGCGGCGCTCGTTCTTGGTTTTAGACCGCTCGAGACAACCCCGCACGGCGTGCTGATCGGGATGAAGAGCGGGATCCTGGTTGGAGGAAAGCTGCATCTTCCAGGCCTGGATGACACCGCCCGCCAACAAATTGCCCAGTCGGTCACTCACGAAATCACACAAGCCGCCGGCAAGGAGCAGAGTTTGCGTACAAAGATCGAAGGCAAACCGCACCTGCTCTTTTTCAAGCAGCTCAACCCTGATTCCCAGTATCCACCGGCCCACGAGGTTTGTATTTACCCGCTCAACCAATTGCTCGCCCGACAAGCCCAGTTGCGCTGGCAGATCCTTGGTGCCGGCGCTTTTCTCCTCCTTGGCGGTTTCATGGTGAGCGAATTTGTTTCCCGGCGGTTGTCGCGCCCGGTCGAAGAACTGGCGGTCGTGTCGGAGGAAAATCGCGCGCAAAGGCAGCGAGTTGAAGCCAAGCTGGAAACAACTGCGGAAGAATTACAGCGCTCGGCCCGCTTCTCCGCCGATGCTTCCCATCAACTGAAGAGTCCCATTACGGTGCTGCGCGCTGGACTCGATTCGCTGCTCCAGCGTGATGGATTTTCTCGCGAGGTCTACGAAGAAATTTCATCACTCATTCACCAGACCTACCGATTGACGGGTGTGGTCGAGGATCTGCTCCTCCTCTCGCGAATGGACGCCGGCAAGTTGCGACTCACCTTGCGTCCCATTGATCTCACCCATCTCTTGGAAGAATCGATCGACGATCTTTTGGCCATGCCGGAGATGACTGATTTGCACGTCGAAACGGATGTTGCGCCGGGTTTGCAAGTTGTCGGGGAAGCAAGGTTCGTTTCTCAAGTCGTGCAAAACCTGCTCGATAACGCTCGAAAATATAACCGGCCCGGTGGAACCATCAGGATTAACGCTCGCCCGGCAAACGAAACGGTCGAGCTACGAGTGGCTAACACTGGCCGAGGCATCCCGATAGAGGAACAACCATATATTTTTGAGCGCTTTCATCGCGCGGGCGCGGGCGAGGATGTCCCTGGGCACGGGCTGGGTTTGAACCTGGCGCGGGAACTCGCCCGGTTGCATGGCGGCGATCTGCGTCTCGTTCGGTCTGATGGAAAATGGACGGAGTTTTGCGCTTCCTTCTGCGCCGCTACTGCGAACGGAACCAGCAGTGACACCAGCGCCGAAAATGCTGCGGGATGAAGGCCTTCTTCTTTTGCGCCTGTTTCCTCGCCGTCGCTTCGCCTGCCGCAGAAGCGGAAGATTTCCTTGATCGCGTCGATCGCAGCCTAACGATAAGCCTGTTCAACGACCAGATCAGGGCAAGGTTCAGCGGACTGCTGGATCTCGAGTACTATCATCTTCCACAACCGCCGCCGGGATTGATCCGCGCCGATGGCCACGATCTTTTTGGCGAGCGGCTCAGTCTGTTTCTCGACGCGCAATTCGGTCCCAACGTTTATCTCTTTGTCCAAACGCGGGTCGATACTGGTTTTGATCCCACCGATCTCGGGACGCAATGGCGCGCCGACGAATATGCGCTGCGCGTCACGCCCTGGAAGGACGGGCGTTTCAATCTGCAGCTTGGAAAATTTTCGACCGTCGTTGGGGGCTGGATTGAGCGCCATCTTAGCTGGGATAACCCGTTTATTAATGCGCCCCTTCCCTATGAAACCGCCACCCTCGTTTCCGACACTGAACTCCCTCTGACCGGCCAAAGTTTTCGGAACGTGCCTGGGTTCGATAAATATGAGTTTTTGCCCGTGCTTTGGGGACCGGTTTACACCATTGGCGTCGCGATCTCCGGCCAGCTTGGAATTTTCGAATACGCCGCGGAGTTCAAAAACGCACCAGTCGCTTCCCGCCCCGAATCGTGGGACGATTACGAATTCGATCATCCGTCGGTAGATTTGCGTGTGGGGCTCCGGCCTAACGAAGCCTGGCGCGTCGGCTTTTCCTTTGCAGAAGGCTCCTATCTGGAGGGTAATGCGAGGCCGTTAGCGGTCGGGAGTGATCTTCATGATTACTACCAGTACGTTCTCGGCCAGGACGTAAGTTATGCGCGGGGTCACTTTCAACTTTGGGCGGAGGCGTTCGAGGGCCGCTTTGAAGTCCCCCGCTTGGGCGATTCCAATATTTTCGCCTATTACATCGAGGCGAAGTACAAAATTGCTCCGCAACTTTTCGCCGCCTTGCGCTGGAACCAGGAGTTTTTCTTTGCGGATCGCGATCCGTCTGGCGAGATTGTGGCCACGCCAGACGACGTCAGCCGGGTGGACATTGCGCTCGGCTACCGATTCACCGCCCACTCGCAGTTAAAGCTGCAATACAGCGTCGCGCGTGGTGATTTCACCTCAAACAACCTGCAAGGCACTTTTGCTGCGCAATTTACCGTGCGTTTTTAGCGAATAATGACAGCAAATGTAACAACCGCGTTACAATTGGCGGATGGTTTCGCAATCCGATTTGGCCGATGCTCGGCGCGACCTCGAATCATGAAATCATTCATATGCCGTGCCCTGCTGGGGTGCGCGCTTTCCTTTTTCCTAACTCAAGTCTCGTTCGCGAAGACATATACCGTCCGTGTCGGCGCGGGCGGCAATGCCTTTTCGCCTAGTTCCATCACGATTGAAGTGGGAGACAAAATCGAATGGGTATGGGACTCCAGTTATCATAGCACTACCTCGGGCACTCCTGGCAACCCCAGCGGCTACTGGAATTCCGGTCTGCATGGAATGGGCTATAAGTTCAGCTTCGAGTTCCAGTCGCCCGGTTACTTTCCCTACTTTTGCAGCTCTCATGGTAGCTGCTGCAGCATGATCGGAACGGTGAACGTGGTGGCAGGCTCACCAAGTCCGTCGCCGTCGCCCTCCCCTTCTCCATCGCCGTCGCCTTCTCCCAGCCCGAGCCCGTCTCCTTCGCCAAGTCCAAGCCCCTCCCCAAGCCCCAGTCCGTCACCGAGTCCAAGCCCCTCACCCACACCCATTCTGCCACATATAGTAAGCGGACCGGTTCGGATTGAGCTGCAAGAAATCGCCAGCGGCCTTAATGCCCCTAACGATCTCACCTCGGTTGGCGACGGACGACTCTTTGTTCTCGAGCAAAGTGGCAGAATTCGAATCATCAAAAACAATTCTCTTCTGCTAACCTCGTTCCTCGATGTCTCCGCGCGACTTGTAACTCTTTCTCCAGACTACGACGAACGAGGCCTCCTCGGCCTGGCTTTTCATCCCGGTTACAATGATCCGACCAGCCCCGGCTTCCATAAGTTTTACACTTACACCAGCGAGCCCGTCTCTGGCCCGGCGGACTTTACCGTTCCGAAGTCAACCGCCTTTGATCACCAGAGCGTGGTCGCAGAATGGCAAGTCTCCTCTGGAAACCCGGACATCGCCGATCCCGCCTCGCGGCGCGAGGTGGTGCGAATCGACGAACCGCAAAGCAATCACAACGGCGGCAAGCTCGCTTTCCGACCGGGAGAGAATTATCTCTACATTTCGTTAGGCGACGGCGGCGCTGCCAATGATGTCGGCGATGGCCACAACCACACCATCGGCAACGGCCAGGATCTTACCACGGTGCTTGGGAAAATCCTCCGCATTGATCCGGTCGATCCCGCTCTCACCTCTGGCAGCCCTGACCCGATAAGTGGCAACGGCAAATATCGCGTTCCAGCGGACAATCCGTTCATCACCAGTGGGACCACGGTTCATGAGATATACGCTTATGGTTTGCGTAACCCATTTCGCTTTTCTTTCGACGCACCGACCGACCAACTCATTGCTGGCGACGTCGGTCAGAACAATGTCGAGGAGATCGATTTTATTGAGGCCGGAAAGAATTACGGATGGAACGCGAAGGAAGGGTCTTTCCTATTTGATCCGAATGATGGGTCGATCATGCCCGATTCATCACCTGATCCAACCCTCATCAACCCAGTGTTGGAATACAGTCACGAAGATGGCCAGGCCGTTATTGGTGGATTCATCGACCGTGGCACAACGGTGCCCGCACTAACTGGACTCTATGTCTTTGGCGACTTTGTGGATCCCAGCTCGGGACACGGTCGACTATTTTATTCCGATTTCGCTAACGGTCTCACCCAAGAACTCCGTATCGGTGATTCGGACCGCGCCTTTGTTGGAACTGTTAAGGGGTTCGGCCAGGATGACGATGGCGACGTCTATGTGCTTGGTGACACTGCCGGACCTTTGGGCGGCGGCGGCTCCGTCTACAAGCTCATTCCGATTGAACCGGTCCCAGCTATTCAAAACCTTTCGACGCGTTTAAACGTGGGGACAGACGATAACGTGTTGATCGGAGGATTTATCATTGTCGGCAGCGACGATGAAGAAGTTGTTCTCCGTGGGCTCGGGCCTTCGCTAAAAATAAATGGCGTGCCGCTGCCTGGTTCGCTTTCCAATCCAAAAATCGAGCTGCACGACAGCACTGGGGCGCTGATAGCTTCCAATGATGACTGGATGAACAGCCCACAAAAAGACGAGATTATCAGTCGCGGACTCGCTCCTGAGAACGCGTTGGAATCCGCTCTCCTTACAAACCTTGCACCCGGCAATTACACGACCGTACTCCGCGGTGCAGACGGTGGCACAGGAATAGGCTTGGTCGAACTGTATGCGACGGATGCTTCCAACCCCGCCAACCCAGTCAATATCTCTACCCGCGGACTTGTTCAGACGGGAGATAACGTCTTAATCGGCGGCTTTATCCTTGGAGGATCCAATACGCAACATCTCGCGATTCGAGCGATCGGACCTTCTCTTGCCTCCGCCGGTATTACCAATCCTCTGCTCGATCCGTTGCTGGAGTTGCACGACCAAAACGGCGCGCTCGTCGAGATGAACGACAATTGGAAGACAAACCAGGCAGAGGTAGAAGCGACGGGTCTCGCACCTAGCGACGACCGCGAGTCAGTTATCGTCACTACCCTGTCGCCTGGTAACTACACAGCCGTTGTTCGCGGTGCGACCGGTCTTACCGGAGTTGCACTAGTCGAAGCTTACGACATACCTTAGCGAACAATGGCTGTATTGGGCGTCGGAGCCCTCGGCCTGTTCTGCTATTTGACAACGGTTAGCGTCAGATATTCCCGTCCCCGCCATCGTGACCGTTTACCGTCGAGTTGTTAGTAAACGTGACCATGTTTCCGGCGGTCGCGTTCCCGGTGAAAGCCACCGAGCCGACTTCGCTGGGCACTACTTCAGTTACGAAATTTTGTATGACGCCAGAGTCATTCGTGATCCCGCCTCCAATGAACGTGAAGCTGCGCTGAGCAATGATCGTAATCGTGAATGCACTCGCACCCGCAACAAAACTGATTCCACGCACCTGCACCCTGTCAGAAGGGGAAACGCTGGTCGTGTTCGAAACGGCAAAAGTCGCGATATCGTTTAACCCGCTTGGAACAGTAGCGGGCGTCCAGTTGGCTGCGGTGTTCCAATCGCCGCTGGTTGGGTTTAGATTCCACGTGGCGCTGCCGGCGAAGGCGGGTGTAACAAGCAAACAAAAGAAAAGCGCTGTAAGTCGGGAGACTTCCATTGTCCGAATCACAGCAGAAATCGGCCGCGATTTCAAGCCAATACAAGGGTCAGATGTCGTTCCGAACCCCGATGCTGCTCGCAGTCACCTTTATGGCTTTAGCGACACAGAAAAGAGCCGGAGCATAGCGTCTCTTTGATTCGCTTACGGCCAATCGCGATGGTGGCCAAAAAAAATCCGCCGGGGCGGTATTACCACCCCGGCGTGAAACTTGCACGAGCTAAATGCTTTAATTTGATGACTGTTCCATATTGCGATCCGCGCGTTTCAAAAACTCAGGCGATTTAACGGTCCCCGTAGTTCAACGGATAGAACGAGGGTTTCCTAAACTCGACTCGCTGCGAGGCAACAATGGAAACAGTCCAAAGAAAGCGTTCATGGTGGCCAATTGGTGACTCAAGCTGCCATTTTTCTGGCAATAAGTGGCACCGTCAGCGTTGCATTGGCCTCGCGATGAATTTGTGCGCGATGCTGTTGCTCAGTGCGAACCGTGAAGGCTTTCTACGGTGCTAGCAGTTAATCCGCGACGACCAGATACCTCGCGGTGCTGGGAATGCCATTAGTGAAGACAGTCACTAAGGCCGGGCCGGAAGGAAAGCCGCCATTCAACCGGACAGAAGTAAAGCTTGTGTCCGACCAACCCCTGCTCGAATCAACGGGCAGAAAAGCAACCTGGCTGTTATCGATGCTGCGCAGTTGCACGATTGGGTAGTTGCTCGATGAATCCTGGGTATTGCCACCGGATGCTTGCGAGATTCCTTGGAAGCGCGAGCCGGTGAGCTGGAGGCGGTTTTCGACTTTTGCGGTGGTGATGCGGGGCTTCAACGCGTTACTGAAACCCATGCCAACATCGTAGAGTTCCGCGCTTTTGAGAAGAGCGTCGTTGGAACCGGCTGCGACGATTACGTTGCCGTCGGGCAACAATGTCGCCGTGTGACTATAGCGTGCGTTGGCGAGGCTGCCGGTCGCCGTCCAAGTCCCGCTCGCCGGGTCGTAAAGTTCCACGTTGGCGAGCGGGAAGGGATCACTGCCACCCGCAACAAGCACCATGCCATTGGGGAGCAAGGTCGCCGTGTGCTTATATTTTGCGTTGGCCTGTTGCCCGGTGGTTGTCCAGGTTCCGCTCGCTGGATCGTAGAGTTCCGCGCTCGCCTTAGCGCCAAATTTATCGCTACCGCCTGTAGCGAGCACCTTGCCGTTGGGCAACAATGTCGCCGTGTGCTGATTGCGTGCAGTGGTAAGGATACCAGTGACCGTCCAGGTCCCGTTCGCCGGATCGTACAGTTCCGCGCTCGTGAGATAGCTGCCACTAAGAAAACCCCCCGCGACAAGCACTTTTCCGTTGGATAGCAATGTCGCCGTGTGAAATTCGCGTGCGGTGGCGAGGCTGCCGGTCGCCGTCCAGGTCCCGCTCGCCGGATCGTAGAGTTCTGCGCTCGTGAGAGGAAGGTAGCCGCTGTCATCTCCGCCAACTACGAGCACTTTGCCGTCGGGCAGTAACGTCGCCGTGTGACTAATGCGTGCGGTGGCGAGGCTGCCAGTCGCCGTCCAAGAGCCCGTCACCGGATTGTAAAGTTCTGCGCTCGCCAAAATCACGTTGCCGGCAGAGTCCTGACCGCCGCCAACAACAAGCACCTTGCCATTGGGAAGCAACGTCGCCGTGTGCTTATTGCGTGGGGTGGCGAGGCCGCCGGTCGCCGTCCAAGTCCGGCTCGCTGGATCATAGAGTTCCTCGTCGTAGGGGCCTGCGACGAGTACCTTGCGATTGGGAAGCAACGTCGCCGTGTCCAGAGACTGTGCGGTAACGAGGTTGCCGGTAGTGGTCCAACCTCCATTCGCCGAATCGTAGAGCTCCGCGGTCGAGAGATAGATTCCGCTGGTCTGGCTAAAACCTGCTGCGATCAGAACCTTGCCGTTGGGCAGCAATGTCGCCGTGTGAAAAAAGCGGTCGATACTGAGATTGGCGGTGATCGACCAGGTGCCGGTTGCCGGATCGTAGAGTTCCGAACTCGAACCTGCGTAATATCCTCCTGTGGCTAGCACCTTGCCGTTAGGCAGTAACGACGCCGTGTGACTAAGACGTGGGTTGGCAAGGCTGCCGGTCGTCGTCCAGCTCCCGGTTGCTGGGTCATAAAGTTCCGCGCTTGCGAGCCAGTCAAAAGTATCGTTGTTGCCACCTGCGACCAGCACTTTGCCGTTTGGCAGCAAGGTCGCAGTGTGTTCTTGACGCGCGGTGTTGAGGCTGCCGGTAAGCGTCCAGGCGTGGCTGACCGGATCATAGAGTTCCGCACTGGTTAGAGTGTTGAAGTTGCTGTCATAACCGCCTGCGACGAGCACCTTGCCGTCGGGCAGCAACGTCGCCGTGGGAGAGGAGCGTGCGATGACGAGGGCGCCGGTCGGCGTCCAGGTGCCGCTCGCCGGATCGTAGAGTTCCGCGCTAGAGAGAGTGAGCGTGCGATAATAACCTCCGATGACGAGCACCTTACCGTTGGGCAGCAATGTCGCTGCATGACGCTCGCGTCCGGTGTGAAGGCTGGCAGTGGCCGACCAGGTTCCACTCGCTGGGTCATATAGTTCCGCGCTCGCGAGAATGCCGCCAGCATAATAACCGCCTGCGACGAGCACATTGCCGTTGGGCAGCAACGTCGCCGTGTGATTTGCGCGCGCGGTCACCAGGCTGCCGGTAGGTCTCCAGCTTCCGAGCGCTCCATCATAGAGTTCCGCGTCCGCGACAGGCCCGAAGTCAACACCGCCGGCGGCGAGCACATTGCCGTTGGAGAGTAACGTCGCCGTGTGCTGCTGGCGTGCGGTGTGAAGGCTGCCGGTCTGCTCAAATTGAAATGGCGCGCCGGCGCAAGGTTGCAAGCACCCCAGCCCCGCGCCCAGCAAAAGAGGCAGCAACATTACGAGACGGGCAAGGCTGGAGTTTGTTTTCATGATGATTGTCTTTGGATGTGAACTATCAGTTCGCACAAATGACTACGGGAACTGGACCTGGAAGTTCCGGAAACTCATACTCGCTCGAATTTCGGTATGCCGAAGTTTCGGAAAAATGGAGCGAAGTCCTGATGCGCCAAACGCAGACTTTCAACTTTGCCGAAGGATGTCCAGCACCAATTAACTTTTCAAGTGGGTGGATACGAAAGCTGATCGATTCTTTCGTCGCACGGTTGTTGTTTGCGATCGACCGAGATCGATACAACAATGGCAAGTGCACTGCGGAAGCTACGACCGCAAGTCAGAAGTCCCCGTAGTTCAACGGATAGAACGAGGGTTTCCTAAACTCGACTCGCTGCGAGGCAACAATGGAAACAGTCCAAAGAAAGCGTCCATGGTGGCCAATTCGTGCCTCAAGTTGCCATTTTTCCGGCAATAAGTGCCGTCCGCGTTGCATTGGTCTCTTAGCGAATTGCGCCCGGTGTTGGTCCTCAACGCCAAGCCGCAAAGGCTAGCAGTTATTCCGCGACAACCAGATACTTTGCGGCGCTGGGAATGCCGTTAGTAAAGACAGTCACAAGAGCCGGGCCAAAAGGAAAGGCGCCATTCAGCCGGACAGAAGCAAAGCTTGTGTCCGACCAGCCCCTGACCGGATCAACGGGCAGGAAGGTAACCTGGCTGTTATCGATGCTGCGCAACTGCACGATGGGGTAGTTACTCGATGAATCCTGGGTGTTGCCGCCAGACGCTTGCGAGATGCCTTGGAAGTGAGAGCCGGTGAGCTGGAGACCCCCCCCGGCTCTGCCGAAAGTCGTGATGTGAGGCTTCCACGCGCCACTGAAACCAAGGCCGACATCGTAGAGTTCCGCCGTTTTGAGAACGCGGGTGCGGGTTAGGCCGCCGGCGACAAGCACCTTGCCGTTGGGCAGCAATATCGTCGAAGGATCAACCCGTGCGGTCGCGAGGTTGCCGGTAGCCGTCCAGGTTCCGCTGGCCGATTCGTAAAGTTCCGTGGTCGTGGCATCGTTGTAGGCGCCACCCGCGACGAGCACGTTACCGTTGGGCAGCAACGTTGCGGTGTGACCGTTATAAGGAATGGTAAGGCTGCCGGTAGGTGCCCAGTCTCCGCTGGCCGGTTCGTAGAGTTCTACGCTAGCGAGAATCCCACTGCTCCAGTTAGCGCCGCCGGCCACGAGTAGCTTGCCGGTGGGCAGCAGTGTCGCCGTGTGCCCCTCGCGAGCAGTGGCGAGGCTGCCTGTCGAGGTCCAAGTTCCGCTGGTCGGATCGTAGAGTTCCGCGGTGGCGGTAGAGTTTTGAGGACTGGAATCGCCGCCGGCGACGAGCACCTGACCGCTGGGCAGCAATGTCGCCGTATGAAATTCGCGTGTCGTGATGAGGTTGCCGGTGGTCGTCCAAGTCCCGCTCACCGGATCATAGAGTTCCGCGCTCGCGATAGGATTGAGACTATTGTCCTCTCCGCCAGCAACGAGTACTTTGCCGTTAGGCAGCAATGTCGCCGTGTGGCTTCGGCGCGCAGTGACGAGGCTGCCGGTGGCCGTCCAGGAGCCGCTTGCCGGATCGTAGAGTTCCGCGCTGGCCAAATGTTGGCCACTTGAAGCAATCTGACCTCCGGCGACGAGCACCTTGCCGTTAGGCAGCAATGTCGCCGTGTGAAGAATACGTTGCGTAATTAAGCTGCCGGTCAGCGTCCAAGTTCCGCTCACTGGATCGTAGAGTTCCTCGTCGGAGCCGCCCGCAAGGAGCACCTTACGGTTCGGAAGCAACGTCACAGTGTCCGAATATTCTGCGGTAAGGAGGCTGCCGGTATTGGACCAGCTTCCGCTTGCCGAATCGTAGAGTTCCGCGCTTGCTCGGGGAATAAAGTTGTCGCTCAGGCCGCCTGCGACGAGCACCTTTCCGTTAGGCAGCATCGTTGCCGTATGGATTGCTCGCCCGGTGACAAGGGTGTTTCCGGTGGCCGTCCAGGTGCCGCTGACCGGATCGTAAAGTTCCGCGCTCGCGCCGGCATTGAATCCACCCGCGACGAGCACCTTACCGTTAGGCAGCAACGCCGCCGTGTGAGCAAGTCGCCCGGTGACGAGGCTACCGGTGGCCGTCCAAGTGCCGCTGACCGGATCGTAGAGCTCCGCGCTCCCGAGATAGCCTTGGTTAACACCGCCCGCGACAAGCACCTTGCCGGTGGGTAGCAATGTCGCTGTGTGTCCTTCGCGGGCGCTCATGAGGTTACTGGTGGCCGTCCAGGTCCCGCTCGCCGGATCGTAAAGCTCCGCGCTGGCGAGTGCTTGGCCAATATTGTCGTCCAGACCGGCTGCGACAAGCACCTTGCCGCCCGGTAGCAATGTCGCTGTGTGTATCTCGCGGGCGTTGTTGAGGCTGCCTGTGACCGTCCAAATACCGGTTGCCGGATCATAAATTTCAGCGCTCGCGATGGTAGTAAGACCGACAGAGCCTCCAGCAACAAGCACCTTACCGTTGGGCATCAACGTCGCCGTGTGACGAGCGCGTGCGTTGTTAAGGCTGCCGGTGGCCGTCCAGGTCCCGCTCGCTGGGTCGTAAAGTTCCGCGCTTGCCAGATCGCCGGTGGCCCCATCACCGCCTGCGATAAGCACTTTGCCGTTGGGTAGCAACGTCGCGGTGGCAGCGCCGCGGGCATCGGTGAGACTGCCAGTTGCCGTCCAGCGCCCGGTCGCCTGACTGTAGAGTTCCGCGCTCGCCAGAGGTCCGTCACCGCCTGCGATGAGTACGTTGCCATTGGGCAGCAACGTCGCGATCTGCCGAAAGCGTGCGGTGTGAAGGCTGCCGGTCTGCTCAAATTGAAATGGCGCGCCCGCGCATGGTTGCAAGAGCCCC